>Ga0208257_1000150_pt1 | contig 24381 bp, 30 predicted proteins | sample CryBogCBH10Sep07_FD_184610 | JGI IMG/M metagenome (GOLD analysis project Ga0208257, IMG submission 184610) | Freshwater microbial communities from Crystal Bog, Wisconsin, USA - CBH10Sep07 (SPAdes) | ecosystem: Environmental > Aquatic > Freshwater > Lake | place: Crystal Bog, Wisconsin, USA... | reverse complement strand
CGCGCTTACCCTTCCAAGGGCTCAAAACGAGTCTGAGAAGGACTTTATTGCTCGGATAGTAGCTGACTCTAAGGAGACGGGAAAACAGGCCGCAGAGCGCGGTACACGCGTTCACGAGTCCATTGAAAAGTGGTACTCAGGACGCAAAGACGTAGACCATGTTGACATCGCCAAAGCCTTTGAGGAAAAGGTCTTCGATCACTTTGGCACACACCCGCTACAAGAGTGGAGAACAGAGATATCCTTTGCCTCCAACTTGGGATATGGCGGTAAAGTTGACCTGCACTGCGACCCCAGTGAGACAGCGCCAGTGGGTATTGTCATTGACGCCAAAACAAAGGAATTTGGGCCCGATGATGATGTGGTGGCCTATGAGGAGCACTTGATGCAATTGGCGGCCTACAGGCACGGTTTGGGGCTTCCGCATGCACGTTGCGCAAATGTGTTTGCGTCAGTAACAAACCCTGGGCTAATCCGCATTGTTGAATGGCCAGAAGCCGATCTCCGCAAGGGTTGGGAAATGTTTCAGTGCCTATTGCGTTTTTGGAAACTTAAAAATGACTTTGGAGTATGAAATGTTAAGTAAAGAAGAAATCAACCGCGTGTTCCACGAAGTACAACTTGAGGACAACTACAACTTTCTTGAAGACGATTTGGTAAAGCTTGCCAACGCCTTCATTGATAGAGCCAAAATTGACATCATCATGAAGGAGCGCGAAGCATGCATCGAAGTCGCCAGAGCTTACAACTCTTTGGTGGCCGACAAGATTGAAGAAGTGATGAACCGAAAATGATTCGGTTCGTTCTTTGGATGTCTTTTGCGATGCTGTTAATGGAGTTTATGTCCCGTCACTGATCAGCTCTAGGTTTATTATGCGGGCCAAAATGCTTGACAAGATAGGGGGCGCCAAGATTCAAAGCGGCTCCCCCTAATTCCGTGTAGGGCGTAGGAATAGCCATAGCGGCACCACCTACGCCTTGCAACATCTTAGTAATAGCTTCATCAGTCATACCATTCTTCTTGTACTCTTGGTAAAAATTCCAGAAATCAGGCGCGGCCAAAGCGCCACCTAAAGCGCCAGTAGCAACTTTAGCAACACCTTTTTCTAAGCCTCTGCGAGCGGCTTCTTTTTCAGCCTTCTGTTGAGCAACCTTTTGAGCTTCTTCCTGTGCAAGCTTGTCAGCGGCGGCCTTTTTGGCGGCGGCTTCTTTCTCTGCGGCTTCTCTTTCTAAGGCTTGCTGTTTCAAAGCATCTTGCTTTTGCTTCTCTAGAGCTTTTCTGTTCTCTTCAGCTTTCTCTCTCAAAACCTGTTGTCTAGCTCTTTCTTTAGCTTGAGCTTCAGCCATTCTGGCCTTTTCTTCTTCTATCTCTCGCGCAGTATGTTCGGTCGTGACAAGGCCGCTTTCAAGCGGGAAAGCAGTTCCAAATTTAGTGATCTCTTGTTTTGCACCTGTTCCATGCAACCCTAAATTCTCTTCAAGAGCCCACTTTTCACGTTGGGCTTCCATGTTATGGCCTTGACGCATTTGCTTGCCTGTGGGCTCATTTTTGCCACGTTGGCTTTGCAAAACTTCGTCAACCCTAGACTGAAATTCAGGATCTAATTCAAAATTCTGTTTTGGTGGCTCAATGTGATCAAGACCAGATACAGGCCCTTCCATGTGTGGTTCGATTCGCACATTAGAAGGAGCCGCAGAAGGCGCCGCAGGTGCAACTGGTGCAACTGGACTTACAGGTGCAGGCTTGAATACGCCTTCACTTGGCTTTAACAACTTAGTGCCAAAACCCTTGTAAGCGGCATAACCACCTGCTACACCGCCCGCAGGAGCAAGGTAATCAGGCGCTTTTTCATCTTTTTTTTGTTGAGCAATTTCATCAGCACTAGGCTCTAGCAATGAATTTTCATAAACATTTCCACTTCCTTCAGGAGATGTTTCATGATGTTCTTGAAAATACTTATCAACTTCTTTATCTACATTGTCCTTGTGCTCATCATTTTGTCCATGCTCTTTGAAATAATTATCAATTTCTTGTTGCACTTTTTGATCATCAGTCAATTGAGTCATGGTTTACTCTCCTCAACATTGCCTTTATTTCTTGCCGCTTGAATTCTTTTATTGAAATCATTTTCATACTTAGACAATACGCCTGCATGAACTTTATGAATTTTTTGTAATTCTGGAGAATTTTGCATGATATCAGTGTAAGGCGTTTGTGTTTTACTGGTATCAACACGAGGGAGTTCTTTTAAAACTTGATCATAAACTTTCTTTTTATGCTCAAATTCTGCACGACTTAAATTTAACGCATGCTCTGCGGCCATAGAAGTCATGTTCTTATTGGCAAATTGAGACATGGCACTCATGTACTCAGTTACTGGAGTTTTGCTTAAATCTGCACCATTGGATTTAGCATTTGCGGCGGCCAAGACAGCAAGCTTTCTGAACAACTCATCAGCAAAAGCTTTAACTTCTTCACGACGTTCAGCATCTTTGAATGCGGCAATCGGCAAACTTACATTGGCGTTCAATGCGCCTGCATGGAAACCAACACCTTCGTTCAATGCCGCTTCCATTCCATATTTACGCATCATGGCAAAAACTTGTTGCGACAATTTTGGATTATCGTGAATAAGTTTTAAAGCGGAGTTGTAATTATCACTGATAGTTCCGTAATTTGAACCAGTTACAAGAGGTTGATAATTTTGAATTGTCTGAACATTGGGAGATTCGGTTGCATCAACATTTTTCTTGTGAGCTTCCATAATCATTTGACGATCAGCATCACCCAAACCTGCTGTATTTGGAATAGACAAAGTAGGCGGATAATTTAATTTTTGTGATTCTGCGCTGGCAGTAGGCTTAGCTTGAGGAGCAGGCTGTTCAGTCTCAGCATGAGGAGTACGCTCCCAATGATTAGGATCATTCTTAGGATCAGTTTGATTCCAACCCTTGGACTTCAACATTCCAATCTGGTCTTTGTTCAATGGCTTGCTAGGATCAAGATCAATAGCATCACCAGTTAAGTGCTTGCTAGTTTCAGATACTGGTCTACCTTCTTTGGTGTACCACTTACCATTTTCATCTTGATGATCTTTGAGAGCTTCTTGCTCTTCTGGAGAACGAAGATTGCTAATAATTGGTATAGAAGCTTTGCCATTTTTATAGAAGTCTTTATATAAGTCTTCAGTAACACGAGCTCCGTCAGGCGTAATATAGACATTTTTAGATTTTGTCTCAGCCTTGGGCTTTTCTTCAGCGCTCGGTTGAGCAGGCGCCGCAACATTTGGATTGTTGACGGTAGGAACCTTTTCCTTTTGCGTCATGCTCGGCGTAGGAGCGCTCAATACAGCTATATCTTCCGCACTCAAAGGAATATTAGCGGCACGTTTAGCATTAGCCTTGGCAATTGCGGCTTGTTGTGAGGCAATCTGTGCTTGTTGAGCTTGAACATCAACACCTTGTTGTTCTTGTTTGAATTTGAGTTCGTTCTTTAAGGAGGCGACAACAGAACTTCCTGGGGCCATAGCTTCCCACTCACCGACTTGTTGCGCAGAAGGAGTTTCATTGGGGTGCGTATCCCTCCACGCTTTAACCTGATCAGCAACCTTTTTATTGGCACCCAACAACATATTGGATTGTGCTAATGCCAACTTCATCTGAGAAATAGGCAATTGTTGAGCACGTTGGTTTTCTACGTTCTCACCCATCGCTTCTGCCGCACTGCCTGCAGAAGCCAAGAAACCGCCCAATTGAGGCTTTGCAAACCCTGCGGCTACCTTCCACCAATTGGGTTGGTCGTAACGCTTCTGAAGGGCATCTAAGGCTTCTTTCTGGGCTTTTTGGAGTTCTTGTAGGCGTTCATCATCTTGCCCATACAAAGGCAACTTAGCCATGTCTAGACCACTAGAAACGCCTCTATAGTCTTGCTTGTCTGCAGAATCTGCCATTATTTTCTCCTTGCAGGCAACGCGCCAAGATTACGAGTTGACGCACAACCTATCGCTCCTCCTGATCGTGCTTTAACTAAACCACCTGATGCGCATCCCATGCTGTAATTACACATGTTCACAGCACTTCCACAACATTTAGTACATGATGCACCTTTAAAAACACATCCTAATTTTTTACTGAGATAACATGTTAATCCAGATGCTTTCGCCGCCGCACCCGCCGCGCCTAGCGCAGATAAAGGCGACATGCACAGGGTTGTCTTAACCGATGTGGGAATGGCTTGTCCTTGCATCAAACTGGCTTCTTTTGCTAGTTTTGTGAAGTCGTAGCATTGAGCATTCTGTTTGATCTGTTGGCACTGAGCGCCTAACGTAGCCAAAGCATTGATACATGCTAAATTTTGAGCGGCCGCTTGAGTACCCAACGTACCCATGCCAAGACCTGCCGCTTGCTGTGCCGCCGCTTGCCTTGACTGTGCGCATGCCGCAGTTTGTGCCGCTTGCAATTGAGCTTGATTCTGAGCCGCTTGTGCTTGCTCTGTAGTTCCTGCCAATTGACCCAATGCGCTCTCTTTTTGACCTGCCGCACTTAGTGCTTGGCCATATCCACAGGTCAACATCTTGCCAATGTTTGCGCTAAGACATTGCTCTGCATTCGCCGCAACTTGACCCAAAGCTTGAGCGCCACGCTGTGAACCAAACTGACCTGAACCCACAATGGCTGCTGTGGCTTGTGGAGATAAGTTCTGCTGAATATTTCTCTGAGCAATGTCAGACATATTCTGCACTTGATTTTGAATGAATGGGTTCATGTAGCATTGAGCCACTTGTCCCAAATTCAAACCGCGTGATTGGCAAATTAATGGTTTAGCCGCACAAAGTGGGCTTGCATTAGTTGCCGCACTCAAATAAGGATTAACCGTCGCACCGATCTTACTGCCTGACTGAGCCGCGCAACCAATGTAACCCATTCCAGTTTGGAACGTGGGCTGTTGTGCTCCTGCAGTTTGAGAAATACTACAAAAAGCCTGTTGCTGTAAAGGCGTGGCACCTACAAACTGAGCGCATTTCTCAGCCGCTTGACCACACGTTGCTAACTGTTGAAGGTAGTTCGTGTAGTACGAAGGTGCGCACGTTGACTTTGTTTGGGATGATTGGAGTAAGTTAGCCATTTATTTCTTTCCCTTTTTGATGTAGTCAATTGGGGTCTTTGCCTTTGGTGGGATTGAATCCAAAGGTGCAGAACGCTTGTGATCTCGTAATTTCTTACGCAATCCATCAAGAATTTCTGAACCTTTCTTATTATCCCCTCCTCCTAGTGCCGTGACAAACGCCGCAGGGAAAACATACTCCCCATCAGCGATCTTTGCAGGCACAGGATTAGACCCAACTGTTTCTTTGTGTGGTAGCTGTTTACGGAAGCCTTCCAAGACATGCATGCCCGCCTTGCTAGAACCGTCTCCAAGAGCCGATACGGTTTCAGCATCCATAACGTAGTCACCGTCATGAAGCATCGCAGGAATGTCGTCAGATTGGCCTGTACCGCCACCACAAGCGTAGTAGCCTGTCACGCCAGTGATGAACTCAGGATTGTGCCCTTTAGGAGCCGCCGCCTTATAGGCATGCGCTAATCCACCTTCAGCACTACCCGTGATTCCACACTTCATCTGTCTCAAAGAGTGCAGAGTAATATTGCCCAAATTTGCATTGGTTTGGCTTCTCAGCATGGTGCATGCAGAACACTTGAAATCAGGTTCAGCACATTTCAAACCCTTGTTCAATGTCTTCACCCAACATTTACAATCAGTACAGCAATCTTTGCTTGATCCACCTTTGGCAAAGTTAGCAAGACCACCTTTAGCAAGCATTTCTCCTTCACCCATACCCATATTGGGGTTTGCACCCAAACCACCACCCATTTGAGTTAAGCCTTTTTCAGTGTCAATTCCGTAATTGCCACCGTGTCCAACTAATGCTGAAGCTTGACCGCATAAGCCACCTTGGCCGCCACCTCCACCTGCACCGCCAGAACCTGTTTTACAGCCTTTGCTAGTGCATTTGTTGCCGCCCTTATTGCATTTGCCACCTTTGTGGCCCTTGCTTTTGGAAGAACAACAGCAACAGCAAGCACAGCAACATGTGTCACAGCAGTCGCAAACGCAACAACAAGCACAACAATCACAAGCGCAACAGCAAGCACAGCAGTCGCATGTACAGCAACAACATGTACAGCAAGTGCAACAATCAGTACAGCAAGCACAGCAAGTACAGCAAGTACAGCAGGTACAGCAAGAAGTGCAACATGCGCAACATGCACAGCAGTCACATGCGCAACATCCACAGCAATTTGTACAACAAGTACATGCACAGCATGAACAAGCACAACATGAGCATGCACAGCAACTTGTGCAACAAGAGCAAGATGTGCAAGAACAGCAACTAGTGCAACAGGTAGAACAGCATGCACAACTTGCACAAGAAAGAGAACACGCAACACATGATGCAGAACAAATGACACATGCGGAACTATCAATTGCGCAAATTGCACAGATTGCACAAGCCGCATCTTCAAATACGCATAAAAAACTACTGGCACCGTCAGTAGCAATATCAAGAGCCGCACTCAGTAAACTACCACCACCACCATAGTGTGGCGTTGCTTGTCCGCAAGGCAAAATGTCATTTGGCTCAATATTCGGTGAATGAAGTTGAGCACCAGTGTTTTGTGTTTGTAAGCCGCCAAAGCCTGAATAATTGCTCATAATTTAATCATCCATGTAAAACCATGACGGTCAGAATCCTTGATAGGAGCACCAACTTGTCTTGCTACTCGTCTGAGCAAATTAAGCATAGGCCCAGTGGCATCACCATAAATGATGCGAATGTCACTCTTCTCCATCTTTCTAAAAAACAAAGCCAAAGCTCTAGCTAATAGAACTGGAGAATCTTGGGTAAACAAATGAGTTGAATAATCGCCATCACTTAGCTTTTCCAAAAGCAGTGACGTTTTACCGTGATGAAATAATTTGCCGCCCTTTTTGATTGCTACTTGGGCGGCTCCCATGACCTTTTTAGGGTCTAAGTTCCGATTCTGAGAATCGGCTGTAATGACGTCGGACGGTTTCAATATGTGCTCCCCAAGTTAGGCGAAATCGACATGATGCCCGCCATAGCCATTGCCCAATCTTGCCAATGATTAAATGGACGGTGATCTGGTATTCCTGATTGGACAAAATAACCAATACCATTCATGCCGTCCACCCATGTTCTCCAATTTTCTTCAGGCACATGCCCTAGCTGATTGGACGCAAACTGCTCTTCCATCAGCTTATTGTACTGATCCCATGTCATTCCGCGAGGATCGTACGAAATCATGGATTTCCTGTTCCGCGAACGTCGCCTGTCTCAACACTCAATACAACTCGGCCCATGAAATAGTTGCCGTTTTGAGTGTTACTTGTGAACCTCAAACGCATCTCACGGCGCTGTTCCTTCATGTCGATTTTAAGGGTTGTTGGGTCAAATGTATAAGGGCTCGAAGCTTGGTCTGTATCGTCCGCATAGCCCTTACCAGTGACGGTCAAGCTCATTTGTCCAGACTGTACAAAATCAGGCTCAACGCGCTCTAAACGAGTCCAAAGATTATCTCCACCAGAAGGTGCTCCAACCAATCCTGCACCAGTTCCCAATACATTGGTTTCAAAGTAAGAATTGATGGCGTTGACGTTGTTCAAATAGACTTGATCAGTTCCAACTTCGTGGTTCCAAAGCGTATAAGTGCCCACTGAATTGGCCACATTACCCGCCCAAATTGGCTTTCTGTACACCTCAGAAAACACGCCTGCAGAACGTGCGGCACCATCTGCTAATCCTGCGTCATACCAACATTTTTCACGGACGTTGTAAATGATGGCGTCGTTACATTCAGTTGAGTTACCGCGTGGATAGAAAAACCAAATTTCTCCCCAACGAGGAATCTTTGTAGCCCATACTTTTTGTCTTTGATTAATATTAATGTTGTCAAAGAAATAGTTGGTATTTTGTGTATTGGGCACTTCAGATACAACACCGTTGTACATCAAGAATCTATCAACGCCCACCCAATAGATAATGCCGTCATACTCAATCACACATTGGCTTGACATGATTGAAGACTGTTGAGTAATCAAGTCATAACGCCAATAAAGGGTTGATGTACCCACAGTTTGGGGCGAATAAGTCACTCTAACAACAGAATCAGTTGTCCAAAACAGTCCACTGGGAGATGTTGTTCCACCTCGAAGAGCCATGCCTTTAATGACCTTTGTAGAGGATACGTTATTGGCGTTGGCATCTGCTGACGTCCAATTGTTAAAGTCGCCTGCTGAACAGTTCTGGATCAACCCATAATTTCCATACACAAAAAGGTATGGATAAAGCATTACAACACCGCCACTTACAGCAATGTTGTTATCAAAGGTCAAAGTCACTGTGCCTGAAGCAGTGGCGTTGTTATTTAATGTAACCGTCCAAACTCCACCCGTTGTGGTGGCTGAAACAATCTTGGTGTTAGCAGGAATACCCGTCCCATAAACCGATACACCCGCACCCATTGCAATGTTTGTAGTTGCAAAAGTAACGTTAGGGCTTCCGTTTGTTGTCGTTCCCGATGCTGTAAAAACGCCTACAGGTGTCAAACTTGTACCTGTAAACGTACCAATCAATGGCCTAACATTGGTTTGGCTGTCGATGTACTGCAGGTTGTCGCCAGGGTGAGCAATCAAATTATTATTGCCCGTCCCAAACGGATCGAAACCCGTATCAAATTGCCACAGCGCATTTGTATCGGCCACATAGTAATTGCTTGAAGGAGCTAAATTTAGACCATCATATGTGACCGATGTAATCGTTCCTTTAAACAATACCGAAGGTGATCCACCACCTAGACTTGATGTTGCAAAGCTAAACGTATCTCCATAGCCATAACCAGATCCACTTGCGGTTACAGTTAAAGTTGTGACTGCGCCACCAGATACAACAACAGTTATTGTGGCTCCAGAACCATTACCGCTATCTGTTACTGGCGTTAAATTTGTATAAGTTCCGTTCGTATAACCCGATCCTGCAGTTGTATTTCCTACAGTTGTTATGCTTCCAATTACAAATACTTGTTGTGGGCCAGATCCAATTGCGTCACTGTTACCAATAGTCCATTGTTGAATGCTATTATTGAATCCAGATACAACCCATGTTTGTCCACTTTGGGATTGCATGATCATGCCACGGCTGATGCTAGGAGCATTTAAAAACGCGCCTTCATAACCACCCATTTTTCTAGGACGACCATATTGGAATCGGCACCATTGACCGTCTACATAAGAAGGAGCAGAAAATACAGTTCCATCCCTTTGGATGCCTGCACCTGCTTGGAGAACGGCAACTTTTACAGTCATTAGAATGTCCCGCCTTGAATACCAACAGGCAACAACAATCCGCTAGAAGTCAATGTTCCTGCGCTAGATCCACCAATTGCAAATCCCAATTGACCTGATGCGGCAAGATATAAACCAGTTGTTGTATCACCACTAAAATTTAATGAAGGTGCCGCCGAAGACCCATTACCTAAAGTCAAGTTACTGGTAAAGCTTGTAGTTGCTGATGTTGTAGTAAATACATTAGTACCATCGCACACCAAAAGAACAGCTTGTCCTTGTCCCAAAGTAAAGGTTGTTCCGCCTGAAACTCCAGTAGAGAAAGTCAATGTATATGAGCCAGTAGTTGTATTTCTGATTGAATACAGTTGTACTGTTTGGGGCAAAATGACCGTGGTGTTCTGAGAAAGAATACCCGCATATTGTTGGATGACGTTCTTACCTTGAGCGGCAGTCAAAGTAACTGTTGCGGCGGCGCCAGTTAGACTCAAATACAATTGCGTATAGTTGAATACGTTTGTTTGAGCCAAAGCATATGTATACCAATTAGTTCCATTAGATACAAAAACACTTGAGTTAGCTATCTGAATTTGAACAGTTGAGCTTGTTGTATCAATTGTGCTTGAACCTTGGGCTGTAACATTCAATATGCCAGTTCCATCATTTTTAATGATTACATACCAACCAGATGGAACACTAGCAACAGCAGGCAATGTCATTGTGCTTGCGCCACCTGTCCATACAAACAATTGTGATCCATCTGTTGAGTTGAAGGTGTAGGCAGAAGAAACCAACGCAACTTGCGTATTGGTGTTCAAAGTAGTATTCAGCGGCAACAAACCAAGTCCTGCCAACGCGGCGGCACTGGCGGCTGAAGTACCAACACCCAAAGCAACAGTAGACCATGTACCTTGAACAGTTGAATTGTCAGTTAGGTAAATGTAATAAGTGTTGACTGTTGCAGTTGTAGGCGCGGTAGGAACCGTTTGAATGGTGTTGTACGTTAGATTGGCGTTTTGAGAAACAACCGTAAATGCATTTGTTGCACCAATGTTTCTGATGATAAATGCTTGACCGACTGATACTTGCGTCGCAGGAGGTAAAACAACATACGCAGGGCTTACGTTAGCTGTAGCTTCAATGATGTTAGCAACAACAGAAGTCGTATTTCCATTGACAGGCCATTGAAGCGCTGTGTATGTGGTTGTGAGCGTTAGATTTTCATAACCCACTTGTGATGGGTTAATCGTTTGTCCTGTGTATGGTGAAACGTATGAGGTCATGATTAGCTATCTATTGCAACAGATTGACGATCACCAAGACGTGAAGTGTCTTCAGTCTTGAGTGACTGAATAGCCTCGGTGTACTTTTGTTGGAAAATTTGCCGTTGATCGTTCTTTAAGAAAGGCATTGCTTGCAAAAGAGTGCCAAACAACATTGCTGTTGGAGCATTCTGAGTCAACCAATTTGTTTGATTGTCAGAACTTAAAGGTTGAATGCGCTCGTAGTACAGCACCTCTAAGGTGTATGCTTGATCTGGTGTTGGAGCTAGATACCAGTGATCCCAATTGGTATCAGCATAATAAACGGGCGCCGAAGTAAGCGTGTTATTTGGCCAATAATTAGTCAAATATTCGTACTTACGAAGCAAAATTGGGGTTCGTACACCACTGCTATTGGTGTAGTTCATAGAAACGGTTTTACGCCATCTAGAAGGCTTTTGAAGCACTGGGTTGCCTGCAATGGTCGTTGACTCAACAATTTGTAATTGACCCAAGGTTTTGATCTCTTGGGCAATCTCAAATTCAGCAAGGGTGATAAAAGTAGGGATGGCGTTAATCGTCGCTTGATCAGACCGCTCCAAGTATTGAAGAACGATTGCATTCAGCGAGTCATAGGTCATTACCCAAGAAGGCGTGTAAGTAGCCATATTTCTCCCATTGTTTTAGCTATTTTCCCACCGTCGTCAATCCTTTACAAGGGCACTTTTAGGCGCTCAATATTGAAAAAGCCTTTTGGGTCAAGCTGATTCTTTCGTTAAGTCCAAACAATCCACCATTGATCCTTTTACACAAAGCTTCATCGTTATCTACCAAATTGTTGCATCCATGCGTAGCCCAAAACCATCCTGCGCTCATGGCGGCATACAAGGGTTGCGCCACTGGGTTGGGATCTAGGACAAAATTCTGGCCTACCGCCTGACCAAAATGGTAGTAATTATCGTGCCCCGTAAGCTGAATACAACCGCGTCCGTGGTATTTGAATCCATCTCCACTAGCCTCGTCACGGTTTCCCATACGGTTGGCGTAAATCCTGTTACCGATCTTTTGCGGCTGTTTGGCGTAAAGGGCAAACTCGTTGGGTTGAAACTTATGGGGGAAAAGTCTTTGTAATGTCTCGGCACTGTAGGATAGGTTTTCTTCCAATGTTTTGAAGTGGTTGCACTCGTGTGAACACTGTCCAATAAACGCAGCTTGGCGGTTAACATCGTTAATCCCAAACGTAGAAAAAGTTGTAACCAAAGGCTCTGACCATTCAGATCCAATCCCTAAAGCGTGCAACTTTTCTGGGCTCATAAAACACCCGTCTGTTGAGCCAATTGATAAGCATAAGCATCGCTCGCATTGCTAGAAGCCATAGATCTAGGATCATTAGAACTTAATGTGTAGTTAATAATGTGTCCTGATTTGTCTAGTATGTAGGTATTGCCCGATGCATCTGTTTCATGAATATAACCACTAGAATCAACAGATCTTCCATAATTAGCAGGCCCTGTGGGGCTAAAAACACTACCAATTTTATAGGAAGAATATGGGTTGTCTCCAGTTTGTTGGGGCGTAATTTGAGAAGGAGGCGTTGGATGCGCTTTCTGATAATCTTGTTGTTGCTGTTGTAATATGGCTAGATTAGCTTGTGCTTGCAAAGAAGGTCTATCACTTGTTTGCAGATCGTTAAGTTGTTGAGCAGTTGAGCTACCAAATGTTTTTTGCAGGTTTTGAAGGTCACTGCCCGTTAAACCAGGCGTTGATGCAACGTAATTCACAAGAGCAGGATTGTCGATTTTATACATGCTTTTAAGATTTCTAGCCGCATCAGTTTGATTTTGTTTGTCTATTGCATTTTGTGCAGGAGCATTTTGTGCAGATAATGAGCTATCTGCTTGTGGTTGTGCAGATAAATTTGATAGTGGAGATAATGAACTACCTGTTTGTGGCACTATTGAAGGATTTGATAGTGGAGATAATGAACTACCTGCTTGTGGAACATTAGATCCTGTTACTTGACCTCCAGCAGGACTCATAGATTGAGAACTATCAGATGATGAGTAATTAGATGGTGGCAAGGAAATAGCATTATCTGTAAATTGATTCTGATTAAGTAAAGTAGAAAGAGGTGATGCAGTTGTATCAGTGTTTACATTACTTGCATTTGGAGGTGCTGTTGACATCGAATAATTTGGATTGGGAACAACATTACCGTTTTCATCCATGTAAACTTGATTTTGACCAGAACCAAAAATAGCCATGACGCTCTCCTCAATGTTGAATAATGCCGTTCGTAATCACAACAGGAGATGTGGTTAACTTGGATACAGCGTTGTTTAAAGTGGTTAAATCAGTGCTCAAAAGCGTGTTATACGCACTAGCTTGGTTGGTCAAAGCAGTTGACAGGTTAGTAGCATTGGTAGACGCCATGCTTGTTAAAGCTGTATTGGCGCTAGTAGCCATACCTGTTAAGGCAGTATTTGAGTTACTGGCCATACCTGAGATTGCAGTTGATGCGCCATTTGCAATGCTCACAAAAGCCGTATTGGAATTAGCTGCCATAGAAGCCTGATTGTTAGACCCAGTATTAGCAATTGAAGCAAACGTACCATTAGTATTGATAGCAGTCGCTGTAGCATTGTTAGACTGTGTGGTAGCCACTTTAGCGTTTTCATAGATGCCAAATCCTTGAACGACTGTGGGTAACAACAACGATGCCCACTTGAGCGCATCATCCCCAGAATTCCTTGGTGCGTCAATCTTTTGCTCTTGACCGCCACCATTCATACCCATTTGCATAGACATGATAGCGGCTACAGATGCAGTTGGATCGCCTTTCTTGACCACTTCAGCCAGCACTTGGTACTTGGCTTTATCAGCCTCGGCTTTGTAGCGGGCAATCGCTACTTGAGTCTCAGAATACTTCTGGTAATCACTGGTTGAAGAGCACCCAACAAGCGCCACGACTGCGAGGGGGATGGCGTACTTAATCATCTATTTTCTCCTTGAGGGAATCCCTCACTTGGTTGTAACTGGTGATGCAGGCTTGGAGGGCTCGGATGGCTTTGTCCCCGTCTGCTGTGATGGCGATAAGATTTGAAGAAGCCTGTCCGTCAAGTTCGGCTCTAGCTTGAGGTTGATCTCCTCCGGCAGTTCCGGCGGCGTTGGCGGAACATACACTATTGGAGGTGACGGGGATTGACAAGCGCATAGCCCCAGACTGCACATCAGCAGTGAGCTTGCTAATCTTAACTTGAGCTTCATTGTTGGCTTTCCTCAAAGCAGATGCAGTCTGGTTAACTTTTTCGTTCAGCTCTCGTTCTTTTGCTCTGGCTTCGTCGTTGGCTTTTGCAACTTTTGCAACAGCTTCCTGATAGCACTCTTGATAGCCTTGATGATGTCCATAGAAATATGCTCCTAAAATAGCGCAAATTGCGCCGATGATTAACCAAGGATTAAACATTTGAAGCCCTTGCTTGCGCCATTCTTTCACGCTCATGGTCAGCTTCTAATGTAGGGGGGCTCATGGGAGGAGGGGGTGGAGTCCATCCTGCCGAGCTCATCATTACAACTGGGGCAGGTGGGGGTGCTACATAAGCATCCTTGCCAGCCTTGACATTGTTCATCATAGCCGTTGCTTCATTGGTCAAACCTTTGGTCATTATGCCTCCAATACCGCCTACAATCAACAAAACAATGTCGTTGAGCATCTTGGTAAAGGCCTGGTCAATGGGCGCCATAGCCTTGATAGGCTGGCTCACAAACATCACGCTATAGATCAGCGTGACCACAATAAAGAACAGAATCAAGGTCACTGTAATAACAACAAAAGCCCGAACTCGGACTTCTATGTCATCGGCAGACAGTCGATCCTTGGGGCTGTTGAGGAGCGCTAGGAGGATTTCCTTCAATTTTCTTCTCCAAAATGGGTGCTACTAAATATTCAGGACAATCTTGATCAAACTCACATCTGGGTTTCTGGCACATTTCTTTGTTGAAATTATCAGGGTCTTGGCAAAAATACCTGTACTGGTCATGGCAACCTGTACACAAAAATGGGAAAAGTATACATATCAATATTGAAGTGTATACAAAACTGAATTTTTTAATCATTTGCCTTCAATCCTTTGTAGGGCCTTGTTAACCCTGATCTCCATTTGTCTGACGTCTACATACATCCAAGCGATCAACGGAACAAACAACAAAAGAACAATCAACAAAACAATGATCAGTAAGATGGCGAGTGAGTCAGACTGACGATCATCAGCCATGCCCACATTAGCATCAGCACTGTAATTACTGAAGCCACCATTCTTCCCTTGATTAGATCCGCCTTTTGCTCCCGTTGCCATTTTGCTCTACGCTCCTTTAGCATTTCCTCTCGTCTTGCAAGCGCTTGCACATTGGCAATGTGACCAATTTGCTGATTGACCCGAGTATACAAGTCCTTCAATTCATGTGGAACGTGGTACACCATGTAATCACTCAGCTCCTGATTCAATTTCTCCATCTGCAAATTGGCAATCGTGATCTTGATCGCAGCTTCTTGGCCTTCATCGTTATTTGCATGGAGAGCAAATTCTTCCTGTTCTTTGACATAATTCTTTAGCGAGTTATACGCTTGAAAGAACTTGATGAGAGCATCACTGACCTGTTGGTAAATGAGGTTTTCGTCAAATTCTGGCGGTGGCTCTTTCTTCTTCTTGACCTTCTTTACAGGTTGAGCAACTTGTGGTTGCTCTTCCTCTTTTTTACCAAAAACAGCACTCAAGAACCCAAGAAGACCTTTGGCTTTCTTTTGTACTGTCTTAACGTCTTTGACAACTCCATCAACTTCATGGGAGATGTCAGCAACAATTTGCCTACCCTCTTTGTACATCTCACAAGCGTCTTTGCAGAGCTTGAAAGCGCCTGAAGCAAGGGCAACAAGGGTAAACGGATCAATTTCAACACCTTAAATTTAAACCCCCACCTAAGTGGGGGAGGTTAACTCAATTTGTTGCAGGTGCTACAGCAGAAGTTGCTGTAGAGTCTGCGGGGGCAACAACAGGATCAGCGGGAGCGGCCACTGCGTCTGGCAAAGCATCGTGAGTGACTGTGTAGCCATGATCAGTGAGCAATGTGATTGCGTCTTGAATGTTTTGTTGTTCTTCAGTTAAGAAGTCAGCAAATTTAGAAGCCGCATCATGTTCAGCAGAACCTTGAGTAAAACCCAATTTAGCTATGAAATCTTGTAGAGATTGAAGCACGTTGATCATATTAAATCCTTAAAAATTACAGCCAAAACGACTGCTCTAAAATTTTGCAATACAAGAATGAACTTACCATTACAAACCAAAAAATTTGTGAAAGAACTGGGCCGCAACCCCTGGCCCAAGGAGAACCATGAGCATGACACCATAGAGCAAATACTCTATTTTGGTCATGCGCTTGTCGCCGTCTTTCAACATCTGAAAGATTTGGTTATATCTTTCACTGCAAATTGCTTCGTGGACAGCTAAGTCCTTTTCAACATCTCCGCTCATTATTGGGCAGGTGTTGCGTTTTCACTACTAGTTAAACTAGTATCTGAAACGGGTTCTGGGATGGGTTCCACAGGAACTGGAACAGTTGGAGCAGTGTTTGTAGCAACATTTGTTGCAGATACATTTTGCATGGATGCTTCTTTTTTGATTTGGTCAATAAAACCAACTACTTCAACATATGGACGATTGCCTAAGTATTGAAGAATTGAGTTCATTAAGGGTAGTGAAATGTTCATGTTTTTTCCTTTAAATAATTTCGGCTGAAGTAACCTGTATAACAGGTTGGGGGGCTAAATTTACAATCAAATTGAAGTGAACAAATTTTAATGGCTTTTCATTTGCATGACGAGTAAATGAATGCGGTAGCCAAGAATTAGAAAATATTAAAAGTCCAGGCTTGGGTTCAAAGTTAATCATTTGACTGGCAGGAGTAGCTATATTCATATCTTGTTCAGGTAAGCTAGACATTACTTTACCCTGTCTTGGATCATGAAATACCACTCTAGAAGAATTTTCAGGCACTTCAAGGAAGTAAAAGCCCACAATCTGTGCGCCAAATCCATGAACGTGTTGCTCCATTGCGGAATGCTTGTGGTGTTCCTGTGTCCACATTTCTGTGAATGTGACCACTTTATCTTGCATGGCATAACCCTGCTCACTAAGAATGTTCCAAGCCGTACCACCAACAAACTCAGCAAATGCTTTTACTCTAGGATCATCAGCAAATGACCCACTCATCATTACAGGATAAATTTCATCTAGTTTACGTTCAGCGTGTTGCTTGGCTAAAGATTCGTTTGAAACTTCAGCTATGGATTCAATAAAGTCAGGACGCTCAATTAGATAGATAGGACACGGAAAGTGATAAGCAACTTGTAATTGCGTGTTTTGTACAACTTCTTTAACTTGTTGTGCGGCTTTACAAACCTTTTTGCTTTTCACTTTAGCCATGCTTTTCTCCTTAAGGATTTGATGGTATCACAACCCATTCGCCAGTTGTCCAATTCCAATAATACTTTTGACCATCAGTAGGCTTAGCAGTATTAGGTGTCCACTCTAGCGTTGTTGTGTTCAATGTGACATTGGGACCAGGTGGATTTGCTTGACGTTCTGCAATCAATGCAGACTTTTCTGCGTCTGTCATTTCAACCGCAGTCCAAACATCTTCCCAAGTCACACCATCAGATGACAAAGCATAAGTGCATTGTGCCGTTTGAAATGGGCTTGTAATCAATCCTTCAGGTTGTTGAACACGATTGAACATTGTCCAACCTTGTGGAATTTGTCCATAGGCTTGGATTAGATTGAAATCGTAAACAGGATGGTTTACAGGTTGTCCATTTTCAATTTGAATAAATAATGCCATTTTTTTACCTCAATTAAGGATTGCCAGCGCAAGTTGATGGGAATGAACGGGTCGATCCAGGCCAGATTATTCGCACTGCGCCACTACCACCAATACCTGAACTTGTCGAACCTCCTCCGCCACCATATGCGCCACCTAGTCCATTATTACATGTAGAGTTTTGTCCTCCGTTTCCTCCGCCGCTACCACCGCCACCACCTATTGCGTATGTAGTTCCAGCACCGCTTGTTCCACGACCAAACAATCCTACGCCGCCACCACCAGCAGAATGTCCTGATGAATTTCCAATTTTTCCAACACCACCAGCTCCTCCACATGAACCACTACACCCACTTGCAGATGTTGAACTACCCGATCCACCATTTTGTGTACCACTGCTGAAACTTGTTGAAGAATTGGGAGTTGTTCCATATCCTCCAGCTCCACCTGGCCCTCCACCACGACATAGTTGTGATCCTCCACTATTACCTCCTCGACCACCGCCATCCCCAGTATATGATCCTCCAAGTCCAAGTGTTGTACACCCACTTGCCGAATGAGAAGACCATCCGCTTACAACTGTTTGAGCACAAAACCATGATGAAATATTTTGAGATGGTCTAGCTGTTCCAGAATTGCTTCCAACAACTTTTACTGTATAAGAGTTGCCAGGTACTACAGTAATATTATTTTTATATCCAAGACCACCACCACCACCTCCAGTTGCCCACCATCCAGAACAAACTGTAGATTGATTTACTCCATTACCGCCACCACCAACAGCAACAACGCTAACGCTTGTCACACCGCTAGGAGCAACCCATGTGTAAGTGCCTGGGGTTGTAAATAAAGCAGAACCTTTTGTAGTTCCTACGCAAGTGCTTGGGAATTGACGAGTTGAACCTGGGCCGACAATTCGGACTGCACCGCCTCCGCCTTTTGAGGCGCTACAAGGGGGATATTGACCATGTCCACCACCACCATAAATTCCAGCACCAACGCATCCATTAGAACCACCAGAGCCACCTTTTCCTGATGCACCTGTGCTTGAACCCCCAGCTCCACTACTGCCTAGACCATATATACCTACTCCACCACCATTACCAGAACCAGAACCACCACCACCACCACCTCCTGAACCTGAGCCAGCCGCACCAGTAGCCGCACCAATACCACCATTTCCAGAATAACCTCCTGCTCCCCCACCACCAGCTGATGCATATGAAGTTGATGTTACTGCCCCATTACCTCCGTTTCCGCCACCATCACCAGTGTGTCCTCCTCCAGTTCCTGGAAAAGTGCTTGCGCCTCCTTTGACAACTGACGTTGAGCAAAAATAACTATTTCCACCACAAGTTGCGGCCCAAGTAGTTTGTCCACCTGCTCCAACTACAACGGTATAAGAATTTCCTGGGGTGACTGAAATATTGTTTTTGTAACCTAAACCACCACCGCCACCAGCAAAACCAGGATAATAACAAGCCGAACAACAATAAACACCTGATCCACCGCTACCTCCGCCTACGGCAACAACAGAAACTGAAGTTATACAAGCTGGAGCAATCCAAGTGTATGTACCAGGTGTTACATAAGCAACGTCAACAATAACTCCTGCTTTAACACCGCCTGTAAATCCAAATGCTTTTGCTGATGTTGCACCTCTAGTAATTGGTGTTGGCATACTATCCCCTTATGCAAACTTGGTTTGTGAAGCTAATACTGTATATGTAGCACTAGCTGTTTTTGTAATCGTATAAGTGTAAACGTCTATCGCACTTGCATTACCTGAACTAGGTGCAGTTCCTCCTTGCCATTTAGGTGTGACGTTTGTACCATCAATTTGGAATACGTTTTCGTAATAAGCAGTTGTTCCTTGTGTAACCAAGAAAGCAATCGTTACAGTCTGGCCTGTTGACATGGCTGTATTCAAACTTGTACCAGAACTGAAAGCCACATTCAATGTCCAGTTTGCTGATGCGTTACTTGTGTAGTACAGAACCGACTGGCTGTTAACGTAAAAGTTAATCGTGCCTGTTGCGGCAGTAGCTGAGACTGTTGTTGTCTCAGCGGCATTAAGTAAAACAGTGCCAAATATGCTTGAAGTACCGTTAAAAGTTTGAGTGCCTGTCCATGTGTTATTTGCAGATAAAGAAACGCCAGCAGTAGGAGTTGTCGATTGCCATGTTGTACCATTAGATGTTAATACATTGCCCGATGTACCAGGCGCCACAACTTGTAGTGCAGATGTTCCATTTCCAAGTAATACATTGTTTGCTGTCAGACTTGTAGAACCCGTACCACCTGCGCTTACTGGAGTCGTTTTCCACGCAATAACTTGTACTGCACTACTACCATCTTTGTAGAACAGTTTGCCATCAGCATAATTGATTGCCAATTCACCAAAAGCCAAGTTACCTGCTGTTGGTGCGTTTGTGGTCGTTCCGCTGTTATAAACAACGATTGGTGTGTAGCCTGATTGAGCCATTAGAATGTTCCTCCGTTGATGCCTGCTGTTAAGGCATTATTTGTGTAATTGTATGTCAGTGATGAGTTTGTTGTAAGGGGCTGATTACCTGTTGCAGTAGCAGAAAATGTTAGGTAATTGGTTGATCCAGTGCCTGCAGACAAAGCTACATTGGTTGCATTTGTTGCGGTTCCTGCAGTGGCCGCATTCAAATTAGCCACTTGTGTGGTACTTGTAACAGTCAATGGTGCTGTTCCTGTTGCTACGGTAGAAACAAGCGTATTACCTGTCACAGCTTGTGTTGATGTAATTGCCGCGCCAGTACTCAATGTATTGGTAGACCAAGACGTTCCAGATGGTATATTTGCATGGTAATCCCAAGAACCTGCAGACGTTCCATTCGCAGTCAAAACAACCGTTACATATGCACCAGACTGAACAGTTACAACTGTTGTCGATGAATTATTTTGGACAACAATTGTTCCTGAAGATTGATTATTGTTGAACGTATATGTTGCACCAATAGGCAAAGTTGTGGCATCAGGCAACTTATAAGTTTGACCACCAGAACCAATAACAATCCAGTTTGGTGTAGAGCTTGCAACCAATGTGGTTGTAGTACCTGCGGCGGCTACGTTGGTATAACCCAAAAATGCAAAATTGGTTGTCAAATTACCGTTGGCATCTTTAACAACAATACCGCTTGCCGCATTGGTTGTGTTACCCAACGCTGTCAAAACACCAGTACCTGTAGTAATCGTACTCGGAGCCGTTCCTGCACCTCCACCAATCATCAAAGCATTTGCTGTTAATGCGGCGCTAGATGCCCATGTGCTCGCAGAACTAAAGTAAACAACACCACCAGAAGTTCCTGCAACAGTCAGAGCAGGCGTTGTTGTTGCTGTAGCAACAGAAATTAAACCACCAGTAAATGAAACTGATGTCACAGTTCCACCACCACCACTTGTTGACAAAGTTCCACCAGAAAAGCTTAGTCCAGAACCTACAGTAACATTGCTGAATCCACCCGTGCCATTACCATAAAGAATTGAAGTTCCTGATGTAGGAACCGCATAATCCGTTCCTGCAACAGCATTTGCTAATGCTCCACCACTATTAGCCTTCAATAAAGCCGTACCACTAGGTGGAACAAGATAATCTGTGCCTGCTGTGGCCGCACTTATGGACGTTGCATTGCCTTTCAAAATGCCTGAAACAGTTGTTGTAAGGGTAATAGCAGGAGTACTTGTTGAATTTGCTACCGTGCCTGCAAAACCATTTGCACTAACAACAGAAACTGCTGTAACCGTACCACCACCTGATGAACTTACTTGTTGAAGCACAAAAGCAGTTGTTGCTAATTGAGTCGTATTTGTATTCAGAGCGGCTGTTGGTGCAGTCGGTGTTCCCGTAAATGAAGGACTTTGCTGTAAAACAACTACACCACCAGTGCCTGTTGTTGTTGAACTTGAAATGTTTGTCAAACGACCATAAGCATCGACAGTAACGCTTGCAGGAATAGTGTAAGTACCCGCAGTTACGGCAGTTGTTACCAATGAAATTGTTGGAGTTCCAGTTCCATTTCCATTAGTAACTGAAATTTGTCCAGACGTTCCACTTAAAGTAACTTGGCTGAAAGTAGAGCCATTAATAGTCACTAATCCAGTACCACTTAAACTTGCAACATTTTGCAGATTAGTATTTAAGCCAATCGTTGGATTACCAGTGGTTCCATCTGGATTAGCAATAGTCAGTCCACTTCCAACTGCAATTGAAGTATTTGAAACAGTAGTAGTTCCTGTTTTGACCAACAATCCGTTAGATGCGCCATCCAAAGATTGGGCCGCGCCAGTTAAGTTAATTTGTAAAGTGCTACCTGCACCATTGTCTGTAACTGAAAGACCAGATCCAGTAGCTATATATCTAGCTTGTGTTAGTCCTGCTGTTGAATTAACAGTCAAAAATGGATAATTAAGCGCACCTGCACCTGCAATAGCACCTGTTGTTGTTTGTACCGTAACCCCGTTTTGAACAACAGGAACCGACTCAGTACCTGTTAGAGCACTGGCCGTAGGTAATTGGAGTATGGTTACTTGTCCGCTCATGTTGATGTATTGTTCGTTGGGTTAGGTGAAATGATGTTGATATTGCCGTTTTGACTTGGTGTTGTGTTATCGCTTTGAGTACTGATATAAATTTCTGTTGGATTACCTTGAGGAATATTTGTACCAGTAGGCGTAACAACCAATCCATTGTCATCTGTTGCAATGCTGACATCAGGCCGTGGAAATCTTAATGCAATCCTTTCAGTTGGTCTTGCAGGTAAACGATATGGATCTTTTTGATCGGCACACCCTTGCTCACACACCTTTAGCCCAGGGAAATTTGGGTCAGGTTGCGCCTCTATGATTGGTCTCTTCATCTTGCATCTGTCGCAGATAAAGATCGCAATCGTTGAGTTGCCAGTAGTGTCTAACCATTTAGGCATTATTTTGTGTACACCCCAATGTTGGGGCTGAAGTAGATCGGCGACTTATCGCGCTCTTCGTTTTCAGCCATGATGAAATACTTCTCAGCTTGTGTTTCCAAGTATGCAATTCTGCCTTGCTCCACTTGGGGCAAGATTAAGCTCATCTGGTGAGCTAGTAAGTATTGAATAGCTTGATTCCAACGCTGTGGAATTTCTAATTGATTGGTCAATGTGCCCACATCATCAACTTGTCGTGAGTACCAAATGGTCATTTGTACAAATGGATTTGAAGGCGTTGGCCACAATGTAATCTTGGATTGTGGCAAAGTCCTGTTAAACCAATATTGATAAGGCTGATTGGCTGTAAAGTTTTTATTTGGCAAATTTGTGTAATCGTCACGATTTAGACGAGCCATCGTGATTTCTGTTGAATTTGTACCTAAATAAAACTCATACAAAGCCAAAGTGGTTCCATTAAAAGCTTGTATGCGGTAATACGCTACATTCGCACCAGGGTCTATATCCTGAAATACCCATTGCCCACTTGTCACAGTCACTGCAGTTGCTGTGTACAGAGTAGTCCAATTCGTGCCATCTGGTGATGATTGCAGGTAGTAGCTCCAAGTTGCGCTACCACCTCCTGAAATGTAGGGCATAAATCCAATAGACCCAATATATTGAGTATTGGTTGTGCCGTAATAAACCTGATATGACCCATTAGCCGTTGTCATCTGGTTATAGGTAGTGATGTTGCCGTCAGCAATGTTATTGGTTGAACTACCATCGCTTGCTGAATACGCACCGCTAGGACGCGTCATAGTGCGATATAAGGCGTTTAAAACGTCAACGCCACCCACAGGTAACAAGTACTCATATTGATTCGGCAGAAAGCCGTAAACTTGCTTGTTAATAGCCCAATAGTTGATACCTTGGTTAATTAAATTGCTAAGTACAAAGAACAGCGCTTGCTGTGATCCTTGTACTTGTTCAACGGTGAGCTCTTCCGCGAGCTTGCCTGAGAGACGAGCTCCTTGGTCAATAAACTGCTGTACTGTGACAACAGTGGTTCCAACAGTACCGCTGTAGGCCATTTTTAATCCTTACCAACAGTGTTTGTGTTTAGGGTTTCCGTGTTCAGCAGTGCTAATTTTTCCACCTTTGGCATGTCGGCCTTTAAGTAAAGCATGAATAGCTTTTGATTCAGAAGCGCCAATTTTTGGTTTTGATCGACTAATTTCTTTATCTACAGATTGTTTGTTGTAAGTAGGAATTGGAGCGTCAATCAACGCTTGTTTTTCTTTTGGTGACTTATTAATTTTTGACCAAGGACTGTATTCCATAATTTTCTCCTGTTTACCAACCAGGGCAATCCCAACGTTTCAGCGATGCCTTCGCCCTTTCAGCATCACCTTTTGAATGTTTCACCACACCTGACATTCTCGCGCAAAATGAATCTTTACGCGAACCGCCTTTGGGCTGTGGTGCTTTTAGATGAGAGCCCGTTTCTCTGTTGTACTTTTCACGGCCTTTTTCTGTCAATCCTGCACCTTTTGAAACTGGTAGTTTTTCACCTCGGCCTACAGACAAAGATACTTTACCGCCTTTTTTAAAAGGCTCGGTACTATCTCCTCTGCTACTACCAACTCCAGATTCAGAACTAGATGCTGAACTAAAATTTTTTAATCCCATAATGTCACCAACATGAGCTTAAACGCCCACCATGTTTTTTCTTGGCAGTTTTTGCTGACTCTTTGAATGCTTCCTTTGTAGGAGCACCCTTAGAGCCAACCTTTCTCATCTTTTCGCCAGAACCATGAGCTATACGTTCTTGTTTAGCATGGATGTTGGCATAAAGACCGCCCTTAGACATCTTTTTGCCCTCATCCGCTTTGACAAACTCTTTGCCGACTTTTTGAGGAACACCGCCGTATCCACCTTTTGTATGAGC
>Ga0208257_1000145_pt1 | contig 24558 bp, 24 predicted proteins | sample CryBogCBH10Sep07_FD_184610 | JGI IMG/M metagenome (GOLD analysis project Ga0208257, IMG submission 184610) | Freshwater microbial communities from Crystal Bog, Wisconsin, USA - CBH10Sep07 (SPAdes) | ecosystem: Environmental > Aquatic > Freshwater > Lake | place: Crystal Bog, Wisconsin, USA... | reverse complement strand
GTGGTGGCATCATCCGGTCGGAGACGTGGTTGAAATGGGAAGGCGACAAGGATCAATTCCCTGAGTTTGATTATATCCTCGCCTCGCTCGATACGGCGTACACCGAGAAGGCGGAAGGCGACTACTCGGCGCTGACGGTCTGGGGCGTTTTTTCGTTTGACTCCATCAGCAACGCCAACAAGATGTACGGTCCCGACGGCCGAACGATCCAGATCGAACGCACCTACGGGGAGTTGTTGCCGAAGGTGATGCTGGTCGATGCGTGGCAAGAAAAGCTATCGCTGCACGATCTGGTCAACAGGGTGGCCAAGACCTGCCGTGAGATGAAGGTCGACAAACTGTTGATCGAGTCGACGGCCGCGGGGATCTCGGTCAGCCAAGAACTGCGCCGGCTGTATGCTTACGAAAACTTTGCCGTGCAGCTTCAACCGGTGGGTCGGTATGACAAGTCGGCGCGGTTGTACTCGGTGCAGCACTTGTTCGACGAAGGCATGGTGTACGCGCCGGATAAGATCTGGGCGGATATGGTTATCCAGCAGGTCAGCGTCTTTCCGAAGGGCAAGCACGACGATTTGGTTGATACTGTCAGTCAGGCGCTTCGCCATTTGCGCGATCTGGGCATGATGCAACGGGCGACGGAACGGACGGCCGAACTGGACGAATTGCGGCGTCAACCGACCAAAGAACCTGCGCCGTTGTATCCGTCGTGATTTACTGGTATTTCTATTGTCCTAACTTGGAAAGATCGCCATGCCCTTAGTCCCTGACTTCAATCCTAATATCCGTCAAGCCGCGCCAGACCATCCTGAGCAGCCGGAAGGCGCTGATATTATCATTGAAATGGCCGAAGGTGGCGGCGATATGCCGGAAATTGACCAAAACGGCGCGATCTTGAAGATCGAGCACGATGACGGGTCGGTAACGGTCAGCCTCGACGGTAGACCTTTGGGCGAAGCAGGTGAGCGGGTTAAACGGGGTTGGTTTGATAATTTGGTCGACGACATTGATGAATTGGAACTGTCGAGAATATCAAGCGAACTGCTGAAGGGCATCGAGGATGACATCCAAAGCCGACAAGAGTGGATTGAAGACCGAACTCAAGGTCTCAAGCTGCTTGGCCTCAAGATTGAAATACCAGGATTGGCCGGCGCAGCCGACGCTGCACCCGTTGAAGGTATGTCTCGCGTTCGGCACCCGCTCCTGCTCGAAGCTGTGTTGCGATTCCAAGCCAATGCACGATCCGAATTACTGCCTACGGATGGTCCCGTAAAGATCCGCGACGACAACAACAATCCGACGTTGCAAGAAGATCAGGACGCTAATGCTCTTGAAGAGGATATGAATCATTTCCTAACTGCTGTCGCTACAGAATATTACCCTGACACCGACCGGATGTTGTTGATGTTGGGCTTTGGCGGTACGGCGTTTAAAAAGGGTTACTTTTGTCCGTTACGAAATCGTCCGGTCATTGAGTCGGTTGATGCCGACGATCTGATTGTTAATAACGAGGCGACGGATTTAAGAAATGCCAAGCGTATTACCCATCGGTCGCTGATGCGGCCAAGCGTTGTCAAGCGGTTACAGATTCTTGGCGTTTATAAAGATGTGGATTTGCCATTGCCTAATCAGGTCAAGCTTGACGCGGTGCAGTTGGAAAAGAAGTCGCAGCAGGGCATTTCGGCAAGCACCAGCAACCCTGACGACCGCGACCGTGAGATTTACGAGTGCTATTGCGAACTGGATGTTAAAAGATTTGAACACCGGTACAAGGGCAAAGAGAGCGGTCTTGAAATACCGTACCGAGTTACCATCGATGTTTCAAGCAAGCAGATCCTTTCCATCGTTCGCAATTACGACGAAGACGATCAAGAACTGCCCGAAGCCCGTGTTAATTTTGTTAAATATACGTTCGTGCCTGGCATGGGTTTTTACGATTTGGGTCTTTTGCATATTCTTGGCAACACAACCAACGCATTGACGGCCGCTCTGCGCGAAATGCTCGACGCCGGTATGTACGCCAATTTCCCTGGATTTTTATACGCCGATACGGGTGCAAGACAGAATACCAACATCTTCCGCGTCCCGCCTGGCGGTGGTGCGCTGGTCAAGACGGGCGGTATGCCAATTACCCAAGCCGTCATGCCACTGCCGTATAAAGACGTTGGCGCCGGCCTAATGACGTTGACGCAAAGCATGACGGAAATGGGTATGCGGATTGGCGGCACGTCAGAGCAGCAGGTTGGTGAGGGCCGAGCGGATGCGCCGGTTGGCACGACATTGGCCATGATTGAGCAAGCCACAAAGGTAATGAACTCGGTCCATAAGCGGATGCACGCGGCGCAAGCCGAAGAGTTTCAAATGTTGGCGCGGTTGTTTAAAGAAAACCCTGAAAGTTTTTGGCAGCGCAACAAGCGTCCGGCAAAACCATGGGATGAACAGACGTTTTTACGGGCATTGGACAATTGCGAATTGGTGCCGCAAGCCGATCCAAATACCGCAAGCCATGCTCAACGTGTGATGAAGATTATGGCGTTGAAGCAATTACAGGCGCAGAACCCGTCGATGTACGATCCGATTGCGATTGATACCGCGGCACTGCAAGCCATTGGCTGGAGCAACCCGCAGCAATTCTTGGCGCCACCATCGGCACAACAGGCACCGCCACCAGAATTGCAACAGATCCAAGCCAAGATACAATCGGATCAAGTGGATGCTCAAGCCAAGATGATAACGGCGCAAGCCAAATTGGCGCAAGCGCAGGGTGCTCAAGGACTGCAAGGTGCTGCACCTGATCCGGTAAAGATGGCTGAGTTGCAGGTCCGGCAACAGGAAACGCAACAGAAAAATCAGGATTCTATCCTTGATGCGGAAAACCGTAAGCGGGATCGTGAGAGCCGTGAGCGGTTGGCGGCAATTAAGTTGGCCGAAGAGGTCGCGAAAGACCCGCAATCCATGCAGATGATTAGAAGTTTAATTCCGGCCGATATGCTTCAACGGCTAGAAGCCAATGAAAATCCGTTAGACCCTAACAATGTGAAGGCTGGGTGATGGACTTTGAAGACGATCAAACGCCGATCAATATGTCACAATCTGACATTGACGCCGCTTTGGCCAGCTTGCCTGGCGCAACCATATCCCCGACAGATCCGACCATGCGCGAAGCAATGGCGTCGACCATGCTAGGCGAACAACCTTCTGGTCCACAAAGGAATTTTGTGCGCGGTTTGTTGGGTTCTGAAGGTGCGGGAAAATCGTCTTTTAGTTTGTCGGATTTATTGCCGGTTAATCCACTTTCGGCTCAAGAAAACGCACGGCAGGGGGATTATCAAGGTGCTGTTATGAGTTTATTGCCATTTGGCTCCGGTGCATCCGGTGTTGCCGAAGGCGAATTAACTAATTTGGCTAAATCGGTACGTCCGTTTAGTCCAAGCACAATTCCTAAATTGGCGGAAATTAGAACTGCTGAAAAATCTTTGGGAACACCTGCCATATCGGCTGATGCTGCGCTTAATTTATCTGGTATGTACGATCAGGCAAAAGCTGTAAAACCGACATTTGATAACATTAATCAATCCATTGCTGACAATTTTGGCGGTCAATATGTATCTGCTGCGCTTAAAGGAACGCGAAGAGCCGTTGAAAAAACCGCAACAGATTATGCTGGCGATCCAACGCGGGTGAAAGATCTTGTGAGAGGCACCATTATGGTGGATTCTCCGCAACAAGCTCAAGCCGTTGTTAATGAATTGCAAAATCAACACAATGTCTTGGATACCGGTTATCGCAATTTGTTTGATCCATCTGCAAATCCTGTAGACGGTTATCGCGATGCCAAAATGAACGTCAACGTCAACGGTCATAACGCAGAAATTCAAGTTAATGTGCCGGAAATGCTTGAGGCAAAAAAACAAGTTCATGACTTGTATGAGCAACGTCGTTCAATAGAAGGTTCAATTATGAGCCGCGGCGATGCTCCAACGCCCATTGAACAAAGTCAAATTGATAAATTAAATCAAGAAATGAAATCGGTATATGACGAGGCTTATCAACGTGCTTTGGCGCGTTCTGATAATACCAACGCCTTAAATCGTTCTTCCGTTATAGGCACGCCATTACGTCGGGCAGAATCAGGTGGAAAGGCGCGTGGAGGATTGACGTCCCAAGCAGCGCAATATGGGCAATTAGGCACGGTTCCAAGCGTTACCGGCAGTCCTTCAACGTCAAAATATTCTGGTTTGCGCGGTGCCAACATAACAAATACCTCCGAAAAAATCCTACCAAACAATCGGATGGGACGCAAGCACGGAGGTAAAGTTTCTGATTATGGCCTTGGCATGGGCAAAACGCCTGTGCAGCCTAACGCCTTGCTTCATAAGACAAAAGACGCTGCCAAAGTTGGCTTAATTTCCAATAAAACAAATAAAACAGCGGCAGATTTGCCTAAAAATGGCGTTATTCATTGGAGCAAACCTATTGCAGCGCAAGATGACGTTGTGCAACGCACAATCCGTCAACGCATGGGCGACTTTAAAATAGAAGAAAGAGCAGCAAGGGCGTCAGGTGGCCGGATTGGCGCCGGCGATGACATTCATCATTTGATCTTGCAAGCCGCTCGTAAGCACATCCGCAAGCATTTTGACGACGGTGGTAACGTCCGTGAAGGTGATAGCCCTGGCGGTCTTCGTGGTGACACCGGTGCGTTTAGCGAGCATGACGTCGGTGAATCACAAGGCGCATCAAACGCCGCTACCGCTGCCCGTGAAGGGTTGCAGGAGATGGATAGAACTTTTGGTTCGTCAGATACAAAATCGGTTGATACAACAGGCGCCAATTCTCCGTTTTCTGATCCAAGTTTCAAAGGTTTTTCAGGCACGGACACAAGTTATTTGTTTGGACCCTCTAGCCCATCCAATCCGCCTTTAGGTGGTCCTATTACAACAGCTTCCGGTATGTCTAACCAACAATTGGATGCGGCTAATGCCCAATATGTTGAAAAACAACAACTTCAGGATGCTATTAAGGCGCAAGCTGACGCGGCTGAAAATGCCGCAATGAACGCCAATAATGCGTTGTTGATGCGCGCAGGGCCAATGACGGGTCTTGGTGGTACGCCAAACGTAACCCCACCTAATGCGGATGTATCAGCCGCAACGCCTGGTCCTATGCAACCAGCGCCTAACGCTAATCTTGGAATAGCTACACCAGGCATTTCACAACCTGTAACACCACCAAACGCTAATCTTGGAATAGCTACACCAGGCATTTCACAACCTGTAACACCACCAAACGCTAATCTTGCGGTGGCAACACCAGGCATTTCACAACCTGTAACACCACCAAACGCTAATCTTGCGGTGGCAACACCAGGCATTTCACAACCTGCTGTAATTCAACCAGCAACCGCTCCATCTCCCGCGGCTCAACCAATGCCAACGGCCGGCAATGTGCCAACGCCACCTATTCCAATACGCGATTTACAGGGACCAGGTATTTTAGAAAACATTGCCGGCGTATTTGGTCTTAGCACCCAACAGCAATTTGATAAATTTTACAACGGATATACAGCGCAAGGTTTAAATCCGACCGATGCTTACAATAAAGCAATAGGCGACATTCAAACCATGCGAGCCAATGCCAAGCCAGGTCCATTTGACCGCGGTGGCAAGCGCCAAATGATACCCAAAATCATGCCGGATGGGACTACCCAGATGGTCTATGAAGATACGGGTACACCTTATGCCTATGGCGGATCGGTCAATCCAATGATCGACCATGCCTTGTCCCTTGCTCACCAATACGGCTCGCCGCTGCACGACGCCGTTCGCCTTGCCATGCAGCATCAACCGGGACGCCGGTAATAACCCCTCGAGGAGAGTATAATGTCGTCAACCGCCAAGACTGCGCGAGCAGCTTTAAAAAGTAAGGCCCAACGTATGGTTGGCCCCGATCCACGGGGTACACCGATTGATGCGTCGGGATATACGCCACCAGATGCCGAAGATGCTTCCGTGCAAACCGGTATGCGCCCTGTTTCACCCCGTCAATATAAAAAAGGTGGCAAGGTGCTTGGTAAACACCACGGTGAAGCCGGTCATCACCACGCCGGTCGCAAACCTCGTAAGGCTGGCGGTCGCGCTCTGACCGTTGATAGTTTGCTTAACCGCGATCAAAAGATGGCTAACGACGAACGCGTTGGAACAAAACACGTTGGCGGCATGAAACATGGTGGCGCAGCCAAGCACTTGCATAAATTTGGCGGTGGGATGTTGGGGTCCAACCCTGTTTCAGAGGATATGGTTAAGACGGCTGCTTCCGCTATGCCGGCTCCTATGAAGCGTAAGGATGGCGGCAAAGCCAAATGGATTCAGGGCGCGATCAAGCACCCAGGCTCGTTGCGTAAGGCGCTTCATGTTGCTGCCGGTGAAAAAATACCTGCCAAAAAACTTGAAAAAGCAACGCATAGCAAAAATCCCGCAATTGCCAAAAAGGCTAATTTGGCCAAAACGCTTCGCGGATTTAAACACGCTGATGGCGGCAAGGTTGCTCACAAGCACTTGGATAAAGCCGACGAGTTGGCTGATAAGGATCTTATCAAGTCAATGGTTAAGCACAGTGCATTGCAACACAAGAAGCATGGCGGTGAAGTTCATCATGCCGATTGCCGTTGCGAGAAATGCTCCGGTGGCCGTATGGGCCGCGCTACCGGCGGTCGCAATATCATGGAAGTGACGGGTGTTCGTCCTACCGGTGGCCGCATGGCCCGTAAGTCGGGTGGTCGTGCCGGCAAGGGCAAAACCAACGTCAACATTGTGATTGCTCCACACGGTGCAGGTCAAGGCGCCAATCCTATGATGGCTAATCCAATGGGTCAGACGCCGGCTCGTCCTGTGCCGGTTCCGGCACCAATGCCACCACAAGGGATGCCTCCAGCCATGCCTATGGGTGCGATGCCACCTGCGGGTATGCCACCTGCGGGTATGCCACCACGTCCACCTATGGGCGGTATGGCAATGGCGCGCAAATCTGGCGGTCGCACCACCTATCCAATTCACGATGGTGCCGGCGGCGGCGAAGGCCGTCTTGAAAAGATTAAGGCTTACGGTTCGCAATAATCAAGTTTTGTAGCGGTTGCTACAGAAAGGGTGATCGGCGGGTGACCCCTCTCCTGCCGGTCGCTTTTTAGAGGGGAAAGAGGGGCAAGAGGATACAATGCAAACGACTAACGATCTATTTGAACGTGAGCTTAGGAAGCTCCTTACGGCAGAGATCGAACGAATACAACAGCTTATATCCGGTAATGGCGTGGCCGATTTTTCTCAATATCGGTACTATGTAGGCGCCATGCAGGGTCTTTACGCCGCTATTGAGCGGTGTGACGAGGCTCGTTCTATCGTTGATAAAGCACGTTAAGGAGGCATAAATGGCTTATATCATGCAACACGCGGTAGATCCGCGAGAAGAAATACTCAAACAAATTGGCGATTTGTCCGATTTTGAGGTTTTTCACAATAAAGTTCTCCTCGCCATTTACATCCGTCCCGAAACAACCAAGGGCGGCATTATCATCACCAACAAAATCCGCGACGAAGACAAATGGCAGGGCAAAGTTGGCCTTATCATTAAGATGGGACCGGATGCGTTTATTGATGAAAAAGGTAAATGGTTCAAAGGCATGAACATGAAATTGCACGATTGGACCGTCAGCCGGCCATCAGACGGATGGAGTTTGACTTTAAACAATCGCGAAACCGGCGAAGATATTTTGTGCCGTCTGATTGACGATAACAATATTCTTGCTCGCCCTCCGCACCCTGACACCATTTATTAAGGATTACACCATGTCAGAAAACACCGAAAAAGACGATATTGTCATTGAATTGGCCGACGATGAGCCAAAAAAAGATGACATTATTGTAGAAAAGGCCGATGAACCGGCAAAAACGGTTAAAAAAACCGAATTAACGCCAGAAGAAGGCATTAACGAGTTGCAAGCCAAACTGGAACAAGAGCGTCAAGCCCGAATAGCGGCTGAAGCGCAAGCCAGAGAAGCTATGCAACAAGCTAGTCAAGCCCAAACCAAAGTAGATTCAACGGAATTGCACCTTATAAAGAACGCTATTGCCCAAATTAAGAGCAATAATGACTCTTTAAAAGCCAATTATCGCGATGCTTTGGCTACCGGTGATTACGATCAAGCTGCCGAAATACAAGAGCAGATGATTATTAACACCAACAAGCTTGATACACTTGAAAAGGGCAAAAAGGCCAAAGAAGAAGCGCCTAAAATTGCTCCTGTTGCACCGCAATCGTTTGATATGATTGAAAATTTGGCTTCTCAAGTCACTCCTGAATCGGCAAGTTGGTTAAGACGCAATAAAGATCACCTTAACAACCCCAAAAGGATTGATAAGGCGCTTAGAGCACACGCCGATGCCATTGATGACGGTATTGTTGCCGATACACCCGAATATTTTAGCTTTATTGAGAACCGTCTAGGTATTTCAAGGGCGCAATCAGAGGACGACGCAGATCCAATGTCCGAAGCTTCTAAACCAACGGTCAGGCGTTCAGCCCCGCCGGCCGCTCCAGTGACCCGTAGTGGTACAACAAGCGGTACAACTCGACCCAATGTGGTTCGTTTAACATCTGCTGAACGTGAAATGGCGGCGATGATGCAAATGACGGATCAGGAATACGCCAGAAACAAAATCGCGCTACAGCGCGAAGGTAAAATGTAAGGAGTACGTTATGGAAACCAATTCTACACCCCGCCGCGGTCGCAAGAGCGCATTGTTTAATAAAGATAAACCTGCCGCACCAACACCTGTAATGGTCGAAGAGGAAGGCACCGAGTCCGTCGAGGCATCCCGTCAGGAAAAGCGGCCTGAAATTCGCGAAGAAAACCCGTTGGCTCGTGCAGCCCGTCGTGCTGCCGAAATTAGAAATTCCGGCGGTTTGGATTTTGACGGGACAGACGAATATTATATTGATCCCCGTATAATTCCTGAAGGCTGGTCCTATGAATGGAAGCGGGAATCGGTTTATGGACAAAGGGACGACACCTATCAACAATCTTTAAAGCAAAGCGGATGGGAAGCTGTTCCTCACTCTCGCCATGCCGATAAATTTCCCAAAGGAAACGGCAATGTCATTGAACGCAAGGGTATGCTTTTAATGGAGCGTCCGGCTTTGATTACGGATGAAATTAGACGCATGGATCAACGAAATGCTCGCATGGCTGTTGAATCCCGCAAGCAAACGGTAGACTCGACCAAAGGATTGCTTGGCCGCGACGATTCTCGCGTTGCTCCAAAGATTTCAAAGGGTTACGAGCCTATGTTGCCACCAAACTAACAGTGTTTTGAGGGGGAGAAATCCCCCTCTTTACTTTTGTTGGCGTTTCTTATATTTTACGACGGTCTCCCTCGGTGTGGAGATTTAATTTTATCCCGTTTCTTAGTCGCCCCGGTGTGCGATGATGGAACTCCCAAAAAGGAGAACCCGTCATGGCGAACACTTTCGCGCCCAACGGTTTTGCTCAATATATTGGAACGGGCGCTACGCCAAGCTACGAACAAGTTTCGGCAGCGATCTCGTCCAGCAACACAACCAACATCTTTTTAAATGATCCTGTTGTTCAAGCTACCAACGCAACTGGCATTGGCACGGGTTATATCACTCAGGCTTATGGTCCTGTAACGCTTACTGTTGCCGCAACTGCCATTACATCAAACGCCACAACCGGCGCTTTGACGGTGACGTTTACGGCTGCAACGGCTTCGTCCGGCAACCTTCCTACCTCGCCTAACTCTTGGGCGCCTCCGGTTGGTGCTTATATGACGATTAGCGGTTCAACCATGTCGTCCGGTAACTTGAACGGTACTTTCCAGATTACGTCTTCTACGACGACAACCGCGGTTTGCGCCAATGCCGGCGTAACCATCAACGGCACGTCAACGGCTTCTGGTACGGTAACGGTTTATGTGCCGATTATGGGCGTTTTTGCGGGTTGCAAGTATCTTTCAACAACGCAAAAGACAATTATCCCACAGCGTTATTGGGGTGGTTCTGACGCAAACGGTGACGTACAGGCTTATGTCATTACCGATCCAAATGCTCAGTTTATCGTTCAGACGGCTAACTCGAACACGACAGCAACCGCGGTTGGTCTTTCCAGCGTCGGCCAGAATATCGCGTTCAACTACACCAACTACGGTGGTTCGCAGACTAACGGAAACACATCAAACGGTAATTCAACCTTCTTTGCTGACCAATATTCGCTGATTGCCAACTCCGGCGCCGGCGCAGTTTCCAACTCGTTTTTGCCTTTCCGCATTATCTCGCTTGCCAACTATGTACCTGGCATAACGAGTCCGCTCGCTTCCATTAACGGAAACGATTCAACAACAGCTTACAACAAGATCGTTGTCGGGTTTAACAACTCGATGCAACGTGGTCTTGCTGGCATCTAACAGGGAGTAGACTACAATGGCTGTTAATCTCTCAGCAATTAAGGATCTGCTCCTGCCTGGTCTTCGTGGTATCGAAGGCAAGTATGAGATGATCCCAAGCCAGTACGACAAGATCTTCACGAAGCATGATTCGAAGCTTGCTCTTGAACGTACTGCTGAACTTCGGTTCCTCGGCCTCGCACAGCTTAAGACTGAAGGCGCTCAAACCGCTTTCGATAACGGCGCTGGCGAACGCTACATCTACAATCAGGAACATACGGAAATTGGTCTTGGTTATGCAATCACCCGTAAGGCGATTGACGATAACGTGTACAAAACCCAGTTCCATCCATCAAACCTCGGCCTTGTTGAAGCTTTCCAACAGACCAAGGAAATTTACGGCGCTTCAATTCTCAACACGGCACAGACGTACAACTCGGCTGTTGGCGGTGACGGTGTAGCACTTTGCTCCACGTCGCATCCAATCGACGGCGGTACGGTTGCTAATACGCCATCAACGCAGGTTGACCTCAACGAAGCTACTCTTTTGAACGCGATGATTTCCATCCGTACAAACTTCCGCGATCAGGCTGGTTTGAAGGTGTTTGCTCGTGGTCGTAAATTGATTGTTCCTCCACAGCTTGAACCTGTTGCAATCCGTCTAACAAAGACTGAATTGCGCCCAGGCACGGCCGACAACGACGTCAACGCGATCCTTACGACGGCCGGTGGCTTGTCAGAAGGTTACATGGTCAACGACTTCTTGACCTCTTCGTATGCTTGGTTCTTGCTGACAAACATTGATGGTTTGTCGTATATGGAGCGTATGCCCTTCGAAACCGATATGCAAGTCGACTTCGTGACTGACAACTTGCTTGTTAAGGGCTATGAGCGTTACTCGTTCGGTTACTATAACTGGCGTTCAATCTTTGGTTCGTTCCCAACCTCGTAAGGAGATTGCATCATGGCTATTACAGCTTTCTCCGGTCCGATGATTGTGTTTGGGCAAAGCCCATACACGCCTAACGAGTACAATCCAGACATCGGTGGCTCGTCCCTGTTTTATGCAGGGGCGGGTACAATGGACCCTCGTACTTTATATACCTATCTTCCTGGTGAGGCGCAGTCTCAACTTGATTATGGGTTTTTAGGGTTTGACAACATTACGACCATCAATGCCGTTCCTTACACCAAAGCAACGGGTGCGATTGTTACGTCTGCAAACGCAACAAGCGCAACATTGTCATTAAACACGTCAAACAGTGCAACCACTGGCGTCTATTATTCATCGGTGTTTACCCGTGCGGATACAGGCGTTACGGACACGGTTTTGGCAACTGATGCTTACACATCGGTTACGGCATCGTTTTCAAACGGTGTTATGACGATTACGGCAAACTCGGCCATGCCTGTTACGGCAGGTATGGTTGTTTTGACAACATCGGGTACGGTATCGCAAGGAACGGCTGCTGGGACACAGATTGTTGCCCAGTTGACAGGTGGCTCGGCTGGTCAAGGTGTTGCTGGTACTTACCAGACCAATACCAACCTGACGGCCACTTCCGGTACGGTTACACTTGCTTATCAGACGCCAAGTCAGTGCATTGTTCCTAATAATGCTCAAACGCCTGGCGTTGTGCTTTGGAATCCTGCCGCTATTGCAGGTCGTGCAGTTGCGGTTACTGCTGCTTCGGGTGCTACGGCAACGACAGCAACGGTATCGGGATATGATTGCTACGGGTTCCCATTGGTTGAGGCAATAACTCTTACTGCGGGATCTCAAGTATCGGGCAAAAAAGCGTTCAAATATATCAAGAGCGTTGTTCTTAATGCCGCAGATGCTACCCATGCTTATTCGGTTGATACAACGGACGTTTTCGGGCTTCCACTTCGGTCTGACGCATTTGGTGACATTTTAGTCAACTACGCAACGTCTTTAACGGCTACGACGTTAATTACGGCTGCTACCAACTACGTTGCATCGGATCGTACAACTGCAACAAGTACAACTGGCGACGTGCGTGGCACGTTTGGTGCGTTTACCTCTGGTACAGGCGCCAATAAATTGATTGTTCGTCAGTCCCCTCAAGCCTACATGGTTCAGACTGCTAATCCGGGCCTGTTTGGTGTAACTCAGTATAGCAACTTTTAAGGAGTGTGAACCATGAAGGGTCACAAAGCACATCATCACGCACATGGCGGAAAGGCCCATCACGCTCACGGCGGAATGGCTCATGCCATGAAACATCGCGCTAAAGGCGGCAAAGCAGAGTCGCCTGAACACGGTGTAGACGAAGCAGAAATGGACTTGCACGATCACCCTATGGAATACAACAAGGGTAAGCCAGAAGACGAAGCAATGGCTACGAGTGAAAAGAAGCATGGCGGTCGTGCAAAACGTAAGCACGGCGGTATGGTTCACAAGCACGTTGCCATGCACGGCGAACACGGTCATCACCATGCTGGCCGCAAGCCACGCAAGTCTGGTGGTCGCGCCGGCGCTGCCGAAATGCACCCTTTTACGACCGCTCACGCTGGTACAGCTCCAAAAGGTCGTAAAATTGAAAAGATGACAATGGGTTCTGATATTTAATTCAATAACCCGTTGAACGACGTTTGACGGGGGCCATCGCGCCCCCGTTTTACTAAAAAGGTGCAACATGACGGCAGCTTGGACAAGATCTGAAGGTAAATCCCCTTCCGGTGGGTTGAATGAACGTGGTCGGCAATCTGCTCGCGCCGAAGGTCATCATTTAAAAGCGCCTACCAAAGACGCAAGCAATCCTCGTCATAAATCTTTTTGCGAAAGAATGACGGGTATGAAGCGTAAAATGACAGGCTCGGCTAAAGCCGCTGATCCCAATAGCAGAATTAACAAATCTCTTCGTAAATGGGGGTGTTAAATGGTTGCTGCGTTGTCTTTTGGCGAAATTGCCAATCTTGTTATTTCCCTTTCTATTTTGATGTTACTTTTGGTGCGAAAATGACAGACAAACCATTTTGGGAAACTAAACTGCCCAAAGACCATCACACAAAGCATTTGTCGCATAAACAGCAACAAAATGCTAAAGCTAGGGCAAGGGCTGCTGGTCGGCCTTATCCAAATTTAATTGATAATGCTGCCGCGGCAAGGAAGAAGGGTAAGTAATATGCGTCCTGTAACCGTAACAGTTGGTCCTTTAGCAACAGCATCGGCTAACAATATTTGCCTTACGCAGACCCCAACGGCTGCTGCGGGTTTTACAATCAACGGCGCGTTAGCTTCTGGCGGCGTTGCAACGCTTGATACGGCTCGTCGGGTACTTATTACGCCAACGGGTAACGAGTCAGCCAATACGTTTACGATTGTTGGCACAAATGCCAGCAATATGCCTCAAACTGAAGTTATTTCAGGATTAAATGCTACTGCATTTTATACCAATTTGGATTTTAAAACTGTAACGTCTATTGCGCTTGCAAGTAATGCTGCTGCGGCGATTACGGTTGGAACAAACAACGTAGCATCGTCGTCTTGGGTACGATTTGATGATTTCGCTTTATCGCAAACGGCTATTCAAGCGACTGTTTCTGGTACGGTGACGTATTCAATTCAGCAAACGCTGCAAGACCCTAACAGCCCGACAAATCCGGTTAATCCATATTCTGTTGCTTGGCTTAATACCAATGATACGGCTGGCGTTAATGCAAGCACGACCATTCAATCAAGCTATCAGTATTCCCCAGCCTATGCTAAAGTAACAATTACAGCAGGAACTGGGTCGGTTAGCACCGTATTTACTCAATTTGGCGTTGCACCTTACTAATTGGAGTTAATTATGTCTGGATTGAGTTTAGAGCCAGTTCTTACCGCAGATCAGTCCATCATTACCTCCGCACCTGCACGGTTGCGTGATAATCTTGGTAAGCTAGAAGTATCTGAAGCACAAAATCTGTTTGAAGCTGACTTTGAATATGGTTTGCAACCAATGCGTTGGGAAAACTATATTGTTGGCGGCGCTACAATCCAGCAGGTTTCGTCTTCTGGCGGCGTTTTAATGTCGGTTACATCGGCATCAGGTGACATTGCTATTCGCCAAACGCGGCCATACATCCGCTATCAGCCGGGTAAGACTATTTATATGTCGTCCGGTTTTCAATTTGGTGCGGCATATATCAATCAACGTCAGCGCGTTGGTTTCTTTGATGATGGCAACGGTATTTTTTTTGAACAAGGTGATCCAACTGTTACCAATTCATCAGGCATGGGCGTAGTTTACCGTTCTGATGTTGGAACAGGTGGCCCAGTTGATACCCGTATTTCTTATGAAAACTGGTCAGACCCGCAAGGTATTAAATCAACAATTAACTGGAATTTAATTCAAATGATTTGGATTGAATTTGCTTGGTATGGTGCTGGTTTACTTCGTTGGGGTGTTGTTGTCGGTGGCGAACCATACATTCTTCATCAGCAAGGTATTGGTAATAAAATTAGCCAAGTAACACCTTGGTCTCGTACAGGTAACATTCCTGTCCGTTATGAATTGCGTAACGTAGGCACGTCTACTGCTGGTTCAATGTACCATTATGGTGTGTCGGTTCTTGCTAAAGGCAAGATTGATGCTCAACGCGGCTTTACCTACGGCTACGGCATGGCGGCTAATACCCCAACCCGTACTGTTGCTACCAACACTGTTCGCTATCCGCTTCTTTCCATCCGCTACCGTGCGATGGGTACGCTGGAATATGGTGTTGATTCGGTTTATTCAGGGGCTAATGGAACTTTACCGTTAGGCGGATCAAACATTGTGTTTGTTTCTCAAAATGCAACTAATACAATTATTTCCACTGCCGCAAATTGGACCACCGGCCAGTGGGTTGGTAAATATGTTTTTTGTCGCGGCACAACAGCGGCTATCACAAGCATTACTGTTTCAGGCACAACTGCAACTGTTACAACAACAGCTAATCCTAATTATCTTACCACAGGTCGCTATTTGACGATTTCTGGAGCCACGGGTAACACGACGGTCAATGGAACGTTTCAAATCACGGTTACAGGCGCAAATACGTTTACCTATACTGCATCTACCATTACAACTGGTTCGGTAACAGGTACACCAGTTTATGCTTATGGTCAGGGTGCTATTGGCCGCATTACCGCTAATACAACAAATTCGCTTACAGTTGTGGACAACGTAACCAACAATACCCCAATGATTACGCCTCCATCATCAGGCGGCAATTACATTATTGGTGAAATTGATCGTGGTCAAGTTTTGCCGCAGACATTGAATATTTACTCGTCTGCCAACTGCACATTGGAATTGATTGCATCTACGTTTTATTCTCCTATTTCACTTACAGGTGCATCGTTCAATACCATGTATTCACTTGGGTCGTTAAATAGCTTTGTGGAACGTGATGTGTCGGCAACGGCCCTTACTGGCGGCGAAGTTGTGTACAACACTCCTCTCCCATCAGGCGGTTTGCAAAATTTTGATTTGACCCAGTTCTTCCCATTGTACACGACAGTACAAGGCAACCAACCTGATATTTTGACAGTTGCAATCACGACAGCTACCACCTCCGGTCAGTCAAATGTTGGTGCATCTATTATTGGTCAAGAGGCTATGTCGTAAGGGGTCTTAAATGTCGACGAGCGGCACTTATAATTTTGATCCGTCGCTTGGCGAATTGGTTCTGTATGCTTACAATCTTTGTGAAATCAGAAACACAGCAATAGCGCAAGAGCACATGGAAGTGGCCAGAATGGCCAGCAATATGTTGCTTTCTACATGGTCAAACCGCGGCGTTAATCTTTGGACGGTGGATCTAGAACAAGTCAGTTTTAGTCAAACACCGACTATTTTAACCATTACCGGAAATGGTTCAACGGCAACTTTAACGTATGCCACGCCCAATACGCCTGTCTATACGGTTGGTTTGCAGATTACTGTTGCCGGAACAGGTGTTGTTGATGGAGTGCAAACCGTCACCGCAAGTTCAAACGGTTCAGTATCATTTGCCTCGTCTTATGCTGGGAGCTCGACGGGTGGCACCATTTCAACAACCGTGCCGGCAGGAACGTATTCTGTTAATCCCAACACGGTTGTTATTCTTGATGCCTATGTAACTACAACAACATCAACGACGCAGCCGATAGACAGAATTATTCTTCCGGTATCACGCACAGAATACGCTTCTTATCCCAATAAATTGCAAGTGGGCTATCCCACCGTATTTTGGTTCGACCGTCTAATTGATGCTTCACGTTCTGCCGGATCGCCAGGTCCGCAAGTAACATTGTGGCCGGTGCCGGATGGCACGTCCTCGCAATTGTTAAAATATTACCGCGTTCGGCAAATCCAAGACAGCAATTTTACGTCCGGCCAAACGGTTGAAATGCCGTATTTGTGGATGGAGGCTTATGCTTATGCCTTGGCGCATCGGTTATCCATCATTTGGAATCCGCAAAAGACTTTGCTGTTGAAGCCGTTAGCTGACGAAGCCTATCAAATTGCGGCCGATCAAAATGTTGAAACCGCGCAGCAATATATTTCACCGCAATTATCTGGCTATTATAGGTAATTTTCATGGCTTATGCGTCATTATCCGGCAGAGCCAGAACAAGTAGCAAAAATCCTCAAGCATTTGGAATATGCGACAGGTGCGGGTTTACCTATAACCATTTTAAATTGAGGTGGCAGTACGATTATGCCGGTGCCGGTTTAATTAACAAACGGATTTTGGTTTGCGATCCTTGCTACGATACGCCTCAAAACCAATTACGCGCTATTATTGTGCCGGCAGATCCTATTCCAATCAATAATCCGCGTGTGCAGGATTACGCCTATTACGAAACCGACGATATTACCGCGGCTTATCCAACCGTTTATGATCCCATTACCGGTATACCTATACCATCGACAACCGGATTAGAAACTCAAGGTGGTCAAGACATTACATCTGAAGTCATTGGTACGCCAAATGGATTAGAACCTGGCGCGAATATGCCTTTACAGAACAATGTAACCTATAATGTTGCACTTAACTTAATTTCCGTTTCATCAAACGGAACAAATATCATTTCAGTGACTTGTTCAACGCCGCATGGGTTGGTGGTCAACAGTCAAATTGTGGCAGAAGGTTTGGTCAATAACAAAGCCAATGGCTATTACAGTGTTACTTCGGTGCCATCGACATTGACCTTCACCTACACCGTAACAAATGGTATACCTACATCAGGGCTGTTGCAGGGAAATAGTTTTATTAAGACCGCCAATGTTGGTCTGCCTTACAATTACGCTCAAATACCGCTGACGGGGACGTAACGATGTCAAATACTACCATTACCAATCTGACAGCGGCCACTACCGTCAATGGTACAGAACAAATTCCTGCCGTTCAATCAGGAACGACGGTTCGTATTACGTCTGGACAAATTTCTACCTATACAATTAATCAATTTCTCAATTCTATTGTCCAAGTTCCCAACGGTGGAACAGGTCAAGTTTCTTTTACTTCTTACGGCGTTTTGTATGGTCAGGGAACAAATGCCCTTGGTGTTACCGGTGCCGGCGCCACAAACCAAGTTTTAATAGCTTCAAGCAACGCTCCACCGTCTTGGAATTACGTCAATCTTTCATCCAATGTTATTGGTATTTTACCTCCGGCCAATGGCGGTACTGGTGTTGCCAACAGTTCGACCATTACTTTGGGCGGTAATTTAACTGTTTCAGGCGCCTACCCTACGACACTTTCAGTAAGTGCCAGTACATCGGTGTCGTTGCCGGCATCAGGTTATCTGATAAGCACCGTCAACAATATGGCGGCAAATCCTGTAACCGGAACACCAACCAGTTCTAATTTTTTGCGAGGCGATGGCACATGGGCTGTTCCAGCCGGTTCTGCAACATCCATAACAATTGGAACAACAACAGTTTTAAGCGGAACAAGCAGTTATATCCTTTATAACAATGCCGGTGTTCTTGGTAATATTGCTGCCGTTCCAATTGCAAATGGTGGTACAGGCCAGACAACCGCATCCGCTGGTTTTAATGCTTTGTCGCCAATTACATCTACTGGTGATTTAATCATCGGTAATGGATCTAATAGCGCAACGCGGTTGGCTATTGGCAGCAATGGTTATGTTCTTACGTCCAATGGAACAACCGCTACATGGGCAGCATCAACAGGTGGTGTTACATCCTTTAGCGCAGGAACGACTGGCTTTACGCCCAATTCGGCTACAACAGGCGCTATTACACTTAGTGGTACACTTTCCGCAGCCAATGGCGGTACGGGTGTCAATAATGGCACATCAACAATTACTATTGCCGGAAACGTGACACATGCCGGTGCTTTTACGCAGACTTTTACCGCCACTGGTAATACATCCGTTACCCTGCCAACGTCAGGTACGCTTGTTAATACGGCCGTAACAACCTTGTCTTCATTGGTTAGTATTGGAACAGTCACAACAGGCGTTTGGAACGCCACAACAATAGCAACGGGATATGGTGGTACGGGTTTAACAACTTTTACAGCAGCAAATAATGCTATTTATTCTACTTCGTCATCTGCGTTAACTGCCGGAACATTACCTGTAGCCGCCGGCGGCACAGGGTCTAGCAGTCTCACTGCAAATAATGTATTGTTAGGCAATGGCACATCGGCTTTACAAGTTGTTGCGCCGGGAACATCTGGCAATGTGTTAACGTCAAACGGTACGACGTGGGTATCTTCAACACCTGCTGCGTCTGGACCTAGCAAGGCACAGGCGATAGCATATTCCATGATTCTGGGTTTTTAGGAGTTATAAATGTCAAACCCAAATATTGCAGCATTAACAACGCTTACAGGCAATACAACGTATTATACGCCGTCGGGAACGTCTGCCGTGGTGCTGCTTGCCAATGCTTCCGGTTCCAACACGGTGTATCGTATTGACCAAATTGTAGCCGCCAACGTCAACGGCTCAACGGCGGTCAATGCCACGGTATCCATTTATACCAACGGTGCGGTAGCGCAGGGTTCGGCTCCATCAGGCGGTACGGCGTATCCGGTTGTATCCACGGTTTCCGTACCAGCCAATGCGTCATTGATCGTAACGGATAAATCAACGGCGATTTATCTGACGGAAGGTACGTCCATTACGGTTACGTCTGGTACGGCAAGCGGAATAACCTACAGCATAAGTTATGAAGCCATCAGTTGATTTTTAGGATATACAATGTCCAAGCGGTATATTGGCGGCTTAATCAGTGCTTTTAATAGCTTAAAAGTAGCAAATGCGCCTACTATTGGTACGCCAACAGGAGGCAATGCCAAGGCTTGCGTTGCTTTTACGGCACCATCTTGCGTTGGCGGCGGGGCTGTAACCTCATATTTTGCCATTTCTTGTCCCGGCGGTAAAACAGGTACGGGTTCATCATCACCAATTACCGTTAATTGTCTTACAAATTGCACCGCATATACATTTAAGGTTAACGCCAATAATGCTTATGGACCATCGGCATTTAGTGCTGCCAGTTCTAGCGTTACGCCTGTGGTATCAGGAACAGTAGGCATATTTGCATTAGGAAACATAGCTGGATGTGGTTATAGTAAAGTTCGTAACAAATACACGTTTTCCGGCGACACAAATGGCACCGCAACCGCCGCAAGTGCGGCTTCTTGTAGCGGTTCTGCGGTTGGAAATGCTACACGGGGAATTTTTGTTTTAGGGCAAGTCTGCGGCACTGCTTCCAATAAAACAAATAAATATACTTACAATGGCGATACAAGCGTTGTAGCCACATCTATTACAACCACAGCCTTATGGGGATCAGCAGCGGGGAATTCTACACGTGGTATTATTGCCTTGGGGCGGGCAGGCGGGTCAGTATCAACTTGTCGTAATAAATATATTTATTCTGGCTGTGTTGTTTCTTCTGCCACGGCTTCCAGTGCAGCTGGCAACGCAGGGTCAGCTGCGGGAAATGCTTGCGTTGGTATATTTGCACTAGGTTGTAATTCTCCTACAACAACCCGTAATAAATACACTTATGCAACTTGTGTAAATTCTACAGCTACATCTTCTTCTATTGCTGGTAGTAATAAGGGGGCGGCTGTTGGAAATTCTACAGTTGGCATATTTGCTCTTAGTTATGGTCAAGGTGTAGAAAAATATACGTATTCGGGTGATACAAATGCTTCAACAACTTCTTTAGGTTCAACGGGTTGCTATATGTCTGCGGCGGGCAATAGCACGGTTGGTATTTTTTCTTTTGGATTATTATGTGGTTCCGGCGTCACAACCCGTAAAAAATATACATATTCTGGCGATACCGTTGGTAGCGCTGCGGCAGCTAGTGTTGGAAACTACGAAGGCTCCGCCGCCTCCAACGGCACCACAGGAGTAAACGTATAATGCCTAATTACTCCGGCTCATGGAACTTAGTACAGCAGATGCAAGCGGTGGCGGCGTTTAATTGGCCGGGTACAGTTGCTCCAAGTACTATTGCTATATTTGCTTTAGGTTCTGTATCTTGTACCCCGTCTACCACCCGTAATAAATACACATATTCTGGTTGCGTAAACGCAGCAGCTACGGCGTCATCCGCCACTTCTAATGCTGGGTCTGCCGCCGGAAATTCTGTTGCTGGTATTTTTACATTAGGCAATAGTACAACTACCCGTAATAAATATACATATTCTGGGTGTGTTAATGCTTCCGCTACAGCAGCTAGTTGCACCAGACTTTTTGGCGCGGCAACTGGAAATTCTACAGTTGGCATATTTGCATTAGGCGGCGCTAGTCCGTATAGGGATAAATATACTTATTCTGGTTGTGTTGTTACATCCGCAACAAATTCTAGTCCCAATTCTTGTCGTGGAGCGGCGGCTGGCAATTCAACAGTAGGTATTTTTGCTTTAGGCGCAACTTCTGGCACTACACCATCCAATGTGCGTAACAAATATACATATGCAAGTAATGTTAATTGCGGAGCTACAGCATCAGATAGGGGATCACGTGGTGGTTTTGCCACCGGTAATTCTACCGTTGGTATATTTGCAATAGGACAAAATGGTTGTTTGGTGCGGTGCTGTACTTTGAATAAATATCAATATTCTAATGATACAAATACAGTTGCTGGTTCACTTACGGCGGCAAGTATTGCGGGTTCAGCAGCAGGTAATTCTTGTGTAGGTATTTTTGCATTAGGCTGCATAAGTGGAGTTGGCCCATCAACAACACGTAATAAATATACATATGCAAGCAATGTAGTTACAACTGCGGGATCCGCTAGCGCGCTTAGTGCTTTTGGCGCTGCCGCATCCAACGGTACTACGGGAGTAAACGTATAATGTCCCGCACTTATCAAGGGTCAATCATCAGTAAAACACCTATAACACCTGCTGGTCCTTACCAATGTGGTGCGGCATCTGGTGTATGGACTATTGACCAAATGGTGGGTTGGCAGAAGGCGGGATTGTGGCCTACGGCGGGGAATGCTATCCCTGTTGGAACGTTTGGTATATTTGCTTTGGGTTTAGCGTCAAATGGATCGTCAACAACAACCCGAAACAAGTATACTTTTTCAGGGTGCGTTAATGCTTCAGCTACAGCTGCAACTGCAGCGTCTTATGCCGGTTCTGCCGCCGGAAATTCTACCGTTGGTATATTTGCTTTAGGATATATTGCTTCTCCATGCGGCCCATCCACAACCCGTGATAAATATACGTATATTAATTGTTCAGTTTCATCTGGTACGGCTGCTACCTGTGCATCGTATCGTGGTGCAGCAACTGGGAATTCCACGGTTGGCATTTTTGCTTTAGGTTATAATGCGTCTTCTACTCCATTAACTACCCGTAATAAATATACATATTCTGGGTGTGTTGTTTCTTCTGCTTCAGCATCTACCACTGCATCAATTAATGGCGCAGCAACAGGGAATTCTACCTTTGGAATATTTGCTATAGGGTTTAGTTCAATAACCAGAAACAAATACACATATTCTGGAGATATTAATGTGTCTGCTACATCTTCTTTTGCAACATCAAGTTTAGGCACAGCAACTGGTAATTGTGCGGTAGGAATATTTGCTTTAGGGACGTCTTGTGGTGTAATATCCCCAACGCGCAACAAATACACATATTCTGGATGTGTTAATGCTTCTGGGACAGCCGCTAGCACAGGTAGTCGTTGTCAATCAGCTGCTGGAAATTCTACCGTTGGTATTTTTGCTTTAGGGTTTTTGTGTACTGGTGTTTATTCTTCTACAAGAAACAAATACACATATTCCGGTGATACAAATGCTATAGGAACATCAGCTACGGCAGCCGCTAGGGGTGGCGCAGCCGCATCAAATGGTACAACAGGGGTAAACGTATAAGATGAATAGTAAACCACACAGAAACAATTCAGACTTCCAACTCCGTCACTTCATGGCGGGGTCTTGCTATACGCCTGATGGCGCATGGGCATTGTTATATGGTCAACGCATTGACATGGAAGTAAAGGTTGAACATTCCAAAGCCCAAAAGATGAAACGTGATGCCAAAATCATGGAGAATGAGGCGATCATAGCGGATGAAACCGCCAAGCCTTGGGAAAAGATGGTTGCGGAAGCCACAATCATTGAATGTAAATCGGCGGAAGACACATGGAAAAATAACCATGAAGCCGCTATAATGGAACTCAACACCATTAACCAGATCATGGCGGAACTTGAGCCGCAGCGTAAATTTGGTCATCTTCCTATGCTAGAAGCCAATGAAGCCATGCAGCGGGAAGAATGGCTAGGTGAATTACAGGGGCGGGTGGAAAACTTTATTCTGTCCCAAGGCAATATTCCGCATGACCATTTGAATACAATGCGGTGCCACCCAGACTTTGAAACGCATATAGTGCCGCATATCAAACAGGTATTTACCCAACTGGCAGGGAAAGGTGAACGCCTTGATCTCCTTACCAAACAAGCACCAGCATTTCTTGAGGACAAATCATCATGACCGGATACGTTAAAACCACCACCGACAATCAGTTTGTTGAATATCCCTATGGTGCGGAAGAACTCATGCGGGACAATCCCGGCTTGGGTTATACGCCGTACAGTGATTTTGTGGAGATATTCCCGACCACTGACGCATACAATGTGCATGGCTACCGCATCCAGTATGTGGAGATTGATGCAGATCCTACGTATGACGGCAAAAAGCAAACCGTGTCACGTTCAGAACAGCCATTTGTACGGGACGGCAAGTGGGTATTTTCTTGGAATGTCCGTGATTTGACGGCGGAAGAAATTGCAAATATGGAGAAGATGCAGCAAGAAATGCAACAACGGGGATAAACGATGGCAGATGCAAAAGATGAACTAAACCCTATTCACTGCTTTCCAACGACGATTTACGTAATTAAAAAGCCGGAATTTTTGGACAACACCCGCAAGGTTGTTGATGAATATATTGAAAAGCGTAAGAAGGAACAGGGCGGCACCAATGAAGTGTACCCTGTTTATATGACGGACAACCTATACGACGATCCGCGTATGGAAGACCTTTGTGCCTATATCGGTGCCACGTCTTGGAATATCCTTGGTGAACAGGGGTACGATGTGCGTAATTTTAGCACGTCATTTACCGAAATGTGGGCGCAGCAGCATTACAAATACAGCGGCATGGATCAGCACGTTCATGCACATGGGGCGCAGATTGTCGGGTTTTACTTCCTTAAGACGCCGCAGAACGGTTCTGTAGCTACATTCCATGATCCCCGTTCTGGTAAGGTCCAGATTGGCTTGCCAGAATTTGATCCCGCCAACATTACCCATGCAAGCAATGCCATTAATGTTGCCCCGGAAGATGGCACGTTAATCTTTACCAATGCTTGGTTGGCACACAGCTTCACCCGTAATGCCTCCAACGACCCCATGACTTTCATACACTTTAACCTGACGGCAGTAGCTAACCCACCTATGCCCGCGGCGGAGGTTATATGAACAAGTATGGCATCCGCTTTAATAAAACACGGGGCCAGCCGGGACGTGGGACGGAAGATCATGTCTGGCGGGTGTTTGAAAATAACGGTAAAGAATACCTATTTAAGCACTTGGATATTAATGTTACCGTAAAGGATGAA
>Ga0208257_1000142_pt1 | contig 24997 bp, 36 predicted proteins | sample CryBogCBH10Sep07_FD_184610 | JGI IMG/M metagenome (GOLD analysis project Ga0208257, IMG submission 184610) | Freshwater microbial communities from Crystal Bog, Wisconsin, USA - CBH10Sep07 (SPAdes) | ecosystem: Environmental > Aquatic > Freshwater > Lake | place: Crystal Bog, Wisconsin, USA... | reverse complement strand
TTTTTTTTTTTTTTTTTTTTGTAACAAAAAAAAATAAATTTTTAAAATTCCTATAACTAATTTTTTGACCCCCTACACTCTACACTACTACACACCCCCTACACTAAAAAATATGGTAAGGGTAAGTCATACGGTAAGCCATCTTTTTGACACCAAAACAATCACAAAAAAAATCAAGACCTATCTCCCTTAGTCAATGGCTTGGGCTTCAATAGGAGTAACTCATACATCTCACGTAAAAGGGCTAATTGTTGGGTCAACGTATCAATCTTATCCTGTAAGGACTGTATTCTGGTCTCATATTCCGTAAGGTCATCCCGTTCCATACAATACAGTAAAAAAAAATTGATTGAGAATTAATAAGATAAGAAACTGTATCAAAAATGAATAACAAGATGGAAGTAGCGATTGACATGATACTTGACAAATATTTTCAAGAAGAATACGAGAACTTTCTGGAGGAGATAGTGGATGAAAGTTTCAATTTACAAGACTACAATGAGTTTCTGAAATTACTTAGAAATCACATATTTTACCCGCTCATCGTTTTAAAATTTAAAGGTATGACGGAGGACTACGTGAAGGAACTCCACGCTAATCTGTGTAAACATGCCGTATATTGATGCCTATACTAACAAAAAACACGCCCACAAATAACCTATACTAACATCCTTTTTTAATTCAAGCAGTCTGGAGATACAGGTAGATATCAACCGTTTCATCAAACATGACCTTTAACCCTTTGGCTATATAACATATTTGTAAATACTCCTTATCATCCTTACAATTTACCTCTAATAAATCATACAATTTAGTTCTAATCCGTTCACACAACTGAAGATATAAACCAGGAGGCATCCCTCCATTCAATATATTACGTGTGAGGATAACAAACAATTTAAATATAGTAAGTAATGTAGATGGTTGTTTTTGGTGTCTCTTAACAAACCCATCGCATTTCCGATTGAATTCTCGTAAGGTCTCACGATGGTATTCCATTTTGTTGGTTGCTCATTTCGTAAGCATTTTAATCCCAATCAATTTTTTTTTATTAGACATTATAAAATGATGACATGTGGGGATTACGAGGAATATATCACAGAGTACAGTTATCTACGTGTCAATGAATATCTAAAAATGGTAAAACACCGAGACCTCCAAAGACTTCGACACAGTGAACTGATGAATGAAATCATTAGTCTTCATTGGCGTATACATTTCTTTCAGGTCAAACTTAAAAAACTTGAACTGAAACCAAACCAAGAAACACCCCATACCTCGCCTATAACAGAAATCAATCACACAGATAACCTATATTAACCAGACAATATCACTTTTCAATCCCATTTTCCAACAATAGTAGAAACAGTCAAAATTACATGCTTTATTCTGGTCTTTCACCTTTTCGCCATTCACCATTTTTTCAAAATGAATGCGTTTGCGTGGAATAATGATTTGTATAGGGTCATCTGTCTTACTGAATAAATTTCTAAAATATTGGGTATTGATTTTAGACGACGGCATTATCAAGATAAACGGCTTACCCAACTCTTTCAACCGTGTCAACACTGCTGGAACTTGGGTAAACGGTGGATTACTGACCACTAAATCCCCTAAATCATTCTCAAAAAAATCAATCTCTTCGTGAATGACATCGAAACCCAATTTCCTTAGGTGTGTACCGCTCTCGCCATTACCGTAAAAGGCTTCCCATACCACTTTTTCCTTAGGAATATAATCCTTGATATCCTCCCACGCACTGAAAGGGGTCATATAATCATCGTGTTTAGTAAAGGTCTCTGTGTGAAACCCCGCCATATTATTTCTTGATATTATTTGTAATATTTATCTCCAATCAATTTTTTTTAATCCTACTTAACCTTTCCCTAATAACTTCCTGTATCCACGAAACTATAAACCCAATGACAAAACCCATTAGATAATCCCTTTATTTTTATTAAAAGAATTTAATAAAAATATCCAGATATTTAAATGGATAGGGAAACATACTTATTTCACCAAACTCCTCCAGAACTTTGTAAAAAATTAATGGAATATATCCCACTTGAAGAGGGGGATATAATTCTTGAACCCTTTAAGGGGGAAGGAGGCTTCTATAATCATTTTCCAACCAATACAATCAATGAGTGGTGTGAACTGGAACAAGGAAGATGCTACACCTCATATACAGGACAGATAGATTGGGTAATCACTAATCCACCATTTAAATTAGAAACAGATAAAGGACGGGTTAATTCATTCTCTTACCTGTTAAATTACTATATTGATAGAGCCACAAAAGGCGTTGCTTTTCTGGCTAATTATTCGTGTTGGGGAAGTTTAACACCAAAACGTGTAAACGAAATTAATAAAAAAGGTTGGTATTTACAGAAGGCAGTGGTCTGTAATGTAAAAAAATGGTCAGGTCGTTATTATTTACTTATATTTCAGAAAAAGCCCAATGATATATTCCCAGTCATTACAGGTTCATTTTAATTTTTCAAGTAAAAAACATTCATCCCAATCGGTTAAATAAGAAATCTTTTCCTTAAGAGCCTTAACCTTTCTCGCAGTTCTCTCACGGAGTTCCATCATCTTCTGTCTGGCTCGTCTCTCTTGCATGAAACAAATAGAAAGACAAATCATTACGCCTAAAACAAACTCCTGCATATTTATTATACCAAAATATTTTAAAAAAAAACTAATACTTTTCTACGATTATATTGTCTCCAACAGAGCATATATTAACTTTATAAAAAAAACCCTTTCGGTACTCTCTTTTGAAAAAAGAGAACAAAAAAGCAGGAAAGGGCATTTAAAAAAACATTTCTAAACCTTTCTTTAACTGACCCATATCATACTGGGCTTTCATCCTTGCGGGTGTGGTCTCTGCCTGATGGTATCTTACAGAAGCAGTCATATAATGGGTTGCTGGTTTCAATATTTTTTTTGGATATTTCTTATATTGAACTCCTTGAACTAACTTCATCATATTATCCTGTAAATCTTTGGTATTTTTTACATTTAAATCAATCATTTCCTTTTCTTCTTTTTCTTTTTCGATTGGTATCTTTTTATAAGATTTACGGCATTTCTCGCTATTCAACGCTACGCCATACTTTACCTTGTGGTCTTTTGCCCACTGTTTCACATGTAAAACCCATTGACTTGGTTTACGTGGAACTTTCTTGACACGACAATCTTCTCCACAGTGTCCAGCCCCCGATTTCATTGGAAACCCGTATCTCTCTAATTTTGGAACAAGGTTATCCACAGTCTTCTGTGCTTGACCTGAAACACTTGCATCCGCATTATTCAAGTCCAAATAGGCTTTCATATAAAACCCAGCCATATCTTTTATTCTATCGACAGCCTCCTGTGAAACAACACTTGTTAAAACTTTCTGGATGTCATCTATCTTCCTCTGGTAATCATTTGGTGATGTAATATTCAAATGGATATGTTGTAAAATAGGACGAACTATCTCATTTATATTTAATAATTTTACAGGAGGTACAGCAGGAATGTCTATTTTTTCTTCAGGCTTACTCTTAGGAGGTGCAGATGGAACGGCAGGGAGGTCTATTTTCACAGGTTCAGGCTTACTCTTAGGAGGTGCAGATGGAACGGCAGGGAGGTCTATTTTCACAGGTTCAGGCTCAGGTAGGGGCTTTTTTGCTGGAGAATATACTCTCACATCTGTAATGGTAAACCCATCATTTCTAAGAGGCTTAGCCAGTTGTATTAATTTAGAACCAATCTCTTCCTTTTGTTTCTCCTGTCCTCTGTGTGGCTTGGTTCTATTATATTCCAATTTCAAATTCATATATTCCCTTGCTCTACCTAATACATCCTGAGTAATTTTACCTTCATTCCTTAGTTTACTTAAATCAATTATATTAGAATGATACTGGTCTGTCGTAGTAATATTTAAATTTATTTTTTTTAAAAAATCGTAATGCTGTGGAGGTAATACCTTAGGAGGTACAGCCTTAGGCTCAGGTGCTTTCTTTGGTGGTGTGGTTGGGACAGCAGGAAGGTCAAACTCAGGCTCAGGTGCTTTCTTAAAAATACGTTTTGTAGGCTCAGGTTCTTTCTTTGGAACAGTAGGAAGATTAAATTCAGGCTCAGGTGCTTTCTTTGGGACAGGTGAAGGCTCTTGTAAGGGTTTAATCACTTTTAATACGTCAGGCTTGAACCCATATTTTTCCAAATACTTAATGGCTTTATTTCGGTCATCTTCAAATACTGCCCTTTCCTCAGGGTTAGGATTAGCATGTTCCAAATAAAAAGTGGTAAGCATATACATGGATACATTTTCCTCAAACCGTTCTAATCTTGTTAATCCAAAGTTTCGTTTAACGAAAGCAGTAGTCTCATTTTCTTTATCCTTAATTTGGTCTAAATTGGTAATCCTAATGCTTGGAAACACATCAGGCAGGAGAGGATTACGATTAGGAGGACTTACAAAACGTGCATCAACCTTAGGAGCGGTCTTAAAAACACGTTTGGGCTTAGGCTCAGGTCTTTCCTGTAATAGTTGTTGAACAAACTCAGGACGAAGTGCCTCCTGTGGCTTAGACCTAAACGTAGCCCTTGATATAGGGAATACAGGTATCTTAGACACAACCTTTTTAGGCTTACGCTTGGGCTTCCTTGATTTTTTAGGAGATTTTTTGGCGGGGATAGAAAAATCCTTTTTTCGTCTCATTATATATTAGTCAAGAATTAAATATCTTACCCTATAATATATAATGTCACAGTTGAACCCAGTCACTAATTCAGCCCAGCCTGACCAACAGTACTTTGACTTAACCGTAAGTAATTTTGATGGTGAAAACAGTAAGCCCGTAAAATTTGAATACAATGAACCACGTGCTAACGCATTCCTTAATAAACCTGAAGACTACTGGCTCTCCATTCTACGTTTCACGGCAGACACCAACACATTACCCGTTGTTATTCCATCCATTAAACAGAATAGCCCTAACCGTGATGATACCATCTACAGTGTGACACTGGAGTGGTCAAGTGTTCCCAACACAGCCCCTGATGTGATAAGTCAACAGTATATTCAATGGATACCTCAAGATAAATCTGCAGACGTTCCCCTACCACCAAGCCAGAATTTCAATAAACTACAGAACAATCAAACTGGCTATTACAACTGCTACAACTACTCCTTTTTCGTTCTACAAATTTATAGGGCATTGGAAGTGGCTTTCGCAGACATTGAAGCCCAAGCGACTTCTAAAGGAGCAGTCCTACCCAGCCCAAACAACCCAGTCGTAAATTGGGATACGACCAATAATCAACTTATTTTATACGCAGACACTGCGGGATATAATTTAGACCCAGCGGGGTGGGTCATCCCATACAACCCTATCAAGATTTATTTTAACTCAGCCTTATACGCTCTCTTTAGTAGTCTTCCAGCGACACTTCAGGGATTTGAAAAACCAACATTAGGACGTAATGCCCTGATTGGTGTGGTTAACATTGGTGATACAAACCTCCAGAGCATCATACCCAAGGGAACAACTGTACCGTATAAAGCCATCTGTGTGTATCAGGAATATAGCACAACCGCATCGATGTCGCCTATCGTGGCTGTGGTCTTTACTACTACAACCCTACCCGTACACCCGTCTCAAGTGTCTACGCCAGTGGTCTATTACAATGGAAAACCAAGTATAGTAGGGTCAAACGCCAATACCAGTAATATTATCACTGACATCGCTTCTGATAACGGTGTTTATAAACCAAATTTGGTTTATCAACCGTCATCCCAGTATCGTTTAGTGACACTATACGGAAACCAGCCACTAACAAACTTGGATTTCCAGATTTATTACAGATTAAAGGATGGAAGCCTCGCCCCCCTTTTATTAGAAGCGGGAGGGGCGGTAACCCTGAAAATAGCCTTTCTTAAAAAATCCTCGTATATCGGGAAAGGGATTGAAAATAGACCTCATTAAACTTTAAGGATTTAATTCAAATTAAATGTAAAAATAAAATATTAGACTAATGTATAAATGGCTGACGCATCGTTTAAAACTGTTCTCGTTAAGGATTCTATCCTCGCTGACATCACCCCTGACCTCGCTTACGCTGTTCAATCGGGTGGTGCACAAAAGACGTATCAGGCATTCCCATCTACAAGTGCCTCCAACTCAGCAATTATTTTTAACGTCCGTCTCCCAAGTGAAAGCGTGGTCATGGGTCGTGATATCCTTCTATCCACTGGTCTTACATTCCGAGTGAAATGCGGGGCAGTCCCTGTAGGCGAGACGGCATTCGAATATGGTGTTACTGACAGTCTTCAGGCGTTCCCGTTGAACTCGCTTTTCACTACGGCAACATGTCAGGTGAATAACACCACTGTGAGCATCAACATGCAGGACGTGCTTCCATCCCTTCTCCGTATGAACGATAGCCGTGAACTTTACCGCTACAACTCAATGACCCCAGCCCTCCCCGACCAGGCTTGGGGGTCTTACAAGGATGCGGTTGGTTCTAACAGCAACCCAATGGCTTCTTACAACAATCCGAGTTACGACTTAGACCAGGTCTCCCGTGGGTCGCATCCAGTCGTCTTGAATGTCGTACACAATATCTCAGGTGGTGGAACAGATAACTCGCTTGTCTCCACCAACGTGGCGGATACTTGGGTGATTACTATCCAGACTGTCATCTGTGAGCCTGTATTCCTCAGTCCATTCATCTGGGGTAATCCTGAGTTTAACGCTCAGGGCATCCTCGGTGTGAATAACTTGACCTTCACCCTCAACGTGGATGCTCAGTGCAAACGCTTGATGTCTACGGGTAAGTATTCTATCGTCGATAATAAAAAAGTTCCTTACATTACCAGCATCACTCTTGGTGCTACCGATGGGGCTAACGGTTTCACTACAAATGCTCCAATTGGTGCTTACCTCGCCCAGACTGCCCCGACCCTTCACCTCAAGTTCCTCAGTACCCAGCCTACGGACTTGATTGAGACCCGCAACGTTGTTCCTTTCATGGATATGCCTCGGTTCTTGAGTTCTGCAGCCAACAACGGTGCACCAATTCCTCCCCCAGTCGAAGGTGCTTACACTACAAGGACACTCACCTCGTCTAACATCCAGTTGAACCAAATCCCTGACCTTATTGTCATCAACGTCCGTAAGCCAATGGCGGAACAGAACGCCAGTGATGTAACTGGTTTCCTTACGGTGAATGGTTTGTCTATTAATTTTAACAACCAGAGTGGTCTGCTCTCGTCTGCGAGTGCTTGGGATTTGTGGCGGTTGTCATCTAAGAACGGCTCAACCCAGTCGTGGGCAGAGTTCTCGGGTCAACAGACGGTAAATGGTCGCAATGGTATCGAGCCTACCACCGCATTCGCTTCAACCACTGGGTCGCTTATCATCCTAAACCCAAGTTACGACCTCAGTTTACCCGCATACCTCGCCTGTGGATCGCTGGGCCAGTATAACGTCCAATTTCAGATACAGGTTACTAACCAGTTTGAGGAGGAGATTACCCCTGAAATTATCATTATCTGTGTCAATTCGGGTATCATGAGTACCAATATGGGAACGACCAGTACCTACACAGGTATCTTGACTAAGGATATGGTGATGAGTGCTAAGGAGAGCCGTGACCCAATGTCATCTGCCGAACACCATCGCATGGTCGGTGGCTCGATGCTTAACCGTCTCCTTACCAGCCACATCCATCGTAAGCGTCTTAGTAAAGCCCCGATGAAGGAGGTTGGAATGCCTGAACCTCTTAAAATGGCTAAACACCGACTTAAATCAATGATGTGAAAATAATAATATATTAGACTATATATATATGGCGAACCTAACATACGATTTTCCACAAAACCGAAAGGTAGCCCACCTGCTTGAAGCGTATAACCGTAAGAGAAATCAAATGATTGGTCTTAACCCAACTGAATTACCTATTAGGGATACATATCATCAGGGATTAGTTGGTGGTGGTCTTGTCCCATCGGGAAATTCACCCTCTTATCCTCCTTACGATATGGACGTTCAAGGTGTAATGTCTTACCATCCACGAAGACAATACGTAAATAGTTTTTCAATGGAACAAGTAGAACCCAAAACAGGTGGTAAAGCGGGACGTAATTTTTTAAAGAAATTACTTAAAAGTGCAGAGCCTGTTCTTGAGATAGCGTCCAAAAAAGCGGTTGAAAAACTTAGCGGGATGGGACGTAAGCCACGAAAGGGTGGGTCAGAATTAGGAGCATACAAAGGAGGTGCTGGTTCAGGTGGTGCTTACAGTGGTGGTCGCTCCAAGTCTGCCCGAGGTGCGTTGGTGAGTAAGTTGATGAAAGAGAAAGGAATGACACTACCCCAAGCGTCTAAATACATTAAAGAGAAGGGTCTGTAATAAAATATATATCCTTATAGTATAAGATGCCCCGATTTCATCAAAACGATATTAGTGAGATACCTATTAAAAAAAGGGTAGTCAAACTTTTAAAGGACATGGCTGAGATACAGAAGCCCCCATTGGAGGTAGAAGGTACGCCATTTGATATTGTAGGTAAATACGAGAAGATGATTGAATTTTTTTACACGTATTTAGTTTATTTAGGTGAGTTGAGTTTAGTGAAAAATAAATACGTTGGTGGTGAGAACATTGTCGCTCGTATTTTAATTTCTGGTAAAAAAATAGTCCAAGCAATGAAAACATTAGACTTTTCTCTCATTTCTAAATCTCAAGTAGAACAAATAGGAGAGTATATTCGAGAAATGAATGAACTTGTAGAAGACATTAATAGAGATATACCTGCCCTTGGAGACCAGCCAGAAGACCGTGCAGTATTTGATAAAATTAATGGAGACAGAACAGAGATTAATGAAATCTATAAACAACAACTACGTAATACAGGAATATTAGAACAACTACGTCTACAGACCCTCCCTATTCAGGGACTTAGTGGAGCGGGGTTTAGTGGTGGATACGTTCCTATTCGTTTCTATTAATATATAGAGTAAGCGGTAAGCGGTAAGCGATAGATTTCACCCACTGTAAAAAAAATAATTTATTTTTTTGGTTTTTCATCCAAAAAAATAAAAAACAAAAGAACATGTAAGAGCCAGTCAAAATATATGGCTTACCGCTTACCGCTTACTCTCCTCGCTTACCCTTGAGCCAACACTCGTTTTCACTCATCAATACCTGAGGATAGGACTTGAAGATAGTGAGCCACCTGCCTGTAATTTTACGGCATTCTGCTACTTCTTTTTTATCAAACCCGAATGAGGTCTCTAACAAGTACTGTAGTGAACGGTTACCCATTGTCAAGGGGAAAATAGTGACACTTGTAGCCTCTCCTAAAATGCGTTTTGTCTCGTGTCCTGCATTGGCTACGTGGGTTGTATAAATGACAGAACAATTAGCATGTCGCCCAGTTTCAAGTAAGTTATTTAACAATGATAATACTTTCTTTTTTACCTGCTTATTACTAATCACGTCAACATCATCAAAAACAACAAGACTATCTTTAAAATCATCGCATGTTAATTCTTCATTTAAAAAGGCATCGCTTTTTATTTTAATCCTTTTCAAATATTTGAGTGCGTCAAGGGTGCTATCATTATCCAAAGAACTCATGATATAAATGTCTCGTTTAGGGAAAGACTTGTGATACGCTTTAATGTATTCACGAGCGTAATAACTCTTACCACTTCCAGATGGTGCAGTAATATATAAAACATCTCTCTCCCGTGTTTTATCTGGAATGTGTTGAAAGGTTAACCCTTCCCGCAATTTTAAAGATGTTTTACCTTCTTCTACTGAATTGGGTTTATCTGTAATATACAAATCTCTTTTACCTACAGAAGCCAATAAATGTCCTTCATTTTCGTGATTAAGAGCCATTAGTATATATAGAGATAATTAAAGGCTTCTAAGAAACTCTAAAGAGGATTTATTTATTTTAGTAGATAAATATTGAATAAGACCCTCTATTTCGTCTTTAGCGGTTTCCTTCGTGATATAGTTCATCTGTATCAATTTATTTTTAGGTATACCGTAAAGACTGGATAATTCTTGTTTAATGACTTGTAGATTTTTGTAAATATGACCCCAAGGCTCAAGGTCAAGAACCATATACAAAGTATTGAGTTCATTCTTAATTTTATTCTCAAAGCCAACAGAACTATTAAAAAATGCCTCCATCTTTTTCAGTTTGTCTTTATTCTTAGGGTTTAATTTCATCGCTGAGTATAATCTCTTAATCGATTTCAATGTATTGGTCTTGTGGTATTCCTTAATATCACTTTCCAGACTGGCTTCTATCTCTTCCTTGGTCTGTTTTTTAAAGTTAGCCTTGTTCCCAATTTTAATAAAATAATTGATACTAAGTTCCTCATATCTGTCCCCAACCCGAACAATCAAGTCTGCCTTAACTGTATGGGGCTGTAGAATAGCATCTTCTAATTTAACACCTCTCAAGACACCCTTTTTAATATCTTGGGTAGACCATCTCAATTTTTCACCTTTTTTATCCAGACCAGCCTTGAACTCTATCAAATGGGTATTTTCCATTTCAGTACATGCCTTTCGTAAATACTCTACAATGTGCTTAGGCGTTATATTTTTAATGTCTGTGTTCACATCTATATCACTCGCAAATAAAATACCCCGAATGCTGTTAGACCCAACCAGTTTAGATTTACCACGTAAACTAAAATGATTGATTTCCTTGACAATCGCATTATTTAATAAATCAATAGATTTCTTGATAGCCATCTATACATTATACAAGAGATAATAGGCGTTGAATAGCAAGGGAGTATTCAATGTCAGCGACCATTAACCAAATCATCCATTGTAAATCCAACTCGTTAATTTCCATATAATAAAAATAAACATATATATTAAATGAATGTTGAGACAAATGAACTATTAAAAAAATTAAAGAAACCTGAAGCAATAGAAATCATCCGTAATTACTATACTACTATAGGGCGGGAACAAATACCACCAATTGAAAATTACACCTTAGATGAATTGAAAAAATGTATTCACTTATTTGGAATACAATTAACCTATAAGACAGAGAAATAATAAATGTTAATCTATAATATATGAAAGGTGGTAAAGTATCAGCCAAAGAATTAAAACAGTTTATAGATGCGTCCTACGAGAAACATGCCCCTGAAAAAATAGGCGACTACATTCTCGATAAAGAACTATCCAAGGCTACAGGAAAGGTCTACCACAATCCAAAGACTGGAGAGACCAAAGTTGTTCACCGTGGGACAGAAGGGACGCTCAAAGACTGGACGAATAACCTCGCTTACGCTACTGGTCTATATGAGCATACGCATCGCTACAAGCAAGGGAAACGGATGCAGGAAAGGGCAGAGGCTAAATACAACCCAGAGAATATAGATACATTAGGGCATTCACAGGGGTCTGTGCTTTCTTCTAAATTAGGTAAGAAGACCAAGAATGTAATCAACCTTAATCCAGCCTACAGGGGAGAGGCTACAGAAAAGAATGTTACTAATATCCGTAGTAGTGGCGACGTTGTCTCTGCTCTTCTCAATCCTGTCAATACGGTTCGTAAATTATTTGGTAAAAAAAATAAGGGAAAGACTGTAAGCATTAAAGCAGAGACCAAGAACCCATTGAAGGAGCATTCCAGTGATATATTAGAACGAGAAGGAGAAGCGGTATATGGTGGGTCATTTTTTAAAGACTTCGCTCGTGGATTTAAGCAAGGCTTTACAGGTACGGCAGACATCGCTACAGGGGCGTTGACTGGAAACCCAGAAAAAATAAAAGAAGGTTTCAATACTGTTACAGCAGGGGCAAGAGTTCGTAAAGCGAGAGGTAAGCCTCATTTCGAACTTAGAGTGGGCGGTAGATTACATTCCACGTATCAATCACGCAGGGAAGCCAATAAGGTTTTAAAGGGTGGAGGCTTTTTGGATGACTTCGGTCGGTCATTCAAGAAATCATTTAACGGAACGGCTGACATGGCTACAGGTATGGTCACGGGAAATCCTGAGAAGATAAAGTCAGGCTTCAATGATATAGGAGATGCTTACGTGGGTAAAGGACGTAATCAAGATATAAAACTATACGGTAAGATGCTGTCCCATTTAGAGAACCATATTATAGATATTCACGAACCCGTAGACAGTCGTGATTTTATCCAAGCCAAGGAATTGATAGATGCTATTAAGCGTAAGAAGATGCGTAAATAACTGCTGAGACATACCCACCAGATAGTTGGATAGAAATATCTGGCTTAAATAATTAAAATATAACTATCTAATTCAGATAATTATATTTTATATATCTATTATAGATAAATATAGACAAAAACTTTAAAGTTTTTGCATATATTTAAATGTAAATATCTACAATAGATAATTCTTTTTTAATTATCCAATCCAGATAGTTTTATTTTAATTATCTGGACTATACTAACAAAAAAATGACGGCATTCTATTGTAAAAAAAATGGATTGAATTAAAAATGTAGTTATCATTTATAACAATGGCTTCCAAAATAAATACCGATATTAAAAAAAGGTCTAATCCTAATGATGTGTTTTATACTCCTCTACCTCTGGTAAAAATCCATTTGGAATTTGTGAAAGAATATGTAGACGAAGGAGATATTATATTTGATGGTTTCTACGGAAGTGGGAATTATTATAAAACTTATCCCGAAGTCTTTACAACGAATACATTTGATTTTACTGAGATTGAAATGGGTAAGGACTTCTTTGAATATGACAAGAAAGTAAATATGATAGTAAGTAATCCTCCGTATAGTATGATAGATAAGGTTTTAGAAAAATCTATATCCTTAGAACCTCATACGATAAGTTATTTAATAGGACAAAATAATTTGACATGTAAACGTATTGAATATATGAATTCGAATGGCTACTTTTTAGATAAGATGTATTTTACAAAGGTATTTAAATGGTTCGGGATGAGTGCGATTGTTGTATTTACTAAAAAATCCAAAAAGAACTGTATTGAGTTTGATAGGACTGTATGGAAGTAATTTATTTAGATATATATATGCCGACTGTACTGAATCAGAAACTGTATGACAAAATAAAAAAGGAAGCCGACAAACTATACGAGAAACCAAGTGCCTATAAGAGTGGCTGGATTGTAAAACATTATAAGGATGCTGGTGGGACATACGCTGAGGACAACAAGCCCAAAGCATTGACCCGTTGGTTTCAGGAGAGGTGGGCAGACATTGGGGGCGAGGATTACCCCGTCTATCGCCCTTTTGTAAGAGTAAATAAAGCGACACCATTGACCGCTTTTGAGATTGACCCCAAACAAGCCAAGAAACAAATTAAGTTAAAACAGAAGATAAAAGGAGAAAGTAATCTCCCACCATTCAAGCGTAAGACTTAGTCTGTCTTGGTGTAGTTATTGATAAGCATATTCACAGATGTCCCCATCTCTTGAGCGGTGTCTTTCAAGGTGTCTACTGCTTTCTTGAGTTCTTGCTTATCTTCCTGACTGTTATCTGTTGCGAATATATTCCTTATCATTGACACTGATATTTTTTTTCCAATGATACGATTAAGCATGTAGGTCATTTGGGTTGATTTATCAATGTGCTTACCATCCATTGTCATCAATAGATGCGGGTCAGTCTTGCTGTGATACTTCAGATATAGTTTCAATACTCGCATCATGTCGGGACTAATCGGGACAACTTGAGTGTTATACGTTGTCTTGGTCTTGTAATTATTAAACTTGAAATGAGAGCCATCAAGGTAATTCATTGCAGGGTCATCTCCTTTACCGATTACCATCTGAGTATAATCCTGCGACCGTCTTGGAGATTGTAGGGTATACAAGGATAAGATTACGAGGTCTAACAGTTTATTATAAACCTCTTCGCTTATCTTTTTCTTAAGCATTGGAGTGACCTCTTCCTCCATTTTATCCCGCAGTTCTTTCAGTTCATTGAAACTCATCCAATTTTCCTTTTGTTTTTCTGTCTTCTCGTCGCTTGGTTTAAAGTCCTTGTTGATTGACATCATCTTCTCATGAAAGGTGTCGTATTGCTTTTTAAAGGCTGGTTTATCCTTCATTACGTAGAGACAAGCCAGATAATAGGTACGCCTTGTGTTGTGACTTTTCTTTTCTTCTATTTTTTTAATGATATCATCCGTCTTCTTGAGACCATTAATATTTTTAAAATCTTTCCCAAGTAATTTAGTAAGACAACCAAAGTAAAGTTTTTGACTGTTTTGAGACAACTTTCCACCACCGAATAAACTATCCATTGATATAAATGGATATTTTATTTTAATTATTTTATTAGATAAATTACCAAAGTAGCCACATCGCTAATAGTCCTCCAATTCTATTGTCTTTAGAGTGTCGTTGATAATATAGATGCCGTCTCCTATTTGCTTCCTTTCTGTCGTGTCTAAGTAAAGTAGGGTAGTCAACGTAGCGATTGTCCCCAATACTGGCGACATACTTCCCCATGTAAAAGACATCCAACTTTTTGTATTTACGGGTGGATGGTTTAACCTCAACACCGACCTCCATTGCCTTTTTGTAAGTATACGGCTGTATCTCATACATACTATTACGATATATTTTTTTAAGATAATTGAAGAACTGTACAATTTACACGTAAGTCTGCCCGTGTACCTCCTCCAATTGGTGCGGTTGTAGTTAGACGGAAATAGCATCCACTTTCTGGAATCATTACGGTAATATTACAGGATGCGAACCCCCCTGCAGTGGTTATAATGCCTATAGCGTCAGTCGTGTAAAGGGGTACATTGTTCTTAGAGACTTGAACTTCAAACTGAACGAATTGACCTATAACCGTCCCATCTGTATTTACAGACAACTGGAATATAGCCAAGCCTGTTTTAAGACTTGGAGGGATAGCATATAAATTGTATCCTCCCACAGGTACATTTCTTCTGTCAATGATTTGAGTTACCATTTTCACACCGTTCTCATTGTCCCAACTCATTATATTATATAATAATATTTTATTTAATAGAACTTAGCGATTTTGTATTCCCAAACAGCATTTACCCGTGAACCTGCCTCAACTGGTTGAGCCTGTAATATGTATACGACCTCACATCCTGCCTTTGGAATAATGATACTACCAGCGAACAAAGCGGTCGCTGTCTGGGTATCGCTGGGGGGTTGTTGAGATGTGCAGTAAACGGTCGTTCCATTTTGGGTGATTTGTGTCGCCTTATCTACTAAAGAGACCTGAAGTGTAAACGTGGTTAATGCAGGGTATACTGCGGTCAATCCATTAAATTCACAATCTACGGAAAAATGAAACAATCCTGCATTGACACTTTCAGGAATTACATCCAATGTGAAATAACCTGCTGGGGGATAGTTTGAGGTCTCCTGAAACTGTGTCCCGAAAGGGAGCATCTTTACATTATCGTTGGAGAATGACATTATACATTATACCAATATTTTTAATATTGTTTTATAAGAGTTAAATCTTCAATGGGGATGTATACATGTTCCTTCATATCCCAATCTGCCCCGTACCTGCTAAACTGTTGTCGTTTGTAATGACTAAACTTATCTTTATCATATTCAATAAAATAAAGACCATCAACGAAGTTAAACAGCAGGATACGTCCTTCTGTCAGTTTATTGGCGGTAATCATTGTAGTAGGATATGCACTGTAACGATTGGTTCGTGTCTTAAGTTCGTAGGTGTATTTATCACAGGAGTAGTCATATTTACTGTAGGCTTCAGGCTCTTGATTAATTTCTTTATTAAAATATTCTTGGATTAGTCCTAAACATTTCGTTTCTGCCTCTTTACCAATCTTATAAGAATTAGGGTAATGCACCATTTATACTATAATACCAGATTATTTATTTTTCGTAATATTTACGCAACAATATCTTCCTAAATATATAATGGAACTGAACCAGAAAATGAATACTCCCCTTAGTGATACAGATTTAGAAAAGGGTCTTGGTATACCTGCGAATGGTATAATGAAGTATAGTGAGTTATCTAATTTCAAGAGCATTGATGAACTCCTCCCTTCTGTAGGTTCTTTTAAAGTCATCCTGATAGAGGATAAATGGAACTCAGGGCATTGGGTGGGTCTTGTTCGAGGTAAAAATGAATATCTTTTCTTCAACTCTTACGGCTGTAAGTATGATAGTGATTGGAAATTCGTCCCCCGTATGATGAGGATGATACTGGGAGAGGGGACTAACGAACTTACTCGTCTACTTCGTGATGTTCCTAATGACTGGAACAGAACGAAATTACAGGGAACAAAAACCCAGACATGTGGGAGATGGGTTATTCTATTCTGTTCTATCTGTGGAATGATGGGGTATGACATGCGGGAATTCAATCGGTTTTTAGCCTTAAGGAAAAAGGAAAATCCTAAAATGTCTTACGACCAAATTTGTGTAAAAATGACTGAGAATATATAAAATAAAATGTATTGTTAATATATAATGTCTTGGAATAACGAAGACGTGAGAACTTTGGTACATTCGGGATTGATTGGTGCTGGAAGTGATACGAATATTGTGATTGATAAGATACCTAAAAGTCTTAAAACGGGTATGTGTTTCTTTGGTGGTAAATATCCTGTGGGTCAACAAGTTGAAGCAGGTGATGTTATTCTTGTAGCGGTGTCTCTTTATAATGAAGGTCAAACTGCTGAGGATGGAGATATCTATCATTATCAGTTTACCATTGGAGATAATGCAGTGGCTGAACCAACTTACTATATTGAATTCGCCATGTTTATCCCAAAACAGGGTATGTTGATTGGTGTTTCTACTTCTAACCAGACCGACCAGTATCGTCATCTGGGTAATTTGACGTATAGTGTTTCTGTGGTTCAGTTCTCGTAATTCTTAAGTATCGTGAGGCGTAATAGGCTCGTCTGGTGTCTCGGTTTTTCTCGTAATATTCTTTTTGATACGCCAGTCGTTCATCCCGATGTTTCTTGTAATAGGGTATAGATGGCTCTCTCGGTGTTGGGTCTACTTCTGGCTGTGGAGTTGATGATATTACTTGTTTCTGTTTCTGTACCTGTTTGTATTCGTTGTATGCTTCTTGACTAAATAATTCCTTGACTAATACCACCTTATATTTTTGTCTTGAAATAATATCAAATGACTTCAAGTATTTAGAGTTCTTCTTTTTTTGTAAATAACTTTTATAACCGCTCTCCAAGCGTGTCATGTATTGTTTAATTGAACCCTTGGTTGAACACCGTAAGATATTCCCTGTATGTATACAGACAATATCAAATATTTTATAATGTGTCCTGTAATCCATTTGAATTACTTAATGGATTTTTTTTAATTTCATTTATTTCTACTAATTCATCCAGATTATCAAGACCATTCACCTGACTGGATGTGAAAAGGCTTTCGTATTCACTTAGGCATTGTTGTAAGAAAGCAGACCCCTCTGCAGACCTATTGTGTGGGTGAAGTTTAAGCATCGCATTAATTTTAAGAGCAAGAGTATAAAATGACTTGTAGGACAGTAATTCTGCATCGCTTTTACGTTGTATACTCAGGTATAGTTCGATACTGGAGATGGTTGATACAAGGAGACTAATAATTCCTGTAAGAAGCGACACTGAAGACTGTTCCATGTAATTAGACAGTGAGATAGAGGCAAGAGAGTTGAGACTACTCAATACAATCACGGGGATTTTATAATATTTTAATTGATTGATAAGGGATGTATATTGTTCTTTGTGATGCTGTGACATTAAACCGCAGTTGTGTGATATGTTCTTCAGGACAATTTCAATATCTGTAGTCCATCCTTCTTGTTTTGTTTCCTCAAATGGAGTGTTCATTTATAATCTCTTGATATAATATAAGATGTCTGGTTCATATTACGTTCTAAATCAAAAATACAACACTCTTCAAGCCCAGATTGATAATGGGGGTGGAGGTGGAGGTAACCAGAACATTTATCAAGTGCTGGGAACAGGTAACGATGCTAATGGATTGGGTATAGTTAATGTAGGGGGTGTCCAGTCATCTGGCTTCACTGTTCCTCAAGTTTCCCCGTATTCGGGGAATGCTGTTAATATTAATAGAAATAGTGCTAATTTCAGTGTCAATACAAATGTGGATAATAAACTTACCGTGGGCGGTGATGGTAATATCACCTTACAGGCTCAAAACAAAATAATTCCATATTCCAGTATAACAGTCGCTGATAGTAACCATTCTTCTTTATTGACATCCAACGGACTGAATATTAATGAGGTGAATACATCACACTTAAATGGAACTTCTGGTGGACTTGAAATAAACGGAGGCGACACCAATCTAAATACCAACTTTTTCCGTCTTAACAATGTGTATGGAACTGACGGTCAAGTGTTGACGGCTCTGAACGGAGGGCTTGTATGGGCGAATGCTCCTGCCCCTCTCTACCCACAAGTATTTCAGGCGAGTTCTCTCGCTATACCCTTTACTGGGGATATTAATACTACTATCTCACTTGTTTCCCCAGTCCTTGGACTTTGTCAGATTTCAGGGAGGGTTGAATTGAGGGCAGGACAGCCGACCAATATAGGCGATATAAAACTACAGGTTAGGGACGGTATTACAGTTGTAGCAAATCAATTCTCACAGGTGAATTCACAAGGTTTAGTTACAGATGAATACGCCACCGCCCAAATCCTTTGTATGGTGACTATCTCCACGAATGCTGTCCTGTCTTTTACTCTTTCGAATATTACAGGTGGTGGGTTGTATAATCTGTTTTTAGATATAATACAGTTTTCTGGTTAAATAAAAATGTATAGATATATAAATGCCGTTCAACAATACCCCTATAAAAGTTGAAAACTTAGTGGATACAACTACATATTGTCAGGCTGACGAATATGGTGTTGGTGTTTATTTATCAAATGGTGACCATACTGTAATGAACGCACAATCGACGGTTATTACGAACATCGCTGGTGATACGAATACCCAAACAGCGACCTCCATGAACCTTACGGATATGGCTTCTTCAGGGAACAGCAGTTATTCTTATAACGGGATTAGTATCAACGGAAATGCTGGGACAATGTCTGCCTCACCAACCACATTGTCGGTTCAAAATGGTGTGAATACTGTAAGTATGACTGTGGATGGAACAGTTCAAGTCCAAATTATTGACGCAAACGGGACAACGGATATTAAATCAAATACAATCCAAGTTTTTGACACTAATACAAACGTATGGAGATATTTACCAATTTATCCACTTCCTTCAGAGGATACAACTTTACTTTTATCAACTCTACCCTTTCAACAACAGGTTTTTATCAATGTAGGGAACACCCCTATTACTATTTCAGCCCCAACAGGTTATTCCATTGTCTATCCAAGGACAATCAATCCTGTTAATATTTCAGCCACCTTAAACACTATAGGGCAGTCTATTACATTTGTTTCTGTTTATCCGAACCCCGACCAAATATTTTTAATCCAATCGATAGTAGGCACTGTGGGCGACGCTTCTCCAGATATCGTTTTTACGCCTGTACCTCCTTAGAAAATTGTATTTTTCCAAAAATTAAAATATTACGTTAATTTATAAATGTCTGGTGCGTATAATAATTTCCCTATCCGTGTTGAGGATTTGGCTTTAGGAAACGACCTATACGGTAGATTAGACCAATATGGCGTATACGTGGTAGGTAGCAACAGTGCAACCCCTGCCCCTGTCGCTGCAACTCTTGGTAGTGCTGACTCAAATGTTGAATTACAGATAGTAGAGTCAGTGAGTGCTGGTAATTCATTCACGTCTTTGGTCTCGTCTCGTGCGATGTCGTTGTCAAAATTGGTCTCGTCGGTCAGTTCTTCAATCTTTTCGGCTGGTGTGAATGCTTTGAGTTGGCGTTCTTCGGCTGGGAACTCAATCACCTTGACGGAGGACACTTCCTCACAAATTCAGTTTAGTCAGGCGGATATGCTTATTACGGCGAGTGGTCAGGATATTTTGGCGAGTGACGGAATGAATACTACTTTAGGCTCTTCAGGTCTTGCGACTGTGTTGGACGGCACTGGTGTGTCTGTCGCTGTCCCATTCACTGTAAGTTCTACACTCTTGGACGGTATGTCTTCGGCTGGTTCAGCAGGATATTTGTTGTCAAGCACTTCTACAGGTATTGAGTGGATTTCTCCTCCTTCGGGAACTGGTGCGGTCAATACGGTGGATACTAACAGTGTTGATAACTACCCTCTTACCAGTGGGACATCTTTTCAACTAACAAGCGACGCTACACTCCCTGCAGGTAAGTATTTGGTTCAGTGTAATTTTAGGGTTACTTTTAGTCCTCTTACTGGTGCTGGTATTCAGGAATCGCTTCTTCAGTGTGCTGTATCTCCTGACGGAACGACTTTACAGGCTGTTTCCAGCGACAACACTGTCCGCAATCTCCAAGGTGGTACGGGAACGGATTTCTTCGTTCAGTCTTCATCGGTTGTAACTCTCGCAGACGCAGGAAGTACTTACGGTGTGCTAACTGTGATTTGGACTGGTGGTGCTGGTGGTCTTGTATCTGCTACGGGAACAATCACCTCCACGCTCGTGAATGTCTAAAAATAAAATATCTATAAAATATACAAATGGATAATTACGGCTTCCAAAGATTTAGGGATTTTAAGACGGACGAACTCTGTATCAAGTATTTTGATATAGAGAATCAATTAAAGAAGATTAAGATGTCGTCTACTTCACAGATTAATAATTTAGAATTACAAAAAATGATTATTCAGGGAGAAATCGATAAAAGAAAATCACAGGAAAATGCCCCCACTGAGTAATGGCTTAAGTTTTTTAGTAGGTTTAAATCCGTGTTCTACGGCTCTTAAAAGCCTCACCTGAGCCTGTGCGTTGGCTTTCGTAGTATGGTGAGCGTATTCGTGTCCTGTGTCCTTGTTTTTAACTACGTAATATGAACTATTACGTATTTTCCTAATTACCCAAGGCATTTCTATATTATACCATACGAAAATTAATCTTCCATCTCTGCCTCTCTCGTATCTACAAAGGGGATAGGTTGGTTAAGTATACGTAGTCCCAGCATGTAGTCTGCTGTATGTAGTAGCCCTCTTACGTATTCCAGTTGAGTATTTAATTCTACGATTTGTTTCTTTAACTGTTCTATCTCTTGTAAGGCAGTAGGTAAATCCATTTGTATATCTAAATATATTAGATTTTTTTATTAATATAAATATCTAAGGAAATACTAAATGGAGGACATTCGATTAATCAAGACGATTATAAAGTTAGTTGAAAAAGGTAGGACTAATCTTTCTCAACAGATAGATAAATATCTTATACCTGAACAAAAAGATAAAAAGAACAACGGTGAGGTGTCTACGCCTTATCTACTACGGCAGGAGATGCTTGATAAAATTCCCCTTGATTTCTGGACTGTACCAAGGAAGGTATTTGAGCCTTGTTGTGGTAAAGGTGGGTTTGTGATTGATATCAGGCTAAAAAGATGACTTACCGTATGACTTACCCTTACCATCTTTTTTCTTGTTTGTTTTCTCAGTGTGGTGAAGGTTATAGGTTTCCTTACTGATAATGGTCTCATTTATAATTATTATATATATAATCTGTATTATTTAATCAACGGTAAGCGGTAAGCGGTAAGCGATAGATTTAGGTCGCTGGAATAAAAAAGGGGCTGTTTTTTCATTTCTCTGGAAAAAAAAACGTAAAAAACGTAAAAAATGTAGGATTTATAGACCCCCGATAAAACCCTATCGCTTACCGCTTACCGCTTACCGTTCACTATTACTAACAAATAAAATTGAAGGCTTAAAGATATTTTATTCTATTATAATAAGATGGTTCTGTTGGAGACAAATCGCCAATACATTGCAACTTGGAGGGCTAAGCACCGAGACAAGAACAATGAGTATCAACGTAAGTTAATGCGTGAGAGGAGAAATGGTAAGCAGAAATTACTGTACTCCTACGAACATGTAGCCCGTGTGTTTAGGGCTATCAGGATTTAGGGGGGTTCAAATACTTTAGGGAATTTTTTTAAAACAATTAAATAAAAAATTGATTTAAAAAAAATGTTAGTATAGATTATAAGAATGCGATTCCTCCACAAAGCAACCATTGACATTTCAAAAGTCCCAAAGTATCCAATCTTTAACACGGATTTTGCAGAGGAGATTGACCAGCGATTAGCGAATATTATTGTAGAGGACATTCAGGGTCTTTTGCCACCAGAAAGCAAGGTGGAGTTTAGCAAAATGGTGGCGAGGGTTAATAATGGTGTGTTGCCCGTCAAGTATTCTCCTCGTGTAAAGGGTTATGGACGACGATACGCTGATATACCAAAGGAAACGTTCCCTGACGGTAAACCTAATCCAAATTTTAAGAAATATTACTCAGCGTTGATTTCAATGCCTCGTAAAATCAAGAATACACTATATCATTACCAAGGTTTTCGTGACTACGACCAAGTCAAGGGACACCCTACCATCCTATGCGAAATTGCCAATCGTATTGGCGAGGGTTTAGTACCCACCTTTGAGGAGTTTGTCAAGGCGGGTAGGTTTGACGAGATTGCAAAAGATTTGATTGAGTATCACACTGCAGACCCAGAAAATCCCCTCACCAAGCGTGATATTAAATGGCTGTTCAACAAAACCATTTATGGTGGCGGTTTTAAGCAGTGGGTCAAAGATATTGAGAAGGGAGACGCAAAAAACAATGACCCACCCAAGCCAGTTAAAAATGCCGATAAAAAACACAAGTTTTATGAAGAATTTTACAACGAATCGCAATTCTTAATAAATATGATTTACAATGCCAACAAGGAACTGACGGCAATAGTATGTGACGAAGAATGGATAAAGAAAAAGCGTTTGGAAGACCCTGATATTGATATTTTGTGGTGCAAGAAAAACGCTGTAATGTCTTGCGTATGTGGTATTATTGAAAATGAGATTACTTTCCGAGCGTATGAGTTTGCCTGTGACAATGGAATGTGTGTCAAATACACTGGGTCGTGGGCGTTGGACGGTTTTACGATAAAATACAATGGGTATGACGAGGCTGATATGTTGGAGCGTTTGAATGCCTATGTGCGGGACAAAACTGGTTTCAATCGTGTCAGGTTCATTCGCAAGGAGTTTGACGACGAGGAAATCCTCCACACTTACATTGATATGCGAAACCAAACGCCTGTGGCTCAGCCTGTTCCCTTGGAGGCGGTGGCTGTGGAGGGTAATGAGTATTTGAAATGGAAAACCGAGTTTGAAAAAGAGTGGTGTAAAATCAAGAATACTGCGTCATTTATCCGTGAATACAAAATCAATGGTGTGTTTGATAAGTATGTCATTCACGACGAGAGGCGTTTAGTCTCAGCCTATAAACACGATTGTTACGAAAGGGAATCCAATGGTAAAATCAAGTCAGTGCCTTGTGTAATGGAATGGCTAAGCGACAAAAATATGCGTTGCTATGACGAGGCACAAGTGTATCCACCACCGCTGGTTTGTCCGCCAAACGTATATAATTTGTGGCGACCATTCAAATATGAATCACAACCAATCACCGCTGAAGACCCTGACTTTGATATGGAGGCGGTTAGGCTGTTTGCAGAACATTTGGAGACAATGTGTAATAATGACTTGAGTGTGTCAAATTACCTCTCTTGTTGGATTGCACACGCCTTTCAAGTTCCAAGCATTAAACCAGAGTGTGCCATTACTTTGATTGGCAAACAGGGTGTTGGTAAATCAACAATCACTGGGACAATCAGTCGCCTTATGGGGACTGGTAGAACATTGGAGACCTCCACTCCTGAGAGGGATTGCTGGGGAAACCACAACGCACCAATGACAAATGCCTACCTTGTGATTTTGAGTGAGACCGACAAGAAAAATCTTGGTGTGAACGGCGAGAAGCAACTCAAGAAATTGATTACTGACCACGCAAGGGACGGTGGCTATTTAATTAATCCCAAGGGTCGTGACCAGTTTGGTATAAACTCTTATCACCGTGTCATTCAGGATACAAACAGTGCTGACCCTACTATCACAAGCGAGGACGACCGCCGAAACCTGATTATCCGCTGTAGCGACGAAAAGAAGGGGGACACTAAGTATTTCACAGCATTGTATGAGGCATTAGAACGTCCAAATGCGTTGCGTTCCATATACTGGTCGTTCCGTACAATGGATATAAGCGACTGGGATTTCCGTGATATTCCAAAGACTAAATACCACAAGACGATTATTGAGGGAAATCGAAACCCTCTGGAGACCTTCATGGAACATTTCACTATCCTCCACAAGGATAAGGAATTTGTGGATTATTTCGGTAAGGATATGCTTACACTATTCAAATCGTGGCGAGAGAAAACCAACTGTGCATATGGTGAAAAACTGAGCGACAGTACTCTTATCACCCACATTCAACTCCAACTAAACCTTAACGAAAACGTGATTACAAAACTGCCACGCTCCTCGGCGGGACAAAAACGGCGGTACTCTATCGGTTTACTCAAAGACCACTTTAACTTGACAAACGACCTCATTACTGAGATTGAGAATCAAGACACTGACGAAAATTCGGTGACCAGTAGCGAGGAATAGATTGTTTAGGTGGATTTTCCCTCAACAGTGTAGGGGTAAGCCCCCATATTTTTTGTCAAACTTCCTGCATTTTTTTGTAAAATTTTACAAAAAAATGGAAAAAAATTTCAAGGGACAGGAAAACCGACCCTACACCCCTACACCCTACACTACCCCTACACTGACTGACTTTTTTTTTTATAATTTCTTATATAAAATCCTTACCTATTACAGTGTCATTTTATTATATATATCTTTTTTTAATGGTAAGTGTAGGGGTGTAGGGTAGTGTAGGGGTGTAGCCCAATTGTATTACAAATTTTTTTTTTTTTTTTTTTTTTAAAAAAAAAAAAAAAATTTTTTAA
>Ga0208257_1000137_pt1 | contig 25431 bp, 31 predicted proteins | sample CryBogCBH10Sep07_FD_184610 | JGI IMG/M metagenome (GOLD analysis project Ga0208257, IMG submission 184610) | Freshwater microbial communities from Crystal Bog, Wisconsin, USA - CBH10Sep07 (SPAdes) | ecosystem: Environmental > Aquatic > Freshwater > Lake | place: Crystal Bog, Wisconsin, USA... | reverse complement strand
CTGGTGGAGTCTATGTCTACACTGCTGCTCCAACATCAGCATGGCAAATCCAAATAACCAATGCTCCAACTACTGTTGGTCAAGCCGTTACTGTCACTGTTGGTACAAATAATGGTTCTACAGCCTATCTCCCATCAGGGTTTACGATCAATGGTTACACTGTTAACGGTGGTACTACGCTACCTGCTCACGGAACAGCATATACTAACACTTACACCGTGACAGCGTACTATCAAGGTGGTTCAATATGGACTGCTGCAGATGCAACAGTAAACTATGACTTCTATGCTATTACATTAATATGTACAGCAGCTAATACATATGTTATGCTACTCGGACAGACTAAGTTCTAATGTTATTATCGGAGACTGATTTCTAATGCCATTATTCTCAGCACTAAGTGACCTTGCAGCCCGTGCTTATGGACTCCTATCAGGATCTTTAGCACCAATTAGTGACCTATTTGCAAGAACAACATCAGGATCACTAGGAACAGCTGTTCCAGGTGGACAACTTTGGGTTGCACAAACTGGTGTATGGTATGCAACAAGCGGATCAGCTACCACATCAACAGCAGCTAGTTCTTACCCATTAGCTACAATACCTTATAAAGCTAATGCAACAATAAAATTGCAAAGTGCTTCAAATGGTACTGGAATTGCTTTTTGGTGGACAAGCACTGGTAACTGGTGGGCAGTTGTTAATAATGCTTATTCACAAAATAACATAACAAGTTATACTTGTACTGGTGGGTATCCTTGCACAGGATACACATGTGCATCATATGGTCCAGTGTGTCAGGGTTTTTCTACTGTTTGCACAAGTTACGGTTATAGCAGCCCTTATGGTGACCCTAACGCTCATGGATCAACTACAACGTTACCAAGACGCAAAAAGAGAAATAGACCAGAATTCCCTGTTCTTCCACAAGCAGGTCGTGTTCCTCCATATTACGCACCACCACCACCATTCTTTCCTCCTTACTTTCCACCACCACCATTCTTTCCACCTTTCTTCCCACCTTTCTTTCCACCTTTCTTCCCACCTTACTTTCCACCACCACCATTCTTTCCACCTTTCTTCCCACCTTTCTTTCCACCTTTCTTCCCACCTTACTTTCCACCACCATGCACAGGCTATGGGTTGTCTTGTACAGGAGGATATGCCACGGGATGCTTAACATACTCTTGTTCATCATATGGTGCTTGTGCCGGGTATACAGCAAACTATTCAACGCAGTACTATAACCAGCTAAGCTTGCTACAATCTGTAGGTGGTACAATTACTACAATTGCAACAGGAGTTCTACAAGGACCTTCAAATAGCACAACAGCTCAGATTAACTCTATCCAGATTGTTACTCTAGGAAATAGTATTACAGCAACTGCTTTTAGTGATTCTGCATTGGTAACATCTCTAGGTACTTTGACTAGCACTCAGACTGCTCCAACTGGTAATGTTAGTGTTGGTATAATTGATTCACCAGTGGTAACTGGTAGTGGCGCATCTGCTCCTACCCAAGGTAGTACTGTTGGACCATTCTCAGCGATATAAACAATAGAAAGAGATCATGACAGACAAAGAAGAGAACCTAAATAATACGCCTCCTATGTATCGGATTGCTTTTATTCTTGATGGTTTTGTACAAGAAGTAATTGAATGCTCAGAAAGATTTGCAGCTCTATTGCTAAGTAAACCAATAGCAAGAAACATAACAGGACTTGACATACCGGTAGGTTTTCAGTATAATGTAGCTACCGATACTTTCACTGATTTTGACGGTGAAAGCCTAGAAGAGAATAGGAAATAATATGGCAATTCCAATCCCAGAAGATCCAATGATTGCTATCAATACAACTAACCGTTTAGCATTCGTTCTTGATGGTAAAGTAGTTCATGCTCAAAGTTGTAGTGCTAGAAACGCAGCAATCTTTACAAGCAATCCAATAGTAATTGATATTACAGATCACCCACAAGGTGCTTTCATCCAAGTCGGTCTTGGTTACGATGAAGAAACCGGTGAATTTGCGAGTGAATACCGTTAAAAATGAACGGCCAACCAAAGCAAACGCCTTGGGAATTATATTTAGAAAACCTAAAGAATACTCCCGAAGAAACATTTGAACAACGTCCAGCTAGACCATGGGATTTATTCAATAAAAAAATTGGTAGAGTAGAAGAAGAGTTAGCTAGTGAACGCCTTGCCATCTGCAAGGATTGTCCACGCATCCGTAAATCATCCATGATATGCAAAGAATGTGGTTGTTTTATGCCTGCAAAAGTAAAATTACCTAATGCATTTTGTCCAATAGGTAAATGGCAAGCTATTGAAGAAGAACCACAAGTTGTTGAGGAAGATTCGAAAGACGAAGAGTAATGTCGCGTCAAATCATAAAATACGAAAGCCATAATGGCTTTATAGATCATATGAGACCAATGCTTTCTGTTATACCTGATTGGTATAAAAAAACAAAAAGATGGGTAACTGACGAACGTGGTCAAGAATGGCCTGGAGTTAAACATTGCATTCCATTTCTTGAGAGTCTTACACTTGGTTATACCATAGTTCTTGAAGAAAATGTCTATGTTCAAAGAACAGAAAACGGAGTTGTTATACGTTACAATAGTCCAAGAGAACCCGTTGTTAATAATAGGCCAAGTGTAGTAACTGACCCAGCTCCAGTACCACAAGGATATGAAGAAGAACATTTTCTTTGGTTTGCTAACATCGTAGTAAGACCTCCTGATGGTTATTCGTTGCTTTACACACACCCATTGAACCGTTGGGAATTGCCATTTTTAACAAGTAGTGCAGTGGTAGATGATTATGCAATGCCCGGTGCTAATATGTCATTCTTTATTAAAAAAGGTTTTGAAGGTGAAATTCCTGCAGGTACTCCTATAGTGCAAGTGATACCATTTAAAAGAGAAGAATGGGCCGCTAAATCTACAAAAGGTCTTTGGAATGAAGCTGATACTACTATAAAAGCACCTGTCTCTGAATTGTTAAATGGGCATTATCGAAAGAATTTTTGGAAGAAAAAGATTTATAAATAATGTTTAAAGAAAAAGAACCAAGAGTTTTAGGGTATGAATCAAAAGTTCATTATTCTGACGAATTACAACCGATGTTAAAAGTTGTACCTGAATGGTATAAAAAATTTAGATGGCATAGGAAAATGTATAAATAATGTTTAAAAATAATAAAAATATACTTTATTATGAGGGTTCTCCATACGTAGAAAAAAAGGGCATGGGAGCAATGGTTGAAATTGTGCCCGATTGGTACAAAAAAGCACCAAAAATGTTAGAAAATAAAGACCCAAAGAATGGCATGCCTGGCATGGGTCTTAAGATGTGTATACCATTTTTAGATGCTCTAACAACTGGATTTTACATGTCTTTACCTCAAGAACTATATGTAGAGCAAACAGAACATGGGCCATCTATTCGTTGTAAACAAATGCCTATGCCAATCAATAATAGAGACCCAATATCTACAGATCCAATGCCATCAGCAGCTGGATATGATGAAGAGCATTTTATTTGGCATACTCAATATGCTTTTCATCTTCCCGAAGGATATAGTGCTATAGTAACACACCCTTTTAATAGGTTTGATTTACCATTCATGTCTTTTGCAGGCATTGTAGATGGTGAATTCTTTATGCATGGTGGTAATATACCATTTAGCATTAAGAAGGGCTTTGAAGGTATTATCCCTGCAGGTACTCCTATATTACAAGTTATCCCATTCAAAAGAGAAGATTGGGTTGCTAAAAAGAAGAAAGGTGTATGGAAAAGAAGCATGGAAAACCATCCCGAAAGAGACTATAATTATCAAGTTGGTTGGTATAGAAAAAATATATGGCGTAAGAAAATTTATAAGGTAGAAAGCTAATGTTTAAGAAAAACAAAATATATAATGAAAAACGTCGTTGGAAGACAATGGTACTTCCTAAAAACAATGATAACCGAACACGTTATCTTCGTTTTTTAGACTCATATACTGCAACAAGGTTGTTCATAGAAAAAGATAAGAACTATAAGTTCTACGTTGTTTCTAGAGGCACTAACCCAGGTAAACTAAAAGTGGTCGGCATTGCCACAGACATAAAGAGTGCTATTGCATTAGCTAATCTTGAATTGGAAAAAATAAACAAGGGTGAATGATGATTTATTCTCCCGATAATAACTTTTTATTACTAAAAAATTATAAAGTTGGCGGAAGTTCATTGGAATTATCATTGTATAATCTTATCCCAGAGAACTCAACTTGCACACCTTTACAACCCATTAATGAATCAGATTATGGTCATTCACCAAGAAACTATATTCATGGTGATATTACACTAAAGAATCATGCCTCTTATCAAGAAGTATGCGAAGTGTTTAGTAAAGAAACTATAAACAATACAATCTCTGCTATTTTTGTAAGACACCCATATGAAATAATAGCTTCATGGTTTTTTCATAAAATGAGAGAATATTGGGGAGTAAAAACCAATAATAACGCTAACCCATTTGAATATGGTGGCGGTTATAACTGGGATGCATTATCCGCAAAACAAAAAGATTATTTAAAATATCGTTTTTTTTATGCAGGAGAACTAGAATTTTGCACGCTCTATAGTACAAAATGGTTATATGCACCAGATGGTAAAATATTAGTTGATCATGTTTTACGATATGAAAATGGAATAGAGAACGAAATAAATAAAATTTTACCAATGGTTGGGTTGCCAGAGATTACAATACCTTATAAAGCAAAAAGCGATTATAAACCACAACACATTACATACAAAGACATATTTAATAAGCAAGATCTCGAAGCCATACAGAAAGAATGGTGGTGGGAATTTGAAACTTTTGGTTATGAGCCTTAAATGACATTAACTAAAGTATGGAGTAAATACAACAATCCATTCAATTTTATTAAAAAGGGTGAAGTAAATGTTAATGAATTATCTACCTTTTTACTAGGAAAGGATGAATGCTTTAATCAACAATTAAATTTAACTCATCATAAACATGGTAAAGCTTTGATAATCCAAGATTACCCAAGGAATTGGTTCTATCCAGCACCCTTTACACCAGAATTTAAATGTGACGATAAAGAACTTTGGGCATTAACTAAACCAATAATTGATAAATTAGAAAAAGATTGCAATGGCAAAGCAGCCAAAATATTTTATTTCTTATTACCAGCTGGAACCAATATTTATATTCATATGGATATGGGTCAATATTTTAGTGCTGTGCATAGGCACCAAATACCAATAATAACTAATCCTCAATGTGAATCATGGGTTGATGGCGAAACCATAAATATGAAAACAGGAGAGATTTGGGAAATAAATAATGTTAAACGCCATGCAGTTGATAATAACGGAACAACTTCAAGGATTAATTTAGTTGTGGACATAATGCCTATATGGGCTATAGAATCAAAATAGGAAATAAAACATGACTAGAGAACAATTTAAATTTATTATAAATACAAAAGCATATGATGAAGGTTTTTACGAACTTCGTGGATTAAAAATAGCTGTCGGTAAAGGCGTTTTTGTAGAGAATTATGGCATGGATAAATTCCTTGACGATATTTTGTTTTACATAAAAGAAAAAATTGATTTATCAGATAACCTTGTTATGGTAGACATGTGCACTGGAACAGGTATGCTTGGCATAGCAATGGCAATAGAAGCACCAAATTCAACAATTTATGGTGTGGAAAAATATGAAGAACCATTTTCTTGGACTGTAAAGAATGCCAACACTTTTAAAGAACAAATGAATAAAAATAATTCTAAATTTATTCCAGTAATGTGTAGCGCTCTTGATTCGATCAACCACCTTGATAAACTTCATGGTCAAGTTGATTTTATTTTTGCATCTTACCCATGTATACCTATACCAGACGATCTTTCACAATTAGATATTCTTCCTTATGATTTAACAGCACTGTGCGGTGGTGAAGACGGATTAGAAGTTATAAAAGAAATTATAACTGCATCATCCATACTCTTAAAAAAAGGTGGAATTTTATTAACAGCTACTCCAATGAGAATGTTTAAATATGTAGAACCATTGCTTGACGACTCAGTATGGAGCGAAACATTTGAATCACCTCTTGAGTTTATGGTCGCAATTAAAAAATAAAAGGTACATTATGTATGAAATAAAAAGAGAAATATTAGCACCAGGTATTATAAGTTACGATAATGTAGGAGAAAATATTTCTAATATGATTCCTGAATGGGAACAACATATTAGAAATGGTTCTTTGCATTGGACTTTGGCTCCAGTTGGAGACAATGAAATAATGCCAAAGGTTAGAAGCGTAAAGCTTATCGGCATATCTAATGATGACACTAACAATGTTATATTAAATGATTTAAGAAAAATGCTTGACAATGTTTATAAAACATGCGTAGATAATTATTGTGAAAAGTACCATACAGATACCATTGGATCTGATGCATATCATATTTTAAAATATGAAAAAGGACATCATTACAGAGCACATATTGACTGGGGTCGTGGTGCTATGTTTGATAAAAGAACGTTCTCTTTGTTGCATTATTTAAATGATAATTTTGATGGTGGAGAAATTAATTTTGTTGAATTTGGTTTAAAAATTAAGCCTAAGAAAAACCAATTAATTCTTTTCCCTGCACATTTCCCTTATGCACATCAAGTAGAACCGGTCATCAGTGGAGAACGCTGGACAATAACAAAGTTTTACCACTAATGATTATTCAAATTATCGGTCTTCCTGGATCGGGTAAAACTGCTCTAGCAAATGGTTTAAAAGAAAAAATACCTGTAATTCATTTAAATGCTGATGAAGTTAGGGCAACGGTCAATTCAGATCTTGGTTTTTCAAACAATGACAGAATTGAACAAGCCCGTAGGCTTGGAGAAATGGCAAGGTTGCTAGAACGTCAAGGCCACAATATAATTGTGGATTTTGTCTGCCCTACAGAAGAAACAAGAAAAGCCTTTGGTAAACCAGATATTCTTATTTGGATGGATCGTATCAAAAAAGGCCGTTTTGAGGACACCAACAACCTTTGGCAAGACCCAATAAATTACGTTGATTCTATCATTAAAGATGGTTTAACCGTTGAACAAGAAGTGGATTATATCATTAGTAAATACGGTTTGTAGATCTTTACAATGTAAGACGCTCTATAACTCAACGAAGTATGTAGTAATCCCTTTCTAACTTGTTCTTTGAGGATCTAATCATTAAAGATTGCGTAATACAATATAATGGCCTATAAAAAACCAAAAAAGAACCTTTCTAGAGGTTACCGTTCAACCAATAATCAAGTTATTGAAGGGTATACCGGTGGTGAGGGTGGGCCGCACCCAGATTATAGTAGTAAAAAGAAAACCATCTTATTTGGTTATTTTGCCACAAACAAAAACAATAAAGTCCCAGAAGGTTGGAGAGGCGGCGAAGGTCCGGTTATTCCACCGCCTTACACAGGACCTAAAAGTAGTTTTACTAGAGCATATTATTCACCCAACATCGAAGCTTATGAGCTTGGTTGGAGAGGTGGATATGGGTTCCAACAACACATTGATTACTTTAAGAACGCTATTGCTTTAGCTACTATATTTGTTAACAATAAATCTGGTGTCAATAGACCAAAACAAGCAGTTTCTACAACTGTAAATTTAACAAGAGCTACTAATGGTTTCTTGCATGTCAAATTTGCTATTGCTTTGCAAACCTCAGCAATTGTTTCTAGATATATCCGTTCAAAGATCAAAACTGCAATAGTTAACTATGTTGGTGTTGTAGCAAGTAAACAACGATTTGACAGAATTCGTTTTGCTTTTGCTACCAGGGTTTTACTTATTAAATCCAATAAAACTCGTGTTGCTTTAATTAAGCCAGTATTTATTAATATAGCAAATTATAAGCAATTAAGCAGATTCAAACGAGCTGCTAAAGCGCTGACTACTAATATTGCATTTGATGGTAAGATCAGTGCTTTTCATAGGTATGGTACCGCAAGAATAACTCATTTAATCACTACCACCAAAAAATCTAAATTTATTAGAGCAGCCAAAGCCAACCAATTAAACGTTGCTATAGCTACAAGATTTGTAGTAGCTAAACGATTGGCAAAAGCTAACCAAGTAATGCTGAGCAAGATCAGCAAAAACTATGGAAAAAACATTAAAGTTATATTGGCAGAACTAGCTAAAACTACAAAAACTGCTAAGTTTACAAGACGAGCAACAGCAACAATTATTAATATTACTGTCACCAGCAAATTATCTAGATTTATTAGAGTTGCTAAAGCAACTGCCATTAGCATAGTATCTGATTCAAAGATTGATCAATTTTACCGTTACGCAGTTGCTAGAGTTGTTAATCTTGCCCAAACCACCAAACTATCTAAATTTACTAGAAAAGCTAATGCTAATAGAACAAATCTTGCTAGAGTCAATAAACGACGTTCAACTTTTGTTAAAGCTCTAGTCACCAACCTTAGCACCAATATTAAATCCCATGCATACCGTAAGATTGCCAAAAATATAACCATATTTATTGGCTACGGAGCTGGTGGTAAGAATAACAAAAAATCTGCCATTGTATTGCAATCCGTATCAGCAACTGTAACAAAAGCAAACAATCGCAAAAAATATGCTACGGCAACAGTTAGTTATGAAATTGGTACTAAAAAGAGCATTACTTATTTTAGAAGAGCTATTGCTACAGCTGTTAGCTTAGTTCGTTATGGAATTAGTATGGTTATAAATGTAAGATCTATAGAATCTGCCAAGGTAGAGCCAGTCAACGAAGTCAATTTCTATGTTACACCGCACAATGTAGATGTTGCTGGTGACCACGCAACCGAAAATGACCAAGTTGCTGATTACGCTGAACCTACTAATGAACCAGGTGCTTTACGAACTGAAGAAAATAACCAAACAGCACCTTATTCTGAGCCCCTTTATAACTCTGGGGAAGATGTAGTACCCAGCTAAATCTACCGTAGTCTATAGGAATATAAAGGAATAATCATGACCGACGTAAGAGATAATATTGTTGCTTGGGCTAAGTGGTGCGCCACTAATCACGCCAATTTCACCTATTCAGAAGGTCCAAACCGTATGTCTGGTATTGGACACCCAGGAAAAATGCCAGTAACTGCTGACTGCTCAGCCTTTGTCACCCTCTGCTACAACTGGGCTGGTGCACCTGATCCAAATGCTCAAAGCTACAACCACACCGGTTACACCGGCACATTGCTTGCACATGGTCGCAAGATTGCCCTCAAAGATGTTCTTCCAGGAGACGTAATCGTTTATGGCCCAGGAACCGGCTGGCACACAGCACTCATCGTTGACGTTACCGGCGCTAACGCAAAGAACCCTCTAACCATCTCACACGGTCAGCAGGGCGACCCTAGTTACGTTCACGTCAATCAGGATGGTCGTTTGCCACAGACCTACCTACGCTTTAATACTTCTGCAATTAATGCTCAATCAATTCACACACCACCTGCAAAGTAGGATAAATGACTAATCGTTATCGTGCTAATTTCTATTCAGGCGTTGTCAGTGGTATAGTTTCTACAAGTCAGTTAACAATTACTGGTACTGGCTTCCCTAACCTGACCATTCCAGCTAACCAATACATGGCAATTACTTTAGCCCCTGGCTATTATGGTACTACTATTGCACCAGAAATTGTTTATATTGGTCCTGGAACTACTTCAACTGTTGCACAAGTTGTTCAAAGAGGTGCTGAAGGATCAATTGCTATTACTGGGACAAACATTCCATGGGTAGCTGGTCCTACACCCACTGACTTTGACGTATCAAATCTTACTGCTACTGGTACTTTGTCGTTAAGTGGTACTGGTGGTATAGCAGTTAGTGGAACAGCCAATTTTACTAATTTTACAATTGCAAATAATGCTGTAGCAACTTTTAGTGGAGTTACTATTTCTGGTATTCCTAAGGGAAGAATGTATGCTTCAAGCGGCACATTAGTACCAAGTGGTTCAGTGGGAACTGCAGTTGGTACTACTGTTACTGGTACTTATGGTTTTACAACCGGTGGTGTTACACTCGCAGCCTTTAGTGGTTCTAGTACAAAACTTGTTGTTCCAACAGCCGGTTATTATCAAATTAATGCATCAGTTGGTCTCAGTGCCAGTGGTGGTTCAAACCCTATAGTTGCAGGTGTTTATGGACTTCAAATTGGTGTTTATAGTAATGCTAACATTAGTGGTGGTGCCACAAATACTGGATATTACATTGGTGCAAACAACTACATAGCAGCAAGTGGAACTCCAGGTATTTACCCTGAAACCATCGTATTTTCAGACATTCTTTACTTGGGTGCTAACTATGGATTAAACCTTGTAGTAACTAGCGCATCAGGATCTAATTATGTTATAGCTGGATCAGTTAATGGTCCGCAAACAACATATCTCTCACTATCTTATATTGGTAGTTAATTAATGAGACAACGTCCCATACCACAATATGCTGCAGAGCCAGTTGGTATAACAACGTATGTCAGCGGTACTTTATCAGATCCTGATAATCGATACGTTTGGCTTAGTATTACAAACTCTGATAATGGAGTAGTAGTTTTAGCTTCTGGACAAGCCACTTATGAAAGTTTGGGTACGTATCAATATACTTTGAACTCAAACCAGACTTCAATCCAAGGTAATTACACTGTTATCTGGAATTATTCTATTAACGGAAGTCCAAGAAAATATCAAGATAATTTTGTTATTACTGATCAAATGCCTTATTGGAGCAATCTAGATACTCAAACTCGTCAAATGGTTACCAACATTGTTCACCGATTAGACAAAAGCTTTGATAGTACATCGGGTGGACCATACTTGCAAGAACTACAACAAAGTGGTTTTATGATGTATGAAGAAGTAGCTATGGTTATGCAAGACGAAACCATGGATTATATCAATTTTGAATTCCAACCTATATTTAGCCCAGCTTATGAAGTTGGTATGAATGCTACTGTGCCATTCCCAACTACTTATTACGGGGTATTGGCTACACAGACGTATGCTCACTTTCTAAAACACATTGCCCGTAACTACATCGAACAACCTACTCCAAATGGTATGAATGCTGCCTGGATGGACCGTAGAGACTACTACAACCGTTGGTGGCAACTTTACCTATTTGACAAAGAAGTTGCTGATAAGCAGCTTCGTCAAATGAAACGTCAATACATGGTTGGATCTAAGCGAAGCCTTCTTGTTGCTGGTGGTCTTATTCCACGCATGTTCACAAACCCAGCACGTCCTCACTTCCAGTACGCTGCTGTAAACATGGGTGGAGCATAGTGTGTCAGGTATCGATCCACAGCCAGGTCCAGTAGTATCAGGTACGGGTACAGGACTTAATTATCAAGTTGAAAGTCCACTTCTTGTTGTAAAACAGAAAGATATTTGGGCACAAACCAACCAACAAAGATTCCATGATGAAACCCTGCAATGGTTTGGGGAAGAAATTATTGTTCGTCAACTTTGGCGTGCAGAAGATGCTGCCCTTGGTTTAGTCACTTATTGTTTAACTTGCCAGGATAGTCCAAACCCTTCTCAGCCTACTGCAAGCGTCCAAAGTCGTGTCAGCAGTGTTTATCGTCAAACTGGTAATAGCTACTGCCCAGACTGCTTTGGAACCACGTTTACAGGCGGTTTTAAGAATGTCTGCTACCACCTCTATATGTTGGCCGCAGACACCCCTCAAATCCGTTCTAACCTCACTACAGGTCAATTCTGGAAGAACAACCCACAAGTCCAATTAAGCTGGTATCCAGAGATTAGAACCGGTGACCTTGTTGTACGTGTAAACCAGTGGAATCAAGGAACACCAACTTCACTTGGTGAACGATTCCAGGTTAGTGCAGTTACTCCACAAAGCATTCGTACTGGTCCTGGAATCAGTTACAACACAACAACATATGTAAATCAAACATGTACTTTGGAAAATGTATTCCCAAGTAGTCCCTACTACAACGTACCGGTAATATGAGCGAATTAGACAATATGGTTCCAGTCCCGGAATTTGTTACCCAACAAATTTCTCGTAGAGCTGTAGAAATTGCTCAAATTATTGGACCACGTAAAACCGGTGAAGGTCTTACAAGTCTTACGCCATATTGGGATATTGGCGTTATTGGAATGCAATTTCCAGATAACAAAGATTACATGATAGATTTGGATCAAGGCATCAAAGAACACCCAATGGAAGAATTGGCAGGTAAAATTATTCCTGTAAGAAGTCCTGGTGGAACGTTATATTTTCGTAGAGCAAGCGCCGACACTATTGGAAAAGTTCCGATAATCAATAGATCAGCTAAAAGCGGAAGAATAACTGATGGGAAACCAGAGTGGATGTATCCAGCAAAAACTGGTTTAAATTTTATTCAACGTTCATTGCAAATGAGTGTAGATGAATGGTCTAGAAATGCAAGATCTACCAATATTGTAGAAATGTTGCTCCACACACGATTAAAAAATGATGTCAGCATGGTTATATACGGCAGAGAGTTAGCTTAATATGTTTATTACAGCAGTTAAAACAGCTATAGTAGAAGCACTGGATGCAGGATTTAATGCTATTCATGTTGGAACACCATCAGATACAAGTCTTGATCTTACTCCTAATAGTATAACTATTGAGTATCCGCAAGAGTTAGTAGCGTGGCCAACTATTCTTGTGCAATTTCGAGCAAGCAAAGTTCAATGGTTTGGTTTAAACCCTGACACTTACTCTATTGCTCCAAGTGGTGTTGTAATTAGTGGAACCACTTATCCTGGTGACATTGTAGACCGGTCTGGGTATTTTGAAGGCAGTATCGATCTACAAATTATGGCTATGCACTCTGAAGAACGTGACCGATTAATGGATAGCGTTTCCAACCTTATTCTTATGGGTCCTGGAAGTGCTGGAAGTTACGCTTTCTACAACAGCATTTATAATAATTCGTTGGTTGGTCTTACCTTGTTGCCTAGTACTTATAGCAACTTAGGTGACAGCATCAGTGCAGGAACACCATTTAGTCCTGAAGAATTAACTTATGAAGCCAGTATTCGCATTAATTGTATTGGCGATTTTTACGCTACAAAATACGACTATGGCGTACCACAAATTACCTCAATTGCTGCTTCTGGAACTCCATATTACCCGTCTGTTTCTTCTTTATACCAGCCGGGAACACCTTGGTACCCAGTCGCTTAATAAAACTATCAAAAGAAGTGTTGTAAAACTACGCAGATTCTGCATAAGACCGTGAAGGAGAATGTATGCCTATTTCCAACTACGTTATACCAGGAGTTTATGTATCCCAGTCGGGTACATCGCTATCTACTGTTAATAACAACAATCTCAACATTGCTATCGTTGCTGACCAGCCTACCCCAGGTGCTACTACTGACACATTTACTGTTGCCGTACCAACAAGTGGAACAGTTATTGGTCAACTTACAACCCCAATGGTTAACACCACATCAACTGGTGCTTACGCCTCTTACTCTGGTTTTACAGTAACTTGGGCAAGCGGTAATACTACCGTTACTGGTACTTACGGTGTTAACTTTAATATTTCTACACCTAGCGGTGGACCCTACAGTTACTTAACTACAAGTGGTATCAGTGCTTCTACAGGACTTCCTAGTGGAACAATTGGTATTACTTATGGTCACGCATGGGGTGCTTACGGTACTTACTACAGTTTTAACAATCTTTCACAAGTTGTTGGTGCAGCTGTTAGCGGTACAACTGTTCTTAACCCAGCTACTCTAGCTGCTCAATTTGCTTTCCAAAATGGTGCTAGCACTGTAAGTGTTATGCCAGTTGCCAGAATTTCATCTTCAGGAACTGGTCCAGCAGCATACAATGACTGGGCACGTGTATTTGTTGCAACTAGCGGAACTACAAGTGACCCAACTTACTTAATGAACCTTGTTGGTGTCGATGTTATCGTTCCACTCTATTCATTTGTAAGTACAAGTGGTGCAACTGCTGGTCAAATCATTCCTTATGGTGCAAGCACAGTGGCAAGTGGAATCAATACTTACCTCAACAACCAACAACAATACGGAATTCTACAACGTGCTTTTGTAGGTGTAGATGGTACTGCTAATGGCGTTACTGCTTCTCAAATGCAAGCATTGGCTAGTGGTTTCAACAGCACACGCGTTACACTTTCATACCCACCAGTAATCAATTACAACCCTGGTTTTAATCCAACTACTGGTTTGAGCACTGCAAGTTTTAACATTCCAGGATACTACGTTGCAGCAGCTTTGGCTGGTCTTTACACTGGACAACCAACTGTAGCAACTCCAATTACTAATAAGAACGTTAATGGTTTCAATTCAATTCCTAATCAAATTAGTGATGTTGATGCAGCCACCAACTACTTAACTTATGGTGTTACTGTTGTACGCCAAAAGCGTGACGGTTATTTCTGGGTTTACCAGGGATTAACCACAAACACTACTTCGTGGGTAACTCAAGAAATTTCTATTAATGCTATCAGTGACCAACTTGCCAAAGCTGTAAAATCTGATCTTGTTAATAGCAAGCTTATTGGTGGCCCACTTACCAATGTGACTTCTGCAGCCGTTCTAGGTACTGTACAAGCAACATTGACTAATCAATTGAGCAATGGCCTTATCCAAGCTTATCAAAACTTGGCATTGTCGCTCAACCCAGCTACACCAACAACCGTAAACGTCACATTCCAATATGCTCCGACATATCCGATTAACTACATCCAGGTTACAATGAGTCTAAACACTCAAACTGGTACTGTAATTACTCAGAATGCTCAGAGTAACTTTGTAGTCTACTAGGAGAAAAAATGGCAAAGTCTACTTTCCGTGTAGGTGGAGGATATACAGCGTTCGTATACAATGGTCAACCATTGATTTACGCACAGGTAATTAACGAACGCGCTCCTCAACCTGTAAACACACCACAACCGATTCAACCACTTGATTCGCCATATCCTATTGAAATCGCATTGCCAATTGCTCTAAATGCTGGAGCACTTGAAATTACATTCTTGGAACAATGGAATGCGGAAGTCTGGGCTCAGCTTGGTGGAGAATTTACAACTGCCAGTGACCTCCTTGATGTTTTCAAGGCCCAGTTGGCACAGGGTGAAGTAACCTGTATCAAGGTCATTAATAAGCCTGACGGTACTCAGCGCAAGATTGTGTACCAGGGCTGTGTCGTTACCAATGTGACCATTGATGAAATGATTCAAATTGGTACAATGACAATCCCAAAAATTATCACAATCACGTATCGTTCAAGAAAAGAACTGCTCTAAGAAAGGTAAACTTAAAATGTCTGCACGTTCATTTGTAATCCAACTCCAAGCCGGTGTTGGACAAGCTATTCTCCCGGATCACCGTAAGATGATCCCTGGAGTCCAATATGTAGTAGATGCTGAGACATTCTCAAAGATTAGCCTAGGTGCTCGTCAGAATGTTATTAGCGTTGTTTCAGTTAACCTGGACACCACTACAGCAACTACAGGTTACGTACCTGCTCAATCTTCAACTGGAATTAACGCCCAGATTAGCCCACTTACTCTGCTCACTAGCGTAAGCCCAACTGCCACATCATTCAGCCTTGCTGGATTTGCTGCTCAGGGTTACTCAGCTGGTGGAGAAGACGGTACTAACACTGGTGCTCAATTTGCTAATGCAACCCTATCTGGTGATGCCACAAGCGTCACACTTATTGGTCCAGACGGTTCACGTTTTGCACTTGCTTACAACGGTACTGCTTCTACCATCTCTGGTGGTTGGGCTACTGTATGGCAGGACTACAATAACCGTTACATCTCAACTGCTTCTGGTATCAGCTTGCTAGTTAAGGTTGATGGTCTTGGAACTTCTTACCCTGTAAGTGTTAACACAACACTTTCTGGTACAGGTGGTAACGTTGTTACTGTTGGTACTAAGGCTGGTGAATTTGCTGGAATTGCTCTAGTTAACATCCCAGCTGGTAACTTTGGATTTGTTCAAATCGAAGGTACTTGCCCTAAGGCTGCCGTTGCTTCTGGTGTAGCTGTTGGTGCAACAGTTGCTGTAAGCGGTTCAAGCAACGCTGGTTACCTAGCTGTTCCAACTAACACTACTGCTTCTGTAAGCAGCCTTGGTGTTGTAACTGGTACTGCTCTTGCTAACAACGTTGTAGGTACAGTTCTTACTGCTCCTGCTTCAGGTACTAACGGTCAATTCTTCGCAACAATTGACCTTCGTAGCCGTAGGGTTAAGAAGCCTTACGTCCGAGTGCTTAACAAAAACTAGTTAAATCAACTGGTAGGCCGAAAGGCCCTAGATCCAAAGGTAACATGACAACAGACATTGAAAACGGATGGGGAATTGAAGACCTTCCTCAGACCGAAAGTAAGGGGATTGATGCATTCCCTAACGAGTGGAAAGACGAGTTTGAAGGTTTACTATTTCTTGGTAAACTAGAAAAAGAAGTAGATCGTATTCCTTATCACAAGTTCGTGGTAAGGACGCTAACGATCAATGAAAAGTTAGAAGTTAGTCTACTGGCTAAACCATTTATTGAAACGATCGGTTACGGTCGTGCTTACAAGGCTTCTGTAGTAGCAGCTGGCCTTATTAGTGTAGATGGCCGTGATATGGTACCTCTTAGTAAAGGTATTAATGTCATTAGACAAAAGTATGAGTATATTGTTAACAACTGGTATGACACCGTTATCGATATTCTTTATGAAGAAATTGAAATGCTGGAAACCAAAGTTATTTTTATACTTCAAGAATTAAATATCATTGAACCTCTTGTTCGTCAAAGCGTATTTGAGCAAACTGAAGAGGAAAATGATACCCCAAAAGGTGGGAAGTAGATCCTTACGTTATTGAGATGAGCGAGTTAGCTTATCTTCGAGGTTTACTAAACCAAGCTGATCTTAATTCAGTTCAAGAAGCCATGCTTTCTGCTGTGATTCGTCGCAACAAAAAAGAAGAAATTGATTTTGAGACTGCAAAGTTTGAACAAATGATGTTTATTAATAATCCTTCATTGTATAAAGATTACATGGAAAATAAGCAACAACAAGAAATAAGTGGCAATGATGGTGTTCAATGGATGGCACCTGAAAGTATTGAAGAAGCTGCAGAACTTATGGACATGTTTAGCGACATTGATAAACAGCTTAAAGAAATGGATAATGAACCCATTGCACAGGTTAATTTCTTAGATGCATTGGGTGGTATTAATTTAGACGAGATTGGAGATGATGAATAATGGCAGATCCGATACAGTTAGAATTTGAATTCCCTGATAATACAGGACCCATTTCGTCTAGTTGGGCAGGTCTTGCTAGCATTAGTAAAGATATGCATGATTCTTGGGAGGCTATCAATCTTTCAATGGACACAACCATGGGAAAAGCTGATTCTTTACGTGAAAAATTAGATCTTAAAGATGAAGTTTTGCTAGGCATAAAAACAATGCTTGATGAAATTACAAAGTCTATCAATACCAATGATACAACTTTAAGAAATAGCTTACAAACGATTACTCAAATCATGGGAAGTTCCAACAGTGTTGCGCAGCTTACAAGCCGTATTGATGGATATGCTCCTCAAGGACAAAATGGTTTTTCTAATCCTCTCGCTAGTCCAATGCAATATGCAGCTGCTGCCAACCAAGCTCGTCAACGGCAAGTTGATCCATTTAATTCACCCAGCGCTATGTCGTCACAATTTGCTGACTACAACCAACCCACTTTCTTTGGAAAACATGCCACTATAAGGCCAACTCCAGAAGAACTTGGTAATGCTAGTGGATCTGGTAGAGGCCGTGGTGGTGGCGGTGGCCGTGGAACAAGCAACGACATGGGTGAATTTGACGATGAATTTGACCCAATGAATCAAACACCACATGGAACAGAAGGTGCTGGTGCTGCAGAATATAGCAACCCTCTTCGTACATATGGTTTTGGTACGCATCAAACTCCACGTCCAGTACCACAAAATATACGCGATGTAATTAAAAATCAAGCAATGTTAGAACCATTACTTAATAAAAGTGGTGGATTTAGTAATGAAGCTCAACAACTTTTGAATCAAGGTAATTATAATGCACTTACTTCTCAAGCAATTCACGGTGGAATGGGTGCTATAAGTCAAAGTGCACTCGGAATAATCCCTGGAATAGGTGGAGCATTAGGTCAACTTGCCGGTATTTTAAGTGCTATGGCTACAAATAAAAATGCTGGAGAAGGTAATTTTAGCGATACACAAACAAAAATATTAGAGAAACTTGGCAATGCTGTAGAAAAATTTACTCAATCTCCAGCTGCTATTACTGCTGCCAAGTATGCTAGCTTGGGTGCTGGTACTTTCAATGCAATAAGAGGAACACAGAACGCAGTTTTGGGCGGATATTCATATCCTTCACAATCACTTGCTAATGTTACTGGTGGTCAAGTACAATACATGCCATGGAATGGTAATAATGCATTGAATTTTCAAGCTTCAAATTATTTATATTCTATGCAACACGGTTTAGGAATGACCTATAGTAGTCAAGATGCACAAACAGCATCTATGGCAGCTATGCAACTTGGTCTAAAAGGTGGTGCTGAAACCAATTACAAGAATCTTGATTATACAGCGCAAACTAAATATGGTTTAAGTCATGGAGAAACTCAACAAACAATAAATACTGCTCTTGCTTATGGAGTTAATCCAAATCAAATGATGTCTGGACTTTATAATGCTAGAACATCTGCTAGTCAAATTGGTAACACTCCAATGTCATATACCGACATGGCTTATCAAATGGGTGTAGCTAAATCAGCAAGTCTTGGTTATCAAGGACAAGCAGCAATAGCAATGGGTAAATCATCTGCTGCATTTGGTGCTGGCAATCAAATTGCTGCAAATGCTGGTATGACTGGTCAAGAACTTATGGGTACTACTCTTGGTACTGCTTTGTTTGCACAACAAGCCGGTGTTTCTTTTATGAATGCTTATGCAGCTGCTCAAAACATGAGTGGTGCTCAAGCACAAAAATTGCAATCTAACGCAATGTTAGGATTGTTGGTTAACCTTGGTATACCAGTTAATTCAATTCAAAAGCCTTCAGACCTCAACCCATACGCTATTAAGTTAGGTATTATTCTTCCGCAACTTGGTGTTACTGACGTAACTACGCCACAGCAGGCCGTTGTTTGGGCATGGGAAATTATTAAACAATCAAGAGGTATTTCATCTAATGCCGGACCGTCTAATGTTGCATTAGGAACACCAGGAACAGGAACACAAGGAGTGCCAGCCAATTCTACTTTGTTGGGTTCAACAGACAATAGCAACTTATCACAATCTTTAAATAGTGTAGGGTTTAATTCAACAGGTCTTGGTGCTGGAGGATCTTCTTCTGCAACAACCTCTAATGGAGTAACAGTACAAGTGAACCTAGCACCTGGTCTACAAAACATTATTACTGCTACAGTTCAAAGTGCAAATGCTGCTGCAACAAGCCCTAGTGCTCGTGTAAATAATCCAAGTGGTGCATAAAAATGGCAACACAGTTTGACAACAAGTACGAAACTGCGACCTTAACCGATAACACAACAGGAATAACATACAGTTTCCCGTTCAATGTAAATAGTCTTTCTTGGACGTATCAAATGAATACAAGCAGTTATAGTACGATTGGTGGACGTGTAACACAATTGTTGTCTACACGAGTTAATACAGTATTTTTGCAAGGTGAAGCTGGAAGTAGACAAAGACTTTTGAATCTATATAGCCAGTTTAAAACGATGCAAGACAATCAAAATAAACATAAAACTAGTATGACTTTGAATGTTGCTAGCCAAGGTATCACTATGAACGTATGGTTGGAGCAAATGCAAATAGGTTGGGGAGTTGACACTGTAACTTATCAATACAATATGGCTTTTGAAGTAGACGGAGATTTAAGTAGCAGTACTCAATTATCTACTGCAGTAACAAATGATGCATTAAACAGAATAACCAATGGTGTTGGATATAATGCCGATTATATTGGTTTTACCACTACTAGCGTAAATCTTAACTTAACTGGGAAATAACAATGATTCAAGATTATTCATATTCTAACTGCAAAATATCTAACCCTATTGTGCAACCAGGAAGACAAACCGTAACATTTAATGGAATGGCATGGAGCAGCACAGGCATGATGCATGAAGTTACTAATGTTAGTAGCAATGAAAGCTGGCAGCAATGGCTGGGAACGCAACAGTAACTCTATACGACGGTAATAAAAGCATCACATTTGAAATATGGATGCAGACTTTTGCGACGGCTTCAATAACTGAATTTAACAGTGGACAAGTACGCAATGGAGTTAGCTGGATGCCAATTCGTCGTGGTGAAACTTCTGTGCAATTTTCTATATCATGGCCATTGGTTGGCACAAGCAAAGCCGCTGATCTTGGGTTTGAAAATTTTGACCCTAAAGATGGTTTCGGTAAAATGCAATATTTCCAAGATATCATGAGAAAACATCAGCAATCTCTTGTTAATGGTAGTACAAATACCCCCATGATATTAAACTATTACAACAATAGTGATAAAAGTTCGCCAATTTACAACACGCTTATTAGCCAACAACCTTTGTCTTCTTTAAAATATAGCGGTTGGATTCAACAAGTAGAAAAAAACTATATTAGATTTCAAAATGTCTATATGACAAACTATAATATGATAGTGATTAATCCTAATACAACTAGCATAACTGCTGCAAATACTCCTTCTTATCTAAATTCAACAACTAGTGTTACATCATCAACCACTTTTGCACCAACCGCTGCTACGCAAAATGCATATGGTTCAAATTGGATCAACGTTAATGTATTAGTTTCCGGTACCAACTTAATTCAAGGATTGCCAAAATAATGGGTCTTAATAACGCAGGTACTTTTACTTATACACCAGATATTAGCTGCACTATTAGCACGTTAAAAAACGGTGTTCTTGACGTATCTAATGATATAATGAATTTTCAAGTTACTCGCAATTTAAATGCAGTTAGTACTTTTAACGCTACGCTTGCAAACCCAAGACGCAAATATAACCGTGTAATTAATACTATGGACAAAATTACCGTGTTCCTTAAAAGAACTAATTATGTACAAGTTTTTACAGGTTATGTAACGTTAGCACCTATTGAAACATTGGTTCCTACACCCATTCAAATCCAAGCATCGTGCACATTAAGAAACCTCCAGCAAACATACTGGGATGACACTTTGTTGGAATACCAATCATTGCTACTTAACTACATGGATAGTTCTGCAGCTAGCAGCAATGCAACTTTAAATGATGGTGGTATCTCGCAAGTTGTTGTTAATTTATTAACTAAGGTAGCCGGTTGGGATCCTAGTAGAATTCATGTTGCACCAGTTCCTCAAAAATTTCTTGATTTAGCTGGTACTATTGCTAAAAACCAAGATAATTATAATAGCACAATCAATCAAACTACAGTACAAACTATTGCAACTATTGTTGGTGTTAATAATATTACTAGCGGTCAAAGTAATTCTAACAATAAATATGTTTATGGTAAACAACAAACTGTAAAAGATACTGCTGCACCAGATGGTGGCGTGGGAACTAATTTTTCTGTATCAAGAGCTATAGCTTTAAAAACTGCAGCTATAAATGGTAAAAATAAACAATATTTTCCTGGACCAAGTTCAATGAATCCAGTAAGTCTTAATAAAACCGATGAAAATATTTATTATTGCAGTGTTCCATTTTCTTATATAACTAATCCTGATCCAAATATTATCAATAATGCTAAAAGTTGGATTTCTGAAAATGCTTATAATTCAACAGATAAGTATAACGGAAGAATGTTGCTTCTCACAAATACTAAAACCAATAGAGTTGTAGCACTTAGAGCAACAACTGTAACTCAAAAAGTCGATAAAGATGGCAACCTTGTTTATCAAAATGGTTCCACTGTAGCAGAACCTAATTCTAACGCTGTGCAATGTCACCCTGGAGTTGTTGCTTATCTAAATGCCGCCATTGGTGACCCAACTCAATGGAGCAATAAAGTTGCTGTTGATTATGCATATATTGAAATATCATGGGCTGATCAATCTCAAGTATCATCACCAGGCCCTCAACAAGTAATTCAACAATCTACCATAACCAATACTCAATCATATCTTGGTATCAATTCACAAAACAATGTTACTTCTCAGGTTCTTACAAGTGCTGTTGAAGCATTAAATTATTACCTACGCCAACAATTTGGTGCTCAATATAGTCAAGATACTAGTGGAGCTCATTACCGTGAAACACCAAACACTCCAGGTAAAAATAGCGGTGGTTATTTTGACTGTTCTGGTTTAGTACAATGGGGTTACCGACAAATTGGTATTACAATTGGTGGAAACACTTATTCGCAATTTGGTACTGGTAGCAACTCTGATAATAATAAATGTGGTCTATGGATTCCACCTAATCAAATGCCAATCCCAGGTGATTTGTTGTTTTGGGATGTTCCTAGCGATGGTTCTAAACAACCAGGTCACGTAACTTACCTTGAAACTCCATTTATAAACGACAAAGCAACAATGATTCAATCATCTACCTATGGCAAACCTGTAGGAGAAAGTCCTGTTTATTGGTCACAAATTAAAAATGGCGGAAGCCCTCCTGGTTGGGGAATGTCATATATGGGTGCTCGTAGACCATTAACTCTACACCCAGGTTGGGGTCAATACTTTAGACAATCTGTAACAGTACCAAGCACATCTGCCAATGCTAATTATTCAACTACAGAAACTTCTACATTAGTTACTGATATTCAAGGATGGAATACTCAATGGATATCACCTAATTACAACATTGTTGCTTCTACAATCCAAGGTACTCCAAGAGCGTTTATATTGGATAATCCATTAATGCAAGATTTGCATCAAGTAGTGCAAGCTGGATTAAGAACATATATGAGTGCTCCCAACGGAGATTTTGTAGCTTGGTTTCCTGATTGGTATGGAATTTATGGTATGGATCCTGTAATGGAGATATGTGATATTGAAATTATTGACTTCCAAATTTACCACAGTGATGATGCATTAGTTACTCACGTAGCAGTTATTGGTGATACTTCAGGTATTGGTCAATCTATTAACATTGTTGACTACATGAGTACCAATGGTGTTGTTAGTATTCAAGATGTTACCACTATGCAACTTTTATTTGGTCAACAAGTAGGTAATACTGCAACTGACCAACAAAATGCTCAAATTGCTCTCAATTTCTTACAAAGATATGGCATTCGACCATTTCCACAAGAAGTAAATGTTATCCACAGCCACGCTCTTGAATATTTCTTTGGTCTACAAACTTTTATGCAACAATGGGCAAACCAATTTACAAGCAACGTAACGCTTACTTTTATGCCAGAACTATACCCTGGTATGAGAGTTGTTCTTAACCTTGACAATGAAAGCGGCGGTCAAGATCAATACCAATTCTATTGTGTATCAGTAACACACAATGGTGACCGAAGTGGTGGGTTTACTACTCAGGCAACGATGACTGCTCCAATGAAAAATGGAACAGTTATGCATTACGGACTGGAGTTTGTACAATGAGTGTAACAGGTCAAAAGTATGATACTAAATCTGGTGTACGCAAAGTTACCCTAACGTCTAATCCACAAATTAATCCCCTTAGCAATACAGCTGGTGCTTCCCAAAATTACTATTGTCTTGGTTTTGATCAAAATGGTTTTCAATATCAAATTGACCTACAAGCATTGCCAGCTGGTGTAGTTCTTGATCAAATTCAACAGTACCAAGTCTGGTGGGTAGAAAAACGTACTACTCTTTATAGACTATATCTATATGCCGGTTTGTTTGATCCTAATACTCGTCAAATTAATAGCACTGCCTCACTGCCAGCACCAGCGACTAGCAGTCTTAACAATGTAACAGTTGCTAGTGGAATATTAATTAATGGATCATTAAGCATTGGCAACATTGCTATAAGTGGTGGTCAAACTACAACTGGTTATGTATTAACTGCTACAAGCCCAATTGAAGCATCATTTCAACCACACCCTGTTAGCGTTTCAACTCCTCCAGGAGTAATGCTTGATTATGCTGGAGCAACAGCTCCAAGTGGATATTTGCTTTGCGACGGTTCTAACTATTCTACTACTACTTATGCTGCCCTATTTGCCGCAATTGGCTATGCATGGGGTGGATCAGGCACTAATTTTAATGTACCGGATATGCGAGGAAGAGTATCTATCGGCGCAGGTTCTGGAACTGGTCTTACAAATAGAACTTTAGCAGCAGTTAGTGGTGAAGAAAACCACACTCTTGTTACTGCAGAAACACCTTTAGCAACTCACACCCACACGTTTACAGTACCAAGTTCTACAGGAACAACCAACACAGGTACAAGTTCTAGCGTAAGTTTAAATACATCTGGCGGTTCTACTGGTACCGGTGCTACAGGTGGAGGTACCACTGGTACGGGTACTACCGGTACAGGAAACACTGGTACAACCACAACTTCAGCAGGTAGTGCTAGTATTAGTTCTGGGAATACTGCAACCGGTAATGCTAATATTGGTGCAAGTGCTTCCCAAAGTTCTCACAGCCACAGTATAACTCCTACAGCTGGTCCTTTTTGGGAAGTATCGAGCAATCTTACCGGTTCTTATAATATTGGTACAGGTACAGTAACTGGTGGTGTTAAGTCAGCACGTATTAGTTCAGAATCTACTGACTCTCAAACACCAAGTATTACTGTCAGTGCCAGTGATTCTGGTCACTCCCACAGTCTATCTGGAGTTAGTGTTAGCATCCCTTCACTCACTGTTAATTCTGCTTCCATTCCAGGACTTTCCATTCCAGGACTTTCCATTCCATCTCTTTCTATTCCATCTCTTTCTATTGCCTCACAAGCAGTTACAGGTAGTGTAGCCATTCCTGGTCTTGGTTTTACAGTGCCTGCCCAAACGGGGCTTACAACCAGCGGAAACACCGCTACAACAGCTTCTGGTCACAATAACATGCAACCATATGCCGTGGTTACCAAGATTATCAAGTACTAATGTATAAAACCCCTTATTTTGCCTAAGATATTATGAAGACGATCACAGTTAGCAATGGAGATATTCAACTTAATGGTGGGAAACTGCAATTTTCCTACGGTTCAAATAAATTAGCTCAAGACATTGCCCTATGGCTTAAAGAACCATTAGGAATAGGGTTTACTACGCCTGGTTTTGGTAGCCTTTTACCTGGAATGATTGGAACGTCACAAGCAGTTAATAGTACTAGTACCGTTGAAAATGAAATACTTAGAGTATTACAATTATACCAGGGTC
>Ga0208257_1000129_pt1 | contig 26457 bp, 29 predicted proteins | sample CryBogCBH10Sep07_FD_184610 | JGI IMG/M metagenome (GOLD analysis project Ga0208257, IMG submission 184610) | Freshwater microbial communities from Crystal Bog, Wisconsin, USA - CBH10Sep07 (SPAdes) | ecosystem: Environmental > Aquatic > Freshwater > Lake | place: Crystal Bog, Wisconsin, USA... | reverse complement strand
TATCCCACATCTTGTCCAAATTACCATCGTACTTAGCCATCATATCGGGCGCTTCAAATCTAAAGGTTCCTGCACCAATCGATTTAATTTCCAAAAGTAATGGGTCTCCCAAACCTACGAGGATACCGTCTGCATGTCCTGCAATACGTAGTGGTTCGTAAACCAATGGTACTTCTTTGTAGACCAACTTAGCTGAATCTATCTTATGGTCTGAAGGTAGCCCCATAAAGGTATCGTTACAATCTGGGCAGTAGTACTTACCCCAAAGGTTACCCATCTCTTTAAAGATGTTTTGCCAACCCGCATGGATGTCATGTCCTAGTTGAAACACACGCTTTTGACTAAGGCTTGCCTTGTATTTACTAGGAGGTGGTGGAAACCCTAGTAGTTGAAAGTATGAACTGCGATGACACCAATCGTCTTTAACCATTGCAGACGGGTGTAATACGGTGGATGAACGCGAATTATCAACAGGCTTAGTAAGAACGTACCGTTCTACAGACTTAAGTACTCTTGAGTCATTCTTTCCTGCATCAAGAAACTTCTTTAAGTTGCCGCTAGGCTTTCCTGCCTTTAGTGTCATGCGTTGTTACCCACTCTTCTAATGAAAGCCCTACCTTAGCAGCTTTTCTCTTAAGCGCGTTACGTTCACGATGACTAAGGCCACCCCAAATGCCGTGCTGTTCATCAATCTTATCGGCATATAAAAGACATTGCAAACGAACAGGGCATACAGGGGCACCATCTCTACCAAAGCACACGGCTTTAGACTTATCTGCGATGGATTTGTACTTAGCCTTATCGCGTGGTGGATACCATTCATTGGTATCACGACCACTGCACTTAGCTCGGCTACGCCAGCCTTCGTTATGTCCTGCGTCTTCGTACAAGGATGCTCCTGGGGGTAATAGGGTAGTCCTATCCCCTCCCAGAGGCTATAAGTTTATCACAAAATTTCTTTAGACCTAAGTCCCTTAATCGTATCGCGCATCTCTATAAGGTCGTCCTCTAGGACTAGGCAGTAATTCTGTCCGTTAAGGCTGATGCCTAAAACGGGCATTCTGCTATCCAAGATAGCCTCGTTAACAATTTTCTCCAAGACAGTGGCTTTAAGGCTAAAGGAGGCTTTACCCGTCCACTTATGCTCTACAAGCCAATCTGTGGTTCGTACATCCCCTTTACGGCTCCAAAAAGCACCACTACCAGCAGTACGCTTACCGCCCAGCTTTTTAGCTAGGCGGTCCTCGTGCTTACGTGATTGCTTCTGACCCTCACTCCTCATCAGTATCTTCGGCTACAAACTTAGAGCCAGCCTTGATGGAGTCTAGAACATCGCGTTCTAGGGCCTCTTTAAGGTCTAGCTCCTCACGAATAGACGCTAGAAGGGCATCTGCGCCCTGCCACTGACGCTGCTCACCGTTAATTGTGTAACGGTAGTAAGCACCAGCTCTGGTAATGACCTTGTTAATGATGCCCATAGCCACGATTTCCTTAGCAAAATCGTATTGACCACGGTCAACAATGCCACCGCTACCAAAGTAAAAGTCCATAAATGCGGTCTGTGAAGGTGGGGCAGACTTGTTCTTCAAGGTCTTTACCTTGATGGTTTGGCCTACACGGTAGGCCTCCTTACCTGTTCCTGCCTCAATCCAATCGTCTCGCTTAACTTCTACACGAGTGAAGTAGGCGTAATTCTTACCCTTACCTCCAGGAGTAGTGCGTGGGTCGCCATACATAACACCTACGCGGTCACGCCATTGGTTAATCATTAGGCCGATAAATGGGCGCTCAGCCTCTGTAAGGGAGCGCTTAGATGCTTTGCCAATCTTACGGAAAAACTTGTTGGTGAGGAGTGCTCCTCGACCTACGGTTGCCTCATCCATTTCTTTCTCGTCTTCTGCGCTAGGAATGAGGGCAGGAAGGCTATCAATAACAACGCAATCAACAGACTTACTTTCAACGATTTCGATGACCGCTTCATACGCTTGCTCCATAACATTGGTCGAAATAACAAATACACGTGACAAATCTACGCCACACATCTCTGCATAAGATGGAACCCACTCCTCTGCAGCAACCCATACTGTGGTGAACTCTGGGTCGCGCTCTTGGTTGGCAGCGACGGTCTTAAGTGCAACGGCAGTCTTACCATTGGACTCTTCGCCAATAAGTTCATGCCACTGGTTAACAGGCCATCCGCCTCCGAGTGCAACGTCAAAAGACAATGACCCTGTAGTCATACGTCCATGTACGTCAATGATGTCCTCACCACGAATGATGGTGTCTTCACCAAACTTCTTGTTAATCTTATTGATTACTTTGAGTAATTCTGGATTTATAGTAGTCATTAAATCTTTCCGATGATTGTTCCTGGATTGTATCCGCTGCCTGTTGCAACTTGTCGTGCTGGTGCTACTGTTCCACCGCTAGGACGCTGCCCAACGATACCCTTACCCATGCCTGATGCAGACTGGCGTACTGGGTAGCCGCAATCATAGCACCTTGACTTTGCTGTCATTCCACGCGCTTCATCTAACTGTCCACCGTAGTTACCACTACCGCATTCAGGGCAACGAGGTCCTTGTGGGACTTGCTGTTGAACTGGTGGGTAGTTCTGCGGTTGAACAGGTTGTTGGTATACAGGTTGTTGTACCTGTGGTTGATAAACGGGTGCTGGCTGGTAAACAGGTGCTTGTGGTTGGGGTGCACCTATCTTATTTGCCCACCAATTACTGGCCATCGTATTCCTCCGTAGCGACATGTGAATGAATCAAATCAAGTTGTAAAGCTGCTGAAAACGCCACAATAAGAGCGGATGTAGAAATAGACTTGAAGAAGGCAATCATAGTCTCGATTTGCTCATCCTCTATGTCTACTTCAATGTCAAGTTTTTCTATCTCAGATAATTGAACACTAGAAAAGATGCGCCCATTTATCTCTGCTGCGATATCTATAAAGGGCAATAACGGCCTGAGGTTACTAAGCCGAATTTCACTATCCTCACGTTCTTTCTGATGACCCTCATCGCTTACAGGGTTTAGCCCCATATCAACAGCGATTCTATTTGGGTTCTCAAGCGCAAGGTCATACAAAGACCAACGGGTAACTGTGCTGAATGGGATTTCAGTACGTGTAGGTTCTGAGGGCGGACCAAAGAACCTATCTCTAAACCAACTCATTTAGCCTGCCCCCATCTTTGGACAATCTTGACGTCTGCCAGCAATGGTACATCAAGCAACTTAATACCTTCCATCGCCTCACGAATAGCCTCAGCGGTTTCCTCAGCCTTATTATCGGGAGTAAGGGTCACAAGTTCATCGTGCACAGTAAGGAGGAGCTTGGCCTCTTTAGGAATCATATCCTGAGCCCTAATCATGGCAAGTTTCATAATATCGGCTGCAGAGCCCTGAATACGGGTGTTAAACGCCTGACGTTCTGCTCCAGCCTTGTCTCCAAAGTTCTTGGAGTTAATCTCTGGCAGGTAACGCCTACGGCCTAATATGGTGGTTACATACCCCTTTTGACGGGTGCTGTTGACCACCATGAGGCGGTATTTGTTAATGGCGTTAAACTTCTTGCTGAAGTCATCCAAGAGGGTTTTAGCCTCGCTTAACTTACAGCCAATCTGCTTAGCAATCTTGTCAGGTCCTACGCCATAGGCAATAGATAGAACGAGCACCTTTCCAGCCTTGCGGTCTACGCCCATGGTGTCACCGATGGTGGTGTAAATATCCCCACCCTCAATGTAGTTCTTCATCATAATTGGGTCTTTAGACATCGAGGCGATAACGCGTGGCTCAATCTGCGAGTAATCGGCTACCACAAGCTTGTAACCCTCAGGGGCAAAAAACAGGTTACGGATAGCCTTACCGTGTGAGGTATGGGGTGCTGGTACGTTCTGTAAGTTTGGGTTACGGCTTGAGAAACGACCTGTCTCTGCGCCATGCTGAATAAAGTCACAGTGGATTCTGCCGTTAATAAGCAGGCTTTCCTTGTATTCCGTTTTGGTTTTACCACTTACGGTGTGCGTAACATCGCCACCAAGATACGGAATTACGTAGGTGCTAAGCAATTTATTGAGGTCTGCATAATGCAGAATTGCTGCAGCTAATTCATTGGACTCACGGTAATACTCAAGGGCTTCTGAGGATACGGAGTAATCGGAAGTCTCTAACGGAATTCCTTCAGACTCTTTGGTCTTTCCCTTAAGTGTTAAAACCTTGGGCTTAAGTCCCTGACCGCCATCCTCCTTCTTACCGTAAAGAATGGCTTGCTTCTCAGGATTGGAATTGATGTTAAACACCTTGCCCGCAATACGGTAGATATCCGACCTAGCCTTCTCAATATCAATCTCTAGTTGAGCGTGTAAGTCAAACAGTTGCTCAGTGTCTATAGGGGCGCCAGCCAACTTCATATAGCATAGGACTTTAAGGACACCCATCTCAAGGTTCATCACGTTAACTAGGTTGCCTTCTTCAAGCTTCTTCTGTAGGACACTCTTATAAAGCATGAAGGTGTACTTAGCATCAAGATAGGCGTATTTAGCAACGGTACTAAAGGCGTACTTCTCAACCTCTTTACCTACGCCCTTGACCATATGGAAACCAAACTCACGGGCTAGGCAATCGTCAAGGCCACACTTGTTCTTGTTCTTGTTATCGTACAAGAATGAGGCAATCATGGTGTCAAAATAAGGGCCTATAGGGAATTGGCCATCGTAATACTTAGCAATAGAAGTTAAATCAAAGATAAGGTTGTGACCTACAAGTGTTCGGTTTTCACCAAACATCAAAGGCTTAAGTGCAGCGAAAACCTCTGCAGGCAGTAGTTGCTCAGGTGGTGGACCAAATGTGGTCGTAGCCTTCTTATCGTCAATCGAATAGTCCTGGTCACGAAGTGGCAGTCCAGCAGCCTTACGGCGCTCACCTGTTAACTTAAGTGGACGAATTAACTCTTTAAACTCACCATTTGGATGTCCCAAAGGAATAACGTCTCCACGACCATGTGTGGCTAATGAAATCCATAGGACTTCATTGACAACGGTAACTCCACGTTGTGGACCAACAGTTTCAAGGTCATATGCAAACGCATCTTGCTTTAAGTAATAGGCAACCATTTCATCAAGTTGCTCTTTAGTTGTAATGATATTCATAAATCCCCCTTAAAGGCGAAGGGGCTAGACGTAGGGGGTGGGTTACGCCTAGCCACTTCACATCTCGTTGTTTAGAGCAGTGCCGATGCAATCTCGGTTAGTTCTTCAACTGAAGAACGGCGAAGTGATGAAGGCTCAAAAGGCTTCATGGTTGCAAGTTGCTCTAGTACCTTGGCTTCATCAATTCCGTAATCTTCCATAAGGTCACGACCCTTAACTGGAGTAACGGTGAATACAAGGCTCTGAAGGGAACCACGACGGGACAATGACCAGTAGTTCTTAGTCAAAGGTCCTGCTGGTGAGTGCTCTGCAGCGTGCAGAGAACTGAAAAGTTTTGGTGCAGCGTTTAGCTTTGTGAGGACTGCTGTGCCGTCATCTGCGATAACTACAACAGAAAACGCATAGCGCTTAGCAACCTTACTTGCTTCTGGGTCAGGGAGCTTGCAAAGTGGGCAACCTGCTCCAAGGCAGACGTAAGACTTCTGTCCATCCTTCTTATCAAGCCAATGCTGGCTGTAAACTGCGTGTGGGCCACCCTCATCGAGGAACTTGACCAACTGTGCGGTTTCGGTGACTGTAAAGTCTTTTGCGTATTCTTTAGGCTTTGATGTTTCTTCTGCTGCTCCCCAACCACTCTTAACGGAATCGGTAGCGGATGAAGGACGGTCTTCCAAGGTGCTTGCGATGTTTTCTGTTGAGAACTCATCCGCCTGTGGGATGAAGTCTTCCTGTTGTTGAATTGCCATTTGTGTTTTTATCCTTAGTTAGTTGTTGTTGTTTCTTCTGCTTGGATTTTGGTCCAAGCCTCGGCCAGCTCAATGGTGAGCTGTCGGTGTGTGCTCCAGTCTATACGACTGACATGGAGAACTCCAAATTGAGCAAAAAGGGCAACTGCTGCCTCAATCATTGCTCGGCTATACAAACGGCGACCCTTATGGTCTTCACCGTTCTTGTTCTTCTTAGTAGGAAGTCTGTACGGGGGTTTAGGTAAATACCCTTTTTCATTCCAACTTCTGACGGTAATAAAAGGGCGACCTAAGGCATTTGCCAAAGCACCTACCGTAAACATCTCAACGTCTTTGCCGTTAGGCAGGGTTTTGACATACGGCTTAGCATCCCAGGAAACTTGGGGGCGCTCTACCACTACCTCAGGGGTACGGCGTTTGCGCTTACTTCCTGGGTAGAAGTTGTCTAAGTCCGAAATTACGGAGTCAATAATGTCGTCAGGCATTATCCTACCAAAAATGCGTATGAGACTTTTTTAGGGAACATCAAGTCAATCTCTTCTTCTGTTAACAGTTCCTTTTGATATGCAACCAAAATCGCGTTTTGGTCTAACTGCTCAATAACTTCTACGCAATCTTTGTATAAGCCGTGCTTATTAAGGATTTCTGTAGCGACCTCTGTATCAAGAGGATTAGACTCTTTACGTTGATTGGTAAGTTTGATATCACCAAATTCAAGAACCTTATGTCCTTTAGCGGTTACTTCGCCAAGCTTATCCACAGCGTCTTTAAGACGTGCTTTCAAATCGTTTTGACGCTTGGCAATAAAGTCTGCCTCTGCTTTAACAACCATGTACTGCTTAGCAAGTTGTTCTGCTTCTTGTAGTTCCATATATCCCCCTTGTTATGTAGGGAACAGATTAGTCGAAGGGGTTATTCCTTGTCAACTAGGTAGCTCTCAAGCGCCGTAATAATGATGCTGGTAACGGTCACCTTCTGAGAAGCAGCCTTCTTTTGAACAGCCTTCCACAGGTCATCGGGAACGCGGATAGTACGCGTTGGTGTCTTGGCTGAAATAGGCATCCATAAATAATACCGTAAAACTGGCCTATACACTGTCGGATACGCAATTAAGTACTTATTTTTCCCTAATTACCCAGTTTATAAGCCAGTTATACGGAAGATAGTTCTAAGAATTCCTTTAGGCTGCCAATACTTAAAGGAACTCCACCTTTGTCATCAATGCCCTCTCCATCAATAATAGCGTTTGCTACTGAGGATTTTTGTTGGAGGGATTGCCATTGTCGTTCTTCAATGGAGCCTGAGATAAGTATGTCTTGTATGATGGCGGACTGAAATCTAGACGATGCCCGAATAATGCGTCCGTTTCTTTGCGTTGACGCGCCTGACGACCATGGTAAATCGTAGTTAATAAGGAGATTGCCTGCTGGCAAATCAACGCCATAACCGCCAGCGTCAGAACTGATAAGAACGCGAATACTAGGGTCGTTGTTAAAGGCAATTTTGTTCTCCTCTTTAGTCTTAGCATCAAGCTTACCTGAATACAAACGGCACTGGTCTGGTCCAAGTGCGTCGGCAATTTTATTCAGCATGTCTACATACGTAGCAAATATTACGACTTTATTAACCTCATCTTGCTCTAGGAAGTCCTTTACATACTCGACAAGGTAATCAAGTTTATGAGAGCCAGTAATTCCTTCTAGTAAACCCTCAGACACTAACTGGTAAGCGTATTGAGAACCTTCAACACCCTCTGAGGTGTACTTTTGTGCACTGGTGCGAAGGAGGTCTGGGTGTGAGCACAACATCTTAAGCGCCCCTACTTTAGACATAATCTTGCCACGCCATTCATCCTCAGGCCCCCCACGAGTGGACTCAATGCCGTAGTGCGCCAAGATATTAAAAGAGCCACCAAATAGGTCTTGCGCTTCTTCTAAATCAGATAGCAGGTCTTGCTTAATCTTTTCGTATAACTTAGAGGACTTTCTATCAAAAACCACGTTAATAGGGTCTTTGTGGATAACGTCAGGAAGGAATGGGGCAACATCAGGGTCTTTTTGAGCTTTGCGTACAGACGCTGCTTTCATCTTCTGATGTAAAACCTCAAGGTTACGATAACTGGTTACTGCTCCCCAGTTGTTTCGCATAATGTATGTCTGGTCAAACAAGTCAAAACGACCAAGTACATTGGCGTCTACGAATTGCATGATGCTAAACAGTTCTTCTGGCTTACCGTTCTCAATAGGTGTGCCTGTAAGAGCAAACTTATAAGGGGCGCTAGAAAGTCGCTTTGTGTACTTGGAGCGCTTAGACCTAAAAGACTTGATAGCCGTAGCCTCGTCTAGGACTACGAATCCTCTTGGGAGGTCTTTGACACTTTCCCAGTCGTTAACAACCTGCTCGTAGTTAAGGATAATGTAGTCAACTTTTGAGTTGCGCCAGTCTTTGGCAATTTCGTACTGCTCTGCTCTTTTAGCCTTGGTTCCATCAATGACCAAAGCACGTGAAGTACCATCTGTAAATTTCGCAATCTGATTAGCCCACTGATATTTAAGGGAAGACAGACAGATTACCAAACCAGGCTCATCTATGTCTCGTGAATCCATGAGCCTTTCTATGGCAGCAATGGTTAAGACCGTTTTACCTAGTCCAAGGTCATAAGCAACCAGCATCTTTTTCCGCTCACACATACGGTTTACGGCCTCTGGTTGATAAGGAAGCAAAGTCCCCTTAAATGACATTACGTAATTTTGCCATTTCGTAATCCGCCTGAGCCATAACGAGGTTTGCTTTTATCTGAGACTTAAGCGAATCAAGTCCAGCATCGTTTACAATAATTCGGTCAAACTTCCAGCCGTCCATAGATGACTCGGAAGGATGGTCGTTTACAGGAACGTATCCTGGACGATGGATTCTCCAAACCTCTCCCATTAAATTCTTAATAGCCTCGGCTTCGTTAGGAAAACGCACGTCAGTAAAAACAATCTTCTGTGAGGAACTTATCCCCTTAAATGCCTGTTCTACCCAAAAATCTTCGCCAAACATTTCACGGCCAATTTCTGTTCCAAATACCTGCAAAAGGCGTCGTGCATCAGTGTGGGACTTAGCAACTTCCCAACCGTAATCATCAACCATATTACGAAGTCGAGAACCCCCTGCGTTAACAATTGGGTTTAAAGTGTAAAGAGCTTTTCGCATAGGTTCTGCAAAGGAACGATTATCGTAGCCATGAAGACCAATCATCATTCCTGCTACAGTGTCTTTTCCTGATTGTGCGTAACCTGAAAGACCAATAATCATAGAACTGCTCTCTTTCCGTATATTGAATGACGTGCGTTTTGTAGACCGTAGACTATCTCAGACTTACTCATTCCACCAATATCCTTAGCGTCCGTCTCATCATAGTTAAAGAACCTGCACTCAAAGCCCATTTCTTTGGACTTTTGAAGCATATCCATAGAGGCGGACATCCCTGCCTTGTCATTATCCATAGCAAAGATAATCTCTTTAGCGCCTCTAATAAGGTTAATTTGGGCGTTAGAGATAGCAGAGCCACAGACGGCAAGGCCACCGAAAATACCTAGGGATACTAGGCGAGCCACATCCAAAGGAGACTCTACAACAATGATGGAATCTTCAAGGCGCTCATACCCAAAGAGGCAGTGGGACTTAGAAACCTTAGGTGGGTAGTTATTAAATCGGCGTTCATGGAACCACTTCTCTTGCCAACCAACGAGCTTCTCTGTTTTAGGGTCTCGTAGTGGCAAAATCCAACTTGCATTAGTGGCATTCCATAAGATGTTGTAGTAAGCAGCGCCATTTGCGCTAATACCGCGAGACTTCAGAGCGTACTCTGGCGGCGCTACAAACGCGCTGAGCATTGACTCAGTAACAGGTTGGGCCAGTTCTACAACAGACTGTGGTGGATTAATAAGTCGGTCAAATGCCTTAGTAAGGTTTCGTTCCCCACTGTTAATCCATGTGCTTGCTGCAGTAAGGTCTACGCCGTTCATATATGAAACAAGGGTATGGACATTGCCTTTAAAGTGGCAAGAGAAGCAGTTATGAGCCCCTGTGTCAGCGTTGATTGACCATGAAGGATTGGAGTCAGCTTTGCCTTTACGCTCTAGGTGAGCAGGGCAATGGGCTTTGATTTCATAGCCTGTTACAGAAATGATTTCTATACCAAGCCTATCTAAAACGTTCTCCATCTCATCAACTGTCATAGGTCGGTCTCGTCAATCTCCCTAAACTGTCCTGAACTCCAGTCCCACAGCATTGATACCTCTGCTGGTCCAGAGTTACGAGAAGCGATGACCTTAAGGAGACGGGTATCGTCTACGTTCTCATCTTCTCTCTGTAAACCAAAGATGACGTCAGCATCTTGGTGGAATGAAGACGAGTAACCAATAGCATCTGTGGTTACTTGTCCATTACGCATTTTATTCTCAAGCACTTGGGTCGAAATCACAATAGGCTTGTTAACCCGTTGTGCCAAGCGCTTGAGAGACCGTGTGATGTTAGTAAGCGCCTGTGGGCTTCCTGGCTTCTCACCATTCTCATCAATCATCAAATACATACCGTCAATAAATACCACATCGGGTTGGTGAATCTGAATCTTGCTAGCAATGTTAGATACCGTAGAGCCTTCTGTAGCGCCTACAAGCCAGAACTTCTCGCGCATACTCTCAATAGCCCTTAGCTTTGCTTGTACGCGGGACTCTTCTTCATCTGTAAGGGCTCCAGACTGATAACGAGTATGCGATACACGAGAGCGCATAGCGACATAGCGAGAAAGCTGTTCTGCGTTAGTCATCTCAAAAGACTGGAACATAGGCGTGCTGCCTTTAAGGTGGATGTTCTGAGCAATTTGTAGCGCCAGTGTTGACTTACCTGTCTTAGGAGGAGCAACGATAATGATAAGTTGCCCATTCTGTAACCCATTAGTAGCAGCATCAATGGTTGGAAATCCTGTAGGAACTCCTAATAGGCCTGGGTTATTCTTACGAAAAAGGTAGTCATCCCAAAGTTTCATTGGGTTTTCAGTAATATCAATATCTGTGGACTTTGATAACCCATCTTCTTCAAGACGGATAAGTCCACTCTGAATAGCAATGAGGGCACCCTCATGGTCTTTGGCCTTATCAATCTGCTCAATAGCATCACCAATCATGGTGACAGTAGCCGTCCTACGTCGAGCAGCGACTATCTCATCAAGAAGATAATCAACGTTATCTTGAACCTCTACAACGCTATAAGTTGGAAAGTTCTCTTTAACTACATCAACGCTAGGACACTCACCGTACTTAGTGAAGTGTTTTCGAAGCAGTGTCCAAACTTTACGGTCTTCATTGTCTACAAACCAAGAGTCATTGACATTGCGCTCAAATAACGGGGCAAGATTACGGGACTGGATAGTCTTACTAAGAAGCAGAGTTTCCTTGTTCATAGTTCAGTAATATCCAATCCCCAGTGACCGTACATGCCCTTACGAGTAGGTATGTCTACCACAAAAGCAACCTCAGGTCTAAACGGCAGTGCACTGACTAAATCCTTGACGGAATCGTAGGCGGTGCAGTATCTAAAGGGATTAGTTCCCTCTCGCTCCAAGTTGTTAAAGGAAACGATGAGGTCTTCTTCTGTCATGTTTACAGAGACCATTTCAAAGGTAAACGGGCTGTTGTTAGCAACAAGGTAGAGCTTGCTTAATAGGCCTCGATTAAACTTGCGTATCTGTGTGGTCTTTGTAAAAAAAATTTTGTTCTTGGTTTTATACTCTGTGGTATTGGTAAATACATCTGCTACAACGAGTATGCGCTTTGGCACATCGTTGCTAATATCCCCGTTTCGCATTTAAGCTACCTCAATCGTTCCAAACTTTGCTACGAACTCTCTGCGGTTTTTGCAAGAAAGCGATGCTTTGTGCTTATCCTCAGCGGTTGCCCTACTGTTGATGCCGTTGTCATAGACACCATTATTGGCCTCCATGCGAAAGCGTACAAGTCTGGCGTGCTTACATCCAGAACCGCTGATAAACCGATTGCAAGTACAAACAACGCGGTTGTGGTCGTTAATACCCACCTCAATAATAGTTGGACCAGATACGGCCGAGTAGGTCAGAAACTGTTGAAGGAGTGAAACGTTTTCGTCCAACATGTTATCCATTATCTCAAATCCTTGTCCCCATCGATAGGCAAGTAGACAAACGCTTCTTTAGCAAAACTACCTGTCGCATCTCCGTAAGTTTCTGCCCAATCATCTCTAGCGATATTGGTGGTGACTATAGTGGGAAGTCCGTTGTTAAAGCGAGTTCTAAGAACGTGATGAAGCATGCTGCTCTGCCACCCTGAAAGACTGGCGTGTTCTTTACCTACGTCATCAATAATTAAAACCCTAATGTTGTAAGCATCATCCTTGCAGTCTCCGAGCATGCCGTCATAAAGGCGCTGTTCTTCCTCTAGGTCGTTATCCCCAATCAGCTGACCTTTAAGGGCGAGAACGTCGTTGAAGGTGACAAAGTAGCAAGGGCGGATGAGTACCTTGCCCTCAGAGGGCTTAAAGACCTCAGGGGAGAACTTTAGGAGCATATCCTGGATAACAGCAAGGGCTAGAGTGGTCTTGCCCCGTCCTGGTTGCCCATAAAGCAGCACTCCACGACCGCAGTGAGGCTGTCCCGTGGCAAGGATGACCTTACCTTCGGAAACGGCACCAATCCACCGTCTGACGCCATCTAGGGCCGATTTTGGGGCATCTGTACAGTCATCCAGTGTCCAGCCAAGGCGAGCCTTGGGGATAGAGGCGATTTGGAGCCATGTACGGCGCCTGACCTTTACTGTGGATAAATCGAACATTACATTCCCTTCCAAGAGTCTTCGGACTGTTGCTTAGCCGTCTCCAACTTATCAGGGGTCTGAATCCTGACAGTTGCTTGGGAAGCAAGCGCCGAAAAGTTCTTAATGAACAGCATCCAAAGCTTGTTGCTGTCTGTCTCCTTGTTGACCTTTAACTGGGTGAAGAAGATTTTCACCATCTCCTCCTCAATAACGCCTGTGGTTCCGTACTGGAGCCTAGCCTTATTGAGGGCGATTAGGAAACGGGAGCCTGAAATGCGCCAAGGGGCAAGTCCCCATGTGGTGTTAATCGTGTCCACGAAGAGCGCAACGGTGTGGTTGGTGCTCAAGTCCTTAGGCGCTGCTGCTGCACGGTCGTCCATTTTCTTCTGGTGAGCCCGTGCCTTGTCCTCCTCGTACTGCTTACGGCGTTCCTTGGCTGCCCTGTCACGCTCTTGTGCAAGTTCGGAGTCGGACGATGAGGTTCCTTCAAAAAACTCGTATCCCACGTTTTCCTCCCACAGGCGCACCGCGCCTGTTGTTTTATTATGATTATTACTTGAATTAGTCAATAGTTCTATTGGATTATTCAGCTCACTGTACTGTATCTGAAGGGGGATTTTCAGGCCCCAGGAAGCCGCCTCCACGAAACCCTTATGGGTGATATGACTGGTTGTAACCACTCGGTTACCGATACGCTCTTTACGCGTAAGCAGGAACCCAGCATCTCGCAACTCTTTGAGTGCGGTTTGTATAGCGTCTCTGCCTTCAGCGACTTCTTCGGCTAGGCGGTCAGCACTAATCGTCATGTCGCTGTTAACAAAGTACATAAGGGCAGCGCGTGCCCTTAAGGAAAGCTTCTTAGGCATTAATCTTCTTCACTAGAAGGTCAAGAAGCGACTGTACACCCTCAATAGTCTTAAGAAGGTCTTGGCGGAAAGCGTCGGAGTGTTGAGGCTCTTCCTTAGTGGCTACAGGTGCTGGTGGGGCTACTGCCTCAACTACAGGTGCCTGAACGGTTTTTTCTGGGACCTCTAGTGGTATCAGTCCATTACACAAGTCATAGGCAGCGATACCGTGGCTAACGCACTGGGCAAGTACTTCAACGTCTTCAGGACGTGGCTCTGGATTCCATAAAAGTTGGGCTATAGCCCCGTTGTTCTGTAAAAACTCGGTTGCAGCCACGTATGGGAAATCGGCAAAAGTTACTGAAGCATTAGGGATACCTGAGGTCTTAGAGTCCTCACGGCAAAATATCAGAACGTCTTTCTTACAATCTACGGCATATTGGGCAGCATAGATTTGGCTCTTAGTTGGCGTATCGGTGTATGCCAATACCAAAGCCCCACCATCACCATTGGCGTAGTAATAGTCTTCCATCAGGGCTTCAATATTTGCCCTACTGGTCTCTCCGCTTCCTGCTACGAGAACGTAGTACATGGTTCCTCCTTTGAAGGAGGCCCATCATACACACCCCTCTAGGGGATTACCAACTAGGTGTTAGGTTGAGCCAAAAAGAGCTCAAAAGTACTTCCGTAGGTAATCCAGTCTGGAAGCTTAGCCACTAGACGGCTCTGAATAGCAAAGCGGTTGTGGTAGTAGTGGCTTCTGGAAGCGTTAGCTGTTCCTTCCCAGAAAAGGTCACTAAGCTCAGTGACTCCCGTATTTCCATCAAAATAAGAATTCACAAAAGCCGACTTTTCAAACAAAGCGGCATCAACAGTAATCTCGTTACCTGTTGATTCCCCACCAGCACCTGTGGCTGTCCAAGTAATTCCAACCTTTGCAGTTACTGCGATACTTGGGGCAATATCTGTAACAAACGGACGTGTGTAAGCATTCCCTACGGTTGTTGGAGAACCAGTTGAAGTAGATATAAGGGCATTTGTTGCATCATACCAGTTAATAAATGGGGTAACGACTTTACTATCATTTACTAGCTCTGATGCTGAGCAGTAGATGCTAAAGGTGTAGTTGTTGCTAGCCAAAATGTTCATGGCACTAGAGGTCAAAGTAACAAGACCAGAACCAGAAGCGTACATTTCCATAGCACCGCCGCTAATAGGCACGGAACCACTAGCTTCAACAGATTCACTTTCCGAAGAAGTTAAAGAAAGTGTTGCGTTAGTAGCGGTCCAACCAGTAGTGCTGGATTCAAAGTTAGGGTTAATTATTTGGTTAATGCGGTTTGCAATTAAAGTAATCTCTAATTGACGTGCATCTTGAAAGAAAGTTGCTGAAGAAGCTTGTTCAAATTGAAGCGCGTCAAAGTAATGTACTTCCGAAGCAGCAGTGCTAGCTATCTTAATCCGTGGAACTGCGTAAGCAGCGTTAAACGGTGAGGTTACAGAAGAGGTAGCCCTTGTCCACGAACCTGTAGCGTTGGTGGCGGTAGAGCCTGCTGTTGAAGGTGTTAGCGCAGCACCTTTGCTGTCATACCAGTAGATTTGGGCGCTTACAGCACGTCCCGTACTTCCTGCCTGAGAATAGGCAGTGAACGTGTATGCGGTATTTTGCTGTACAGGAATTCCATAATGAATTGGGGTATCTCCAGATAAAGAGATTACGGTATCTGCTGAAGCCGTAGCAGTTACTTGAAGAGTAGCGCCCTGTAGGTTATAAAAATTTGGTTGTGAAGATAGTTCTTTGTAAGGAGTGATTGTTGGGGAATCCGTTGCTTTATGGCGTGCAAGAGTGGCGTTAGATACTGAAGCCCAAGAACCAATTGATTGCTCAAAAGAAGAGTCATTCTGGTCAAGCATCAAATTTTTACCCAAGGTAATTACGTTGTCGTACCCAGCGTAAGCTTTAATAAACTCTTTTGTTCCAATTAGACTTCCTTTATTTTGGTACAAAAGTGCAATGTTTTGTAAAAATATGCGAGATTGTTTTAATCCAACGTATGGTTCATATTTAATTCCAAATTGTTCCATAAATCTAGGAATAAGGTCTCCATCAAGAGATGCTACGTTGTATCTATTTGTTACATTTTCAGCTTGTGTTTTGTACAAATCAAGTTGAAAAGCAAATAATTGTAAAAACCTAGAGAAAAAATCATTAGTAATTTCTAATGAAGTATCGTAAGGAATATTAGACTTAAGAATTTCAGGAAGATGGTCCATCATTATCTTAAGCGTTCCGTAATTTTTTACGGAAATTCCCTTGGCAGTCCCTGCTAATTGCCAGGTATTGTGAACAGTTTCTCGTACAAATATAGAATAATAGTAAGTCTGCCCTTGCTTAAGGCCCACATTGTTTGGTGCTTGACCAATGTCGATATATTGAACAACTCCAGGGTTAGCCTGTTCAAAAAGAAGGTTTCCCTCATCTGGAGATACTGGGTATCCATACTGACTTCTTACAAGACGAATGTAATCCCATGAACCTGTTGGAGTAACCCACGATAATTGAACTTGACCATAAGTTACAGACTGAGCCACAAAATTGGGTGCAGTAAATTGAACGGCATTATTAGACCCATAGTAAACAGTGCCGTAGTAATCAATTCCATACTCTGCCAATTACATGCCACCAAGCATTAGGTTTGAAGTGTAGTCCACACCAGAGCCAACTTGACCACCAGCAGCGTAAAGAATTCCGTCTGGACCAACGCGAGTTACTACGTTTCCACTAGAGTTTTTCCACTGCATAAGGTCTGCGCTCTGGCTAGTTGCGGCGGTAATTGCAAGGCCTACAGTGCTTGACGAACCGATAACGATTGAGCTTCCGCCAGTTTTCTTGACGTATTGGGTGTGGGTGTCGGCAACAATTCCTGCTTCAATATTCGCAAGTCTTGCAGTAACAGTTCCATAGTCTCTGGCATCGTTATACCAAGCAGCGGATGACGAAGGAGCGGTTGAGAGCGAAGGGGTTGCACCAACAGCAGTCTCAATAGCTACTACCTCAGCACGTAGAGTGTTTGGGTCTGCGGCTTGAATTAAGTCAACGCTGTTAACTTTGTCAAGACCAAAGTTAACGACGTTTGTTGGATAAGATGCTGTAGTTGCCATATGGGTTCCTTAACCTATGATTCCGCCTGAAGGGGTGACTGTAAAAACTCCTGCTTTTGGAATCTCATCGATATCAAACTGGATGTTGTTTACACCCGTAGTTGATAGCCCAGATGTCCAAAGACTTGCTCCTGAAGTAGAGCCTGTTCCACCAGCGTTTGCTGACATGGTGTAGGAAACAGTGGCTGTTGCTGTTCCTCCAGATACATACGTTCCGCTTACGTTTGCATTTGCTACCGTAAACTGCGAAGATGAACGAGAGGCAATTACACCTGAGATGTTGTACGCCGTAGGCAGTACTCCTGTAATAGTTACAGGTTGACCTACCGCAAAACTGTTAGACGCTGTGTATGTAACCACGCCATTTGACACGGAAGCTGCGGTAATAGAGGCTGTAGATGTATTTATTGCAGAGATAGTAGTTCCTGAAGGAATGGTAACTGTTCCACCAGAACCTACAGAAAACGCAACCTGGTCTCCAACTTCTACGTTTAGCACAGAAGATGGGCTGCTAATAGTTGGGCTTCCTGCTGTTAGGTTTCCTGTAAACAACCCATCAGCTCTTGTTAATAGCTGTACATCCACGTAATCTACACCATTTACACTAGCTAAAATTTGATGAAGGTACTGAAGTACAACATTTTGACTAAAGATTGAGTTATCAAAATCAAATGCGGTGTTTAACGCCAAATTAATTGCAGTAGTAACAACAGACTGTTTATACTCAGGACTTATGTGGGCAACTAATGAAACGTTAACAGGAATGTACGCAGGAGGGTTAACGGTAACGGTTGTCGTTGCAGGTGCTTTATCTGTTAAAAATGTAATTAAATCTGACTGAGCATTTAAAAACGTCGTAGTTACGTTTCCGTAAGCGTCTACTCCAGGAGTTCCTAGACTGGTGTCGCCAAAAGGTGCAACATACAAAATGATATTGTTATATGCAGAGCTTGAATCAGCAATAGCTTTAGCAATAGACGGCACTTGAACACTAAGGGCGCCGTAATCTGTCAAGGATACAGCTCGGTTTAAAGCACTGTAGGCAAAAGGAGCATTTAAACGAATACTGTCTGTTGATTCTTTATCCGCACCGCCAGTTGCTGAAGATGAGTTTGTTACACTAAGTCCTGCAACCACGTTTGTAATTGGGTGAACAAGTGTTCCTGGACCTACGTTTCCAGCAGCTCCTCCACCAATTCGGTATGTGGCATAAATGTTGGTAGTTGGAGGGATTCTTCCACTAATGCTGTCACCAAATGTTACATATGAAACATCTTCAGCATCTGTGTTAACGGCAAATACGGCATCATTAAACCCAGCATTAATAATGTACGGTATTTGAGAGTATGAAGTACCAGTAGGTACTCCACCGACTAAAGTGCCTACAACTATTTGAAGAGTTCCTGCAATTAAAGGGCTCTTTGCTAAAGAAAATACCTGATTGGCAGTTCCATCTGAGGACCCTAAAAATTCATAATAAATTGTTTGGCCTTGAGTTGCATTAACCGTTGCAGTGCCGTTTGCAGGCACTAGAACGTCATAGTCTGTTTCAAATATAATTTGGGTACTAATACCGTTAACGGTTGTCGTAGTAGATACTTGGCTTCCAGCAGGTACAGTAATAGCAGAATTTGTACTGCTATTGTTGGAATATGTAAGGGTTACTTTTGCTGGAGTAGCGTTGGATGGGGTGTAGCCCAAAAGTTGGGAAATAGAAAGCACAGAGTTTCGTTGAGTTGCCGTGGAAAGAAACCCTTCGTTTGCAGCCCTATCAATGTAGTAGTTGAGCATGTCTCCCATATAGGCAAAAAGCTCAATAAGGGTGATTCCAAAGTCAGAAGCGTCGGTGTTTGTCCATTCTGGAAGCAAGGACGGAATAAGGGAAATCATATTGTCACGAATAGCCGCGTAATCGCGTGAGGTGTAGTCCACCTGCGGAATAAAGCTAGATGCCATTAGAACTCCTGAATAACGTCGCCAGAACGGTTAAGGGTGCCCGTCTTTAATTTAGTCTGTACCTTCTCCTGATTTGGCAGGGTATAGTCAATTGTAATGCTTAAAACCCCTTCTTGTTGGTCAAGAGTGGCTCGTACATCGTTAAGTACAAGGGCCTTTAGGTAGTGTCCAAAGACCTCACGGATACTTGCGGCCACTATGTCGGAGGCATCAGAGTCATTTTTAAAGAGAGCTTCTTTTATTCGTCCCCCATATGATGGCCTAAAGACTCGTTCACCAATTTCGGTAAGGACGGCGCTAGTAACACGACTTTGCCAAATTTGGCGTGGGTCATTTGAGGACAAAATTGACCCTGAGGAATCGATAGAAAAAGGAAGAACTATTGCACGTTCCATTAGAACACTCCAACCCAGATAGGAAAGTTAGGGTCTCCACCTTCAAACATAACCCATACTGCTTGACCTACAGTTGGGACCGTAATGTGCGGAGAATGTGAGGAGTTAAGCGTCACGGTATGGGTGTGGGAGGTTCCAGAAGAAGGCCCACTGCTGGTTACCGTGTCTGTGTGGTTAAGGTGTGTAGAAAGACTTGTCACAGGGAGCATAGGGGGTGCCCAATTACTTGTATTTGTAGAGAGTACTTGTGGGCAAGTTAAGACTATGCGGCTGTTTCCCTCAGGGTCTTGGTTGTCATAACAAGCCCCTCTATAAACTCCATAGTACTTGTTATCGTGCATTATTGCTCCTAATTTTTGCCATAAGTACTGGGGGAATTGTTTTTTCTTGTACCAAAGGTGCTTTAAGGTTGGTTCCTGTTCCTGTCCATTTATAGCTTGGGGCTGTGGGCTGAGACAGCTTAGCCACATTCTTTGATAAAGATACAGGGGTTTTTAAAGATTCTTTATTAGACGTGCCGATTTTAGATAAATAAGTTTTAGGAAGAATGTTCTTTTGTCGTACTCCAGGAGTAATGACTCTTTTTACGCTTTGGCTTGGATACGAGATATTTTTGTTATCTGTCCATTTAGCCGAAAGACCTAAAGAGTCAGTTCCAACTTGCATTTTTGTCACATACTCTTTGTTTCCAATAATGTGGTGTTCAACAGATAGCGCAGTCCAGTAACCAGAGTAAGTTTTACCAAGCCCATCTAGAAATACAGGAGAATCAGGGAGGATAGTCGGATTTCCCTGTACGGTAACTTCGCCTCTATAAGCATAGCGGTTTAGCTCGTCTGCAGCCGTGGCTTCATACCTAGCGATTTCATAAGACGGAGCTACTGTGTGCGTGTGGTACGAGTCAAAAATAGGGGCAACATAAGACGTTCGAGTAGCTTGTATAGGAGTTTGATTAGTATGTGCGTGAGAAGCTTTTGTAAGTCTGTCTACTCCAGATACCGCTACCGTTGCTTTTCTAGCATCAGCATACGGAATAGACTCGCCAATCATAGGCATAAATGAATAGATTCCAGTTGCAGTTTGGTCTAGTCCGTGCATTACAAAGTATGCGGCTTCTTCCCTTACATCAGTAAACTCCTGTGTAAGTGGCTGAAAAAATAATGCTGTGTTATCAGCTTTTAAAGAATAGCCGCATTGTTTTGCCAAACGAACCATGAGCTCCCAGTCAGACATTCCTGCCTGTGATACTTGGTCGTAAACACGTGGGTGCGGAGTCGCTACATAAGAAAATCCATGAGAAGTTGCTATGTCAGCAACTACTTGGTCTGCAGTCGCATTTCGCCAAACTCTTTGAGACTGTTGTTTGAACACGCGAGATGCACCGATGACAGTCACATCCACATAGTCTTTATTTGGAGAAAGGTCAGGAGTGACGTGGTGCACATACCCGTTTATAGTTTTAGCGCTACCAATACCCTTAATGTTAATTATTACTGGAGTTCCATCCGATATTGACTCGTACCCAGTTTGCCAATCAACAAAACGAATAGTGTGGATTTCATGTTCATAACGAGCATGCTGAGACGTTAGGCTATGTCCACGAGTTAATGGGACGCTTAACGTAGGAAACTGAACATCTAAATGATTAAACATGAGGAATCTTCAAAACTGTTCCTGGTTTAATGTTATTAAAGTCAGTAATCTGTGGGTTGTATTCAGGAATTAACCACCAGTAATCGGCACGTTGATAGTACTTGTAGGCGATAGCATCTAGGCGCTCGCCATCCAAGTACACATGTTCCCACCAAGATGTTGTGCCTGGGTTATCAAATTCGTAGAAAACAATAGGCATTGCATCGCCGTTTTCTACAAAAACAACGTGGTCAATAAGTTGGTGATAATATCTAGAGTTTTGATATATCATGGTTTTGTACCTGTACTAACGTTAGTTGTAGGCTGAACATTTGCACGAAGGTCAATAGAGATGTTTACATCGCTACGAATAGGAATCATGTCCTTGGTGAACGCTAAATGGGTAACAGATATAGAGGATACGACTCCTACAAACTTTTGGTTACCTAGGTCAACTCGAATTAGGGCAGGCATCAAGTAGCCAATATTTGAGGTGTCTCGCCCTCCAATACCTGTCCAACCGTCTCCATTGACTACCTTATAAAGGTACTCAAGGTCAGCTTCTGTTCCATAAACTAAAAGCTTTTTAATCTCTTCTTCTATAGACACTGTTGAATTAGTAGTAAAGCTACCTGTTTTATAAAATGGAGCGATATTAGAAAGTCCATTTAAGTAGCGTTCTTCAGCAATATCGGACAACGTAGCGCCACTTGCCCCTACAACTAGGTTCTTGGCACACATAAAGTCATTGGTTCTGTCTAACCGTAAAGTAAATTGCATGGTTGAATTTGCAGCAGCAAAACCAGTAAGGGCAATAGTAGGGTCGGTGCCACTTGGTGTAACGTTCATGTTTACAGCAGTTTGTTGGCTGTAAGTTTCTGGATTCCAAACAAATTGAAAGCCGTATTTGTTAACGCTTCCTGGAGGAGGTGCCGCAGCAGCACCTGCTGCAGCAGAAAAAGTACCTGTGCTTGTATAGTCGTACTGAGCCTGATTTGTTTTTCCAACGTATCCGTTGTAATACCAAATGCGACCACGACGAGTGGCGTGCACATTGTCAGTTCTTGCACTGTTAAACCCTGGGTTTACATCTGCAGGGTCAGTAGGAAGGCTCCAGGCGTGCGGAGGAAGATTCCACTTATAGTCGTTACTTGGCCACTCTGGTGGTGGTGTGTATACGGTTGTTTGACTACTATCTGCGGTAATTTTAATCTTAGAAGGTGTCAGATTAGTACCATTTTTAGAACTGTCAGAACCAGTAGGTTTACCATTAATAATTTCATTATTTTTATTAATAGCCTTTTGTATTGTACTAATTTGTTTATTTAAAGCATCAATTTTAAGCTCTGTAGCGCTAATATCGTTGATAATCATAGTTTTATCGTCTAAGGTTAGCGTTGCACCTATTGTGTAATAATTTGTGGTATACCCATCCTTAAATTGAGTTCTATAAATACCAAGGTTAATACTTGGTTGATTTCCCCAATTATTATTTACTAACATTGTTTTATCGTATGTTAAATAAGACTGTTGTTGTTTAAGTTGTGTATTTAAACTATAATATCCGTTACTATCATCATTAAGCTTTTTCTGCAAATCACTATTTGCCTTCTTTAAAGACGCAATAGTTTCAGATTTTTTTTGAGCAGTAATAGCGTCTTTTGCTGCTTTTAAAGCAGTGTCGTATGAAACAGCTGAGCTAACAGCACCCTTTTTAGACCCTGTGCTGTTTATTGATGATGTAGAACCAGACATTAGCTACTTGCCACCTTTGCATTAATATTTATAGATACAAGCTCTTTTTTGACCAAAGCAGCGAGTTCTTTTGCATCGACTTGTGAACCTTGGGGCAACGTAATTGGAATAGTTACTCCGCCATAATTGATGGTTGTTCCGCCACTATTATGTGAAGCAGCTTCAAGTATACCAGTCTTGCTATTCATAGAAAGGTAACTTTGGGCCATATTTGGGGAAGAGTAAGCGTATGAGCCGTCTGTGGCTCCTTGTCCTAATCCAGAACCGCTAGTAGTTCCTCCAGACATAGCGCTGCTTGCGTCATATCCAAGAAGAGAGTTCATGTCGATGCTGCCGTTAACACCTGTACTTACACGTGAACCGACTAACCCAGCAAAAAGCCCACTGGCGTTTCCTGCCATGGATGTAACGCTTCTGTTTGGAACGTGAAGAATGTTTCCGTTAATTGCGGTGCCAGTCTTGCCACTAAGAACACGACGAGCAGCGGACACTGTGCGAAGGTCTACGCCTGTTGTTCCAATAGTCTCACCAGTTTGAGGAGCTTGAATTACTTTGTTGTTACCAATATAAATCATTACGTGGTGCGGAGCTTGTGGGTTACCAAGGAATAGAAGGTCTCCAGGCTGTTCCTGGGTAGGGTTAACTGCTACGCCACAATTAACTTGGGCATAGGTTGTACGCGGTAACATGACGCCTACGCGAGCAAATACATACTGAACAAAGGATGAGCAGTCAAAACCCACTGTCTGTGAGCCCTGTTGAGTCCCTCTTGTAGGACCGCCAATGCTTCCTCCACCCCAAGAGTATGGGATACCAGTAAGAGAGTTAGCTGTTGATATGACTAGACTTGCAGAGCCAGTGCTGTTAATAGCAGGGGTCTGAGGACCTACTGTTGCACCCTGTCCCAAACCAGAACCAAGGGAACCCTGACCAATCCCGCCCCCTTTAGATAACGCATCCGTAGCCACCGTTGTCGCTACAGTTGTGGCTGCCCCAATTGCAGCGTCGGCAATAAGTCCGCCCCCAGCTGGGTCAACGATTTCTCCCCCAACAAATCCCGCAGCTAATGCCGCATCTTTTTCAATAGTTTTTGCGTTTCTTTTAAAGAAGCCGCCAATTTTACCAAGAAGGCTCTCCCCACCCTTTTTAGCAAGAGCTCCTAGGCCTTTACCAACTCCTAAAGCAGCCAATCCAGTCGTAAGGGCTGCAATAATTCCTGTAGCCGCTTGCCCAATCTGGCTACCAAGAAGAGTTTCTCCTTTAGCAAGCTGTTTAACAAGTCCTTGATTTTGCTCAACGTACTTGCTGAGCTTGTCAGTCATTTTACTAAGTAGGTTATTAGCCTCTGTAAACCCTTGGGCCATAGGATTTTGAGACGCTGCAAGAAGACCAAATTGTGATTGGTTAAGTGCGCTTTGAGAGTTAAGAGCGCCAGTTAGCTGACCCGTTTGAGTCATGCTTGTTTTACTAAGGTCTCCTCCTTTAGAGAATTGAAGAGCAGCAGTTTGAAGGGCATTACGAAGATTTGAGTCGCCAGCAGCAGCAGCGTCAAGAAGGTTTGCAAGACCGTTTCCTGGTTGAAGGGCTATGGCGATGTTGCCAGCGTTAAGTTTTCCACCAGATTGAGCAACAGCAAAGTTATAAATGTCTTTGAAAATAGCGGCTGGATTACGCTCAGCGCCATTTGCACCACGTACAGAAATGCCCATCATACGCAGGGTATTGACTGACTGGCCTTGGTTAAGAGCAACTGTCGCCTGCATAGCGCTTTGGGCGCTACCCGTTAGGTTGGAAAGCTGCATAACTCCAGGCATGATTTGGCTGTTATAACCAGAAAGTCCTGGAAGAACACCGCCCGCTGTGCCCATCGCAATGGCTTGTTGTACATCGGTTACGCTTGAAGTTGTGCCCATACCCATAAGGCTTTTAACAGTTGAGTTAACGTTCCCCTGCATACCAGAGAACGTAGCTTGTGAGGTAAGGAGCTGTGAGCTTACGGCTTGTTGAACAGACGGAAGTGCCGAAGCTGCAGCGCTTGCAGCTCCGACAACTGTACTTCCAACGTTTTTAAGAAATCCAAAGACTCCGCCTTGGCTTTGCATATAGTTTGCAAAGCCTCCGCTGAAGCTACCTGTGCTAGCGGCTACCTGTGAGGTAGAGCCTCCAGTACCACCGCCCATGCCACCAAGATTGCCGTTAGCATTTTTAAGGTTATTGGCAATACTTTTAGATTTAGCATCGATACGGTCATATTCGGACGCAATCTTTTCAAGAAGGGATTTCATGTCATTAAGAAGCTTGGTCTTTGACCCAGTTTCTTGACTTAATTCGTCAGCCATGTCCTATCCTTCTTTTCAAGGCTCTTTCAAGCCAGTTGTTGCGTTCTCTATACGATAGAGAGCGTATGTCGCTTAATGTCCAACCAGGAAAAGCTCTTGATATAGCTTCGTAGTGGTCGAGCAAAACCTCGTATTCTTTTTCCTTATAGGCGAAACAAAGCAACGAGACTAATTGGAGTTTCGTTAGATTCTCCGCATGCCTCGCAAGTCTTTGTCACCTCCTGCAGGCGTGGGCCTGGGTTATCGGTAAGAACTTCCTCAACCAAGGTTTCTCGGTCTGCAATACCTAGCTTTAATACGGTAGGGGTTCCAAGAGAGCCCTTGCCATTTATGCCAATTAAACAATGCTCAAGAATAAGCGTGTTAAGCTCGGCTGCTGTTTTTGAGGCGTTTTCCATCAAAGCTGTCTGTGTACGGCCATCTGGCATCATTACGACTCCAATTCCGTTACGAAGTTCTACTGTGCGCAGTCTGTCCTCAATAGGGTTGCTAAGCTCATGGACTGGGACATCCTTGTCTAAGTCAATTTGTACTATTGAATTTTCTCCACACTTTTTACAAACGAGGTTATAGTCAACTACAGAGCCAAATGTAACCTTGCGAATGGCTAGCATGATGGCATCTCGGTCACCAGCAAGAAGGTCATCAAATGCTGACTTATCAACATCCTGACCTCCAATACTGACCAACCCTCTTTGAAGAATGGTGTTCAAGGTACGTGCTAGGGAGCCTGATTTAGCAATAGCCTCTTCATCTGCCCCATTAAGCTCGCGCACCTCTGCGTACTTAATGAGGGCTCCTTCCTGGGTCTTGTATCCCCCAGGAAGGCTAACCTCATTACTAGAAGGTGCTACGGTTTTTATCTCTACAGGAGCCTCTTTGGTAAGCTCGTCAATAGCCGCGCTTACTGCCTTAGGGTCCTTGGTTAATTCGGTCACGATTTATGCTCCTTTAGATTGTTTGGTTAAGCTACTCCACCAGCACCTGGTGCATCGTTTACTCCAATTGTTGACATAGTACCAACTGAAAGACCCTCATGGACGAGTGTCATCTGTTCAAACAGGATGTTCTGGTCTCCTGCGTTAAGGTCAGAGTACTGAAGGGTTGTAATCCACGCATTGTGCACCTTGAAGTGCATCTTTGCGATGGATACTAGGTCTGTAGTATCTATTACTTGAGAAGGATGGTCAAGAACATAGATGTCAACATTGACACGGAAGTCCTGACCAGCGCCAATAGCGAGGCCTTCTCCAGAAGCCGCCGCAAAGAGGCCACGCATCCACTTGATACCTTGCTTATTTGAAACAAGGGTACCATGTTGGAATGTAATAGGGGTGAAGGTTGTCATTCCAGGAATTTGGTGAATAGTGGTGTTGTATCCACCCTCACGGTATGGAATTGACTGAGTGTTGATTCCCAAGCCAGTGATGCTGGTAAAACCAGTGGCAACACTTGGGGTGATATCTCCATCAAATACGGTAGATGCTGGAGTGAATTCCGCAATGAACTTAAAATTGCGTAATGGGTCCGTCGCAATAGCTGAGAAGCGTTGGATGTTAGATGATGTCATTTATTTGGCTCCTTATGCCACTGTGACGGTTGCGCCGCCATCGAACTGACCGATATTGATAACTACAAACTC
>Ga0208257_1000128_pt1 | contig 26658 bp, 19 predicted proteins | sample CryBogCBH10Sep07_FD_184610 | JGI IMG/M metagenome (GOLD analysis project Ga0208257, IMG submission 184610) | Freshwater microbial communities from Crystal Bog, Wisconsin, USA - CBH10Sep07 (SPAdes) | ecosystem: Environmental > Aquatic > Freshwater > Lake | place: Crystal Bog, Wisconsin, USA... | reverse complement strand
TGGTACGCCGCCTGCACCAACTTCACCGCCTGCTTCTGGAGGTGGGCCGCCGCCTGCAGCAGGTTCTGTACCTGCTCCTTCGATGTCACTAATAGTTTCAATATCAGTATTAATACCGCCGGGAGTAACGCCAACACTGCGTAGATCAGCACCTTGCATTTGACTTTGTGGTTTTTCTTCGCCACGTTCTTCATGCCACATCTTATCGTTTTCTGCCATTTCAACTTCAGTAAGACCAAGATATTTTTTTAACATAAAACGTTTTGAAAGATAATCAGTTTGATTAATTTGCGTAAAGCTAGCAATTCTGCTACTATTCAATTCAATTTCACGATATGCTGCAAAATTTTGTGGTTCATTAAAACGCAATTCAAAGATAGAATTATCAAGATTAAATCCACGCCATTTTAAAAATAATTTAAATTCATCATCAAACTTTGGCGCAATGTATTTTTGTAGGCGTTTGCAATATTCATTAAAACGATACTCTTGAATAAGAGCAGTTGTAACTTTACCATCAGTAAATGAACGATCACTATCTTCTGGACCAGTTGGCAAATACGAACTAGGAATACGCAATGAACGATATAACTTATTAGTAAAATATCGCAAATCATCGATTTCACCAAGATTTTGACCACCTGGCAGTACTTCTACCGAGGAACCACGACCTTCTGCTGTTTGCGGAAAGAAGAAATCTTCATTCATACTCATTGGATTATAACTTGCATCCATTAAATTTTGTCCGCCGCCACTTTGCGTTGGAATACGACGTTGGTTAATTTCATTCTTTACACGCTCAACAAACTGCATTGCAAGATGCGCTGGCATATTACCAACATCAATCTTGAACATACGACGTTCAGGCGCACGAGAGATACGATAGATTAGAATAGCGTCTTCTAATAGTTCTTTTTGCTTGAATACTTTAAATATTGCTTCAAAGAGACTAACGCCAAACGGCCAGTTAACATCTAAACCTTCTGTCAAACTAAGATGAACGACATGTTCTGCAGCTACTGGAAACTCATTATTGCCAGCACCAAAACGTGTATTTGGTGAAAATAATTCACCACCAGCAGTATAAGAACGACTACCACCCATATATGGCGCAAATGCATAGCTATCATTTGGACCAGGCGGACGAGTAATAGTATTGTTTTGTAGATTAGGATTTAAATCACGAATATAATAAATTTCTGGAACTTTGCCTTGACTTTCATTGACAATAACTTTTGATACACGGTTCATTTCTGTCCAGTACCACTTATAGGTTTCTGGATCACGAACAAATACTTGATCGCCATATTTTAATGTATTACGAAAAATTTTAAAAATTCTTTTATCAAATTCATTTAGATTATACCATGATTTCAACTGTTCTTTAAGAATCATAATTTCATTTTCAGTTGCTTTTTCGTGAAAATGTAATTCGAAAGCAGTATTAGTATCATCATTAACTTGTGTGCAAAACTCACTTAAGATATCCATTGCACTATTGGCTTCACTATCTAAATCCATGTTTTCATACTGAGTATAGCGGTCAATACGATTAGGATGCCCACTATATACATCTGGCAACATAGATTGATAATTGCGATATGCAGCATTAGCCTGTGAGCCAAGATAATTATAACTGCTATAATCAGTTACGCTGCCATTTACAGGTGAATATGCACCATCACTTACAATACGCCAATGCTTTTTCCAAGCCATGAATTAAATCCTTGTAAGATATTTATAGTTATATTGGGCTATTACGTAATTCTTACACTTGTATCTTTTGTGTAACGAGCAACTTCAACGGTTGCTGAAATAAGTAAATCCATTTTACGATTAAGTGTTTCTAAGAAATTTGCTGATGCTTCTGCAAATTTTGTGCTGTCACTATTATTTGTTGCTCGTGTTATATCATCATTTGATATATTGTTTAGCGAATTATTTGCATAATTTTCTGATACATCAGTAAGCATTTTAGTTAAATCTGCTGGCAATACAGCTTCTGTTCCATGAAGTTTTGCAAAATAACCTGTAATAGGTCCGCTTGAAATCATTCCGCTAGCACCACCTGCGCCTGCTGCAGCTAACTGAGTAGCAATATCTTGATCATTCATTGGATTTGCAAGTCTAGCATTATTAACTGCGGCTTCTACAGATGCACTAAGAACGCCACTGCCTACAACTCCACCTATAACAGCACCCGCAGTAGTGCCAATTAAGGGAACAGCACTTCCTATAGTTGCGCCAGTAGCTGCTCCTTCTAATGCACCACCTAAACTTAAATTGCTTCCGCCACCAGTTCCACTGCTTGTTCCAGTAGTTCCACCAAACTCTTCAATAAGTTTTTTTAATGCCTTAGTTGCTCCAGTAATACCATCTGCAAATGCTCCAAGCACACCAGTTTTTAAGAAAGTATCTTGTATTGTTAGTTTGGCTTCGTTTGAAGCTTCTACGGCACCAACCATACTTTGAGTTAAATCACCACTAGCTTTCTTTTGAGCTTCAACATCTGCCATTTGAGCTTGTACTGCTTCTTTGTTTAATGATGTGGTGCTTAAAATATTACCAACAACAGTATTAATATCAGCAACAATACCGCCTACACCCGCACGTGCTGCAGCACTTATATTTGTAAATCTGCCTACATTTTGTGACAATTCTTCACGCATTTTGCCTATTGCACCGGCAGTATCTGCGCTTGTTTGAGCCATAGTTTTTGTAGGATCATTTAGACTTGAAATAGAATCTCTAAAACCAGCAGAAACTTCAGGCATTTGCATTAAACTACGAATTGCTGGATCAGTACTATTTGTTATACCAGCAAATTGTTGTTTGAATGCTTCGCCAAGTTTGCCAGTTGGATCAGTTTTATTAAAAATTTCTAATTGAGATTGAAATTTTGCAACTGCATCTGGACCCATTTTTTGTAGTTTTGCATAAACGTCAGCATCAAAAGCAGCACGACGATTTCTTTCAAGTGCTTTTTTAGCATCTTCACCTGTAATACCGCTTAATACTTTTAAATTTGTTGCGTAATCATTTGTATATTGTGATAATTGTTGCTCACTAGCTCCACGTAATCTGTTTGTAGAAGCAAAGTTAGCCATAGTGTCTGAAATTAAACCCGCTTGTTCTTTAAAACTAATTCCTAAACGCAAAAGTTCATTGGTAACTCCAGTTTGTTTCATTACCATACCAACTCTGCCCATTTGTTGAGCAGCAGTTGTCATACCAAGACCGCTAGCAGCTAAACTTTGTGCATTTTGTTGTAGTACGTCTGCAAAATCAGGTAGAGCAAGATTTACAGCTTTGCCTGCTGCTGCCATCCCTACTAAACCATCTGCAAATACAGCACCACTACTGCTTATAGCATTGAAAGCATTATAATTTTTTTCTAACTCTTGAGTTAAAATTGGCAATACTTTTTGTGCAACTTCACTTAATCCACCAGCAAATTTACTAATAAATGGAGCAGCAAGTTCTAAACCTTGACCAAATAGTGCAACTGCACCACCAACTCGTGGTATTTTACTTCCAAAAGTAGCAAGACCAGTGCCAGCAGCACCAGCAGCGCCTGCAATAGCACTAGTAGCACTTGCACCTTCAGTAATAGCAGTAGAAAGAATAGAAGAACCAAATGAAATATCACTTGCGCCACTTTGATATGCTCGTACTACACCATCTAATCCACGTCCAAATGATTTAAGAAGTGAAGTAGCAAGTGTAATTTGAACATTATTTTTAGCTTGTTTGTCAGAATTTTTTTCAATCTCATCTGCATTATTCAGCATTTCTTCTGCTAATTTTTGAGATGCAGGACTTCCTTTTTTAAGTTCTTCTATATAAGATTTATATTCAGCGGTTACTTTTACTTGTTGTGCTTCATAATCACGATAGGTTCCGCCACTTGCTATAACTGTTTGACGTAATTCATCTAAACGTTTTTTATAAGCAGCTTCTGCATTTTTAGTAGTTTTACGCAAATCTGCTGCATCTTTTTCAGCAAGAGATAGCACATCAGTGCGGTTTTTTAATGATTCAAGTGCTTTGCCAAGAGTATCATAGCGTGTTTTAATAGCGCCAATACTATCCAAATAGGCTTGCAATTCTATTGGGGTGTCAAAACCACCATATTCTCCGGCCATGAAAAATCCCGTCTATAAATAAAGTTATAACTCTTCAACTATTATTTATGGAACTCAAAAAATGCAAAATTCTAATCCTTTAAGTGGTCATTTTCGTCAGCCTTCTATCTTTTTGAAGCTACCAAGTGGTGGAAAATATTGGTTGCCTAATACTATTAATTTGCCAGCAAATGGCGAAGTAGGCATTATGCCTATGACAGCTAAAGATGAAATCATGCTGCGCACACCTGATGCTTTAATGAATGGACAAGGAGTTGTAAGCGTAATTGAAAGTTGTGTGCCAGCAATTACCAATGCTTGGGCTATGCCTTCTATTGATATGGACGCAATATTAATAGCTATTCGTATTGCCACATATGGCGAGGGAATGGATATTGATAGTACTTGTCCGCAGTGCAATCATGAAAATCGCCATCGTCTTGATTTGAATCCAATTTTGTTACGTGTGCGTAGTCCAGATTTTAGTGAAACAGTAAGCATAGATGAACTTATTATTAAGCTTAAACCACTAAATTATATGCAAAGTAATCGTTCCAATATTAACTCATTTGAAGAACAAAAAATTATACAGCTTATTAATGATGATGATGTAGATGGCGAAGTTAAGAAATTTCAACTTGACCAACACCTTAAAAATGTAGTGAATAATAGTATTGCACAGCTTACTGATTCTACCGAAAGCATTACAACAAGTGATGGTGAAAAAGTTACTGACAAGAATTTTATTGCTGAATTTTATACAAATGCTAGCAATGCAACAATCAAAGCAGTTCAACAAAAACTACGTGATTTTGCAGAAGTAGCGGGATTACCACCTGCTCGTGTGCAATGTGAGGAATGTAGTCACGATTATAATGTGGCAGTGACATTTGATTATGCAAATTTTTTCGAGCCACTATCCTAAATCTCACATATGATGAGGTAATGGCTATGGTGGAAAGTTATGAAAAAGAAGTAAAATCTATAAAAAAGAATATTTTAGAGATGTGTTGGCACATGCGTGGTGGGCTTACCTACACCGAAGCTATGAATATGAGTGTCACAGAACGTCAGATTATTGCTAAAATGGTAGAAGATCACATAGAAACAACTAAGAAAAGTGGTTTGCCTTATTTCTAAGTTATATGATGTGCTTCGCACATCAGTTCGTTCGCTATCGCTCACTCACCTTTCGCTTCGCTCTTAATTATAATATAATTAATTCTTCTAGTTTCATTTAGACCAGATTTTAGACATAGATTTCCTTAAGCAGGAAATCCATGCCTATGACGCTTCATTTGAGCCATCAAATAGACACTAACAAACGGAACTTGTTGCCAAGTGGGGCGGTTAGCCTGTACCCCTTTGCATCCTGTAGATTATAACCAACGGACCTTACATATACCCTTGTTAGCGAACATATGTAAGTTGAGGTTGCTTTTTCTCAGAGCCTCATCGTTTAGCCTATCGTTAGCCAAACGTTGTCCATACAGCAATGTCGGGGTGCTGACAACCTTCAAATAGATTCTGATAAGAGGGACTATTGAGCCTGATTTGCCTGATTTTTTATGTAATATTGCTTGCTGAGTATTGTTTTACTTGCTGCTGAGCCAATAATGCCATTGTCAAATTGTTTTGCTATTTCTATGCCTTGAGTATATATCTTAAAAGTTGAACTGTCAATATTTTTTGTATGATTATAAAATTTAATAGCATCGGGTGATTTCTCATCATTAGAACTAAAAAATTTATGCAACCCTGTTATGCTTGTAATATCAGAATTTGTTAAAGCAAATCTTCCCATTGCCATATTCCAATCAGCATAATATTTGTAATGTATTTGTGTTGAACGATTTCTTCCTTGAATATCATGTACCAAATCTTCGTTAAGTTCAGGCAAAGATTCAAACCAATTAATAACCATATGCGTTTGTTTAATGTTTAACTGTGGCAAATCACTACTATAATAAAAATTTTCTTGATTACATCCAATAAAATCAAGAGCACTGCCGTCTGGACAAAATGCAAACCATTTACCATCTCGCAATAACAATTTAGGTTTATCAACACCCATAATATTACCGCGATTGTTATTAGTATTTTGAAATTCAGGTAAAATTTGTGTGCTAAAATATCTGTGAGTTTTAGCAATTTTTAAACTATAACCAGGATGATAAATCCAATTTAAACCATTTATTTTATAAAAATCATCTAAAGAACGATAATCAACTTTAACTACATTAATTTTAAGATTTGGAAAATATTGATCTTTTACTAATTTTGCATGTGATATTGAAAATTTAAGTTCTGGATCATCAAAAAAATCACTGCGATCCATTATTAATATTTCATCTAATAATATATTATTATCAACAAAACTTCGTAACATAGTATGACTATCATAACCACTGCTATACCATAGTGAGATATAATTGTATTTGTCACGAATTTGCTGACATCTTTTTTTTAAAAGTTGGTTCCAGGATTCTTGCGGTTCAAACGTCCAATCTACCGAATCCCACGTATCTTCCATCCAACTAAAGCTAATACGTGAAATATCACCCTTGGCTAATTCAATAGCTTTAATTTTGCTATAAACTTTTACATTATCTACTAGATAAAAAGTATCTGAATTTAAATCTACATGAAAATTATTCACTAATGCCTAGACCTTCAACACTGTTTAAACCTACTTGAATACTAATTCTTGGACGTGGGATATTACGAACGCCATGCAATATACGAGTTTGTATCACTGTCCATGTTCGTAAGGGTATCTGAAAATTTTCAACGATATCCAATAAGCTATGATCATTGCACCGGTCGCCATTGTTACGCAAGAGTGGTTTGCCACGTTCGTGATAAAATACTGTCTTATGGTCCGCGCCGCCGCCATCAAGTAGGTAGATTAAACTATAATTGCGGCTAAGGTCACAATGTGCGCCATTTGTATCTTTGCCATCTTTTCCTGTATCTGCTTTAGCAATACGAATATTAACTACACTTTTGTCTGTAATGTTACTATAAACCCAATCACGCATTTCATCATCTAAACTATAAGCTAAGTTAGGTGCATTGGTTTTAGCAACGCCATCTACAATAATTGTATCGGTAGTAATTTTATTCCAATCAATTTGCTGTTTGCCTACTGGCATTTGTTCTAATTCTTTGTCTATTTGAGTATAAGCACGTTCAATTAAATGTTGTGGAACATGCGGTAAATCTTCTAAAATTTTATAAAACCAAGTCATAGTAAGTCCTTTAATAACTATATTTCTTTTTTAAATTATTCAATAAACTATTAATAATAACCCCTGTTAATGCAATAACAAACAGAATAGCATACATTTGGTCAATGTCTAATTTACTTTTAACATCAATAATATATGAACCTAACCCAAAATATCCGCCAATGCTGCCAAATACAACTTCTAAACTAATCAATATCCGCCAACTGTTTGCCCAACTTGTACTTGCTATACCTATTAGATTACTGATAGCAGCAGGTATATAAACTTTATTAAGTGCCTTTGTGCCACACCATTGAAGATTTTGTACATGTTTGCCCCATTGTTCATTTACCGTTTCAATGGCTCGCAGTACCTGTAACCCACTTTGCCACACTATATTCCATATAATGATACTATACACAACTGCTGCTCCAAGCCCCATAAACAGGCTCATAAAGGGCACCAGCACGAAACTTGGTAGTGGATTGAAATATGCACAATAACGTTCAAATAACGCTTTTAACCAACTATATTTTATACAAAGTAATATAATAACAATGGTTATAAACATGCCAATAATATAACTTAACAACAGTGTTCGCATAGTATAATAGAAACTAAACCAAAATTTAGCTGTCCATATAAGATCATACAGTGCAGATAATATACTCGTGCTATCAGGAAAAATAAGCGGTTCTTGAACAAGCAGATAAAGCACATGCCATCCTACTAATATAAGCAAAAGGGCTAAAATATTATAAAGAAAGGATCGAAACAATTAAATCATCCTCTTCGGTTATATTTTTGAGACCATTTTTACTGAGCAAATATATGCTATCACCGACAATTCTTGCTTCGGTTACATTGTGTGTAACCCATACTACGGTTAAATTCTCTTCATGAACAATCTCACGAAAATCTTTTGCAACAGTTGCCCCTGTAAGACCATCTAAGGCGCTTAGCGGTTCGTCACATAACAATGTGCGCAATCCACTGGATAGACCACGAATTAACGTGAATCGTTGGCGCTGTCCGCCACTTAAATTTGATGGACTATGATCTAAGTATTGTTCTAGATTCCATCGTTTTACCAAATCAATATATGGTTTTTGGCATACTAATTCTAAATTTTTTCGCACAGTCATCCATGGAAATAGTTGATGACTTTCTTGAAAAACACGAAATTGATTCTTGAATATAATATCACTTTGAGTGGCAATAGAAGCAAGCAGACTAGTTTTCCCTACTCCACTTGCTCCCATAATAACAGCAATTTCTCCTGCCTGCACCGATAAATCTATCGGTGCAAACAGTGGAATAGTATCACAAACTGTAACGGTATGATTACTAAGGTTAATCACTTGACTAACTTTTCGTCCCAAACCATGTCACTATGCTTCTTATCTTTGCCAGCACCGTTTAGGATGCCAACACGATACATGAAGTCCATGTATTTTAGTGCGCTATCTGTTTTATACTGATAAACATCTACATTTTGCTTCTTTTGATCAATTAATTCATTTAAAGTAGGATCAACAACTTCGTCCTTATTCATAAAATAAATTAACATTGGTCGTGGATTCTTTTCAAACTCTGCAATAGCAGCTTTTTGTGCAGCAATCCAAGCACGAGCAAGTTTAGGGTTGTTATCTAACCACTTTGTAGTAGAATATACAGTGTTCAACACACCAACTGTTTTTGTAGGATTATCATTGTGTGCTACGATATGTGCGCCCTTAGAAACAGCAATGTTTTGCCATGGAACGCCTACAATGCCACAATCAATCTCAGGATTTTGCTTAGTAATCTGTGCAACTGCTATATCACGAGGCATTACAACAATATTGCTGTCAAATTTAGCATATTCTTTATCGCCAAACTTTTCGGCAGTATATTGACGTAGTTGCATTTGTTCGCCACTATTCATGCCTTTCATAGCAATTTTAGTAGATGGCGTGATATCCTTAAGCGATTTAATCTTAGGATTGCTGCACACTAGCCACTGATCATATTCTTCTGCGCCAGCAAGTAACTTAACTTTAGATGGGTCTTTATCAAATAGGATACCAAAGCTATTGACGCCACCAAAGATAATATCAATCTGACCTAATAATAGTGCTTCGTTTGCTTTAGTACTTTCCAAGATATCTACATATGATACCTTTACATCGTTGATGCCTTCTTTAGCAGCATATTGCGGAAGTAATTCAGCAATTTTATACAGTAGTGGTTCGCTGCTAGCATACTTGAGCATGCGATTTACACGAACTTCAGTTTCGGCGTGTGCTGCAGTAACGAGAGCAGCAAGTAGTGCAAGGGTTGTAATGGTTCTGTTAAACATGTTTTCTCCTTCTCTTTAACATAACAGAGTTAAACTAAAATAGCAATTTTATTAAGAAGGAGTTTGCAGTGTGGGATGCTGCTACGGCTGGCGTTCTACGTGTATCACAGTAGTAAAAGAGTTATTACTCTTGGCGTCAGTGTTAGTCCGAGGTCTTGCGGCCTTACTCCAAGAATATTTATGTTGGGTTTGCAGCGATAACAATTTCTTGAATATAGTGTTTTTTATCTTGAATAAGATCAGATATTTGATTTTCTAAATCTTCGACGGTGACATGTGGCGTACCATAAAACATATCATCTGCTTCTTGTGTCCAACGCTCACCTAATCTATTTTTATTAAAATTAGTTTTTGTTTTGCCAACTCTTAACAAAGTTAATCCTATTAATGAGTTATTAATTTCCCTACGAAGCGCATCAACAAATATTTTTTGTGAGTGCCTTGTTAATCCATATATTAAATGATTATTCATTATTCTATCTACGTTATGCACACTGCCAACAAATATTGCTTTACTCCATTGGTTTTGACGTTGTGCCAACCAACGGTGAGTAAATTTAATTTGATTTATTAGATTCGTATTCAATGTAAGTTCAATATCTTCCCATGATTTTTCAAGAAAAGGCGTAAGTCCATTAGGATCAATGCCAGCGCACATAATAAAATAATCATATTGTGATAAATCTACTTCATAAGTGATTGTGTTTATATTAAATGTTTCTCTTCCAACAACTGTTGTTTCAATGTTTTTTTTTATTAAAACTTCTGAAATTTTTTTACCAATACCAGAAGTACCGCCAATAACTATAGCTTTCATACGCATGCCAATTCTACAAAATCTTTATTCAACTGCCAAAAACGATCATAATCCATAATAGCCCAACGAATATCTTTATATTGATAAAGCATATGATATTCAACAAATAGCGGAACTTCATAATATTGGTCAAATTGCACTGCTACATATTTGCCTTTGCGGTTGAATTTCATAATAAGAATATTAAAATCGCCTTCGTCGCTAGCATCCAACAACTGGTCTAACCATACATTTAATTGCTTGCATTCTCCACTAAACAATTGATGAAATGGAAAATCGCCATAGCTTTTACATTCTGCATTGAATTTAGGAAAGCTTTGACCAGGTATAATATCGCCTTTAAATGAACGAATTTGACCTTCATGTAGATATTCTTTGCGTTTATTATTAGTTCCACCTACATAAGCGCCGCTACCTGGCGCACGAATAAACGTTTCGCCATATAAATTTGTTAGGTGTTTTGCAACATCACGTTCCCAACTATTGCCTTTGTTTTTGCTTTTGCTTGTCATACGGTCTCAATATCACTGCTATAACTTGTAAATCCATTTTCTTTGGTCACAGTAAGGATGTTATTTACACGACCTGCTAATTCATCACGGTGAGAAACAAGGAAAATAGTTTTATTGCGCTCACGTCCCATACGTTTAAGGATGTGTAGAGCATTTTCAACACCACTTGCGTCCATTCCACTATCAATCAATTCATCAATAAAGAGTAGATTTATGTTTTGATATAGCGATTCCCATACATCACGGAAAGCCCATGAAAGTGAAAGAATAAGACGATTGCGTTCGCCACGTGATAGGTTATCAAAGTCAAGATCACGTCCAAGTTCAGTGATCTCAACGTTAAGATCATTTTGGAAACGAACCTCGTGCGGCAATCCAATCGCCGATAGATAGCTACCAAGTCGGTTGTTAAGGTATGCAAGGTTCTGATCAATAATCTTCTTACGAACAAAACTATCTTTATTAGTAAGCATTTTTAACAAAAATTCTTGATGTTCTTGCATTTGTGTAAAATTATTAATGCTATCCCATGTAATTTCTTGAATAGCATTTTGTTCCATTTCTACAATCTGTTCAGCATACGGATCGCTTTCTTCTTGTTTGTTAAGCAATGAGTTTGCTAATTGTTCAAGCGTATTGCGATGATTGAGCGCATCTTCAATAGTATCATAGTGCAAAACTCCAAGTTGAGTTTCAGCGATATACTCTCTATCACCTAATTCAGTTGCAAGTTCAATAATTTGCTCACTGAAAGGACTCTTTTCAAGCATACGGTTTTCAAGAGTAGTGTTCATATTCTCAAGCGTATTGCGATGATTAAGTGCTTCTTCCAGTGTTTTGTAATATGGTTTTGGCGGTTGTGTTAGTTCGCCAATAAGTGCAATAGTTTCAAGATGTTCGTTTTTTTGTGTATGATTAGCAAGCAATTGCATCACGCTTTCTTGCAATGCGGTTTCTTTTGCTGCAAGAATATCTGCCTGATTATCATCATGGAGTTCGCTGCCGCAAGCATAACACTTGTGGTTTTTAAGGTCTTCGATCTCTTTCTTTAACTTTGCTTGTGTTTTTTCTTCTTTTTCATTGGCAATATCAATGGACGCAATCCATCGTTTTGCCTCATCACGACGCTTTACTTTAGCATCATAATCAGCAATATCACGATGAATAGCAATTTCGCTATCAATATCAATGCTTGAAAGGTCTGCAATTTGTAATTTTATTGCATCACAATCATCAAGTTGCTTCTTTTCCCACAGTTTTTGGCGAGTTTCAATACTTTTCAACTGATCATATAGTTTTTTATTAGCATTAAATTGCTCAAGCAAACGATGATTTGCAATCTCACTATCAATATCAATCTCACTTAATGAAATAAGATTTTTTTCAATCTTTGCACAATCTTCATCGTGTTTAGTTTGCCAAAGTTTCTGACGTTTTTTCAAGTTATCAATTTGTTCAGCAATGCGCAAATTAGCATCTTGCACTGCTTTAATACGAATTTTTTCTTCTTGAATCATGTCTTTAGTGGTTTTGATTTGATTCTTAAGATGATCTGCTTTTTCACTCAAGATAGTAATACCAAGTAGCTGTTCAATAACTTGGCGCTGATCATTGGCTCGCATGCTTAGGAATGGTTCAGTATAGGTGTTTAACGCAACTACATGCTTAAACATATCTACGCTCATACCTAGCAAACGATCAATATCGCTTTGTGTTTCACGACTATCACCTTGACTATCGTCGAGATAGCCATTTTGCTCTTGTCCATCAATATATAACTTAGTAACATTAGGACGCCGACCTCGTTCAATACGATATTGCCGACCACCCACTTCAAAATCAACGGTAACCATCATATTTTTACCGTTAGTTTTATTGATAAGGTTATCTTTCTTGATGTTTGTCAATGCCTGACCGTAGAGACCATAACTTAACGCATTGATGATTGTGGTTTTACCCGTGCCATTTCTAGCACCAGTGTCATCACCTCCTAAATCTAAATTTTCACCTAATACGAGAGTTAGGTCACTACGGTCAAAATTCACGGCTTGGGTCGCATTGCCCACGCTCATGAAATTCTTTACTGTCAAACTGTTGATTTTTAACGACATAACTTACCTTGATTTTATTTTATAAAAAAATAGATATTATTAAAAAACATAGTGTTTTTTCTATTTTAATATTACAGCATAATCATTTATGAATCAATAATTATTTTTTTGCTAATTCAAGTAGATTATTATAATATGGTTCATTTAAGAGTTTTTCGGCAATATCTAAATTGCTATAAGCATCCTCAAAAACTTTAGTAACATTTTCAATTTCAGAACGTGCTTGTTCTATTGTTGTGACATTTTGTTCTTGATTGCCATCAATTAAAAGTAAATGTAATCTTAATCGTGTGCTGCCATTTATAATTGAGTGTGGCTGACCACATGGCAATGCATATAAATGATTGTATTTTGACATTCTATAAAGTTTGTCACTAATCTGAAAAAGAACACTTGGATTGGTAACAATAGGTATATGATGTCTAGCATACCCAAAATCAGTATGTATAGAACCTGCTGTTTCTCTTTTTTTACCAGCTAATCGTATTCTTGAAAAAGATAAATTAGCAAATTTTTCTAATTTTTCTATTACTTCTATTACATATGGATGATTTTCTTGTAAATCACTTGTATAAAATTTATATTCTTGTTCAGAAACAATTTTAGTACTATTGGCGTATTTTCCTTTAGCAAATTCAAAATTATAAAAAGGATCATACTGCTTGCTAAAAAAAGCATCTGTGCCAACTCTTACAATTTGTTTTTCAATTGGCAGAGACAAATCAGTTGTTTTTAAATAAACATCATTTGAAATATTGCACCAACGATTATAATAAATTACACATTGTTTTCTAAATTCTTCCCAATCTACATCAATGTCTAATTCACGACTTGGAAGTTCTTGAAATGATAAATTATTCAAATCCATTAAGTATTTCCTTATAAGGTATTATATATTTCCATAAGCAATTTAGTATCATAATGTTGAGTATCAAGATTACTTATTTGACTCAATACAATTTGATCAACGCTTTCAAAGGCAACATCGCCAATAGCATTTTCAGTAAGTACTTCGCCACGATGTTGTATAAGACTCAATTCACGTACATTATATGTTTTATGCATTTCTTCTTTGATAAAGTTAGCTTCTTCATATGAAATTGACACATCTAATTGCACACGTGCATACGTGCGGTCATCTAAGTGTTGTTCAGGAGTTTCAAGCATTTGGATTAGATTTAACGTGCGATAACGAGGAGCACTTGTCCAATTATGATACACGGGGTCCGCACCCCATTGCAGTATCACTGCGCCACGCTCGTCGTCCCACGCATCCGCATAATTGTGCGGAAAAGCATTGCCGATATAATGAACATTGCCTTTAATCTGGCGTTTATGGAAATGACCTGTAAAAACAGTATCTACACCGCCAAGGTCATCTACTTTTAAACCGCCATGATCTGGCATTTCTACCTTGGCATTCATAAGAAAGCTTGGTAATTCAAAGTGTCCCATAACATACTTTGACTTAATTTTACGCATACTTTTGTATTCTTCGCCAATTAACCATGGCACAAAAGTAACATCGCCTTCGGTATGTTGGTTCTCAATTAGTTCAATATTCTTGAACTTTTGAATATAACGCACACTGGTGATGGTACGACGATCTTTGTGATACAGATCATGGTTGCCTGGAATAAACATTACACGCAACCCAAGGTTATTAAGACGCTCAAGTGTGCGAAGACTTACTTCCATCGTATTGATGTTTAGTGAGTTGCGTGTATCATGAAAATCACCAAGAAAGAGAATAGTATCACATTCTTCCTTCTTAACAAGGTCGATAAACCATGTTATATAGTTCTCGCAGTCTGCGAGAAACTGTGCTGAGTTGCTTTTATAACCTAAATGTAGGTCGGTGAATAGTGCTGCTTTGCGGAATAAATTGGACATGTTCTTACCATAACACAGTAAAAATTGTTTGTCAAATATTATTCTGAACCACCACCACCAAAATCACCGCCTCGTAGAGCATTGTCAGTTTGACGAGTATAACTTGGATTCAATCCATTGGCTTCAAGGATGTCGTCACGAAGGTGTTGGTTCCGTTTTTCAACGTTAAGAACTCTAGTAAAACTATTGGTGATAGTAGCAGTATAATAAGCAAAAGGATTGTTAGACTTGCTTTCGTCAAATTGTAGCCCTACCTGTGATAATTGTAACAGCGCCTGAGAGCGCATCTCATCATTATATGTATAACCACGCCAATTGCCCTTGGAACCATAGCGTTCGCATAGTTTAATAAACATGCGAGCTAACATTGGGGTCATTCTGCCATGATCCTTATTGAACCAACCATTTGCAATACCACCTTCCCAATGGCTTTTGCCACAGCAAATTAATTCATCATTCTCATTGAAACGATAGTGTTGAAATGGTGGAAAATTAACTTTAACGTGATGATCGCTTGTTGCTTTAGGCGATTTTTTACGACCTGGCGCAAGTGGAATATGATCCCAAGTAGTGATTCTAAAAACTAAATCTGTTTTTGAAATTTTATGCCAATCTATGGCATGATCATCTAATTTAGATTTTACACCGCTGGCAGTCATTGCTTCCCATGCTTGTTTAGCAAGTCTGTCAGCACGTGCGCGCTTTGCTTCTGCAATAGTTTTTTGATTAATTTTACTTAAACTTGGAAGAATAATATCATATTGTTGATCTTCGGTGGTTAAGTAACTGCAATAATTATTTTTACTGCGGTGAATTTCTTTTAATAGTTCTTTGTTTGTAAGATATGGTGTGCGTTTTGCTGTTGTCATGATTCTATTATATACTACTATTATTAATTAATAAATATTTTTATTAAGGCAAACATGGTTAATTTTACTTATCAACCCAATCAATACTATGCTAGATTACCAGCTACCAATCAAGTAGCTACAAATTTCTATAACCCTGGCCAAGCTACTCCGTTTGGGTATGGATTTAACGCTTCATCGGGCATTGCAAGTTATAGTGGTTATAATCGAAATAATCCAGTACCGGGCACAATTGGTTATAGTTTGCCAGCGCAAGCATATGCTAATTATGGAATTAATAATCTATCTAATTATGGTACGCAAAGTTTAAAAACACAATTGGTCAATACAGCGATCACTGCTGGCGTTAGTGGGTTAATAAATGGATTAACTGGCAATGGCAATGATCCATCTAATGGACGACTATACGGCAGTGGAATATCATATGGTGGAACAAGCGCACAACTGCTACAACCAAGTGATGCAGGCAGCAATGTGGCCTTCCAAGATGATAGCGAAGATCGTGTTATTATAAGTGATCAAAGTGGTATCTTTATTGGACAAAGTGATGTATTTGCACCGCTTGACAACGTTGGTGGCGTATTATTTCCTTATACCCCAACTATACAGGTAGGTCATAAAGCAAGTTATGATGCACAAACTCTTGTTCATACAAATTATGTAACGCCACAATACCAACACAGTTCAGTTGATAATATTGGTATTCAAGCAGTTTTTACTGCTAATTATCCAGCAGAAGCCGAGTATATGGTTGCTATGTTGCATTTTTTCCGCAGTGTAACAAAAATGTTTTATGGCACAGACCAATTAGCTGGTACTCCTCCGCCAATTTTATATCTAGATGGATATGGCAAATGGACTTTTGATCATATTCCTGTAGTTATAACTGGTTTTGATTATAGTTTGCCCAATGATGTTGATTATATTAGCTGCACAGTATTGGGTGAAAAACAAAAAGTTCCCACTACTTTAACTGTAAATTTAAGTATGTTACCTACATACAGTCGTAATAAAATCAGTAATGAATTCGGCGTGGTTGATTTTAGCCAAGGTTCGCTACTTACTGCATCTGGTGGCAGCGGAACAAGTAGCAGCGGAGGGTGGATTTAATGGCAACGACTCCTATTTCATATAGTCAGGCAAGTCCTTATTATAGCACACCTTTTTTTGAAAATGGCAAATTTCTTGATTTGCTTAATTTTCGTTCTATTCCAAAACTTCCAGACGATATTTTGACAGGAATTCCTGTAAATTATAATCTTCGTCCTGATTTATTTGCACATGATTTATATGGTGATAGTCGCCTTTGGTGGGTATTTGCTGCCAGAAACCCTAATACGCTGATTGACCCGCTATGGGACTTTACAAGTGGAACTCTTATATATTTGCCAAAAAAAGGTACGCTGCAGACTGCGTTAGGAACGTAATATGCCAACTACTTTAAGTCCGCAAGAACAATTAAGTGCAGCTAGTAATCAGTTACAAACATGGTATAAGCAACAACTTGCAACAGGCGGCCCAATGCTTGGTACGCAATATTCACAAAAAGCATATGATATTTTAAACAGTGGAAATTATCCTGCATTAGAACTTGCTGTTCCAAATGGTAAGCCCGCTGATTCTTTTGATATTACTTTTGCATTGCCAGAAGATTTAGGTTCTTATTCTCTTGTAAGCAACAATACTGGTTATGGAACAGGCCAACAAGTTACAATACCACAAACAAATCTTACTGCACAACAATATACAGATGCAATTAATTCTTCGCCAAATACAAATCAAGGCAATGCATTTGATGCTGCTCTAACACAAGCCTATGGCGCACAGGTTGCAAAACAAGAAGCAACCTCTTCAGTAACTGAAGCTACAACTGCTGCAACTTCTCAACAAACTGCAATAGATCAGGCAAATGCTATAGCTCAACAACAAGCAATCGCTGCTGGTAATCCTAATAACACAGCACAAAACAGCGGCGATGGCGCAAATGTTCCGCTGACACAACAACAAATCGTAGATAATGCCAATGCTATTCAAGCTGCACAAACAGCAACTTTAAATCAAACAAATGGCGTTGAATTAGTTTCAAATCAAACTATTAATGCAGCAACAAATGGAGTGACAGAAGATAATTCATCCGCAGCTACGCCTAGTGTTACTAGTTCAATTAGATTTAGCGACCAAACTAATTTGGGCAGTGGAACAGGAACTAAAACAAAACCTGGCGAAGATACTATGTCAAGCACTGCGGCTACCTTATCAAGTGGGCCTGCTAGTGGCGGAAGTGATGCAAGCAGCAGTGCTGGCAACAGCGGCACAACAAATTTTGTAGCAGCACCTGATAATAAACTGCATAGTTATGTTAATTGGACATATAAAATATCGCTTTACGGCGTTCCTTATACAACTATTAATCAAATGTATGATGGCAGTATAAGTCCTGGCAATGAAGAAGCAATTCTTGCTGGCAGCTATTTTGTACTGAGTGATGGTGGATATGGCGGAAATACTGCAAGCAGAAATTTTTTTCCAAATGATTTAACAATTGACAATGTTGAAATTGAAACTGTTATTAGCAACGATCAAAAAACACGTGGAACTGATGTAATACGCATTAAATTTGATATTATTGAGCCATATACGGTTAAATTTTTAGGCCAACTACAACAAATGGCATTGGCACTTGATCCTGGTGCTGATTGGAGTGCTTCTTTTTTTGTTATGAAGATTGAATTTTTAGGATATGATGATTTAGGACAACCTAAACCTATAGAAAAAACTACAAAATATATACCATTTACTTTTTTAAATATGAAATTTAAAATAACAAGCAGTGGCGCAGTTTATAGTTGTGAGGTTATTCCTACAAATAGTATGGCAAGCACAGTGCTTGATAATCAAATACCATTTCATGTTGAGATACAAGCTAGCACGATTAATGATTTGTTTAGTGCAGAAACTGCAGTTTATAAATCACGCAGCAACAGTGATGTACTGCAAGCACGAGGCGATTCAACCTCGCAAATTCAAAGCGCAAGCGTAACTGGATTAAATGCAACTACCACAACAAATGCAAGTTCTACTGTAATTAAACATTTAACTGATGCGTTAAACAAAAATGAAGCAGATAAGTGTTTAAAAGACAATAGTGGGCAGTTATTGCCAAATAATTATAAATTTGTTTTTGATGATAAAATAGGCACAGCTACGCTATTTGATCCTGATAAATTTTCAACACAATCAACTGGTTCTACTGATCCAAAAAATTTACAAAATGCGCTTGATGGAAAAACAGGTGCGTTAGCATTAGAACTTAAAAATGGCAAATTCAATGCACAAGCTGGTACAAAGATAACTGACTTTATTAGTAGTGTTATCACTGTTAGCAGTTATATGTTGAAACAGTATAATCCAGGTGATAAAGCAAATACACCACTTAGTTTGTGGAAAATTAATCCTGTTGTAAAATATAGACAGTGGGATACAAGTCGTAATTTCTGGGCAATGGATATTGCTTATTATGTAACACCGTATGATTTAAAAGGTCAAGATAGTCAAAATTTTGGTCAAGCTAAAGTTGATAAGAATGAAATAGTAAAAAGCTATGATTATCTGTATAGCGGAAATAATAAAGATGTGTTAAATGTTGAAATTAATTATCAAATGGCATTCTTTGAAATTATAAATGGCACATCATCGCATGCTCAGCTTACTAAAGATACACCAGGTTCTCAACAAATAACTAATTCAAGTGGGCAACAAGCACAATATGATAGTTCGCAAGATCAACGTTTTTTTAAACGTCGCAAACATTATGTTAATGGAATAGCAAATCGTCAAAATAGTGCGCCTACAGGATTAGATGAAGCAACTATTGCTATTCAAAATGTTATGGAACGTAACTTTGATACAAGTGGTGATATGGTACAACTTAATATAGAAATAGTAGGTGATCCAGATTGGATAGCACAAGATACTATATTATATGGGCCGCTAATTGGTGGTTTTGATCCATATATAAATGGCGGTAGTATCAACTTTTTAAAACCTGCTTACTTTAATTTCTTTTTTCAAGCGCCTACGCATGATTATGATGACATAAGTGGGATATTTCAATCCGATGGAGCTTATAGCCAGTTTAGTGGAACATATCAAGTAGTACGAGTTATAAGCAATTTTAGTGGTGGAAAATTTACACAGAAATTAGATAATGTTCGAGTACCCAATCAAGATGATCCTAGTAGCGGCGATAGTAGAAGCGAAACCGTAGGCAAACAAAAAATATCTACAAGCAATTCTATCACTTCACATGCTGCTAGAGCAGAAGCTGCTGATTCTAAAGTTACACTTACAAACAATAAAGTACCAACTGCTCCACCACCGCCAACTGCGGCTGCTCCTGAAGCTTTTAATGATTTAACAGGAGCAGCAGTCATTCCAAATGTAACTTCAAGAGTTCCAACTTTTAATGAAGATTTTGGTGTGCCTGGTGCTGACTAACTGTAAAAATTAAGGAATAAGAATGCCAAGTATTAACGATTTAGGATCAACACAGTTTAGAAAAACTCCAAAATGGAGCGCACATGAACAAGCAGATGGTGTGCGTATTAATGGCGGACCTTTTGTTGGAATCGTAAAAGCAAATACTGATCCGCTGCGCAGTGGGCGCTTACAAGTGTGGATTCCTGAATTAGGCGGCAACCCAAATGATGATAATGCTTGGCGCACGGTTAATTATAGTACGCCATTTTATGGTGTAACTAATCATCGTGATAACAGTGGGTATGAAGGTGCGCCGCATAGCTATGGGATGTGGTTTGTGCCACCTGACATTGGTGTAAAAGTGCTATGTACATTTGTTAATGGCGATCCTGCACGTGGTTATTGGTTTGCTTGTATTCCTGAGTGGCCAAATATGCATATGGTGCCAGGTATAAGTGCGCCAGTAGATGGCTCTTCGCCTAATCCTGTCGTAGATTATTATTCTGATGAAACGCCTGGTAATAAATTATCACAATTTACAACATTAAAAAAACAATCACATTCTATACAAGAAAAAATATGGGAGACGCAAGGATTGCTTCAAGACCCTGACCGTGGGCCAGGTACTAGCAGTGCATTTCGTGAAACACCAAGTGCAGTATTTGGTATCTCTACACCAGGTCAGCCGCTTGATCCAAGTGATCCACAAGTTTTTAGTGATCCACTTAATGCACCATATGATAGTTTTGGTGTAAAAGGACGCAAAGGCGGTCATACATTCATTATGGATGATGGCGATAGCAAAGGCAAAAATCAAATGGTGCGCTTGCGTAGTGCTGGTGGTCATATGATTATGATGAATGATACAAAAGATTTTATCTATGTTATCAATAGTAAAGGCACATCTTGGGTAGAAATTAATTCTCAAGGTGATATAAATGTCTATAGTGGCAGCAAGGTAAATGTATTTGCACAAAGTGAAATTAATTTAGAAACTAAAGGTTCGCTTAAACTTCATGGTGGTACTGTAGATATTAAGAGTGATGCTGGCTTGAATATTGAAGCAAAAGATATTAATATTCTTGGCAGTGGCAGTACTAAGCTTACAGGCAAACAAGCATTGCACTTGAAAGGCATGAATACCTATCTTACAGGCGATAGCTGTATTCAGATTAAAGCAGATGGTCACATTGATTTAAAAGGTGCTTGTCATACAATCAATACTGCTGATGCTACAAAAGCTATGGAAGCAAGTGGCGCACAAACTCCAAGTAGTATGCCAACTAAAGAAGCATGGACAGGTCACCAAAGTGCAGCCAATCCACAAGCTCAACCAACTTATGGCGCACAACAGCATCAACCTGCTGGCGCTGCTGGAAAGTATGGCGCAACATCAAATTATGGCAGTGGTACTGTGCAACAATCTTATGGACCAATGACAAATAATATACCACCTACTGTTTATAATAGTGGCCCACAAGGCAGCTTTAGCGGTCAAAGTTCAGTATTTGGTAGTTATAGTCCTGAAGGTTATATTTCAAGTGGTTTAAGTTTTGCTGTTCAAAGTTTAATAAAAAATATAACTTATGGAACTGGCGCTTCATTCACTCCAAACAATGCAGGTAACACCAAAAATACTACTATTCAATATAGCGTAGGCGAATCACAAAACAATCCTGGTAATTTGCAATATGATCCAAGTGATAAATTTGCAGTTGGTTTTGCTAATCATCTTGCAGTTTATACAAAACCAGAAAATGGCATTGCTGCTCTTATGGTATTATTTGATAGCTATATTAATGGCAGCAATATTACTTGCATAAGTTTAGTTCAAAAATACTTACAAGCAAGCAGTCCAACTGAAAATAACGTTGTTTCTATGGCTAGATTTATACAAAATAGTATTGGAATAAATCCAACTGATTTTGTTAATTTGAAAGACCCAACAACACGAATTGGTTGGGCAAGCACAGTTATAAATTATCTACAAAAACGTATCATTTATACTTACGATCAAGTATTAAGTGGTTGTGCGCTAAGCCTTGGAATTGATACTGCAACATTTGCTGCGAAAGCACAACCAGTTTCACAACCATGGCAAAATAGCAATGGTGGCAATCAATATAGTGGATTTGTAAATCCAGCTAAAAATACCAGTGTATCAAATAACGGCAGCAGTCCGCTACAAGCTATTGGAACAAAAATTCTTAACAGTGTTATTAACAACATTGTAGGAACTGTAAGTTATAATGTTGGCAGCGCAGTTGGCAATACTATTAATACAGTTGTTAATGGCAGCAGCAGCACTGCTGGTTCTGCAATTTCACAAAATACAGGTGTATTTTCGCAGCTTAATGGTCAAGTGTTTGGCAATGGACAGTGCGCCGCTCTAGCACAAAGCAACATTCCTAACTTTGGAACTATGAGTAGTATCCAGCAAGGCGCAAATGTTTTTGATACTAAACCACCGCCAGGCACTATCATTACAACATTCAATTATACAGATGCTAATGGTAATCCTGCTTATGCACCACCAGGCAGCGGCGGCGTAAGCGGTTCAAGTCACACTGCAGCTTTTCTTGATTATCACTATGATGCAAATGGCAATCGTGATGGTATTGTAGTACAAGATCAATACAGTGGCAAATCATGCGGTCCGCGTGTGATATATGATGGTAACGGAAATGAAGCAGCAAGCAAATTCTATGTTGCCAAGAGTGCAGCCAATGGTTATGATTCTAACGGTGTGCAATTGCCAGGTTCGCCAACAACTACGCCAGCACCTGACAATGTTCCGTTACCAACACCAAGACCTGCAGACCTAAACACTACAGATAGCGATACAACTGCTGCTCGTGATATTACTAAATCAAATAGCAATATTGTTCCAACAGCATCTAATCCAGGCGATATTGCAGGCGGCGGAACAAACAACACAAGCACAACAAATGTAGCTACAGTATCTAATCCAACTGATCGTTCAATTTACAATTATGGAAGCGGATCGCAGGCGCAAGATACAAGTATAACAGTTAGTGGCAGTAGTGGAGATAGATTGCCTGGCGATGCTACAGGCACTACAACTGCACATATTGAAGCTTCAAATAATGCGTATTATGCGTCAAGCTATCCATCAAACCCGTTACCTGCAGATAATACTAGCAATAGCAGTGGATTAATGCGACCTGATCCTTATATACCAGCCCAAGTAGGTGGTTTAACTCGAACATACGATGCTGCAAGTGGCACATATAGTTGGGTTGGAAAGGATGATACAGGAGCATCAGTGACTGTTCCAGATAGTACCATAAAAGGATTATATGCTAGTGGTCAAACTACTGAGTCTCTCAATGAGATAGGAGCCGGTGGAATTAAATCAATCAATGATAGCGGAACTATACAAGCATCACTTGCACAAACAGAAGGTGGCAGCGGCAGTTACTTAAGTAATGTTACTGAATATAAAGCGCCAGTGGATAACAGCATTACTGGCGAACAACGAGATGCTGCGTTTAACAGTGATTATAACAGCAGTCGTGATATTCAATATACGCCAACGAGTGCTGATTATAAAAACCAAATGCCACAGCCTACAAATAATATTACTAGCCCTGATGCCGCTACTGGTTATGTAAACCCTGATCAACCTACTGCATCAAATGGTTTAAATCAAGGCACCGATGCTTACAATGTCAATAGTGATCCACGACAAGGTGAAGGCACACTAAGTGGTGGGTATAATGATCCTGTAAGTACAACCACTGCACAACCAAACAACGTTCAAACACAACCAACAGATTCATCTTATCTGCCAATTGAAAAACCAGCACCTAGTGCAGGCAGTGGATCGGCTGCACCTGGCGGCGCACAAAATACTCCACAAGGAACAGCAGCAACAAACGGCGCTGGCAAGAGTTGTTAAGGTAAATATGTGATGGCATTATATAAAGGTTATAGCAGTGTTAATCGAGATTTTGGACCTTATGGGATCACTGATAATGATCTCATTGTTCAAGATTTAATAAATCATCTTTCAATACGCAAAGGTGAGAAGTTGATGAATCCTAATATTGGATCAATAATTTGGAATAAATTATTTGATCCTCTAACGCCAGCATTAAAAAATGAAATTAAGAAAGATATTGATAGAATTATAAAATATGATCCACGTTTTAATGTAGTAAGTCAAACACTTGTACAAGAATCGCCTGATGGACGTGGATTAATATTAAATTTTCAACTTCAATTTGCCACAGACAGCAAAGTTGCAGCACTAAGTGTGCTATTTGATAACAAATCAAATAAATTATATGTGCTTTAATAGTCGCATATTATTCGCAAAATAAATAATCAGAGGTAATTTTTTAATGGCTGTGGGAACTCGTCAAACCAATATCTTTGCTGCTGAAGATTGGAAGAAAATATATACAACATTCAGCAATGCTGACTTTCAAAGCTATGACTTTGAAACGCTACGCAAAGTTATGGTCGATTATATTAAGACCTACTATGCTGAAGATTTTAATGACTTTATTGAAAGTAGTGAATATGTTGCGTTGCTTGATGTTATTGCTTTTGCTGCACAAAGTGTGGCTTTTCGTACAGACCTTAATGCTCGTGAAAACTTCTTGGAAACTGCAGAACGCCGTGATAGCGTCCTGAAACTAGTAAAACAGCTTAACTATGTTCCTAATCGTAATCGACCAGCAAGTGGATTTTTAAAATTTAAAAGTGTTGCTACTACAGAAAATATTCAAGATGTAAATGGCACTAATTTAAGTCGGCTCACTGTTAATTGGAATGATGCAAACAATCCAAGTTGGGCAAGTCAATTTACTCAAATACTAAATGCGGCCATTAGTAGTAGTCAAAAAATTGGCAAACCTTATGCAAGTAAAATTATTAATAATGTTCGTACTGAGCAATATAATCTTGCTATTCCTAATACTATTCTGCCTATTTTTTCTTTTAATAGTACAGTAGCTGGCACTTCAACTGCTTTTGAAGCAATTAGTGCAAATATTTTGACTAGCGATACAATCACTGAATATGATCCAGGCAATCGTGGGCAGTTTGGTATTGTTTATCAAAACGATAGTCGTGGTAACGCATCTCATAATACAGGATTCTTTATCTACTTTAAGCAAGGAGTTTTAAACTCAACTGATTTTAGTATAACTGAAAAGGTTGCAAACCGTGTGTTTAATATTAATACAGCAAATATTAACAATAACGATATTTGGATGTATGAAATCAATAATGGAACCATTGGTACTGAATGGACCCAAGTAGCAAGCACCGCTGGCAGCAACGCTATCTATAACAGTGTTGCTCGTGGTATTCGTACTCTTTATAGCGTAAGCACTCGTATCAATGATCAGATTGATCTTATATTTGGCGATGGTAGTTTTAGCGACATTCCTTTAGGAAATTATCGTGCGTATTATCGAGTTAGTAATGGTCTAACCTATCGCATTGCTCCAAGCGATATGAGCAATATTACTATTAGTGTGCCTTATATTAGTGGCAATGGTCGTACAGAAACTCTTACTATTACGACAGCATTGCAATACACTGTTTCAAATTCATCACGCCGTGATTTAACAAGTGAAATTAAACAAAAAGCTCCACAAGCATATTATACACAAAATCGTATGGTTAATGGAGAAGATTACAATACTTTTCCATATACAAGCTATAGTGACATTGTTAAAGTAAAAAGTGTTAATCGTTTTGCCAGTGGCGTAAGTCGTGGTTTAGATATAACTGATCCAACTGGCAAATATACTTCAACAGATTTATATGGTCGAGACGGTATTTTTTATAAAACAACTTATACAAACAGTTTTGATTTTACATTTAACAGTCGCAATGATATTTTAAATGAAATTAATAATAAAATATTGCCAATTATCCAAGGCTATCCTATGCGCCATTTTTATTTTGAAAATTGGACAGCATTGGATTTTACTAATCTTTCACCATCTTATTGGTCTCGCAACACTGATGATACTACAAGCAGTACAGGATTTTTTATAGCTATTGGTGATACAACCAAAACTCCACAGCCAATTGCTGGTGGTACTACAAATAACAGACAATACTTACAAATTGGCAGTTTAATTCGTTTTGCAGCGCCAGATGGTCAATATTTTGATGCAAGCAATACTCTTATTACTGGAACTCCACAACTTTCTAGTGATAGAACTTATATTTGGGCAAGTATTCAATCTATTACTGGCACAGGTTCAACAACAGTTCTTGTTGCTGGTCGTCAGATTG
>Ga0208257_1000127_pt1 | contig 26826 bp, 28 predicted proteins | sample CryBogCBH10Sep07_FD_184610 | JGI IMG/M metagenome (GOLD analysis project Ga0208257, IMG submission 184610) | Freshwater microbial communities from Crystal Bog, Wisconsin, USA - CBH10Sep07 (SPAdes) | ecosystem: Environmental > Aquatic > Freshwater > Lake | place: Crystal Bog, Wisconsin, USA... | reverse complement strand
CAGACACCTGTGTACCTAAAGCTATTGTACCACTTAAAGCTGATGTAGGAATTGTTGTGCTAGCAGTCATTGCGCTAGTACCATTTCCATAAACATAACCAGTTAGTCCAGTTGTTCCTGTGCCACCACTAGCCACATTTAATGTTCCTGTAACTTGGCTTGCTAAATTTATTGCAGAAAGTGAACCACCCAATGTTAGTGAACCAGAACTAGTAACATTTCCTGTAAGTGTAATTCCTTGAACTGTACCTGTACCAGAAACGCTAGTTACTGTACCGCCTGTACCTGTAGCGTTAATTGTTACTGAGCCATTGTTGGTATTTAATGTTACTCCTGATCCAGCTACTAAATTTGTTACACCAGCATTTGTAATCGTTTGATTAGGAAATGAGCCACTAACTGATATTCCTGTACCAGCAACAGTCGCTGGTGTTGCAGTACCAGTACCGCCATTAGCAACTGGAAGTATACCTGTAACCCCAGAACTTAGGGGTAATCTAGTTGCGTTAGTTAGGTCAGCATATGTTGGTTGTCCTAAATTTGGGGTTACAAGAGTCGGAGAATTAGAAAGTACATTTGAACCACTACCAGTAGATGTAGTCACTCCAGTACCACCATTTATTACTGCTACAACACCCGTGACATTAGCTGCGTTACCAGCGATGTTACCTGTGATTGCAGAACCTAGTATTGTTGTTGATGCAGTAAGTCCATTGTTTCCATTGCCAGAAACATAGCCATTGAGTGTAGTAGATAATGTTAAAGTACCAGAGCTTGTAACTGGAGTATTGGTTACTGTTAAACCAGAGGGTGCTGCAAGTCCTACGCTTGTTACTGTACCACCGGGATTACTGGAACTGATTTGTACACTACCATTGTTTGCATTAACTGTAATATTAGAACCAGCTACAATGTTAGTTACACCAGTATTGGTTAAAGTTACTGTCGAACCAAGTTGAGCATTAGACCCACCACTAAGCCCAGTACCAGTGACAATATTAATTGAGTTGTTAGTGAGTTGGCTATTCGTAATCGTGCCAGACAACGCCGTGGTAGGGATGCTAGTAGAAGCAGTGACATTGTTAGTTGAATTGCCGTAAAGATAACCAGTAAGAGTAGTAGTTCTGAGATTGTTCGTGTAGACTGCATTTGGAGTAGTAAGACCTAAACTTCCATTCATTACGGAAGTAACGCTTGTTGGAGTAATGTTACCTAAACCAATGGTTATATTTGGTGTAGATGTAGCCGTAGCAACAGATGTAATAACGCCGTTTTGATTGTTGGTGCTTACGCTAGTCACAGTACCGCCGGGGTTACTAGAGTTAATTTGTACTGAACCTGTAGCTGAATTAATAGTAACATTAGTACCTGCGACAATAGAAGTAACACCTGTGTTTGATAAAGTGATTGAGCCAGTAGAAGCATTGGCACTTATGCCAGTACCTGTAGATATATTCGTTACACCAGCATTGCTAAGGGTAACTGAACTTCCAAGTTGTGTATTGCCACCACCGCTCAAACCATTGCCAGCTATAACATTGATAGAATTATTAGTTAGCTGACTATTAGTAATATTTCCCAAAGTACCGCCTAAAGTAAGATTTCCAGTTGTAGTAACATTACCAGTAAGAGTAATGCCATTTACATTTCCTGTACCACCTACTTGTGTGACTGTACCATTGTAATTATTGGTTAAAGTAATTGTACCACCTAATTGCACGTTACCACCGCCTGATAAACCTGTACCCGCAGTAACTGTAATTGAATTATTAGTTAACTGACTGTTAGTGATCTTACCTGTCAAAGCGGTTGTAGGAAGATTGCTACCATTGTTTAAGCTTACATAGCTTGGTGTGCCTAAGTTAGGCGTGACCATTGTAGCACTATTAAGCGTAGCATTGTTAGAGAATACAATAGCTCCCGTACCTGTTTGTGGCGATGCACCCAGTTGATCTATAGTTGCACCGTTTACAATTCCGTAACCTACTGCGCTATTTGGCGTATTAGTAATTTGATTCCAAGAGACATTACCACTTACGTTAGTTGCTATAATTATACCCGTACCATTGGGAGTAACCGATGTTCCACTACCTACAATAAATGAGTTAGTAAGTGCATTAGTGCTCGGCGACTTTTGCACATTAACATTAGGTACTTGCGCTGCTAAAGCACAAGCGGTGAGTAAATAAGCAATTAGCTTCTTCATGAAGTTACAGAGGGGATTGAGTAAAGAGTTGGAACGAATTTACCTTGACCTACACTCCAGACATAATCGAATGTAGCTGATAAAAATCCTCCCGTAGTAGTAATGCTTGTTAATAAAACTCCTGTTATAGAACCATTATAGATCTTTATTAAGATACCAGAAGTTGCTGGTAATAACAATACTACTTTTACATGAGCACCAGAGACTGCACCAGCAGTAGAAATAATAATATTACTTGTTCTAGCTGTTCCAGTGAAAGTAATAATCTCAGTATGATTAGAGGTTGTAGGAAGAATTGAATTATTCCCACTAACATTGGTTTGTTCGTTTTCACTGGTATAAAGTTGCGGTGGGGTAGGTAATGCCCAACTTGTATTTATTACAGTAATATATCCAGCAGTATAAGTAATAACTTGATTCGTGGTACTTAAACCCTGAACAATTAACCAATACTGAGCAGATGATTGCGCGCCTAAAGAAAGATCTGCTAATGCAGCCGTTATATTAAAAGTTGCATTTTGTAATAACCCTGTTTGCCAATCAGCCCAATCACAATAGGTCGTAGTAAAAGATGAAGCAGGTACAGTAATTGCTACAGATTGCACTAGCGAAGTATTGCTCTGTTGCAATACAAGTTGCATTGATGCCAAGTTTGATAGGTCAACAGGGTTGTTGTAAGCATCAAAGACGGCAACTTGAAATGCCACGTTAGAGGCGCGCCACATCCGTGGCGTTGTGCCTGTGTTCGCATCGTATGGTGAACCGCCCGTTACGGAGAGTTGTAGGCGTATTGGTTCTTGTGAATATTGGGCGGCTATCATAGTTTAAACTCCGAATACTTGGATTGAGATACAGCTAGAATCTTCTGAAGCAGGGCCACTACCTGTATAAGGTTCCCATGCATAAACACGAAGTTGGTTTGCGGTACGAATACCAAGAGTTCCAATAGGGCCAGCTCCAGTAATAATGTTATTATCACCAGCGATACTATTTACGCCGTTTTGTGTACCACATGAGCCAGTAAAAGAATAATTAGCACTTGGTAATGCGCCTGAAGAAAAGAAAATGTCATACACGCCTGTTGATACTTTATAAACATGATCTACATTATATGAAGCAGCACCGCCAATGATTGTACAATTTGTACCTGTGGTTGCACGACCATCAAAACATACCCATGCCCTAGCAATCTGAGGGCTGATAGTAGAAACTATGTTTTGTATGTATGGAATCCAGTAAGCCGTATTTAAACCATTACCCGTATTATTATTTTGTAAACTTACATATAAAGTACCAAGACCATCAGAAGATTTAGCAAAAGACCCTTGGTAATAAGTAGTATTTATATCCCATTCAGGGATACCTTCCTGATAAAGGTAATTAAGGAAGTAAGAAGTTACAAATTCTACTGCATTAACGTCTTCAAGATTAGGCTGAGTTGTACCTCCTGCAATAGCAGTAACCGCGCCTTGCCAACCATTGAGCCAAGCAGAAGTTTGAATGAGTGCTGGGTCTTGGCTATAAGCAGGTGTCCCTGCAACCGCAGTACCGAACTCAGCTATGTCGCTAGTTGGCGAACCACTACCACCTAAATAGGTAGTATGGTTAGCGTCAAAAAGCTTTGTTGTCTTTCTTACAATGGTCTTAGACATCGATAATATTAGTTAAAGGTTGTATTTTTAAATTCAATCTTATTCAAGTAACCAGTTAGATCCGTCTGAATAAACCTTACGGACATATCCACCGCCGCCTGAAGTAGTATTACCTATGTTACTACCGGGGGAATCTGTACTATCTGAAACAAAACATTCACCATATTGATTTGCACCAGCAGAAGGTAATGTACCAACAGTATAATGTTGTAATCTAATAACACTGCCAATTCGTAATTGACTAGAATCAATTTCTATTGGATTGGCATTACCAAAAGTAGCTATAACGGCATAAGCATTAGCAGGAGTAGAATTATAATACCAAACTAAATTTATATTATAATTAGTCGATTGCCCTAAACTTATTTGTCCATTGCCAGAACCAGCATAAAAATTATAATTATAACCAGCCGTTGGTAAAAATAATGAAGATGCACCAAAAATTGAATTGTTACCTGCAGAGGTAAATGTACCTGTAAAAGAAGGATTATTTGTAGTTGGCCCAGTATTTGTTAAAGTACCACCAGAAAAACTTAAACCCGTACTTACATTTACTTTATTTAATGCTCCTGTAGAATCAGTATACATGATACCAGTTCCACCTGTGGCAAATGATGGTATTGTAACTTGAGAAGCATTAACAGTCATTACGCTGTTACTTATACTATTTCCACCTAAGTATGCGGTACTAATATCTAATATATTAGCAGCACTTGTACCTGACATTGCAGCACCCGCAGTTAATGCCACAGAATTATTAAAATGCGTGCCTGAAGTATTACTATAGCTGCCATCTGGGTAATTAATAGTATTAGAAGCAGATAAAGTAGTAAATGCACCTGTCGAAGGAGTAGATGAACCAATACTAGAATTATTAATATTTTTATTATTAAAACCTTCAGTACCAGATGGAGTAGTATAATCTGCACCAGCTGTAGCAGCTGTAATAGTACCCGAGCCATTACCTTTAACTATTCCATTAACATTACCTATACCATTACCTGCGTAAGCCGAAGCTAATGAAACTGTTCCTGTACCAGTTATTGGGCTTGGGCTAACGCTAATTCCTGTACCAGCGGAAATACTAACTGATCCGCCGCTTGAACCATTAGAAGCAGTAGTAATTCTACCATAAGAATCGATTGTAATATTGGCATTAGTATAAGAACCAGAACTTACTCCTGTAGTTGGTAAAGAAACTGTAGCTACATTAGAAGTAGTAACCACATTAATTTGACCAGTAGTTCCATTAACTGCAGTAATTCCTCCACTGCCGCCTCCACCTCCAGTAGCTGTTAAAACACCACCAGAAAAATTAAGTCCAGTGCTTACTGTTACTTTATTTAAAGCCCCTGTAGAATCGGTATATAAAATACCATTACCACCTATAGAAAAAGAAGGAATGGTAACTTGTGAAGCATTAACTGTCATAACGCTATTTGTAATATTATTTCCACCTAAATATGCAGTAGCAATATCTAGAATGTTGGCAGCACTTGTACCTGACATTGCAGCACCACCCGCCAAAGATACTGCATTAGTAAAATGAGTACCCGAAGTATTACTATAACTACCATCAGGGTATGTCATTGTACCAGTAAATGTAGGATTATTAAAACTACCGCCGCTATTACCAGTACTAGATAATGTACCCCCAGAAAAATTTAAACCTGTTCCAATATTAACTTTATTTAATGCTCCTGTTGAGTCTGTATATAAAATACCATTTCCTCCAGTAGCAAATGAAGGTATTGTAACTTGTGAAGCATTAACTGTCATAACACTATTTGTAATGTTATTACCACCTAAATATGCAGTAGAAACATCTAAAACATTGGCTGCACTTGTACCTGATATTGCTGCACCACCAGCTAAAGCTACTGGGCCAGTAAAATGAGTACCCGAAGTATTACTATAACTACCATCAGGGTATGTCATTGTACCAGTAATAACTGGATTATTAAGTGGTACGGTTTGAGCGAAACCGAAACTAATTAAGCTTAAAAAGAGAAATATTTTTTTCATGCTAGTGCTTCCCAGAAAATTGAATGTGTGGTATCGCCTGTTGGCCCAAAAAGTTGAACTTGAAAAGAAGTAGTACTAATAGTTCCGCTAACAACATTACCTTGAATTAAGGACGAGCTTGTTGATGGCGTATAAAACGTCAAACGTATCTTAGTAGGAACTACAGGTAATGTCGATCCATAGCTGATAGTAAATAAGGTGTTTGTCGCTGATCCGATAGTATAAACATTATTAGCGAGTAAACGGCCACAAAGAAGCGATACTGAGATTTGTCCGCTGCCAGATGCGACACTTTGAACTTCTAAAGAGTCGTCACTTAAAGGTACGGTTCTTACGGTAGAGATACCTAGAATTGTTGATGTTGCCATGAGATTAAGTAGTTACACGCTCTGTTGTATTGTCGGAAAGGGTACGGATTGTTGTGCCGTCTGATAAAACGCGTAAATTACCTGCGGACACAAAATTTATACCTACACCCATTGGTTTAGGTAAAAACTGTTCTATGATGGAAATAGGAACTGTTTGAGAAATATCTGGGGCAATATAATAAGTCAAAGTCATGTTAGTATTATCTACTACTGTGATTGTGCCCGGAAAAAACTGATTCAACAACTTTTGAATAGAGTATAAAGTATTATCACTAGAATTGAGGATAATCTTTAACTGGATTAAAATGCGATAAGCATCATCAGATAATGCGAAAGAGTTGGTATTTAAATAACCATACCGCATCCAAATGATGCCTGTATTAACTCCACCAGCGTATCTTTGTAAACCATTGGGATTACCTGTGTGGCCGGGGTAGCGTTCAAATCCATACGTATTTACCGTTGATGATGTACCCTGTAATCTTGAAATACCTACATACTTACCAATAATATCTAACTGAACTCCTACAGCCGTATTAACATCAAAAGCAACTTGTAAGCTTTGAGTTAAATAGTCACATACTGCTTGTTTACATAATATAGCAATCGTTTGAGTTGCTTTGGGCAACCCACGATATTGCAATATAAGGCGATCCTTATAGTATGATACTACATCATCTAGATTAGGATTCATTAAGAAGTAATTTGAATATAGGTACTAGCTGGTGATGGTATAATAAACTGATAATTTATGGCCGTAGGACTTACGGTAGTAGACCAAGTAGTACCATCTTTAGATACCGCTTCACCACTAATAACTACATTAGGATATTGAGACTTTATGTAAGATACTATTGAAGTAGTATCTGCTATTTGATTTATGCTATAAGAATTAGCGAAATAATTAAAAACAGATTGAGCTATGTTTGAAGTAGAAATAGAACCTGTAATTGCTTCAGCCGTACATTTAAAATACAGGGGCTGAGTTGTAGCATAATCAAACAAAACGCTAAAATTAGTACCATCAAGTTGTGGTACACTTATAGAGATACTACCTTTCATGCCACAGCCCGCATTACGTTTAACGTAAATAGCATTTGCTACTTCTGTTTGAACGGTAGAATTATTAGTACCAGAAACAATACACCAAATGGAATGGCCGGGGACTCCATTAACGTCTGTAGTAGCTGTTATATTTTCATATACAGAAGCATAATTAATTCCATCTACATCTATTAACGCTCCGTATAATCCTGCTAAGTATCCTTTACTTGGTTGAGCTACAGAATATGAACGACGAATACGAAGTGCTGAATCTGTTTCTTGTGCTACACCAAGACTGGTATAAGGGTTAGGATTATTTACAGAGGTAACTCCTAAAGTTACTGTAACAATAGAAGTAATAGAATTAAGGCTAGATTGAACTGGCCCCATATTTACCGCTTGGAATATTAACGAAGTACTACTTGCAGTTGAAAGCGTAGTTGTAGTTAAAAGCTGATACTGGTTAGTACCATCAGAAACAGTAAAAGCAGTAGTAGGATATAAATCCAAGCCCGGTAAAGTTACTGAAGAAGTATTAGTAACTAGAATAGGTTGTTGTGTATATGTACCCGCTTGACGTATAACACCATTAATTGCACAACGACTGTCCAAAGTAACACCGATCGCTTGATCGGGATCCATGGAAGTATAAATTTGCTGAAGTAATTCAAGCGTATCTTCTACAGCCAAAGCAAATATATTAACCATATTTGCATCTGGTGAATTAGGATTAAGATTAATCGTAGGGCCGTAAATCTGGTAAAGGCCGAAGTATCCCGATTCACCATTTTGAATCGCATTAATAATATCCGATAAACTCTTAATAGTCAGCCCCGAGGCTGTGATGGAATTGGTGGACATATTAATTTAAGACGTTTACAGAGTTAGTAACTGAAGTTGAATAGATGGTATTGATATTATAAGTCAGTGAAAGATTCCTACTGCTACTTAAAGAAGTAGATACTGAATTAACTTTAACTACCCCATAGCAGTTAGATAATAAGTTAGTAAGCTGAATCTTAATCGTGGCTTGTGTATTTCTAGTACCCAATAGATTTATCCAATCAATACCAAAGGTAGCGTTCCAAAAAGCATCATTGTAAAAAGACCTAATGGCCGTAGCTATATTAACCTCAATAGCTTTCTCATCCGTGAGATAACTCCCAAGGCCATTACCAAAATTCCAATCCCCAGTAGCAGGATCTATTGCTCTAAAAATCATGCTCATGTTTTCAACAAATTATTAAGTGCGGTTTGAACATTAGTCAATGCTGTCACAGTAGCTGGGTTTGGAGTAGTACCGTCAGTATTATGCCAAGAAGTTAATGCTGATATTAAAGAAGTTAAAGTTGTAAGTAAGTCGGTAGTACTGTTTGCTAATTTAGCTTTACCTGACCCAAGAGATAAAGTTATAGGGCCAGAGCCGATTAATTGTGTATCGGTTGAAGAGTAAGTACTTAATGGGTTTTTACCAGAAAATAAGCCAACTAAAGCAACTCCATCAGATAAAGAATGAGTTCGTGTAGTGTTGGGGGCATTACCTGTTTGACCTGAGGTATACCAGCTATCCATATCCCTATCATTAAAAAGAACTAGGCATATATCCCCTTTAGTAATCGGGAAGGTAATAGCTCCAGACCCACCATGAAGGATTATTACTGGGACAGATAATAGGGTGGGATACTTAATAAGAGTCCCATTATATACCTCTGCGATGTTTATATTAATGTCGGCAGTCTGAGTATCAGGGTAAAACGCTTGTACTATACCTATTTGATGGCAGTTTAAATCCCTAGAAAGCTCATCTTTTAATAAAAGTTGTAGCCCTCTTTCATCTGGCTGAATAGGGGATTGAGTAGGTGTGGGATAAGTACTCATGTTAAAGTCGGTGGGGCGGGTATATATTGGAGAGCTTCTGTACCATACCAAAGGCTATATGTTGTAGTACGTTGACCACCAACAGAAAATGAAATAAGGCCCTTATGGCTAAAGCCTCTTATTTGATAAACACGGTTAAAAATCGAATTATCTACGCTATTTAATCTAGCTGTTTGATTCATTTGAACCTGTGGATTAAATAGCGTTTTAGCTACTACCATAGCTCCAGAGCGTTCTGGGGGTTCAAGAAGTCCAGTTTCAGCTTCTATAAGTATCTCAGGTAAATCTAATACATCATTATAACCCAATACTTTTAATTGGTTTAAATCGATTGTAGCTGAAACTGACATAGGCAAAAATGCCTTTAATAAGTTAGCCGTAGGGCCATACATGGCTAAAGGTCTTAAATTAGTAAAAGACGTATTGTCAGGAATATTACCAAATAGCGGGGTTGAAGCTAATTTATAAGTGCTAACAAAGTCCTGATTTAAAGTATAAAGAACATTTTTTAATGACGTTCTTGGTAAAGCATTGAAGCTACTAAAAGAATTAGCTAAAGCATGAGCACCATCGAAAGCCTCAATAACGGTTAAAAAATCCCTACCCGGCCTTTTACTATAAGCCCACCGCAACCACCCATTAAAAAGCAAAACCTCTTGACCATTATATCCAGCTTTGAATTGAATATTAGCTCTATCTAAATAAGCGTACTGATCGTGATATAAAAGATTACGGGTATTTTCTTTTAAATTATAAAGTGTAAAAGTAGCAGTTTGTGAGCTACCCCAAAATTGTCTTTGTATTTCAAATTCACAAGTAATCGGTAACTGGATAGTTACAGTTTGTGAAGCATCACGATATGGACTTCCAATAACAGGTTTATATGGCCCACATTCTATAGATAAAGTATATGTAGGATTATTACTAATCATGTGGAGCGTAATAATTCGATTCCATATAAAAGACTCCAACACCATCTAACAAAAACAATTTTGCAAAGCCGCTGGTAAAATCAGTTACATTCATAGGTTCTGTGTTATCAGCGGTAGAACAACCTAAACCAAAAGGGATATTGTTTTGATACTGTCTAAGCATATTTGGCGAACAGACAATACGCCTACCATTTAATGTAATAGATGAAGTATTATTATTCCAAGATAGATCATAAAACCAACCCATCTGCTGAGGAATATAATAAATGGTCATATTAACAATACTACCATCTGAAATGGAAAGATTGAAATTTTGAGTAGTACCTTGATTTATGCCTTGAATTAAATATGCGTTCATAGAATTTAAAAATGAACTGTACCAAGATCTACAGGAATTAAAGAAACATTAGCGCTGGAATTTGGCTGATCGACAGAAACCATGTTATTGCATCTGCCAGATAAATTATTAAAATTTACAGTTACATTTTTTGCATATCTAATTTTTTTAAAAGTAATTGAAAAATCTGATATGTATTTACTATCTTCAGTTTGAGTAACACGAAGATTTTCAATAGCCATATTGCTCATAATACCCCAAGGAGTTTCAACAGAACACGTTTGAGCACTTAACCAAAGCTGATAAAAGAAATCAAAAGCTGCACCTTGTTTACTTAAACCAGCTGGTACTCCATTATATTCATATAGAGTATTAGAAGCTGCAGCTTTACTTTGAGTAGTTATTGGCTGATCTGATAATAAGAAATTAGCCGCGTATTGAGATTGAGCAAAAGTATTAGCTTTTGTTTGAGCACTAGCAGCACTACCACCAAATAAAGAGCCTACGGCTTGGAAAGCCATAGAAGTTAATTGGCTTTTTAAATTGGATTTTAAGCCTTTTGTAGTTTGAACGCTAAAAGGTACGGTACTTCCAACCGAGTTTGCTGGAGTTCCATTTACTGCTTGAGAGGTATAAGCAATAAGTTGATTAGTAACTGATGAAGGTAAACTACTACTTGCTGCTACGGCTGCTACAAAGCCGGGTACTGCTGATACATTTGAAGGCTGAGACGAAGTAATAAAGCTACCAATTTGTTGAGCAATATTAGCAGAAGCCCCAAGTTTACCCGCTATCTGAGCTACAAAAGAACCTACAACAGGAATAGTAGATGCAGGTAAACCAAAACCTAAAGCAATGGAAGGCATTAATGCAGCATGAAGTGGAAGCTTAACACCTTTCTGTGTAACTGGTGGGTTCGGATTAGATAAATATCCTACAAGCTCTCCAACGTAACCATTTAAAGTTATGCGTTCTGGTAAACGACCCCACTGATCTTGTACTGTAGTATTATCTTCAATATAGTGGTCAGTAATATCAGAACGAAGTTCAAATACATCTTCACCCTCAATATCAAATAAAAAACCCGCTACGCCTAATGGTAAATTTTCAGGAGTAACTAAAGCAGCACCTTCAGGTGTATTTGTAAGACCTACAAATATTCCCTGCTCTTCGGAAGGTATTATATTATCAGCCATGAGTTTTAAGGTGTTGCAGGTTTACCATAACCTTGAGGAGTTTGAACATTAACTCTGCCTAAAGTTTTGGTGATGTGATCTGATATTGCTTTACTTGTTTCTTGTGGATTGGTTGCACCATTAACTGTTATAGGAGCATTGACTGTAATCTGAGAAGTTGATTCTGGATTTTTATAAGAACTAAAAGATCCTACTTTAGCATTATACATTAATGATTGACCCGAAGTATTATCTTCTACTGCGGATTTCATAGCTTTAGCAGTCATGACAGCATAGGCTACCATTAATGGAATTATAATTGCCCATCCAGCTGCAGCCAATCCTCCTACAGAACCTGCAACTGCAGCACCACCAGCTTCAGCAGCAACAACTTCGCCCGCTACAGTTGCACCTCCTGCTCCAGCGGCGGCAGCTCCACCAGCTGCTGCAGCAGCCCCACCACCAAAGAAACTTAAAAGTTTTAATAATCCAGTACCAATAGTAAAAGCAGAACTTGCAGCATTTAATGCTATTAATGCGGCAGTAAGATAGCCAATATCTTGAGCAAGAGTTACAAAAGATTCTGCAAATTGATCTATCTGTTTATCAGTTAATTTATCTAACCATTTATCGAAATAGTCTAAATACTTTTCAAGTGGTTTTTGAAAGTGAGAAAAGATTTTAATACCTAGATCAAGAAGCTTAGTTTTAAATTGTTCTATACGTCCATTTAATTCCATCAGCCGCTTATTTTCTTCTTCGCTAGCTTCAAACTTCTTATTTAATTCGCCATATTGAATATTAGCTTGGCTTAAGAAAACAAACATATCCTCGCCAATACCCATTTGGCTAGTAACAAAACGAGCCATAGCGGGTTGCATACCTTGTATGCGATCATGTATATCAAGAAGAACTTTTCTTGGGTCTTGTCTTGGGTCAATATTGAGTAATTGCCATGGAGCAATGTTACCTTCGCCCAAAGCAATACCTGCTTGAGCCTGTTCAATATTTTTAAAAGTAGTAGCTACTTCATCACCAGCTACACCAAACTTGGCTGCAGCATATTGCCATTGTTGTAAATCTCTGGAAGAGATTCCTGTTACTTGCTGGAATTTAGATAAAGCAACTGAAGCGTTTAATGCTTTATAAGCTATTACTCCAAGGGCAGTAGTAGCTATTGTTAAACGTGTAGCTAATGCACCTGCAAGATTACCGGCAGTTTGAAGACGGTTTTCTATTACAGATAGATTCTGTTCACCGGTTATTGAAAAACGTAACTTAACAAGTAGCTCGCCTATCGTCATGATTTATCCTTATTAAGTTGTATTAAAGTTTCTTCGTATTCGGCTAATGCAATAGTATAATGTAGGGTGTCTAAAATTAAATCAGTTGGCATCCGCAGGATTTCAAGAGGAGTTCCATAACCCTCTTTAGAAAGCCTGAGAGCAATAAAGGTAGAGAGTGGTAATTCACTCTCAATCTTTACGCTTGAGGAGTTACTGCTACTCCGCTTTGCGCCTGAAACAGAGATCCGAGGCTTTCGAAAAAAGGGGCGAGATTGTAAGATAACACCTCCCACGCAACTGGAAGAAAGTCTTTGCGAGCTTCTTCCGTTTGAAACGTGTTTTTCAAGATTCTGAGTGGAGCCTCTGTTCCTGCAGGTGCATAAGTGCAACTGTTCATGCATTTCCAAACCTGCGAATAAATAGCTTTTGAAGCCATCAGTTTTAGGAACGCGTCTTTGAGAACAGATATGTCCATGCCTGCCATAGATTTTAAATCTGTGGTTTGCATTGGAATCTGAACTCCTACAAGTTCCGCGCATAGGGTTTGATATAATGCAGTACCATCCTCGAAATCTGCCATTTGCAGACCGAGGATAGCACCTGATGATAATTTAACTTCTTTCATGGCGATTGGGGATTAGGAAAGAATTATGTGATCTGACGACCTACTTGAGAGAATTTGATCTGATATTCAACAACAGATTGTTTTGTATCACCATCAACATTTGAAGTAGCTTCTAAACGCTTTGTAAATACGCCACCGATTAATGAATATGTGTCGTTAGATACATTACCATTTCCATCACCGATACGTTTTACAAATACGCCATCAAGTAAATTGAATGATGGTAGATCGTTTTCTTGCTGCTGAAGAAGCGTGAGTAAGAAAGCATCATCGCTGCTACCACGGATAAGGTTGATTACAAATTCACCAAGACGACCTGCAGCCATAGTTGCAAATAGCGTGTTGCCATTTTTACCGGGCTTAACAGTTACAAGCTCGTTAGGGAATGTTAGTTTAGCGTTATCCCCATCGGCAAAAGCCGTGAGGAGCTGATTGTTGATAATGATTGTATCATTACCTGAGACTGAAATAAAAGCCATGGTAGGATAGTATTAAGGATTGACGTAAATAACAGCGGATACGGATTGAACTGCACCAGCATATTTAATTGCTTCTTGAATAAGTGGAGCAATGCGAGCGGTTCTTTGACTTGGAGCTTGGTTAGCTACTGGCTGTGAATAAATGTAATATCCGTTTGAAGCGATATTACGATTTAATGCAACTGGATCACCGATAGTATAAGAATTAGTCCATGCGCCGGGAGCTAAGAAACCATTAGCAACTGCTTGTACTGCTACGCCATTCATAGCAGCTTTTAAAGTGCTCATACCTGCTTCTGTCTGTGGAACCTTTGTAGGTGTACCAGCTAAAGCATTGAATAAAGCAACCATGTTAGCTCCAACGAACCAACCTAAATTGTAAACATTGTCGGAATAATCATTACCGCCTGTTGAAATAACTTCTGGTAATCCTGCGATGTTACAATAAACATCTACACCAACTGTTTGACAGAGGTTAAGAACTGTTTGGCTAATGTTTGGATCAACTTGGATATTAGCAAGCTGCTTCAAATTCATAGTACTTGTTGTATTAGTACCATAGAAATTTGTAGACATTAAACGCGACATATAAGCAGCCATTGCAGTACGAGCATTTAAAATGTAACCGTTTGCAAGGAATGTATCAACTGGCGTATAAAGCATCATACGCGAGTGCTTTTGAGTAGCAGACTGAATTGTAGTAAAGAGTCCTGTACCACCTGCAGCTACTGATTGAAGATCGGAAATAGATCCGCTGGAAACACCAAGTAATCTTGGTGGTGAGAAAGACTCATTAAGAGTAGCAGCTGCTTCGATTTCTGAAGTGCTTGGTGAATAACCTGCCCATACAGAACCGCCAAAATATACTTGTTGTGATAATGCGGTAAGTGCAGTTGATAGCGTGTCTGAAGAAGACATCGCATAAATAATTAATTGTCCACCACCAGAAAGAATGTTTGGGCTTTGAGCAAAAATTGCTTGAGCCATTACTGTGGTTTCAACAGAGCCATTAGATCCACCAAAGTCATTAGCAACTGAAATTGGATCTGAGTAAATTTGATATGAATTTGCTACAATAATGGTTGGTGTTGATGTATAGCCTGTACCACCATTTATAACATTGAATTGAGTAATAACTCCAGATACTACTGTTGCGGTAACAATAGCACCTGAACCATTACCACCACCTGTTACAATAACAGCTGGAGCTGTAGTATAACCCGAACCACCGCTAGTTACAGCAATAGCTGAAATAGAAGTTCCTGATAATGTAACTGCTCCAACAATAGCACCATGACCATAATTTTGTACAGGTACATCCTTAGTAAGGATTGCTAGATTATTGACGGAATAGTTAGAAAGTGTTGCTTGTGGAGAAGCAACCGAGACATTGACGATATTACTGATTGAGAGAGTAGGCATATAGCGAATCCTTTAAGGCTGAGTGATAAGGGCGGGGGTTCCCGGAAATTGATCGTAATAGTTGATTGTAGTAGTTTGAGTGTATCCGCGTAAAATTGTAACGTGAAATTGAATACGAGTCAGCTCCGCTGGCCCTTCAACCGCGCTTAAATCTTGCGGATCGGATGTTATGGGGGCAATCTGAAAATTGTACTGATCCATAAATTGATTAGCTAAATCGGACTTAAAACAAAAAAGTACCTGATTTAAATAATCGTATGCATCAGAATTAACAGAGAATAGGTTGATGGCATAAGTCTCTTTACGGTTAAGAACCTGTACCCAGTTATAATTACCAGTTACAGGATCGGTCTCCGCATGAGCATTATTACCAAAGATATGAGCCGTTAAATAGGCTATATCGATATATAAATTGTCGATTTGGGGTAGTTTAGCCCTTTGATTGTACCTACGAACCCTACCTTCTTCTAGGTTCAAAGACTGGCTAATAAGCTGAACTAATAAGGAAATTGTATCAGGCTGTGACATAATCTCCTTGTAGGTTGTATTCAACATAGCCATACAGACTATAATCGCGTTTAGACATTACTCGATAGCTATTACCATCGGGCAATTTGACTTTATCGTTAGTATTAAGGACTAAAGTAGGTAAAGCATGAAGTTTATACCAAATCCATGAACGATCGCCTTCTGGAAGGATTTTTAAGTCTTCATCATTAAAAGGCTGTAAAATACCCGCAGTAGTGATTGAACGAGTACTTTCTTGGGCTTTACCTGTTAAAGGGTCAATAAAGGTAATAATTAGACCTAAAACTATAGATTGCATCCAGCCACCCATAGCTCCGTCCATACGCGGAAAATCTACCGCAGTAGTGCGAAAATCTTCAACTGAGGCTGCGTTAGTGATTGCGATCATTTGTTAGATACCCTTGAGCTTATAGATCTACGAAGTTGTGCAGTTCTAACTAAAATAGACATACGGATTGGGCCAATAAGACCTTCTGCTCCTACAGCCCTACGAGCTGCATTAGTAATCCGAGTACCATAGCGTGTGGACTTTTTATCCATACCTGTCCAACCCTGCCACCTACCATAACCATTGGAAGCAAAACCACCATCTACTACTGCTTCAGCTTCTAAACCGAGCTTTTGATAAGCAGGTTTTAGGCTCTTATCTTCTGATAAAGCTTTAAATACATCATCTCCAATTTTAGCTAAACGCTTGCGAAGTTGAGTAATTAATGGAACCCATAAGAAAGACCTACGAGGTACATTTCTTGATTGGCTACCAAATTCGTGAACTGCTCCAATTTCAGCATTACTTAAATTGTGACCTTGAGTATTTTGTCTTGAAGCTTTACTTCTGAAAATACCCACTTCCGAGTGCATCTTACCTTGTTTATCAAGGTTAGCTTGTAGCATCTTTAAACCAGAAAGATCCAAAGAAACGTCTCCAGCTTTTAAAGAAATTGAACCACGTTTTATTGGAGGTCTCACGGCAGTGTTTGACGATAGAAAGTAGCGTAGTTGCCGATGAGCTGTGGGATAGTCATCGTGAGATATTGAGCACCATAAGTAGTGGTACTCAGTTGAGAAAGAATAGGGGACTTACGAACACGCTCTGGGATTTCATACCCTTCAGTAATGCTACCAACAGAGCGGTTAGATGTAAGCCAGTTGTATTTACTTGCTATGCCTTGCATAGAATTACGCAAGTTTACTACCATGTAATGAGCGGCTAAATACAGAAAGCCTAAAGTATAAAGTTGCTGCGTCTGAAAAAACGCAGGATTGCAATTAACATAAGCTAATGCAAGTCCAGTATTGATGTCTGCATCTTGGACTTTTCCGGGGTTGCTGGCATCGCCACCACCACCCGATAATACTACGACAGGGGCAGTATAATTAGAGCCACCTGAAGAAACTGAGAAATTTGTAATCGATCCACCTGCACCCAAGGTACAAGTGACCGTTGCACCAGATCCTGTAGGATCGGTGATTGTTACTGTCGGCGATACTAAATAGGATGAACCCGCGGTTGTAACAGCAACTGATGTGATAACGCCAGAACTGACAACAGCCGTTCCAGAGCCGCCATAGCCGGGCAATGCGTAAGGGAAATCCCTAACGAATTGGGCTTTAAAATCAGCGACTGCTGGAACGGTGTATGCCATGTTATGCTATGTCTTTTTTACGAGACTTTGGTGCTGGACTCTCTTTCGGGAGTTTAGCTTGTAGTTCTTCTATCTTTTTCTGAGCTTCGGCTAATTGTTCTTTGGCAACATCTGCTTCTTTACGCGCTCCCTGAACTGCAGTAACTGCTTCTTCTGCGGTTACAACTTGGTTCGGAAACCATTCGAGCCACATTGAAGCTACTTCAGGAGCAACTTTACCAAAGGAATGAGCTGCGAGTTTATACTGGATTACTGTATGCCTTTCATCGGCTAAAGTAAGTCCATGTGTAAAAGCGCGGTCTGTTTGATTGTAAAGCCGCACCAGCTCACTATCTGCTGGTGCGACTGTACGAATGGGCAATGGGGATGTAGCCATGTTAGTTATTAGCTATGTGTGAATAGTAATGTTTCGAGAGCGCGGTAGAAACCAACACCTGTGTACTGACCATAAGCAACGTCTTCAAAGCTGAAGTTGTTGATTGAGTTAGGTTGAGTTGTTGTGAAGTCTACTGGGATGTCCATACGAACTGACTCTGGGTCATAGCGGTATAGAGCATAAACTTGCTTGTTGATACCTGCTGCGGTGTTATTCGTAGCATCGCAATAAGCTAATGGGAGGATCTTGAAGTTAGGGCCACAAAGAGCTTTGAAAGCTTGCTCAAGATAATTGATCATTGGGATGTTTGGGTAAGTAGGACTTACTGGTGTCATCAATCCAAGATAATCACTATATGGCATTACGAAGTGTGTTGGCAGAGCCGTTGAATTCGTATTGCTGAAATAGGTTGTTAAGAGCGTAGCAACAAATGTAGCAAAGTTAGCAGGAGTTAGTGTACTGATGTTAGCTGTAATTACGCTAGTATTTACATTAACAGTTGTGTTGTTCAATAAACCAGCAACGCCTGTATCAACTGCGGAACCTAAGAAAGCGATCTTTTGAAGACCTAAATCCCAGTTACGTTTGCGTGCACGATGTTTTTGCTCGATTGGATCCCAGTTGTTAGCAACGAGAGCTTGTTCGATATCAAAAATCGTGTAGTCAATTGCTTTCGCCCAATTTACGACCTTGAGAGTCTTTGAGTCGATAGCTACGTCTACTTGAGCAAGACGGCTGTTGCTTGCACCAGTGCGGATGTTACCTGTTTCGAAGTCATCAGCAACTTGGTATGTACGATTTGTTAGTAAGTTAGCAGCAAATGCACCATCGCCTACAGCTGTTGGAATGAAGTCCGCTATTGGTACTTCATAAAACTTCTGTTCGGAAATTTGCTTTTTGATGTAGGTCAGAGTGTCGGTTACGATCTGATAGCCTGTTGCGCTTTCAGCGGTATCGCCTGCAGCGTTTAAGCGTAGATCCACACCGTTTTCACGAAGACCATTTTTGAAGATTGAGCGGTTATTTGTGTGCTTTAAGAATACTGGCTCTTTGATAGCCTTACCCTGTGCATCATAACCGGTTGTTTGGAAAAATACTGATTTCATGGTTAAAATTCCTTTAGTTAATTATTAAACTGATCCGTTAAAGGAAGGTTGGATTTTAACACGGAGTAGTTGTCCCGAAGCTGTAGCAGTGTCAATAGCTACACCAGTGATGTACTGAGTGGAAGCTGAAGAAACTGTAGCAACGGTTGGGTCGTTACCTGTAGTAGCTGCAGTTGATACAACTTTAGCACCACGAGCGATTGCTGCGGATGATTCAAGAACTACATAACTACCACCTGCTGCGACTTCGATTGTGTCACCAGCGGAGTAAATGTTCTTTCGTAGGTTGTAAGTAACTACGCCGAATACTGGGCCATCTGTTGGGCCAGAAACTGCATCGATTAAGATACCGGGAGATGTGCCGGTAATAAGCTTTACAGCGGAACCATTCTGAAGAACTGCTGAAGAGCTTGGATTGAATAAAGCCGAAACCACATCTGGGTTTGGGATTTCGCTCACCTGACCCAACATAAGGGTTTGGGCGAACTGATTTTGATTTTGCGTGTACTGAGCCATGATATTATATTAGGTTGATTATTTGCTAGGAATCGCAGGGGAGGAACCGTAGCGGCTTTGGCCCGATACGACGCGATCCAAGAGACTACCAGCGTTCTTCGTTGACGGAGAAACAATTGATATAGCAGCGTTCTCACGAGCGTTGCTTAGTTTGAGGAAATATTCTTCGGATTTAGCTGCAGGAACTGCAGGTAATGCAACTGGAATTACAGCAGCGACTGCTGGAGCAGCGGAATTATCGCGGTTGATTGATTCAACCATTTTTTCACGTTTGTGCTCTTCTTGATCTGCTGGATCAGGTTCACCTTTGTCTGTTTTGTGAATAGCTTCCATGTTGGGTTCATCGTTTTTATGCATCGATGAATCGCTTTTATGCATACCAGACATTGCAGCTTCATGTATCATATGTGTATCAACATTAGCTTCGTGCTTCATTTCGCCACCAGATGAAGGATGACCAGCTTCGTGCTTCATATGACCTGCATGAGCATGATCTGAACCAGAAGCACAGGATGCTGCATACGAGCGGTAACAATTTACAAGCTCGTGCATACGGATACGTTTTCCATCGATTTCTACTTCATCATCTGCTGATGCTTCGAAAACTTGGCCTTTTTGTGTTTTCCACACGGACATAAGATCATTCATACGAACCGACTTGCCATCGACTTCGACTAATGTCTCACCCGGAATTTCTGTTACTTTTTCTGACTTTGTGTCCTGAGCACCATTAAGGCGTTCAAGAGCTTTTTGGAATATCTTTAACATATTGTTAGTTGATTTTGAAACGAACGAGTTTAAACGAAATACAGCGCCTTCATACCGGGGTTTTTCCACGATGGCTAGGTGCTGAAATTTTAGCCCTGTGATTTCACGCTCGTATCGAATACCGTGATACACGCCGCCGGGGCCGAAAGAGGTTACTTCATACGCGCATGATGGGCGAAGTCCTGCACGCATTTTTGATTTAGCAGAATCGGTATCAACCGTTCCTTCGCAATAATACCAGCCGTCTTTAGGGTCGTAGGATACTGATTCAACAATACCATTCTCTACTTCGGTACGATCGACTTGGCTAATATCTACATGACCAATAGTGAGTGGATTTCCTACAGCAGTTTGTAGGCACTTGTCTATGGTCTCTTTTCTGAGAAGTTCAATACCACCGTTCTGCATATCTGCATAGGAGATAATCCCGGGTTCAATAAAACGTGAACGGAATTTAGACGCGGTGGTAAAATTGAAACGCAATAAGCTATCTCCTTCAGCAGTGCGAAGGAATGATTGTGTTGTTGATGCTTCTAATACGTCAGTCATTGTAATTTATTATCGGGATTGCAACGCAGCGACAGTTGTAGTCTTCGCCCGGATTCGCCCTGCGACCTGTGGCTGTATCAACGATGGGAGGGCTTGACCAGCTGAAGGCTCTTTGATCGAGCGTTTCGTGGTCTTTGCGGACTTTCGCGTCATGGGACGTGCCCCAGATGTACTGCGTGCTGCCGATTTCTTTATATCTTTCTTGTCTGAACAGACTGACTGCAAGACTGGTTTCGTTTTCAGCAATGAATCTTGCTCTACGTTTGGCAATACCGTATTCTGCTTCAAGGATTTTTTGAAGCCTATCAGCTCTGCCACCAGCGAAAAGATTTTGTTGAACTTTAGCACGAAGTTCTTGAGTTAATTCAGAGGTAAAATTTTTGATTTCGAAATCAGTTCCTTCTACAAGGCGTTCACGCATAGACTTCAAAATTCCCGCAGGAACTTCAGAAGATACCGTAATACCCTTAATGTCGGTTACTGTGTCTAAAAACTGCTTTTGAAGGTCTGTTCCAATTCTGTCAACCGTATTTGAGAAATTGATACCAGTTGGTGCTAATAACAAATTAACCGCCATAACCTCTAAAAGCACAATAAGTGCCTTGTGTAGCTTTTCGGACTTAGCTTTAGAGGCCATAATAGCCTGTCTTAAGTTAAGCGGTATGTCCTGCTGGGCTAATTGAAAGCCATTACCAACTTTTACAGCTCCTAGCTTACGAAGTTCCCTAGAAATGGCTGCATTAAAGTTGCCAGTAAATACGCCATCGGCATACCAAATTTGACCACTTTCTAAAGCTAGCCTTAATACTTCCGTATCATTTTCTCTGATAGGAAGATCTTCTTCTCTAGCTTCTTCAAATATAGGATCAAAGACGACTTCTTTTAGATATTCCAAAAGGTCGGCTTCAATAAGATCAGTATATTGATCTTTGTGAACGATCGGGGCTAGAGTTCGTTTCACTTATCACTTTTTTCAGGCTTTTTATTTTCTTGAGATTTAGCCGCCGTCATTTCAACCATTGCCATAGGCTCAACGTCACGAATACCTTGAGATACTTCCGTATCCATTGGTAATAAATCTTCGGCTTTAAGCATCTTTGAAGCTTCGAGACCTGTGATTAGACGTTCTTGGAATTGCTGGATGATTCGGTTTTGCACTGAAGTCTTGACCTGTTCCTCTTGGACACCATCAAGAACTTTCAGAGGCTGCCACTTAATTTGATACTCAGGAATATACCCAAAAGCTTGCTTCATCCGCAGATCAATGATCTCGGTTAATACTGGTTCCGCGTCATTGCGGACTTGTTCTACAATCGCGTTGTAATTTTCTAGTGCGTCTTGTCCACCGCCAAAGCCTGTAGCTGATTGGCCGAATAGTTTGTTCATCGGAATCTTTAGTGCCGATGATAAGTTTAAGCGTAGTTGTTCCCAGATTTCTGCTAAACCACCCCATGAAAGCTGCTTTTGCATATAATCGTCTTCAGCGTCCATCGCTAAAGCGTTCTGGTAATTCTTAAGACGATTAGCTAACATCACACGCTCTTGTGTGTTGCTAGTACCTTCAGGGGTTAAAAGGCTATCATTGAAGCCTTGAATCTTAAATACATCGATTTTTGCTTCATCGAGTAATTCAAAGATTAGATTTTCAAATTTTGTAAAAGAGTTGATTGCACGAATACAACGCTCAATTTCAGACATACCCCAGCCCTGTAAGCGTAAACGAATGTAAGAAGGAGCTTCTACACCAAGAACCTTGATTACGCGAGAACGGTGGAGTGGGATTCCATAAAAATTGAATGGAACTGGGTTACGCTCATCGAAAATGTTAGTTTGGCTAAGAATTAGCTCCCAGCGGTCTGCTGCGATAAATTCAAGCGGAGTATCGGCATTGATACTATCTACGTTTAATTCTGTCTGAAAGTCTTGATCTGTGTTAATAATTAGACCTGCACCACCATAAAGACGGCTCCAGTCTAAAACATTCATTGCTGTTGCAATATCAGATACCCCGCGGTGAATTGCAGCATTTGGATTAATTGGACGTTTAAACTTAGTACTGCGGGTGCGAGTCCGCTTAATCATGTTTTGGATTAAATCGATCTCTTTTTCATCGAGTTCATCCGAAATAATCTCAATACCACCACGAAACGCGTCTTCAACTGGTTGCTTAATCACGGTCTGAATTAGACCGATACTCATAAATGAGTAAGAAAGTAAGATACGATTGAGCGTTAAAGGCGTGTAGGAGCTACTCTCTGCAAGGGTGAATGGCAGGGAAATGGTTTGTTGTCCTGTGGGGTCGCCGGCGAAGATACCTTCTAAAAGTTCATTCAAACCGTTTACCCTTTTGCTCGCGGGTGTCATGTATTCAAAATCTCTTGACGTATGGATATAAGTCTTTCAAGCATTAAATGTATCATGCAAACAAATACTCCAAGTAAAAAGCGTATAATGATCGGTATGGCTATAGGGGACGGCTCTACCAGATGGGAGACAAGTATGTCTCTTATGTCCCTCATAGCGTCAGGACTGCAAGACTTTGAGTTTGTCATAGTACCAATGGGAGGATGCGATGTAGCCCATGCCCGCAATTTATTGATTCATGCGTGGCGCACTCGCCACTCCGACTGTGGCAAACTCCTTTTTATTGACTCAGATGTAAAATTTACTGCCGATGACATACTTAGGGTAGTTCAATACCCTGTAGGTATCGTAGGCGGGCTTTATCCACGCTTAGGCAAGACTTTAAGCTGGTCTTATAACGGTTGGCTACGCTGGTCTAAGGAATTTCCCGAACTTTGGGAAGTTGTGGAACTTTGCACAGGTTTCATGTGCATAGACTCAGAAGTAATAAATACGCTTGCCGTGAGCGGATTATGCCAGAATTTTACCATAGAGGACGTAGGTTTCCGCGGAGAGACCGCTACCGAGTTTTTCTGGATGGGAACTCTAGGTGGACGCAGATATAGCGAAGATTTTTACTTTTGTAAAATTTGCCGTGAAGTAGGATATAAGATCTACGCCGATTCGCAAATACAGCTAGACCACATAAAAACTACTGGTATCCTGCAATTCTTCTTACCCGAGGGCAAAACTAAATTTGGAATCACCGAAATGGTTCCCAAAGTATAAAGAGGGAGTTGGATTGGATACCAGCCGTTTCCCCGATGCGCCGTGCACCTGTGTCCGCGTGACACCGCCCCTCATTAAAGGCGTTGAAGACCTGTAGGTAAGATGTCAATACAGATTAGTCATCCAAAGCTCTAACCATATCAAAGCCGGGTTTTTCCTTTTGTAGTTCAAAAGCGTAATGATCCTCGGTATGGTTGTCCTGCCATGTGACTTGATAGAGCATTACCTGATTCGGCGGTTTCCCGCGGTAAATGACACCAATTATGATCCCCGGCTCATCGGATATCTTTCTAAACACCACATCCGAAATACTGAAGGGAAGAACATCATTCATAGCTATTTCCTCTTCTTCTGACCCAAAACTTGCAAGATTGAGGTAGCTTTACCAAGTAAAAGACTTACTCCGTCAGAAAAACAGTCCACTTGGTCATCTTGGCTGGATTTGCCGTCTTCGCGGAATTGAGCAAGTTCTATCTCAAAAGCCGATAACCAGCTCGCTTGTCTAGGTAAATACACCATACCTGTCTGCTGATAGGGTAAAGCCATCTTAACACGGCTTACTTTATCTTTTATGCGAATAATACCTTTCGCGGGTATGCCACGCTTACGAAGTTCAATCATCAGATTATAACCCGCTGCAGCTTCTTCCACGGCCACATAGCTCATCGGACTACCAGATCTGTTGTGTTTCTCGTATAATCGTCTCACGGCAACCAACATATCGTTCGGCGACCACTTTCCACGAATTTGATCTATAAGAAACGCCCTGTGCTGCGATCTGCCCCAGACCTGTGCAACCGAGTGATTGTTTGCTTCTTTTGACTTTAACGCCGTATCGATAGTCATTATCTTAAGTTCTATCTTAGGCAGATCGGTTTGATCGTAATATTTGAAATCAGCCAGTTTAATTAAGTTACCACCCATGATGGTAGGCTCTTGCTGGTATTGAGCAGCGAACGCGAAAGGATTTACTCTCTGCGTATCAAGTAAGTCTTTTGTCGATATTGTCTCGGGGATCTGGCTTTCACCATCAACTAGGGCAGGAAAGCGGATAATCTCGCAATCATTCGGGTAGTTTTCCATTACAAACCCCGGCAAATCATCCGTAGCCAGTCTCTGCGCACAAATTATGATCGGCGTGAACTGTGACGAGTTACGGCGGCTTTTGAGCGTGTTTTCAAACCAGAACCTGAGCTTTTCTCCTTCGACTCGAGAAAGAGCTTCATCTGGTTTAGCAGGGTCATCAATGACGATAAATCCTCCGGCTCTTCGCTTGAGTCCAGCTCCCAGTCCGGTAAGAGAACCACCAACGCCGTCACCATAGACCTTACCACCAGACGTTGTTGTAAAATGGTCAGATTGCCTGATTTTTCCAAGAGCAGTTGGAAATAGTTCCTTGTACCATGGAGAATCGATAACTTGTTGAATGTATCTAACTGACGTTGTCGCGAGTTCATTTGAATAACAGGTATAGATTATTTGTGCATCGGGGAAAAATGCTAATGTCCAAGTCGATAAAGCCTCGAGTAGTTTAGTTTTACCTACACGCGGGGGAATGTTAACAATAATAAAACTCTTATTTAGTTCTCCAAGTACCGCTTTTTCCAAAAGCTCCGCAGCTCCTTTGTGTAAAGGTTTAAGCGGAAGCTCCAGATTGTTTAGTGGTACAAACACATCACGGAAATACTCCCAAAAGCCGATGAACTGATCAGCGTTCTTCATCAGAAGTTTTCAAACGTATTAGCTATCACTTCAAGCCCACCACCAAACTTTATGATAAACAAATGCGCTTCATCGAGTGTAGCAAATGTTTTTAAATGTCGGCCTGTGTTGCTTGGTATCCAGATTGCGTATGGGTTCATTTTTATCCTATTGGGTCTTCTTCAATTACTTCACTTGAAATTTCTATCGCAGCACTCGGCTCCAAGTCAATAGGAGCGTCTTTACTTTTTTGCGATGCTTCCTTTAAAGCTGCTATCTTCTCAGCAATCGATAGCGAATGAGGGCCAACAAGGTTATTACCATCGTTTGTGGATACGAGCACTGCTTGTGCCGTTTTACCATAGCCTCTTTCCAGTAACAACTCAGCTGCTTTTATACGAACCGCGGGTGGTTGCACATCATCTTCCATGATCTCAGCTAACACTTCTACCGCCCTACTTGAATGTACGCGGGCTATAGCTATTAACTTTGTCGGACTAATCGCGGTATCAAATAAAGCTCTCGTGCGTGGAAGGTCTTTACTCGCCATGTTTAGCGTTGCTCTTTTTTGCTCTGGTGAAACAGTTCCACGGTTTAGAATTTGAGGCGTTGACGTACCATCTTGTGATTCCATCTTTGTCTTTCTTGTATTTTGCAAGTCCCATCTCGTAGAGTGGGGTTACATCGTAATGAAAAATGTTGTGTATTTGGGTAACAGTAGCCCCCGGGTGTTCAATTAACCAAGAGCGGATCCTTCTAAGTAGCTTAACTTCTTGTATTTCTTTAGCGGTCATTTGAGGTGATACAGGGCATAGCAAATATAAACTATAGATACCATGACTATAAATGCCGCTGCGCGTAAATGATTATTTGAGTTCATCCGATTAAATCTTTAGCCAGTTGCCTCATCTCACGTTTTTCAGCTTTCTCACGTTTAATCTTAGCTCTCTTCTGTTTAGAGGTTCTAGCAAAAACCTTATGAGCTTCATAATGAATAGGGCAGTACTGGGGGCTAAATAAAATATCAATAGGTTTACCGCAGGTACGGCAGCAATTAACTTTTTGCTTCCGCAAC
>Ga0208257_1000126_pt1 | contig 26972 bp, 36 predicted proteins | sample CryBogCBH10Sep07_FD_184610 | JGI IMG/M metagenome (GOLD analysis project Ga0208257, IMG submission 184610) | Freshwater microbial communities from Crystal Bog, Wisconsin, USA - CBH10Sep07 (SPAdes) | ecosystem: Environmental > Aquatic > Freshwater > Lake | place: Crystal Bog, Wisconsin, USA... | reverse complement strand
GCGGAGGCGGTGGTGGCGAAAAGCGAGGCGGTGCTGTTAAGTTCAAAGGTCGCAAAAACAAAGGCGCTATCAACAAGGCGTTGAAAGTGGTTGAGCGCAAACACGGCGGCAAGGTTACATATAATTTGAAGCCTGACACCGATGACCGAAAGCATGCTGGTTACAAGGACGACGGCGGCAAAATGACATGGATGTCGCCAGATAAGTTCTTGGACCAAACGCAAAAGATGCAAATGGATAAGGGCGACAAGAAAGCCATCAAGCGTTTTGAAAAGAAGATCAAAAAGGGTAAGGGCCTGAACCCACTCGCCATTTATCCTAGTGGTGGGCAGGATGGCCGTCACCGCGCAACCGCTGCGAAGAATGAGGGGATTTCTAAAGTTCCTGTCATTACATGGCCTAAGAAGGCGGGTGGTGGTTCTATCGTTGACCACGCACTTATGGTAACATCAAAAAAGGCAAAAGCCTCCGGGGACGCCCGGTAAACCTAGGAGCTGACATGTCAGATACCGCAAAAAAGGCCCGCGCGGCCATGAAGGCCAAGGCGCACCGCCTTGGTGCTGATCGTCCTCTTGAAAAGGTAGACTCCTCGACTTGGACCCCCGGCCCGATGATTAACGCCGATGTTAAGACTGGCCTGCGCCCCGTGTCGCGCCGCCAGTACAAGAAGGGCGGCAAGGTTATGGGCGAGTGCGCGCCAACCCGCGCTGATCGCAAGCCCCGCAAGTCTGGCGGTCAGGTTAAGGAATGGGTCAACGCCAAGATCAATCGCAACGTGAAGGATGCCAACGAAGAGCGCGAAGGCATCAAGCACATTGGCGCGATGAAGAAGGGTGGCCGCGCTCACCATGCCACCAAGGGCTTCGTTGACTACGATGTGCAGAGCGGCGACCGTGATGTGACGCAGCGTCCCATCCCGCAGCCCATGCGCCGCCCCGCTGACTTGCCGGGCCGTGATGTGGAGCCGTCTGACTTGTACGATGCCGAGCAGCTTCGTCGCGCCGAACGTGGCTACAAGAAAGGTGGCCGGGCCAAGAAGATGGATGGCGGCATGATGTCTCCGGGCATGGCTGGCGCTGCTGACATTCTCAATCGCGGCAAGATGATTGCTGGCGTCCCCGGCGCGATGATGAATTTCCGTGGCGGCGGCTCTCGCCTGCAACGCGCTGCTGGCCTCAAGAAGGGCGGAAAAGCTGAGGGTCATCCCGACGAGGCGGCTGACAAGGCGCTCATCAAGAAGATGGTGAAGCCAGAAGCCCGCACGGGCAAAAAAGATGGCGGCGAGCGCAAGGGCCGTAAGACTGGCGGCGGCGTATTCTCTGGTCCCGGCTATCCCGGCAAGGTTCCCGGCGTCGTTGCCGGTGGCCGTATGGCCCGCGCCGATGGCGGCTCTACCAAGCGCAAGGGAAAGACGGACATCAACATCGTCATCAATGCCGAAAAGGGTGGCGCTGGCGATGGCATGATGCCTCCCGGCGGCGCTCCTATGGGTCCGCCCAAGGGGATGCCCGTCGCTGTGCCTCCGCCGCCCGGTGGTATGCCCCCCGGTATGATGCCCGGTATGATGCCTCCCGGCATGATGCCGCCCGGCGGTGCGCCCCCCATGCCTCCGCAGGGTGGTGCGCCTATGCCTCGCAAGTCTGGCGGTCGCGCGTATCGTTCCTATAAGGACATGGATGCGGGCGCTGGCAGCGCTGAGGGCCGTCTTGAAAAGACCGAGATTGCCAAGCGCAAGGGCGGCATTCAAAAGGCTTAACAATTCGCGGCGTTCGGTCGTTGCGGATGTTGGGGTGACAGATCCGGCCCCCCTCGGGACTGTCACCCCTTTACATATCGAGGGGGCCGCGAGGGGGCGGTTGTGCAAACTTATTCGTCATTTTATCAGCACGAGCTAACTAAGCTCATCAAGGAAGAGATCGAACGGCGCAAGGAAGTCCTAGTGACGGCAAGCGCCACGTTTGACTTTCCCGCCTATCGTCACCATGTCGGAACTATTGAGGGTCTTCGAACGGCTTTAGAGCTGCTCGACGAAGCGGAGCGTCTTGCCAATGGTGGTGAGCGCAACAGGTAAGGGGGAACTAATGCCATACATTAAAATTCACCACGAGGTCGATCCACGACAAAAGATCCTCGACGATGTTGGAGATCTTAGCAGCATCAAGCTGTTCAATAATGAGGTCTTGGTCGGTGTTTATATGCGACCGAACAAGACCATGCTGGGCGGCAAAGAGTTTTTCATGACGGACAACACCGTCGCGGAAGACAAATTTCAGTCCAAGGTTGGTTTGCTGCTGGCGGCAGGGCCAAATGCCTTCGAGCCCAACGATCAGGGCTGGTTTGCTGGAGAAACTTTTACGCCGAGTCAGGATTGGCTGGTTTTTCGCCCCTCTGATGGGTGGTCGATTACCGTTCACGGCGTCCTTTGCCGGGTAATGAAGGACGGGCAAATCAAGGCGCGTATCCAAGACCCCGATGAAGTGTACTGAGGAGTAAAAAATGGACGAAAATGTTGAAAAGATCGCGGTCGATCTGACCCCGGAGCCTCCAAAAGCCGAAGAACCGTCCAAGGATATTGAAATCCTTGTCGCCGATGATCCGTCAAACGATGAGGGCAATGAAAACGATCCTCAGAAAGCCATCGAGAAGCTTAAAAAGAAGCTGAAGAGAGAAAAGGAGGCCCGTAAGTAGGCTGAGGAGCGGGCAAGATTGGCTGCTTTTCAGGCCCAAAAGGCCAGCGTTGAGGTGGAAGACACCCAGATGCACCTCGTTGCCAACGCTATTGAGACAGTGAAGCGTGACAACGAGATCCTGACCGCCAACTACGCAGAAGCCATGCGCAATGGCGACTACGAAACTGGCGCTCGCATTACTGCTGCTCTCAGCAAGAATGAAGAAGATCTGCGGCGTCTGGAAAGCGGCCACTTAAAGATGCAGGAAGAGGCTCGCAACAAGCCTCCAGTGCCTCCGCAGCCGCAGCAGGCTCTTAAGCCAAAGCAGATGATTGAGAACATCATGTCTCAAGTGTCTAAGCCGTCTGCGCAATGGCTGAAGAGCAACCGCGATCACTTCAAGGATCAAACGGACATCACCGACATGTTTAACGCGCATGAAAGCGCCGTTAAGCGTGGCATTGAACCTGACACGGATGACTATTTCCGTTTCATCGAAAAGCGTCTGGGCATCGACGCAAACGATCAAGGAGAGTCGCCCATGTCTTCAGCATCCAAGCCTGCCGCCAGACAGGCCCCACCTCCGTCTGCCCCGGTCAATCGCGATGGCGGTCGCAAAAACGTGGGTTGGCTGACACCTGCCCAAGCCGAAACCGCCAAGTCGTTGGGCATGACGGATAAGGAATACTACAACAACTTGATGGCCTTGCAGAAGGAAGGCCGGATCACCCATTAAGGAGAACGACTATGGAAAACTTTAACGAAGACGCTCCGCGCCGCCGTAGCCGCCCTGCTGGTGGCCTTGAAGGTGGTCTCGGTGGTATCCCCCGCGAAGAAATGAGAGAGCCTATGAGGGAAGAGGCGGCATCTGAAGATCCCCGCGCTCGCGCTGCTCGTCGCGCCGCCGAATTGCGTGGGCACAACATTTCTATGGACGAAGGCGTAGATGAGTTCTTTGTCGATCCAGAAATGGTTCCAGAGGGTTGGACGTATGAATGGAAGCGTCATTTGCTTCTTGGTGCGGAAGACCCATCCTACAACGTGGCTCTAGCCCGTGCTGGTTGGGAGCCTGTGCCGCTCAATCGTGACGCTAAGCATCGCGCTATGATGCCCATGAACTGGACTGGCGCTTACATCGAGCGCAAGGGCCAGATCCTCATGGAGCGCCCCACCGAGATTGTGGAAGAAGCCCGCTCCATCGAGCGCCGCAAGGCTCGCGATCAGGTCCGCGCCAAGGAAGCGCAGCTTGCTGGTACGCCAGACGGCACCATGACGCGCGATCACGACAGGGTGAAGCCCAACATCAAAAAAGGATGGGAAGCGTTGCCCGTCCCCTAATTTGTCAATTCGTGCATTGACAATGTTTCGATCTAACATGTGGAGGGCCATCTTAATAGGTGGCCCTTTACTTTTGTGACGCGCGTGATAATATGCCAAACAGACCTACCATTGGTTAGCTTTCCCCGGCGCGAAAGCTTCACACTATCTTGATTTACGGCTCCCCCGGCGCGGAGTTTGTAGATTGCTCCCCACAGGAGCTTCCAATGGCTAATACCTCAGCCCCATTTGGCTTCAGGCAGTGGAGCGGTACGGGTTCTGCGCCTACCTATGAGCAGACCGTCGCTTTCATCGCGTACAACAACACGACCCCTATCTTCACCGGCGACCCTGTAGTTCAGCTCAACACCGGCTACATCACGCAGGCTTCTTCTAACTCCGTGCAGATCGCAGGCATCTTCATTGGTTGCCAGTATCTCTCGGTCAGCCAGAAGCGCACCGTGTGGTCGAACTACTGGCCCGGCAGCGACGTTGCCTCTGGCAACACCGTGACCGCCTACGTCATCAATGACCCGAATGCGCAGTTCATTGTGCAGTCTGGCAATGGTGGCCCCGTGACGTTTGCCTCCATCGGCAACAACATCGGCTTCGGCGTCGGTGGCACGAACGGCAACACCTCCAACGGTCTGTCTACCTATTATGCTGACTACAGCACGATTGCGACGACCTCCACCCTTCCTTTCCGCATCGTCAACCTTGCTGGGTACTCCCCGGTCGGCGTCAGCCCTTGGGCTGGTCAGAACGGTTACGACACCACAACCGCCTACAACAGCTTGATCGTCGCGTTTAACAACGTGGCTACCAAGTCGTTGACCGGCATCTAACAAGGAGTAGGAACTATGGCTGTTAATCTTTCTGCCATTAAAGACCTTCTCCTCCCCGGTCTCCGTGGGGTTGAAGGCAAGTACGAGATGATCCCATCTCAGTACGACAAGATCTTCACCAAGCATGAGTCGAAGATGGCTCTGGAGCGCACCGCTGAGATGCGTTTCCTTGGCTTGGCGCAGCTCAAGACTGAAGGCGGTCAGACCGCTTTCGACAACAGCGCTGGCGAGCGTTTCGTGTACAACCAAGAGCATACTGAAATTGCTCTCGGCTACGCGATCACCCGCAAGGCCATCGACGACAACCTCTACAAGACCCAGTTCATGCCTTCGAACCTCGGCCTGATTGAGAGCTTCCATCAGACCAAGGAAATCTACGGCGCGAACATCCTGAACACCGCTCAGACGTACAACTCGGCTGTCGGCGGTGACGGTGTGGCTCTCTGCTCGTCCAGCCATCCGATTGATGGTGCGACGATTGCGAACCAGCCCTCCACTCAGGTTGACCTGAACGAAGCCACGCTGCTGAACGCCATGATCGCGATCCGCACGAACTTCCGTGATCAGGCTGGTCTGAAGATCTTCGCCCGTGGTCGTAAGCTGATCGTCCCCCCGCAGCTTGAGCCGGTTGCTATCCGTCTGACAAAAACGGAACTGCGTCCGGGTACTGCGGACAATGACGTCAATGCCATTATGATGACGGCAGGCGGTCTGCCCGAAGGCTACATGGTCAACGACTTCTTGACCTCTTCGTATGCTTGGTTCTTGCTGACCAACATCGACGGTCTGTCGTACATGGAGCGAGTGAAGTTCGAAAGCGATATGCAGGTCGATTTTGTCACTGACAATCTTCTTGTTAAGGGTTACGAACGTTACAGTTTTGGTTACTACAATTGGAGAAGCATCTACGGGAGCTTCCCCACGTCGTAATTGACCGTAATTGCCCTCTGGTATAGTATGCAAGTTCTATACTGGAGGGCAATCACAATGAAGCAATCTGATGAGGAACGCAGGCGCAGAAACAGGGAAAAATCGGCAAAATATCGTCGAGAAAACCCTGAAAAATGGAAGGAAATTGACCGTAGGGCGAAGCTCAAACTGCGGCAAAATCCTGAAAAAAATCTGCAAAAGCTAACTTATCAACAGCAGTATCGGGAAGAAAACAGAAAGGCACTGTCCGATAAAGAGAGGCAAAGAAGGTTTGGGATAACTCCTGAAGGGTATTCTGATCTTTTTAAATCTCAAAACGGAACATGTGCAATCTGCAAACAACCTGAAACTGCAACGAGATTGGGGAAGGTGAAGGCTCTAGCGGTCGATCACTGTCACCAGTCTGGTGCTGTTAGAGGGCTTCTTTGTGCGGACTGCAACATGGGTATCGGAAAATTGAAAGAGGACAAAAATATCCTCCTATCAGCCATCCAATACCTTGAGAAGCATTCCGAACAGTCTCCAAACGTGGTAACCTTAACTCCGAAAGGATAACCAATGGCTACCGTCATCAACGACATCCAGCCGGGGTTTTACCCCAACCCTAACGGTAGTCCGGTTACACCGGCTACCACCTTCACCGGCCCGGTCCTCGCTGGCACTGTTATCAACAGTGACGGCACCGGCAATCTTGCTGCTCTCGGCGGCACGATTGGCACCCAGAACCTCGGTTATGCGGTTATGTGCCAGTCTGCTGTTGTCACGCAGGCGAGTGGTGGAACCGACATCACGCTCCCGGCCCAGAGCCAGATCCTCTCCATTGTTATGATGGTGACGACTGCTTGGACCGGGGCTACCAAGACGTTCAGCGTCGGCGCGACCGCCGGAACGACTGCGGCTACTGCTTTCACCGCCACTGGCGTTGACGGCTCTGCTGCTGGCCGCTTCTCGCTGTCCCCGACCACTGCGGCCCAGATCTACAACTGGGACAACATCAGCAACTCGACCTTCCAGACGGGTGGTCCTACTGATGTGCAGTTGTTCGTCACTTCCGCAAACACTGGCTCGGGCGTCGGCACACTTCATGTGACCTATGTTCAGGGCATCAACCTTGCGTCCTAATGGAGGGATGTCATGAAGGGTAAGTTCAAACTCGAACCCAAGAATAGCCCCGACAAGTCTCTCGGTGGTGACTTCTACGCTGGCGGTCAGTCTGAGGTCGCCAAGGAAGCCAAGAGCAAGTCGGAAGGCTTTAAGCGCGGTGGCAAGGCCAAGCACCATGCCATGCACGAAGAGCATGAGATGCACAAGAAGCATGTCGGCAAGGCTAAGAAGCATGTCGGCAAGATCGAAGGTGAGCATTCCAAGCACCATGCGGGCCGCAAGCCCCGTATGAGCGGTGGCAAGGTTCTCTCCTCCGCTGCTTCTGGCACCGCTCGCACCAAGTCCTCTCACTACTAAGATCGTCCTCCCCGATCCAATGTGAGACTAACGGGGGCCGTGTGCCCCCGTTTTGCTAGGAGGATGTGATGTCAGGTGCTTGGACACGAAAAGAGGGCAAGTCCGCTTCTGGCGGTCTGAACGAAAAAGGCCGCGCCTCTCTCAGGGCGCAGGGCCATGATATTAAGCGCCCACAGCCAGAGGGTGGCTCCCGAAAGGACAGCTTCCGCGCAAGAATGTGCGGGATGAAGGAAAAATTGACTTCTGCAAAAACGGCGCACGATCCTAATAGCCGGATCAATTTGGCGCTCAAAAAGTGGAACGTCAAATGCTAAAATGCACTCGCTGCCATCAAAAGAAACCGGCGACCGCCGAGTTTTTCCCTTTGCACAACCGCAAGGCCAATGGTCTTGATAGTTGGTGCAGAGGCTGTCGAAGTTCATATCGAAGCGAAATTAGGCGCGGCCAATATCGCGATATGATTGATGACGAAGCTTTAAAAAACGTGCTTGCTACCACGATTTGTTGTACAATCTGCGGAGACGGTGGAGATCTTGTGGTTGACCATGACCATAAGAAAAACACCATTCGCGGCATGCTTTGCAATAGGTGCAATAAGGGTTTGGGATTATTTCGCGACGACCCTGACCTTCTTGAATATGCTCGCATCTATCTTCTGGCTTCTAACAACGATCCAGAAGCTGCAAAGTATGTTAAAGACAATAGTGGGTTGGACTTGTATGGGGAGATCCACTGATGGACAAGCCTTTCTGGGAGAAAGATGCGCCAAAAGATGCTAAAGAGAAGCATCTGAACCGCAAACAAATTCAGTCAGCCAAAGCGAGGGCAAGAGCCGCTGGACGGCCTTATCCTAACTTGGTTGACAATGCAGCCGCTGCGCGTGCTGGCAAAAGGAGTTAAAAATGGGTACGTTGTCTCAATCTGGCGTCATCTGGGACTCTATTACCAAGAACGGCAGGCACGAGCCGTTTGAGCTTCAAGTTGCTCGCGGTCAAATTACAAACCATCAGCCTGTTGAGATATTTGGTTACAGCACACAGATTGCGGGAACTGCCCTTGGCCCATTGTGGGAAGGTTTAACGCAATCTGGCGGTGCCTACACCTATCCATCATCCGCAGGCGTGATCGTTCTTTTAAGTGCCTCTGGGGCTACTGACGCCGGGTTAATTATCCAAGTAGACGGTCTTGATGCTAATTTCAATCTTCTGTCAGAGCTTGTCACGCTTAATGGTTCTGGGACTGCAACCACGACTAATTCATATCTTCGCATCAATGGGTTGTTTGTCACTAATGGCCTGAATGCAGGCAACATCACGGCAAAGATTGCGACCGTTCTTTATGCTCAGATCAATGCTGGTGTGGGTCAAACGCAGATGTCGCTTTATACGGTTCCCAAAGGGTACACGTTCTATCTGACATATGTTCAAGCGAACGCCAGCATCGGCTTTACCTCAAGCAACTATATGCTTTATGCCGAGTACAATAAGTTCAACCTTTCCAACACCATCCAGTCAAATGGTTATAATTTTACTGTGAATGGCAACACGACGTTGCTTTCACAATCGCCGTTCGTGCAAGTCTTCAATATCCCGTACACGGTTGCTCCGGCACATCCCGGCGGCACGGACATTCAGTATCAAATGAAATCTAATACGGGCGGCCCATTTGTAGGGTCAATCTTTGCGGGTGGGTATTTGATTGCTGACGCCACTACCACAAACTTCTAATAGGAGTGGCAATGGCTACTAGCAACACATTCTCGTACAATCCGGGCCTCGGCGAGCTTACGCTATATGCGTACAACCTCATCGGGCTCAGGAACACGTCTGTGCTGCAAGAGCATATGGAAGCCGCCCGCATGGCGACTAACATGATGCTGTCTCGCTGGGCCAATCAAGGAGTTAATTTGTGGGCAGTAGACCTGATCACGACACCTCTGGTTGCTGGGCAGGCCACCTACAGCGTGGACTCTAATACGGTCGTCATGCTGGACGCCTACATTGAAATTGACAACGGCAATGGTCAGCCAATCGACCGCCTGATCCTTCCGATCAGCCGTACTGAGTACGCTTCTTATCCAAACAAAACGCAGCAGGGTTTCACGACAACTTATTGGTTCGACCGCCTGTTGTCGCCGACAGTGACGCTGTGGCCCGTGCCGGATGGCACCACCACCTCATTAAAATATTATCGCGTTCGCCAAATTCAGGATGCCAACCTGACGAATAACCAGAACGTCGAAATCCCCTATCTATGGTTGGAAGCTTTCGCATTTGGTCTGGCGCAGCGTCTTGCAACCATTTGGGCTCCAGACAAGATTGCAATCTTAAAGCCGATGGCTGATGAGGCTTATGCGATCGCCGCTGCTCAGAATATTGAGCAAGCCTCTCAATTTATCTCTCCGATCATATCGGGGTATTTCAGATGAATGTGTTCTATGTATATGAACACTGGAGACCTGATACAGGCTTTTGCTTTTATGTTGGCAAGGGCAAAGATAAGCGCGCTTGGGATATGAAAAGCATGAGGAACCGCCATCATATGGCAATTACTTCAAAGCTTACATCCCTTGGGATGTGCGTTGATGTTCGTATTGTTATGGATAAGCTTTCTGAGGGAACCGCATTCAATTTAGAAATTGATCGCATTGCATTATATGGAATTGAAAATCTTACAAATATGACCGCTGGGGGGGATGGGTTAAAAAATCCATCTCAAGAAACACGAGAAAAAATTTCAAAATCTCAAAAGGCAAGATTTGCTAGGCCCGGCGAATTTGAAAAACTTTCGTCTCAACGCAAGGGTCGCGTGACTTCAGAGGAAACCAAAAAGAAATTATCTTTGGCTTCTAAGGGTCGCAAACACTCTTTTGAAACAAAAGAAAAAATAAGAGAATGTGCAAAGGTTAGGGGAATTTCCGAAGCTACTAGAGCCGCCCAAAAAGCAGCGGTTACTGGGAAGAAACGCGCCCCTTTCAGTGATGAAACGCATAGGAAAATGTCGGAGGCGGCAAAACTAAGGGAGTTTCGTAAGAAAAATGGGGAGGCGGCATAATGGGATACGCCTCGCAAGCAGGAAGAGCTAGAACAAGCTCCAGTAACCCGCAAGCGCATGCCATATGCGACCGCTGCGGCTTCCGCTATAACCATGTGAACCTGCGCTGGCAGTATGACTGGCGTGGTGCATCTATGCAGAACCTACGGTTGTTGGTCTGCAATACATGCTACGATAATCCTCAAGAGCAGCTTCGCGCTATTGTGGTTCCCGCAGATCCAGTGCCGATTGTAAACCCGCGCATTCAGGATTTTGTCACTGCTGAACAGGACACCCGCACCACATCTGGTCAGAACACTGTTGATCCGACTACGGGCATTCCTGTCGTCAATGGTAATACCCGCATCACGCAGAATGATAGTGTGCGTGTCACGCAGCAAACTGGTGAGCCTCCGGGCGGATTGAACATTCAACCGGGCACTGATCCTAACGCGCCGGGTGACAATGATCCGGGTCTGCCTTATGCTAACACGACCGTTCCAAAGACAGGGCCGCTGACATGAGCGTCGTACAAATCCCGAACCTCACGCCAGCGACATCGCTTAGTGGCAATGAGCAGCTTGAAGCGGTGCAATCCGGCTCGTCGGTGCGGCTCACGACTTCGCAGATTGCAACGTATATCAACTCCCTATATCCGGCTCCCGGCATTTCGTCTGTCACCGCCAGCTCGCCGTTGGCTTCTACAACAACTTCCGGCGCTGTTAACATCTTCCTTCCCACCGGCAACATTACCAATACCTATCTCGCCAACATGGCGGCTGGGACGGTGAAGGCAAACTTGACTGGTGGCTCTGCCAGCCCGTCAGATGTGACACCTAGTGCTATACTGAATACCTTTGGCACTGGCGTTGGCTCGTTGTTGTATCGCGGCGCATCTGCATGGCAGGCATTAACGCCGGGCACCAATAGCCAAGTCTTAACTTCCAATGGCAGCACTTCCGCCCCCTCGTGGCAGACGCTTTCTGTGCCTTCCAGTCAGATTGCTGCAACTGGTGTGACTGCTGGCTCGTATGGGTCTGCCAGTACCTCAACCACTTTTACAGTGCTTGCCAGCGGACAGCTCTCGGCAGCATCTACCACCCCGATTGCTATTTCCTATTTGCAAGTTTCGGGCTTGGCACCGTCCGCCACCATCGACACAACCAACGCCAACAATATCACTTCTGGGGTTATGACTGCCCCTCGGTATAGCTCCACCCTTTCACAGGCTTTAGATGCTTCCGCTGGCTCGACCCAAGGTAGTATTCTATACCGCAGCGGCAGCGGTTGGACGCAGCTTGGTCCGGGTACATCTGGGCAGGTTCTCCAAACACAGGGTGCAGGCGCAAATCCCACTTGGGCGGCTGCTGCTGGTGCGGGTACTGTCACTTCAGTGGCGACAGGAACTGGCCTGACGGGCGGTCCAATTACATCTTCCGGCACGATCAGCATTGCTAATACGGCTGTTTCTGCTGGCTCTTATGGCTCTCAGTCTGCGGTGGGCACATTCACTGTCAATGCGCAGGGTCAAATTACTGCCGCCAGCAACACGACTATCAATGCCGTCACGCTGACGACTGGCACCATTACGACAACCCCATTCAATAGCAATGACATAACCAACAAAGCATATGTCGATGCTGCGGTCAGCAACGTCAATTATCACGCTGCCTGTAACTATGCAACGACTGCGGACCTTGGCGCTGTTACTTACAACAACGGGTCTTCAGGTGTCGGCGCGACCATCACCAAAACCGCGCCATTTGCCACGCTTGCGATTGACGGCGCAAACCCGTCTGCAACGCAGCGCATTCTCGTCAAGAACGAGAGCAATGGCGCGTATAACGGCATCTATACTGTCACCAGCGTCGGCTCTGGCGCTGCTGGTTGGGTGCTGACACGCGCTACCGACTATGACCAGACCGGCACTGGAGCGGGCGAAATTGCACCCGGCGACACCACTTTTGTGATTTCTGGCACTCAGAATGCCGGAACGCAATGGGTGCAGACGACTGATCTACCAATTACGATTGGCACGACCGCCATCGTTTTTGCGCAGATTGCTGGTCCGGGCGCTTACACTGCTGGCACCGGACTGACGCTTACCGGCACTCAGTTCAGCATTACCAACACCGCCGTCACTGCTGGCGCGTATGGATCGGCGTCGTCGGTCGGCACCTTTACCGTGAACGCGCAGGGACAATTGACTGCGGCTTCTAGCGCCAGCATCGCGATTGCGGCATCTCAGGTAACATCGGGGCAATTGGCGGTCGCGCAAGGCGGCACCGGGGCGGCAACGCTGACGGGATATGTGTACGGGAACGGAACGTCTGCCATGACGGCATCGACGACCATCCCAAACACCGCCATCACTGGGTTGGGCACTATGTCCACCCAGAACGCCAACGCTGTGGCTATCACGGGCGGTTCCATTAACAGCACGGCTATTGGCGGCACGACGCCTTCATCTGGCGCGTTCACCACGCTCGGAGCCACCGGCAACGCCACGCTCGCCACTATTACCTCCGGCACATGGAACGGTACGGCGATTGCGGTTGGGTATGGCGGAACAGGCCAAACAGCGGCTTTGACGCAATATGGCGTCATTTACGGCGCGTCCACCACTGCGATGGCTGTGACTGCGGCGGGCACGACTGGTCAGGTGCTGGTGGGGAATACTGGCGGCGCGCCATCGTGGGCCACGGTGTCCAGCACTCTCGTCTCATCCATCAACTTTGGCACCACGGGCCTGACGCCTGCAACGGCAACTACCGGCGCTGTCACTGTGGCCGGAACGCTGGCAGTTGCTAACGGCGGCACAGGGCTGACATCCACCCCAGCCAATGGCGCTCTCGACATCGGCAACGGCACCGGCTTTACCCGCACTACCCTGACGCAGGGAACGGGCATCACGATCACCAATGCTTCAGGTTCAATTACTATCGCCAATGCGGGCGTGACCAGTTTCTCGGCGGGCACAACTGGCCTGACGCCCAGCACGGGCACTACCGGCGCTGTCACACTGGCTGGGACACTGGCGGTCGCCAATGGCGGTACAGGTGCCACTAGCCTCAATCAATATGCCGTTCTGCTCGGCAGCGGCACGAGCGCGGTTTCTTTCGCCTCTCCCAGCACCACGGGCTATGCCCTGCTCTCTACCGGGGCAACATCCAACCCGGCCTTTGGGCAACTTTCCCTGACCGCTGGCGTCACCGGCACACTGCCTGTTGCCAATGGCGGCACTGGCACCGCCACCGCCTTCACAACCGGCTCCGTGGTCTTCGCTGGCGCGTCTGGCACCTACAGCCAGAACAACTCCAAGGTCTTCTGGGACAATACCAACTTCCGTTTGGGCATCGGCACTGCATCGCCTGCGGTGTCGTTGGCGGTATCGGCAACTGATGCCATTCTTCTGCCTGTCGGCACAACGGGCCAGCAGCCCACTGGCGCTGCGGGTATGTTGCGTTTCAACTCCAGCACCACCTCATTTGAGGGCTACAACGGCACCGCATGGGGCAGCATCGGCGGCGGCGCTACTGGCGGCGGCACGGATCAGATTTTCTACCTGAATGGTCAGACGGTGAATACAAACTACAGCATTCCTTCTGGTCAAAATGCTGGTACATTTGGGCCAATTACCATCGCCGGGGGCATAGTTGTGACCGTGCCGTCAGGCTCGACTTGGAGCATCGTCTAATGGGTAATCTTGTCCTCAACGGCTCGACATCCGGCGGCATCACTATCTCGCCCCCTGCGGTGGCTGGATCAAACACCGCCACTCTCCCTGCGGCGACAGGCACCGTAGTTGTGGGCACCGCAGTCACTGCGTCAACCACCAACACTGTAACAAACAAAATCGCCATCAATATTGGCGGCACTGTTTATTACATTTTAGCGTCTACGTCTGGCACGTAAGGATACTCCTATGTCTGGCACCCTCAAAGTCACCACGCTTCAAGACGGCGGTTCATCGACCGCAAACCTTGTGTTTGACACGAACGCCAACACGACCGCTGGCGGCACCGTTGCCATGTCTTCGTCGTTCAAACGCAATCGCATCATCAATGGGAATATGGTCATTGACCAGCGGAATGCTGGAGCGAGCGTTGCTACATCTTCCGGCACATTTATTTATACCGTTGATAGATGGCAGGCTATTTATGCCGCAACTTCAAAATATACAATCCAGCAGAATGCAGGTTCGGTAACATTGCCTGCTGGGTTCACTAAATATCTTGGTGTCACATCTACGTCTGCATATACGCCATCTTCAACTGAATATTTTGCCGTCAGGCAGTTCATCGAGGGTTACAATACCGCTGATTTGGCTTGGGGGGCTGCAAGCGCCAAGGCGGTCACGCTGTCGTTTCTTGTTTATTCGTCTCTCACTGGTAGCTTTGGTGGTGCGCTTGTAAATTCTGCGCAAACCAGAAGCTATCCATTCACTTATAGCGTTCCGGTGGCGAACACATGGACTACGATCAGCATAACTGTTCCCGGTGATACAACTGGTGTTTGGGCCACAGATAACGCCACGGGAATTGATCTTCGTCTTGGACTTGGATGTGGAAGCACCTACAATGGTACGGCTGGCGCATGGGCTGCTGGCAATTATGTTTCCGTCACAGGCGCAGTCTCCGTAGTCGGCACCTCTGGCGCAACCTTCTACATCACAGGCGTCCAACTAGAAGTCGGCACCAAAGCCACTCCCTATGAGATGCAGATATATAGCGACCAGTTGGCGCAGTGCCAGAGGTACTTTTCAAAATCATATAACATTGATGTGGTTCCCGGCACCGCCACGTATGTTGGTGCTTTAGCTACATTTTCCCCTACAGCATCAACTAACAGGCCAGTTGTTCCAATTTTCTTTCCGGTTTCCATGCGAACAACGCCAACGCTTACTGCTTATTCTCCGAACAATGGAGCAAGTGGTAATTTTTATAATAATGATGCTGCTGCTAATTTTGCAGTGCAGGTTTCAGTCAATACTGGCTCATCCGGGGCTTCATGGCTGCCGTCAGGCACATTAACGACAAATGCGTTCTTTACGGGACATTGGACTGCGACTGCGGAGTTATGATCATGTATACAAATGCTCAGTACATAGCCTTCAATGGCGTCAACACCGGCATCCGCTGCGACATCAACGGCGTGACGAGCTTCGTGCCGATTGACCCAGCCAACACCGACTATGCCGCGATAATGCGGCTCGTTGAAGCTGGCGAACTAACCATTGCACCCGCGAGTCCGTAAAGACCACTACCATTTCTGGCACTACCGGCGTTCAGCAACCAGCTACACAGTTAGCTGGCAGTTCTTCCGGTGTGGTCACGCTTACTGGCGCGGCTAATGCTGGAACGTGGACGATGACGCTCCCGACTAGTGGGGGCACTAGCGGGTATGTGCTTTCTACAGACGGAACCGGAATCACAAACTGGGTCGCCCAGACGGGCGGCGGTGGCGGTGGTGGTAGCTATACCCGTACCACGATTACAGCTACTGCGGGCCAGACAAGCTTCACAGCCTCATACACCGTCAACTATGTGCAAGTGTATGTGAACGGTGTCCTGCTCAATAGCGCCGATTACACGGCTTCAACTGGGACGACTGTTGTGTTGGCTGCGGCGGCAGCGGCGGGCGACATCGTCGATGTGGTGGCATTTACTGTTGGCTCGATAACTGGCAGCGTGACGATTACGGGCACCCCTTCTAGCGGACAGTTGGCTGCATGGACTGGCGCGACCAGCATTCAAGGCATTGCCGCGCCAACGACTGCTGGCAACGTAGTATTTAGCACGGACGGATCAACGTGGTCGTCCACCCAGAAGATTGTGCAGGGTACATCGCAGGCTACGACAAGCGGCACCAGCATCACGTTTAGCAGCATCCCTTCTTGGGTAAAACGTATCACCATAATGTTTAATGGTGTATCAACAAGCGGCACATCTCTTAAATTAATCCAAATTGGGTCTGGCTCTGTTACCACAACTGGATACAACGCCACTGCTGTTAGTGTTAGCGCTTCACCAAATATAGCGGCTACAAATAGCACTGCCGGTTTTGTTATGTATGGGAACAGTGCTGCGGATATAATTTCTGGGCATATGATTTTGACTCTTATCTCTGGCAACATTTGGATTTCTAGCCATACAGCAAAAGAAAACACTACTTACATTATGAGTGGTGCGGGTGACGTTGCTCTTTCTGGCGCGCTGGACAGGGTTGTCTTAACTACCGTCAACGGCACCGACACGTTCGACGCTGGCTCCGTCAACATCCTATATGAATGAGGGATAACCCATGACCATCTCTCGCAACATATCAGTCATGGCGCAGGGTGCTAGTACGGCTGGCATCCTTGCTGGCGGCTACGGCGGGCTTGGCACCAGCATTGCCCCGACGACTGCGGGCAATACTATCTTCACGACAGACGGCTCCACATGGTCATCGACGCAGAAGATTGTGCGCGGCACGTCGGTGGCAACCACCAGCGGTACTGCTGTAGACTTCACAAGCATCCCAAGTTGGGTGAAACGCATCACCTTAATGTTTACTGGTGTTAGTTTAAGCGGTACAGCCTTACCCTTAATTCAGATAGGTGCTGGTAGTATTACAAATACGGGATATGTTGGGTCTGGAGCAAACTCATCCGCAGGAGCAACCGCATTTTTTAACACAGTAAACTACACAACAGGATTTGGTATTGGACAAGGTTCTAGTGCAAGTGTTGCTATTTCTGGCGCTGTTTATCTTTTCAATCAAACTGGAAATTCTTGGATTGCATCTGGCACACTTGCATCAACAAATGAAGCCGTTGTCCGATTTACCGCTGGTTCAATTACATTATCTGGTACGCTTGACCGTGTTCGTATAACTACATCAAATGGAACCGATACGTTTGATGCTGGTTCAGTAAATATAATGTACGAATAAGAGGCCCACATGGAACGCATCGAAGTCAACGTCGAAACTGGCGAAGTAAAGGTCATCCAGTTCACGCCAGAGGAAGAGGCGGCTGCGCTGGCCTATGCCGCCACTGTGCAGGAGCCTGTACAGCCAAAGCCGACGCTGGAGCAATTGCAGGCGCAGTTGGCGGCTCTTTCGTCCCAGATACAGCACTATGCAGACGGAAATGTCGGTGCTATCGCTATCACTAGCGACACGCCGCTGAACGGCGTCTCGTTCAACGTAAAGGGGGTATAAATGGACCAGACAAGCGTGAACATTGCCATGACAGTGGCTAACTGGAACATCGTGATGAAGGCCTTGGGCGACATGCCGTTCAAGGACGTTGCTGACATCATCATGTCCATCAAGACGCAGGCCGAGGCTCAGTTGGCTCCCAAGCCCGCTGAAGAGGCTGCGCAGGCTGAATAAGGAGTGGCGGCGCTATGGACCAAGGAACCATCAATCTGGCCCTTAGCGCCGTTCTCTGCACCATAGGCTGGTTTGCCCGGCAATTATGGGAAGCGGTGAAGTCATTAAAAGATGATCTTCATCGTATAGAAGCGGACATGCCAAAGACCTACGTCCTCAAGGATGATATGGACAAGCGCATGGACCACATCGAGGACATGTTCAAACGCATTTACGACAAACTTGATGCCAAGCAGGACAAATAATGGACCCGCTTACAATCCTCGCACTTGCCAAGGGCAGTTATGAAGCCATCAAGGCTGGCATATCTGTTGGCAAGGAAATGCAGGGGATGTTCAGCGATGTGATGTCGCTGCTGGATAGCGCCAATCAACTTACCAAGATCGCCACGAAGCCGCCAAAGCCGGGCCTATTTGGCGAAAAGTCGGCAGAGCAAATAGCCATCGAAGCCTTCACCGCCAAGGCTGAAGTCGAGCATATGATGATGGAGGTGAAGAATACCTTCATCTCGGAATATGGTATTCTGGCATGGGACGAAATCCTCAAGGAGACGACCCGCATACGGAAGGAACAGGCTGCTGCTCGTCTCAAGGCTCGCAAAGAGCAGGAGGAACTTATGCAAAACGTCATGGTCTACGGTTCTGCTTTCCTGCTTTTGTTTGTTTTCATCATCTGCGGCCTGCTCGCAGCCGTCTCTCTCGCGCATTAGGAGTGTCGCCATGCAAATGAGCCAAGAGGGCATTGACGCCCTTCTCAAAAAGTACGAAGGCTGCAAACTGAAAGCCTATCGCTGCCCGGCCAACGTCTGCACCATCGGCTACGGCCACACTTCGGCGGCTGGCGCTCCGGCAGTCACGGATGGCATGACGATCACCCAGAAGCAGGCCGACGACATTTTGCGCCGAGATCTGGTCAAGTATGAGACTGCGGTCTTCAACATGGTCAAGCAGCCGCTGACCCAGCATCAGTTCGATGTCCTCGTGGACTTTGCCTACAACGCTGGGGTGGGAAACCTGCAATCGTCCACTCTCCTCAAAAAGGTGAACGCCGCTCAGTTTGACGCCGTGCCAGCCGAGTTGATGAAGTGGACCAAGGGCGGCGGCAAGGTTCTCGCCGGTCTCGTGAAGCGCCGCCAAGCCGAGAGTGCGTGGTGGATGTCTCATGAGATTACGGCCATCACACCTTTGGTGGGGCCTTCTGCACCTACGGAAGATCCTACGGATGATGAGCATGAGCAACGCACCGAGCCACAGCCGGTCCCGGTGCCCTCAATGGCTGACAGCAAGCAGGGCAACGCTGCGGTCATTACGGCGGGCCTTGGAGGGCTTGGAGCGGCCAAGCAGATTGCTGCCAACGCGCAGGATGCGTCCGACACGGCAGACCAGATTATGGGCTTACTCCACAATACCAACTTCATCATCATGTTGGCGATCATGGGGCTGGGCGCAGCAATTTGGTACTTCCGCAAGCAGCACATGGAGGAGCATGGTGTTTAGTCTTCTCTTCACCCCTATGGGCCGGTATCTTGGCATAGCGGTCGCCGTTGTTATCACCCTTGGAGGGGTGTATTTCAAGATCAGGGCTGACGCCATTGCAGAGGTTGAGGCGGCTGCTGTTTCTGATGCTTTGAGGAGAACACAAGATGCGGTTCGTGCTGGCGATGCTGTTGATGTCACCCCTGATGGCCTGCTCAAGTCTGACGGCCACAAGCGAGACTAATGCCTCTGTCTGCTATGTCTGGCGGGATGTTTCTTGGTCATCCAAAGATACAACCGCGACAATAATTGAGGTAAAGCAGAACAATGCCCGCCGTGAGGGATGGTGCGCCGGGGCAAAATAGGTGCTATAGTCCTGCGAAAGCGGAGCTTTTTCCATGACAACGGGCCTGAAGGTTTGCTGTAAATGCAAGGCGGAAAAACCGCTTAACGCATTTGGCCGCCTGTCTGCCGCTAAAGATGGCTTAACATATGCTTGCATTGATTGCACTCGAATCAAAATGGCTGCTTGGCGCAATTGCAATCGTGATAGTGATCGCGCTGCTAAAAATCGTTGGGCAAAAAAAAATTCTGAACAATTGAAAGCGAAGAGCAAACGATATTATGCTGAAAACATTGAAAAGCATAGGGCTGCTTGCAAACGTTGGGATCAAAAAAACAAAGATAAAAAACGCAATTACGTATATGCATGGGTAAGTAAAAATAAATCCCAAAAATATGCGTGGAATGCTCAGCGTAGGGCCAAAAAACTAAACGCTACGCTTTCTTGGCTGACAGCCATTCACATGGCTCAAATTCAAGAAATGTATGATGTTGCAGATGCCCTATTTACGCAAACAGGTGTCCCTCATCATGTAGATCATATTCATCCCCTTAATGGGCATGGCTTTAATGGCCTGCATGTTCCTTGGAATCTTCAGGTTATCCCGGCTTTTGACAATTTGAGCAAGCATAATCATTTACCTGTTGAGGACCAACACATGATGTGGGAGTCTGCCCAATGACTGTCGGATTAAGTTACGATGGTTCCGTTGCCGGAACAAACAGTTATATCCTTCAAATTGCAACGATGGCTGTTGTCTCTCCAACTGATTCGGCATATTTAACTATTCTTCCGCAGTGCATTACTTATGCCGAGAACCGCATGTACCGCGATCTCGACTTCTTGTTTACGTCTATCGCAACCACATCGTACACTCTGACCGTAGGAACTCGCCAAATTTCAGTTCCTACCAGCACATTTGTGGTTCCCGAACAAATCAATGTCATTACGCCATCGACCGCCACAAACCCTGATGTGGGCACTCGCAATCCGCTTCTCCCGACCACCAGAGAGTATTTGGATGCGGTTTTTGGAGTTGCCTCCAGCACCGGGCTCCCACAATATTTCGCGCCCTTTGGCGGCAATGCCAACTCCAATTGGACCTTCTTGGTCGGCCCATATCCAGATGCTGCTTACACCGTTGAGATTGTAGGCACCTATCGCCCCAACAGTCTTGGCGATGGCTCTAATGGCACAACGCTGACGACCTTTATCAGCCTGTATCTGCCCGATCTCTTCATCATGGCTTCCATGATCTATATTAGTGCATATCAGCGCAATTTCGGTAGGGCAAACGACGACCCGCAGATGGCGGTCAGTTATGAGAGCCAGTATCAAGCTCTGTTGAAGGGCGCTCTGGGCGAAGAATACAGGAAGAAGTTTGAGGGGGCCGCTTGGTCATCTCAATCTATGTCGCCCGCTGCTACGCCAACGAGGGGCTAACACATGCCCCATCAATCGTTAAAATTGATCCCCGGCGTGGATGTTAACAAAACGCCTGCCCTAAATGAAGCGGCAATTTCGCAAAGCCAGCTTATCCGGTTTATCCCCGATAGGACGCTTGGTGGGTTAGTGCAAAAGTTGGGTGGGTGGACAAAGTTTTACTCCAATACAATTGGTTCTATCGTTCGCGCTCTATGGGCATGGGAAGACACCAACGCAAATTCTTACCTTGCGGCTGGCGCAGAGGGCGCACCGGCTGGCGGCGGCGGCGCTCTTGAAGTAATCCTTTCTGGCGGCGCTAGTGACATTACTCCTCAAAAAACTGTTGTTAATGTCGCGGTCAACGCGACGACTACGGCAGGTAGTAATGCGGTTTTGATAACAGACACTGGCCGCAATGTGTCCAGTTATGACACAGTGGATATTCAAACGCAGATTAGTGTTGGTGGCCTAATCCTGTTTGGGCAATACCAATGCTATAATGCTGCTGGCAGCGCAAATACATATACGATTTATGCGTTGAATGCGCTGGGCGCTCCTGCACTAGCTACATCTTCTGTTTCCAATGGCGGCTCCGTGCCTAGCTTTGCCACTACAGCTGGAAGCAGCGCGATTACCGTCACGCTGGCCGATCACGGATATGCAATTGGCGATACTTTTCCCGTTCTTATTGCGACGACCGTTGGCGGCATTACCTTATATGGCAACTTCATCGTCAACTCCGTGCCTAGCAGTAGCACGTTTACGATTGCTGGCAAAAACAATGCTTCGGCGACCACAACTGGCTTATTGAACAGCGGCAATGCTCATTACGTCTATTACAAAGGCGTTGGAACACTGGCGGCGGGAACGGGATATGGCATTGGAGGATATGGGCGCGGTGGGTATGGGACCGGCAATGCCCCTACTTTGACTACAGGCACACCAATCAATGCAGTTGATTGGACTTTGGACAATTGGGGTGAAATCCTAATTTCCTGCCCGTTGAATGGCCCTATATACCAATGGTCTCCAACCAGCGGTCAACCTATTGCGTTGGTTATTCCTGAAGCGCCTACCGTCAACGATGGTATGTTTGTCGCGATGCCTCAAAGGCAGATTGTCGCTTGGGGTTCTACCTTTGATGGCATCAAAGATCCGCTGTTAATCCGTTGGTGTGATGTCAATGACTTCACGCAATGGATTGCTCTTATTACCAATCAAGCAGGTTCTTATCGTATTCCTAAAGGCTCCCGGATTGTTCAGTGCATTCAAGGCCCGCAACAGGGTTTGGTTTGGACGGACCTTGGCTTGTGGGCCATGCAATATGTGGGACCGCCATACGTTTACCAATTTAACGAGCTTGGCACAGGGTGCGGTCTCATTGGCCGCAAGGCGGCTGCGTCCGTAAATGGCGTTGTCTATTGGATGGGCGCAAACCAATTCTATCGCCTATCTAGCAATGGTGTTGAGCCAATACGTTGCCCCGTTTGGGATGTTGTCTTCCAAGACCTTGATACATCTAATCTTGATCGCATTAGGGTTGCGCCCAACTCTCGATTTGGCGAAATCTCGTGGTATTTCCCTACCATTGGCAATAGCGGCGAAAACTATGGCTATATAAAATACAACTTTGTTCTTGATCAGTGGGACTATGGATTTAACTCGACCGCAAACCCCTATGTAGCACGTAGTGCATGGATCAATGAGTCTGTTCTAGGAGCGCCAATTGGCGCGGCTTTGAACCGCTACATCTACCAGCACGAAACATCGACTGACGCCGATGGTCAGCCCATGGATGCTTATTTTCAAACAGGCTACTTTGTCCTGTCAGACGCCGATGTGTTGATGTTCATCGACCAAGTGTGGCCTGACATGAAATGGGGTTACTATGGTGGAACGCAGGGCGCAAACGTCTTGCTGACATTTTATGTTACTCCATATCCCGGACAAACTCCGACCGCCTACGGTCCTTACACGTTGACGCAAGCAACAACATATATAACGCCTCGTTTTCGGGGTCGGCTTGTATCCATTAAGATTGAGAGCAATGACATTGGATCATTCTGGAGGTTGGGGAATCTTAGGTATAGGATTCAAGCCGATGGACGTTTCTGATGTTTAGAAAAATCACCATAGGCTTTTTTAGCGGCTTGCTTGTAGGCGTCATGCGCCTCTTCAGGGCTCTTGAAGAGGCCAAGATAAATACTTTTTCTGCCAATGGAGAGATGCGCTTGCCACTTCTGGGCTTCTTCGTGCCACGATACACCAACATAACCAGACTTATTGTTAGATGCCTTAGACCGATTCATGCAGTTTTGTTGGTGCGTTACTTCGCGCAAATTGCACAGTCGATTGTCGGACCTATTGCCGTTTATGTGATCAACTTCGCCAAAAGGCCAGAATCCATTTATCATAGCCATAGCAATTCTGTGCGCTGGAATTATGATCCTATTAATGCTAATTTTAACGTATCCATTGCAAAAGGTGCCAGCGCGATGCCCAGCTTTTGTCCATTGCGTTGTATTCTTCCATGTGAAGTGCCCGGTGTCGGGGTCATAGGAAAGTTTTTTGCGCAGGGTGGTTATAGGAACTTCTCTCATTCTCATGGTATACCACATCTTTTGAACGGAGGCAAGTATGCCAGCATCATTGGATGATTTGTTAACTACCCAAAAGAACGGCGTCGTTGCCATAAACAACGTCGCCCGGACCACTCAGCGCGGCCAAGGGACACAGACATCCGCGACCGCAACAGCCGCAACTCTCGTAATTGCGGGCTCTGGCTATCTGGTTAACTTTGCCGTTCTCGTGGCTGGTTCAGCCGCAGGCACAATCAACAACGCCAACGCCACAGCCTCTGCCGCTGCGGCTAACGCCCTCTGCGCAACGCCCGCAACTGTCGGCATATACCCGGCGGGGCAAGTCTTCACGAACGGGTTGGTTATTGTTCCGGGAACAGGGCAGTCCATCAACGTCACATATTCGCCGGGGTAAGTTATGCCGCTCAAAAAAGGTTCCTCGCAAAAAACAATCAGCAGCAACATCAGCGAGCTGGTTCACACTGGTAAATACCCGCAAGCTCAAGCGGTTGCGATTGCTCTTGCAAAGTCGCGCACTGGTAAGATGGTTGGCGGTTCCTTTTTTGGCGGTCCCGCAACCTCCGAAACATCTAAAGTGCATGTTGGGCCGATCCATAGTCCTGTAGCTGGGCGAACGGACCATCTACCTATGCACGTTCCTTCGGGGGCTTATGTCATTCCAGCCGATATTATTTCGGCAATGGGTGAAGGCAACACGATGGCGGGCTTTAATGTCGCCAAATCAATCTTTCACCCTATCGTAAAGCCTAGCTCTATGTTTAAGCCGATCCCGTATATGTCTGGATTGCCGGGGGCGAGCGCCTACCTTGGACTACCCGGACAAAAGGGGAAAGCTGCGGGTGGGCAGTTAGCAGCTTCTGCTGCTCCCGTCCCCATCGTTGCTGCTGGTGGCGAGTATGTAATTCACCCAGATGATGTTACTAATCTAGGGGGCGGCGACATTGATCGCGGCCATCGAGAGTTAGATGCGTTTGTGAAAAAGATGCGCGCGAAGACAGTCAACACGCTTCGCAAGTTACCGCCGCCGAAAAAGGACTGAGGGGGTCTTATGTTCGATAGCTTTGGGGTACGTATTGGAACGCCAGATGATGTCCATCCTATGATGGATCTCGCCATGCAAGCTTGTGATGAAAATGGGTTTGTAGATCCCAACCCACAAAAACTGTTAGCAGAAATCTGGACTGCGCTTAACCTTGAGAATGGCGTCGTCGGTATCATTCAAGATGAGGGCGAGCGACTAGAGGGGGCTATCCTTCTCAGGATTGGCTCAATGTGGTATTCAGATGCGTCGGTCTTAGAGGAACGCGCTATCTTTATCCATCCTGAATATCGCAATGCAAAAGGCGGTCGCGCCCGCAGGTTGTGTGAGTTTTCCAAGCGGACAGCAGATGAGTTGGGTTTGCCGCTTGTAATTGGCGTCCTTTCGAACCACCGGACGGAAGCCAAAGTAAGGTTATATGAGCGTCAATTTGGGAAGCCAAGCGGCGCATTTTTCCTGTATAATGCCAAAACGGGGTCGTACCCGGTGGCTGCGGAGTGATCTAAATGGGCGGCGGCGGAAAATCCCAGACTTCCACATCGACGGTTTCTATTCCGCCAGAGGTTCTGGCGCGATACAACGCCGTCAATGCCCGCGCTGAAACTGCCGCCACTACTCCGTTCCAACCCTATCAGGGCGAGTTCGTCGCCCCCCTGAATGCTACCCAGCAAGCGGGCATTGGGGCTACGAGCGCTTATTCGCAAGCCGCGCAGCCGTACTACGGCGCTGCCGCTGGCCTAACCCTTGGCGCTGCCCAGCCGGTTGGCCCACTCACGCAAGGGCAAATTGGGTACTATCAGAACCCTTATACAGAGGCCGTTGTAGGCTCTACGTTGGGCGCTTTAGGTCAGCAGTTTGGTCAGCAGCAATCACAGCAGCAGGCCGATGCTATCAAAGCTGGCGCTTTTGGCGGCGAGCGAGCGGGTCTCCAAAGGGCTCAGTTGATGGGCCAGCAGGGCCTTGCGGCGGCACAGGCAATTTCCCCGCTGTATCAACAGGGCTATCAGCAGGCGGTCCAAACTGCCGGGCAGCAACAGGGGGTTATTGCGTCCGATCTTGCTCGCCAAATGGCGGCGGGGCAGCAGATTGGTGGCCTCGGCTCCGCTGCGCAGGCCGCTGCCTTGCAGGGCGCTCAGGCGCAGATCGGCGCTGGAACTCTTGGACAGCAGACACAGCAGGCGCAGGATACGGCTGTCTATCAGCAGTACCTCCAGCAGCAGGGCTACCCCTTCCAAGTCGCTCAGTTCCTTGCGAACATCGCGGAGGGCACTGGTGCGCTGTCTGGTTCGACAACGACCAGCACACAGCCGACCTCGTTCTTCTCCGACCGCCGCCTCAAACACGATGCGAAGAAGATTGGCGAAACCAAGGATGGCTTGCCCATCTACAGCTTCAAGTACAATGGGGATGATCGCACTCAGATCGGCCTCATGGCTCAGGATGTGGAGAAGAAGCATCCAGAGGCTGTTGGTGAGGCTGGCGGTTACAAGACAGTCGATTACGAAAAGGCCCTCCATCCTGCTAAAAAAGCTTATGGCGGCGGTCTCGATCCCAGCTCAATGGGCGGCGTGGTTTCTGAACCGGGCGCATTTATGCGCGGCGGTTACATCTCTGGCGGCGCTGTAGATCCGAACGACATCAGCGCGATCCTTGCGCAGCAGCGTCAGTCCTTTGGGCCGTTCGCCCAGCATGGCCTATATGCCGGGTCTGCTTCTGGCATGCCCGGTGGTGCTGGCGGCGCGGGCGTCGTCCCGCAGCAGCAGATGCACGTTCCTAAACTCATGACTGCTGGCGCTCCTCCCAAGCCTGCGGACTCTGAGTTCTCTCAGATCTATCAGGGCTATAAGGGCTTGAATGACATCACGAGCGACATGACTGGCACTAGCTTGTCTCGCCGTGCTGGCAACAAGCTTTTGGGTACTGATGCCGTTCCAGCAAGAACGGATGCGCAGGGAAATGTGAGCGCCGCACAGCCCGCGCAGCCCGGCTTGCTTCAGCGTGGATGGGATGCGGTAACAAACTCTCTTTCTTCCGAACAGCCCAGCGAACGCTATCGTGGCGGTCTTGTTCGTCATCATTATGAAGATGGCGGCGACATTGAGCCTTATGACCTGACCAATCCCTCTAAGGGATACCTTGATAAAACGGTTAAGGAGGGTGATGCAGAAAAAAATCGTTCTCTTGCCGTGGCTGGAAAAGGCCCCGGTGTCGGTCCTAGTGGGGCTTCGCAACTGTCATCCGCGCTTGGCTTAGGCAACGCTGCCATGAACTTCGGCTCTGGCGTTGCAGGCTTGTTTGATGCAGGCGGCGGCGCGGCTGCTGATGCTCTTCCTGAAGTAATGGCTGGTCTACTCAGCACTGGTGGCGTTGTCCCGAGGCAGCATTTCAAAGACGGAAGCAATGTATTGCCATCGGCTGATGTTGTTGACCGCCAACCGGGCCTTGTCCCTATTAC
>Ga0208257_1000125_pt1 | contig 27010 bp, 38 predicted proteins | sample CryBogCBH10Sep07_FD_184610 | JGI IMG/M metagenome (GOLD analysis project Ga0208257, IMG submission 184610) | Freshwater microbial communities from Crystal Bog, Wisconsin, USA - CBH10Sep07 (SPAdes) | ecosystem: Environmental > Aquatic > Freshwater > Lake | place: Crystal Bog, Wisconsin, USA... | reverse complement strand
CATGGGTACCATCGCGCGTGCGCGATAATAACACACCCGGGGCTTTCGGGGTTTTTAAGGTTTTTCCCAGACGACCTTATTTATTACGTGCGTGGGGGGCTCAAAATTGGCATCGCGCGCGCGCGATTACCTGTGCGGTTAGCGGGGAACCCTTCCGGTTTTTGATTATTCTTGTGTGTGAGAAAATTATATTTTGGATTTTAAGGAATTGAATCGCGCGTGTATAGGCGTTTATACGGGGATTTTCCTGCGGTTTTTAATTCATTCTTGTGTGTGAGAAAAATATTTTATTCATTAAGGGCAAAAAAGGTACCATATACGCGCGTAAAGCACCATTTATGGGGGCGTAAGCATGCTTTCCTCACCAAACCCTTGAAATTATAGGCTTTTAATTGTGACTAGCGATGCCTATCAGCAAATGCACCGAGCAAACAGAGCACCATAATGGTAATAAGTATAAACATTAGTCAATAAACAGGGCAATAATTGCTATTAAAAAACATACTACTGTTATTGCCAATACTTCTCGCAATAGGTTCATTCGTCTTCCCCTTCATCTTCAATAAACATGTAGATTTCGTCTATTCGTTCTTCAAGTTGACTCATCTCTTGGCGTAGTACATCTTTTGCCATGTTCATACCTTTAGCAACGTCACCCTTCATACCCTGTGCAATCATTAAATCAAGTATGTCATCTGCTAATCGTTCAACCATAAAGAAACGGTCTTCAAATAGGTCTAGATTGAACTTAAGGGCATCTTGAGGCATGTTTGCTAGCATCTCTAGCCTTTGTAGGGTGTGTTTGTTTTCGTCGCTTATTTCAAACACTTTTAACTCCGGGTTCCGCTATTCATCGGTTTCTTCCCCCGCCAAATTTTTTGGGTCGAGTCCTTCAATGGCTTCAGATACAGGGCTACCCTGCTCTGCCATTTGCTGTGAAAAACTGCTTAAAAGTTCCCACAGTGCATCCATGTCATCAAATTCCGCGCCTTGTTCAGTAGTGGCTGTTCTCATGCCGTCAAGTACGGCAATTAGGCAACCAATTGTCATTAAGGCTTGTTCTTCTTCTAGGTTAATGTTGATGCTCATGTGTTTAGTCCTGTCTGTTCTTTAATTTGTTGATAAATGTCTCTTATCTGCTTAATGGATTCTAGCAGTTTTTCTTCCCCGTATTTTTTGTAAGACTCTTCCGAAAGGAATTCGGTTATGGATAGAGCCCCAAGCACGGCCAATACATCATTGGGTTTAAGAATGATGGCAAGTTTGTTTTCTGTAGTTACTTCTTTTTGCATGTGCAATTTCCTCCGCATGGGCAAGCCTTTTTGGGTGCCTTGGACTTTGGATAGATACCATTTTTAACGCCTTGACTAAACATGTGGATGAAGAAACCCACTGCTGTAAAGAATAAAGCCGGTAATAGGAATACTAACAAAACGTGCATTTTGTCCTTCTTTCTGGAGGTGCTTTCCCCCGCCAAAAAAATGTACCAGGGTTTTTTACTGCTGTCAAGTACCGGATGCTAAAGACCAAAACACGAGTACCATGAGCGAAAATTGGTAAAAAGTAAAACCCTTGAAAAATAAGGGTTTTTAAAGTACTGGGTAGGTTAAATTTACCTGGTACTTTTTGTTAAATCTCTACCTTTCTAATAGGTAATGTAGTATTTAACAATTCTGAAACTGGGACCAAACGACCATGAGAAGGGTAGACATTTCCATTGCCCAAATCTGTATGTGTTAAAAACCCCCTAAAACGATTTGGTCTTGAACTTAACTCTTTAATAAACCACTCTCTGGTTTTGACAAAGTTAAAAACGTAAAGTTCACCTGATTCAACAAAAAAATAGGCTAAAAGGTCTGCTTTTGACCTCATAAAACAACCTGGCGTACCCTTAATTTCATTACTTACGGTTTCAAAGGCAAAATTACCAGTTTCATGGCCCTGGGTGTCAACTTTTACTTCAATGGTTTTAACCCCATTGTCGTATTCCCAAATAAAATCAATGTCCATTTCAATTTGCACCTTTGCAGGAGCACCAATTATGGACACGGTTTCTTTAAGTTCCGCAAAATAATCTTTAACTTTGAGTATTCCTAAATTTTCGGTACCTTGACGTTCTTTAAACGTTGCTATGCCTTTTTCCATGATGCAAAGTTAGCACATTTGTGGTACAATTTCAACATGCTTTTAGTAGACAAGATGCTGGCAGAAATGACCGAAGAAGAAACCGAATTTTTGACTCCAGGCGACTATGAAGCCTTAAAAGGCTACTTTTTTGAAATGGAATACGTTGGAAATAACGGCAATTGGGTAGGTTACGTTATTTTGCCTAATGATGAAGAAGTAAAAATTATTTATTACAACGATACTGGCAACCTTAAGTACGAAAAAGGAACTGCTTACTATCAAATGGTAGAGGACGCTAATCGTGCGTTCCCAATGAATAGTTGCGCCATTGATACTATGTCAGCACTTTTAATGATTGCTGAGGCTCAGGGATGGGATGATGGAAATGACTGACATTTGGCTGGATAAAGACCAGGTATGGGTTATAGGCCTTTATTCTAAAAATGGTAGGTCTTATTCAGAAATAGGCGTTTTTTACGAAGGGGAATTACCGCCTGTTGAGGCTTACGAAATATTTTCTCAAATTTGTTCCGCCGAACCAACCTGGCAAGCCGTTGAACATGCTTTGAACTCAGAAATTACTGGTGAGTACGAAGTTAGACTTTGGAGCGAGACTCAAAAACGTTGTTTAGCAACTTTTATTTGGGACCTTCAAACGATGCAAGAGGCAATAAACAACATTCCTGATAGGAAAAGTCATATTTTAACTATTGAGGTTGACCTTTTTGAAGACGAACAAGAAGAAGACCCAGAATTTTGGGATTGGGAAGAACTTGTTGCCACCCAAAGATTAAGAGTTCTTGCTATTGAAGAGTCATCTGCTATAATGGTAGAAAGTGCTTCAGAAGGAGAAGACAATGAAAACATGGATTTGCCCTAAATGCAGTGCCGAAGTTAAGGCTAATGCTAAAGAAGTTGCTCATAAATGTCCAAACAACAAAAGCAAAATGACAAATTTTGAGGAAATTTCAAAATAAGTTGACAATAGTCTATAAAAGTGGTAGGGTTTTAACGGACGAGAGCGACCCCTTCCGTCCCAACTTTCCGGGTCGTTCGTCCGCTGGGTTTTCCTTGCTTTCTCCCAGCTCGCTTGATGGGGTGGTGTGAGTAGGGTTTTGGAACTAACTCAACCACCCCGTCAGCAATAAAAAAACCGGCCCCCTTTCGGAGGCCGGTTTCTTTTTGTTGTTTTTGTTTTTGACTTTTAATCAACAATTTCGCCATCGATAATATTCGCGGCCCAAGTTGGGTTTAAATCTGCACCCATTTCGTTAAGTTTTTTAGCAAACATATCACGAGCAGTTTCAATTTGTGCTTCAGATAACTTTAAGTCTTGACTTAAAATAATTGCCATAAATGCTGTTCCAACTAAATTTGCTTGATGTTCTTCAAGTTCAATAACTCTTTTACGCAAATCGTATTTCATCATAAACTCAAGAGCACCTTGATATCTTTCCCATGCTCTTTCAACTATTTCAATCAATGCCCTAACGTGTTCAACGCCAGCCTTGTCTGTTACCTCAAGAATACCATTTAACTCGTTTAACTTGTCTTCTAAAATCAATGACCAAGCCTTCATTTTTGAAGCAAGTAAAAATGCTTCAACTTCTGGTGGTCCCATTGGTTCTGGTTGACCCAATCTTTCCGAAAGGGTTGCTAATTCTTTTTTCATTTGAACTTGAACTGCACCACGAACATGACTAGGTGAATTACCTAAATGCCATTTACATTTTCCTTCGCCAAAATGGTCTGTTCCCATGCCTGCAGTTTTAATGCAATACCGTTCTAGTTCTAGTTCTTTAAGTTCTTTGTTGCGCAATTTTGCGCCACATTTTCCCTCAATAGGTGCGTCACTGCCAGGAACTTTTTGTCCAGGATATCTATTTTCCCAAATTTCTTGGTCAGTCATTTTTCTTCTTTTTTTGTAAATTTGATGTGTCTACCCAAATGGTAGCCCAATTTGTTTTGATGAACTTCAAACTTTTTTCTGTTGTCCAAAAACTTAAAAATGTTTTCCCTTTAAACATTAAACCACCAATCGGGAAGAGCCCAATCTTCTGGTGTTCCCAATCTTACAACATGACAACAGGGGTCACTACCCTCTTCCCACGCGCGTTCTTCCGTTTCATGTTGAGGAGATGAGTCGTGAGTCATGCAAAATTGTTGCGTGCAAAACCCATTTTCCATTCCGTATTTTATCCATTCATCAAAGTTCATTTATTTGCCTTTTTTATTTACCAGCCGCGACCGCAACCAAATTGGTCAGGGACGTATTCTGGCATTCCTGCTGCTGCTTGTATTTTTCTTGCGATAAAAACTTGTTGTTCAGGACTTGCAACGTACAACGGTCCAAACAACTTTAATCCACCATACTGTACCCAGTTGGTTTCTAGTATTCCTAAACCACCTGAATAAACAGGTCCCCTAGCATGCCAATTACCACCTTGTTCACATTGAGCAACTTTTTCCCATTTAGCCACAATTTCCGGAGAAACAAGTGGTGGTGGAAAAAGTGTTGTCGTCGTCGTTGACTCATTAATGTGAGTTAAAGAAGGCGGTGCAACGGGTGGTGTTAGTAATGATGCTGGGTTCCATGATGCCCCCACTTCTGTAGTTGTAGTTAAAGTTGCGTCTGCCGAACTTTTAGTTGGCAATGCTGTACCTAAACCAAAACTACTTACGGTCAAAAGGACAATTGATAGATATTTCATCTATTCCCTTCTACTTCGACCCACAGTGAAGATTTTTCACTGGGCCAACCACGCTCGGGGAGTATTTAATTGCTACTTCCACGGCGTAGTTAAGTTCTTCTGGGCCTATTTCTTCGCAACCTTCAAGGTAGCCAAGTGAATAGGGGGAACCTGAACCAATCGCTAAATACGGCGATTCCATTTCAATCATCGCAAAGTCACCTTGAATAATGACTAATGGACGACCTGGCCAAGCGCAAATAATTTCCATCTCTTTGATGGACTCATCTTCACCCTTGACTTCTTTGAGCATAGAAACAATAGTCTCTGGGCTCACTTTTCTTGCCTTTAACTTCGACAAGAGATTTATAACGCGCCAAGAACCGGCTGCGCCAATAATTCCATTACCCGCGTGAATAATTGCTTTTGGAGTGCGGGCAGCAAGTACCATGTCGTCATCGCTTGATGCCGAGTCATAATACATCCAACAATCTGTTTCGTTTGTATAGGCTACGACTACTGTCATATAAGCCCTCCATCCCAAGCGCCTTCAACCAACCAGTTTTTGTCACGCATAATGCGGTCTGGCCAGTTTACACCCTGCAAACGGTCGCCTCTATAGCGCTTTACGTGCATGGTCGTTGGGTCTCTATTGTCTTTATACAATGATATACCAATTTCGGGCCATGCCATCCAACGTTGAGAACCCATAGGAGAAAGCTCGCGTTTTTCACCGGCCTTACCTTTTGCAGCATGGTGCTCCATAATAAGAGCAAACTCATGTTTTGTTCTTAAATCATCAAGAACCGCCATTGCTTCATCAGCAGAATCTTCGTACGACTCACCTGTTTGTCTACGATACATTTTGTAAATAGGACCAATACAAACAAGTTCTGGTTTGTGAAATGCAATCTCTCGTTGCAACTCTGCCCTGTCAGACAAACTACGAATTTCAATACCACCAGGTCGCCTAAAAAAACGAAGCCGCTCTGCATCAAACGATGCGCCATCTAATTCACGAAGCATGTTCATGTATGGAACTGCGGTTTGAGTAATTGCTTGCGTAGGGTTTTCAAGGTCAATAATTAAAGCGCGAACCGGTTCAATTCTTTGATGGCTAAATGGGTGATAACCCTGAGAAGCAGACATTGCTATTGTTCTAAGCAAAAGTGATTTACCAGCGCCTTCTTCGGCAACAACAATAGTTCTATAATCTCTGTGCATCATTCCCGGAATAACAACCGGCGCAATGGCCTCTGCACGGTCAGCCAACTCGTAAAGTGTTAATGACTCTGGACCTGTGGCGTGAATGTTTCCAATAGTAGAAACAGATTTTTCTACCAACTTAGCCTGTTCGTAAGGGTCTAAACCAATACGAATATTTTTTACAGCATCGCTAAAGTCCTTAATCAGTTTTCTAGAAACAGAATGTTTATAGACAATCGATGAATAATTTGCAACGTTGTTCCATGTTGGAACGTTAATGCAAATGCCCATAAGTCTTTCAACCGCCGATGGGTCATTTGCTTCTGAAGAAACAGTTATTGCATCAATTGCCACCCCTTTTTTGTAAAGAGATGTAATAGCAGAAAACATCCTTGCGTGAAAAGGGCTGTAAAAATCTGCCTCATTAACTAAATCAATAGCAACCATAACTGCTTCACGGTTTAAAACCATTGAACCAATTACAGAGTCTTCAGCCAATAAATCGTAGGGAATCTTTTCTTCGCCCATTAAATAATGTACCTTCGCTTCCCGTCCGCTGTGTTGATTTCGTATGGCTTGCCAAATTGGTCAACTAATCGACCCTTGCCGTCGACTGGTCTACTGTAGCCGTGTTTAGCAGGATTGTCAAGAAGCATCTCTCCATTGCCATTGGTCCAACAAGAAAAATCATCGTAATCGTCGTAAATAATTGCTGATTCGTACTCATCACCCTCGAGAGAATGGGTAGACCCTTCTGAGGTTGAAGGCAAGAAATCACGCCATCGTTCGTCGGGACCAAAAAATGTTGCGGGGTGCATAATAAACTTTTGCTCTTGTCCACGCTTTTCTTCAGCGTAATTTTTGCAAGCAAGGAGCATCTCGTCCTGCGAACAACCTCTATTGACAGAAGCGCTATATGCCCTAAAAGCACCGGCCTTGTTTACATGCCTTGGGTAAATCTTCCAAATGGCTTTAAACTCTTCGCTAAACTGATTTTTCTTAGGTTTTTCAACACGTTCGTTATTATCATTATTCTTTATATTTATATATTCATTAGTGTTGGATTTGCCTGCGCCGGGAAAACCTGCGCCGGATAATCCGTCTGTGGTTGCGGATAATCCGTCTGTGGTGGGCTCCTCGTAAACCTCTGTGGTCATGCTGTCGTAAGAACCTGAAGCACCACGGGTTCTGCTTCTCTGAATGTAACCAGCCTCTTCCAACTCCCTAAGACCCGCTCTGACGGCATCTCTGCCATCAGGACCCTGGGTAATCAAATGCTCAATAACAACTTCCCAGTTGTCAGGTTTTGACATTAAATAGGCATGAAGACCTCTTGCCTTCCATGACAAACGACTGTCCTCAAGTGGCACCTTTGAAATAATGACGTATCTGTCTCGGTTGGGCGTGCGAATAATCATTTCGTTTGACCACGCTTTACGAAGTCACTAATAAGCCCGTCGATGATACTCTCCCCCTCAGTAACATCAATGCCATCCGTTACAGCATCAATGATTTGCTTCTTGTTTTGTAAAAGCTCGTAAATCTTTTCGTCAATAGTCTTCGGCGCTAGCAAATACCAAGCGGTAGCACCGTGCATGTCGTTTGCTCTAGCGTAACAACGACTAACACATTGTTCGTGCATAGTCGGAGTCCAGGCAAGCTCACAAAAGATTACATCACTAGCAGCGGTCAATGTCAAGCCTTCTGACGCTGCGGTCATATTGGCAACAAAAACCCTGCAATCGGGGTCATTTTGAAACCTGTCAACGGCTTCTTGGCGGTCCTTTACAGACACTCCACCACGAACCTTAACAGCCTTGTCTTTATATCGTTCGTACAGTTTTTCAACAAAGTCAATGTGCTCAGCAAAAATAATTACTTTTTCGCCGTCACTTGACTCTAGAAAATTATCAATCCATTGGGCGATGGTGTCGTATTTTATTTCAGAAACAACGTTACGCAAACCAGTAATACGAACAAGATTTTCTGCGCGCTCAAGTCGAATTTTTTTCTGCCAGTAGGCATCCGTGCCATCACTGCCATCTTCTTCAGCAATCTCCTCCGCCCTACGAGCAAAGTATTCAATAATGTCGTTTTCTACTTCCCTGTACCGACTCATTGATTTGTCATCAATCGTCAAGTATTGCAAGGCATTTCGCAACTCAGGAAGTTCCGTATAAACATCGGACTTAAGTCTTCTGACAAAACACAATTCTCTTAGTTTTTGATTCAACTCTGTTGTGTTAATGGCAACATTACGCTTCGGGGCGTAACGATTCTTAAACCGCCACGAACCACCAAACTTATCAAGCCTGCCAACTGCTTCAAGTTGAGGAATAAGTTCTTCGGGTCTGTTGGTAATCGGAGTACCGGTTAGTAATAAAACAAAATCTTCAGGTCCGAGGGACTTAGCCAACTTCATAACCGCGTTAGTTCTTTTTACGCTCCAGTGTTCCTCGGGTTTGGAAAAGTTGCGTAAACACGAGCCGCATTGTTTTGCGTTTGCACGACAAGACACATGGCAATTGGGACAACGGTGAGACTTCCTGCCATTTTTTATTGCGTGGGATTCGTCAACAATAAGTGAACGAAATCCATGTTCAAACAAATCATTTAAACGCTCATAGCAAATGTCATAATTAACTATTACAACGTCACTTTTCTCTATGGAAGAACTCTTTGTTCCATTGAGAATAGTAATGCTTAATTTTGGAAAAAATTTTTGAACTTCCCTCTGCCAGTTGAGCTTAAGAGTATTTGGGCATACAACCACTACTGGCAGAGAGTTCTCTGTCATAATTGTGGCTATGGCTTGTGCTGTCTTACCGAGGCCCGGCTGGTCACCTAAAATTCCTTTACGGACTTGTTTCAGGTAAGACACCCCGGCTTTTTGGTATGGCAAAAGGGGTATAGCAATGCCGGGTATGTCAATGTTTGCATCAGTAGCAACTGAGGCTCTAGATAGTTTTTGCGTTTTTAAAGCAATGCTTTCTGCTTCACGCATAAGGCTTGGGGAGATAGAAAGGCCGTAATTAACGGCAAAAGCCAAAATATCAATAGCGTTATTTGTTGGTGCTCTCCAGCACTTGGTCTCCCCGCCCCAATAAACATTAGGAACAAACATCCTAATTGCTTCAATAAGTTGGGGGTTATAACTAAAAGAGACGGTAACTTCGTCACCATCTATATTTACCTGAAATTCCTGGTCAGGTTGCTTTTCTTCCTCAGAATTAAATAATTTATTAAATTCTTCCGGAAGCGTGATTCTGTATTTTTGGGCTAAAGCCTTTACCATTGGGGCCGCGGTTAATGGAAATGAGTTTGTCTTTGTTGTTGCGTTCCATCGACGACCTTCAATCTGCCGACAGTCCTCAACAAAAACTCTGCTGAACCTACAAACGACGTGGATTTCACCCCTGTCAATGTAAGCGTAGTTTTTCTGTATAAATGAAAATTTCCGTCCCATGGAGCAATCAGGGTACCAGGAAAAAGTTGTTAAGTCAACAGTTGTTTTAAACATTTGTTTATGGTACGCTCAAGGCACAAATAAACAAGGAGAAGTCATGGCTAAAAAATCTTCGCCATCAACCGTTGGGAATTCCCTAGAATCAATAATTCAAGACATAAATAAACAATTTGGTGCTGGTTCAATTATGCGTTTAAACAGCAATGAAGTTTTGCCAGTCGAAGTTATTTCTACTGGAATTTTGCCACTTGATATGGCTCTTGGGGCAGGTGGTCTTCCAAAGGGAAGAATTATTGAATTTTATGGACCACCTTCAAGCGGTAAATCTACCCTTGCTATGCACGCTGTTGCAGAAGCGCAATCCCTTGGCCTTGCTTGTGCTTACGTTGACGCAGAACACGCTTTAGACCCTATATACGCCAAAGCAGTGGGGGTAAACCTAGATGAATTGTTGTTGTCTCAACCCAGCACTGCTGAAGAAGGTCTTGAAATTACTCTTCGTTTAGTTGAGAGTGGAAAAATTGCTATGGTTATTATTGACTCTGTTGCTGCTTTGGTTCCCCGGGCTGAAATTGAAGGAGAAATGGGCGACCATCATGTTGGTCTTCAGCCAAGATTAATGGGTCAAGCACTAAGAAAACTTACGGGCATTGTTTCTAAAACTGGAACAATTGTTATTTTTATCAATCAACTTCGTGAATCCATTGGAAAACTTTACGGGCCTAGTGAATACACACCGGGTGGAAAAGCACTCCCTTATTACGCATCAATTCGCTTAGATGTTCGTCGTATTCAAACTATAAAAAAGGGTGACGAAGCCACCGCTAATCGCACTCGAGTAAAAGTTGTTAAAAACAAAATTGCTGCGCCGTTTAAAGAAGCAGAGTTTGACCTTGAGTATGGTGTAGGCGTTCCTAAAGCAAATGCTTTGTTGGATTGTGCTATTGATTTTGGCGTTTTGCGCCAAGCCGGAGCATGGATTTATTATAACGGTGAACAATTTGCAAATGGTCGTTTAAAGGCTAAGGCAAAACTTGAAGAACAACCAGAACTTTACGAAGAAATTTACGAACAAGTTATTGCTCTTACAGGAACGGTTCCAACGGAGATTATTGAAAATGAAATCTAAAAATCAAAAAATTGCCAACGAAAAGGCTATTGTTCAATCTGTAAAAAAGTGGTATCGTACTCGTAATTATGGGCCAAGTTACCGCGACCTTTCTGAAATAACAGGAATGTCACTGGGTACGGTGTATAATGTTTGCCATGAGCTTCGGGATTTAAAGATTCTCGAATTTCAAGACAATGTAGCAAGGACAATTAAGTTAAGAGAAGGTTATGAAAAAAATTAAAATTATTCCAGTTTGGGACAAAACAGAAGAAGAATGGCTAGAAATACGTAAAGGTGGCATTGGTGGTTCTGATGCAGGAACCGTTTGCGGTGTAAACAAGTACAAATCCCCATATGCATTGTGGACAGAAAAAACGGGCATTGTACCAACTGATTTTACTGGCAATGAAGCAACTAAATGGGGTAATCGATTAGAACGTGTTGTTGCCGAGGGTTACGCAGAAGACTACAACAAGGCTGTTGTTGAATGGCCAGTTATTCTTTGGTCAGAGGAGCCTGGGCAAGAGTTTATGTTTGCAAATCTTGATTTTCTTATTGTTGAACCAAGTGATGAGTTTCCTGCTGGAACAGTACAAACATGGCGTTTTGATTATGCACCGCCAAACATTCTTGGAATTTTGGAAGTAAAAACAGCAGGTATTGCAAGTCCAGGAAATCCAAGTTCATGGTCCAACAATCAAGTTCCTCAAAGTTACATGCTCCAGGGGTATCATTATGGAATTGTAACTGGTATAGAAAAACTTACTTTTGCTGCCCTTATTGGTGGACAGGGTCTTCAGGTTCGCGAAATGGAATGGGACGAACAAATTGCCGAAAATCTTGTAATTCTTGAGTCACAATTTTGGGACCACATACAAAACGTAATAGCCCCCGAAGTGGATGGTAGCGATGCAACAGAATCTGCTCTTTCTGCTCGTTATCCACGCCATGAAGATGGTAAGGGTGTTGAAGGTGGTCAAGAACTTGGTCAAATTTGGGATGATTTTCAAACTGCCAAAGAAAATGCCGCAAAAGCAGAAGCCGAACAAAAAGCTCTTCGTTCACGCATACTTGAAATAATTGGTAATGCTGAATTTGCAACCGTAAATGGCGAAACTATACTAACCTACAAGACCAGCAAGGATTCCGAAGCCCTGGATGCGGACCGACTTAAAAAAGAAGCACCAGAGATTTGGGATACTTACAAGAAGGTAAAACCAGGTTTTCGTACGCTTCGTGCCGTAAAGTCTTGACACAAGGTTAAAACATCTGTACAATTAAGTTAACCCTTAAGGAGGGATAAAATGAAAAGCAATGAAATAAACGAATTAGCAACCGCCTTGGTTGGTGCTCAAGCAGAGTTTTCTGCTGTGCCAAAAAGTTCGGTAAATCCATTTTTTAAAAGCAAATATGCACCATTGCCAGAAGTTATGGCTAGCGCCACACCAATTTTGTCAAAGTGGGGACTTGCAATTAGTCAGTTCATTGGCGTTGATGAAGAAGGTCGCGACATTCTGACTACATATTTACTTCACAAATCAGGACAATACATATCTCAAGACATGCGTTTGCACCTTGGAAAAGATGACACTAGTCAAGCATTGGGCTCAAGCGTTACATATGCTCGTCGTTACCAAATTTTGTCTGTACTTGGAATGGTTGCAGATGAAGACGACGACGGCAATGCGTCTACTCAGTCATCGCTGCAGTCTGTTCAAAGAAAACCAAGCAATAATCTTGGAGAAAAATTAGCAACAGCAGCAGGAAAGTCTGGTAGTAAAATGGCTACCGAAGGAATGACCCGAATGATTTGGGCTATTACACATCAAAGTCTTAATTGGAACGACGGAGAAATGTTCGACAGGGTCGACGAAATCGCCGGTCGTAAAGTTGAGAAATTAGCAGACCTTACCTTTGACGAGGCTAAGGCCGTTATCGACAGCCTGAAAGAACTTCAGGGAGCATAGAAAGGAATCTTATGGATTCAACAATTACAATTGCGGGTAACCTCACTCGAGACCCCGAACTTAAATTTACAGACAGCGGAATGGCAACTGTTCGATTCGGAGTAGCAACTTCTCGTAAGATTAAAGAACGCGAAACAACGTCTTTTTACGAAGTTATTGCATTTGGCAAAACCGCTGAAAATGTTCAAGCATCTTTGTCAAAAGGTAATCGTGTTTTGGTTACCGGCCGCCTAGAAGTACGTAATTGGGAAAAACAAGATGGAACAAAAGCCACCACTGTTGAAGTAGTTGCTGATGAAGTTGCTGCTGACCTTAAATTTGCTACAGTTACAATTATGAAGAACGAACGCAAAGAATTTGCAAAAACTTCAGCTCCTTCTGGTAAAAACTTTATGCAGGACTTTGAAGAAGACTTTTAATGGGTCAATACATTGACCATTCATCTCCCATTGGTTATGGTGAAATTGAGCGTTCAATGCTTCACGCCATTGAACAAATGGAAGGTTTAACAAAAGATTTTTCTGTAACCGCTGATGAATACGCCGATGCTGAATCAACTTTTAAAATTGCTTTTGCTAAAAGTCGCCTTATGGCTCGAGCAGGAAATAATTATGAAGGAAAAAAAGTCACTGCAGATTTAGCAGATGACATTGCAACAGTTGAAACCGAGAAAGAAAGGATTGCCATGGAGGCATCAAAAGCAAAACACGATGCCACCAGGCAAGCCTTGCTTTCAGTTAGAAGTCGTTTAGAAGCACTGCGAAGTCTTATGGCTTCCTACCGAGATGCAGGAGCGTAATAATGTCTTATGATGCAGAAATAGCAACGTATGTTCTTGAACTTGAACGTAATGTTTCAAAACAAAACGAAAAAATCGAACAATTAGAATCTCAATTAAAAGTTGCTCATCGTTTAATTGCAATTCTTGATACACAGCAACAACACGTAGACCTTTAGTGGAAAGAAAAAAACGCCTTGTAGCGCGTACGTCTTTACAAAGCAAAAAACCTTTGAAGATTCGTAGCGTTTTAAAAAGCAAAAAAGGGCTTGTAACGAAATCATCGCTCAAGCCCCGTTCTAAAAAAATGACGGAAATTTACAAAAAACGTTCTGTTTTTGTAAAAAGATTCCTTTCACTTCATCCACAATGTCAAGCAGTGTGGGATGAAAATTGTTATACTCTATCCGTTGACGTTCACGAAATTATTCCTCGTGGTGTTGGCGGCAAAATAATAAGTGATGATTGGTCTAATTTTATGGCAGTATGTCGGTATTGCCACACTATGATTACTGATAATCCAGCAGAAGCTCAAAAGAGAGGGTTAAGAAAATGGTCTTGGGAGAAGTAAAACACTACATTGAGTTTGTGTTTGTAAATGGCGTTTTTCAAACGCATTGCACTTGTGGATGGTCTTCAAAAGCAAAAAATAGAAATGTTATTCTTGCTTTTTCGCATCTTCACATTGCTTCTTCTCAGGTTGGCATTAGTTAATGGAAGAATTTGGTCTTAGTGATTATGAATCACTTGAATTTGTTAACTTTTTTTGGTCTACTCGTCCTAATTTTTATGACAAAGCACGTTGTAAAGACGAAGGTTTTGATAAATTTTTTCCCAAAAAAGGTCAATCAAAAACAGCAAAAATTGCTATTGAAATTTGTAAAGGCTGCGCTTCACGTTTTGAATGTTTACGTTATTCAATGGACAAAAAAATAGAATATGGTATTTGGGGTGGTTCAACACCGCAACAAAGAGAACAGTGGTTTCTTTCTAAAATTAGCGTTGAGGAAATATGGAAAAATCTAAAATAAAGAAGATTTTTCTTCTTCTGCTCTTTGTATTCTTGCTTTTTTAGCTAAAGATTTATAATTTGGTTCATACTTACACGTTAGATGAACTTCATCCAGGTCTTTATAACGTTCATCTTGTGTTGATTGGGGACATAAATCACCACAAACAATGCAAGGAACCCATTTAATACCCTTATAGGATTCTTTGTACATGCGTCGCATTTTTGCAACATGTTTAACATTCATTGGTTCTTTGTTTCTTTTTATCACAATATTTGTAGGTCACTCCAGCCAAATGGACCGCAACCAGTGCCTACAAGCAAAGTAAGCATGCCTGGGGGGCAGTTGCTTCCTGTGGTGCTTGTAAACCATTTTGAACCACCATCAGCAGCAGGAGACATAAACACTTGACGACCCGTAGCACTTGAGGCTACAAAGTGGTGAAGGTGTCCGCAAAATAAAATATCAGCTTGTGCAATTGGCTGACGACCCATTGCCTGACCAAGCCACCATGACTCAATCTTTCCAATAGAACCGTTAGTCTTTGTCCAATTCTTATTAGAACCGTGACGGAAACTGTGACCGTGGGCAAATCCACAAGTAACACCAGAGATGTCCAACGTCATTGTAAGGTCTTCAGCAATAGCACCAAGAGGAATCTCTACATTGCCATAGCGTTCTTTATTGTGACTAATGATTTCTGCAACGCCATCAAAAATAGCGAGGTCGTCATTGTCGGTCCATGTTGTGTAAGCCTTGCCCATTGAATTACGGTTTTCACCGTGGTTTCCTGGAACAGCACCAAGAACAACGTTGTATCCTTCATCAACCATAAGGTCAACAAAACGCATAACAAGTCGTCGTGCCAAGCGCATTTGCTCTCGGCGGTCTAGGTCTGTATTAAAAGCTTGCATGTCATAGTGACCTGAGCACTGCTCAATAAGGTCACCAAGTCCAACACCATATACGGTATTGATTTCACGTCCGGTTTTCTTGAGGTCTTTAAGACGCTCAACAAGTCGGTCTTGGAATGTAATGATGCGTTCTGCAATCATTGGGCTTCCGCCACCTTCGTTTTTACCTGCCTGCCAGTCACTTAGAAGTACAAGCATTGAAGTGTTACCAGTTGGTTTTGTTTGTTTGCCAGGTTTTCTTTTGGCAACGCTCTTACAAAGTTCTGTAAGGTCTTCTGGTTCAACTACCTTTGGCTCAAGGCGGTAACGGTAAAATTCGCTAATATCTATTTTAGCCTTCGACACGGGGTTCCTCGTCCCTTATTTTTCGCAGCAGCAAGTGCCGCGTCGGTGTTCGCCAAGTGTTGTTCTTTTTACAGGAAAACCCCACTCTTCTAGAACTACCATGATTGTGGCCGTTTGTATTTCTTTGTTTGGCCTTGACAATGCGTAATTAAGTTTTTCCCATTGTTCTTTTGACAATGTGAGGGAACCAATAGAGCATTTTTTTGGTTTGTAAAATTCCGACAAATCTATTTTTGACACCGCTACACTCCTAGTTAATCCTCCGTTACAAAGATGTTACACGGGTGTAGTTTAAATGTCAAGTATTTAGTTAGCCCATCGGAAATTCGGGGGCAAGAATTAGACATTCTCCCATCGCCCGAACCTTTGTTTTGGTTTGGTCGTGGTTAACGTCATCGCTTGGTTCGCCCATGAATGAGTAAACCCATACACCGTCTTCATATTGGCTGGTGTCAATGCTTGCTACGTAAAGGCCAAGGCCAATGCGCTTAATAACGTCACTAGGGTCACCAACGCCAAAGGTATAAGTCCACACAAATTGGTCCTGACCATTGATTTGAAAGCCAAACCAAACCTTGTCGGGGTCAATAATAGTTACGTTATCTTGTGCCGTAAAAGGCAAAGAGGTAAAAAATTGTACAGTTGTACCCTGAACATAGGTATTTGCATTAATTGGTTTCATAGTTATTCCTTGTCTGCAGTATAAGCAATACCGGCTCTTTTTTCAGTTAAACTTACTACTGAATGTTCCCACCATATAGGAAGATAAATAACATCCCCTGGTTCTAAAATATATTTATTGTATAATACACCATTATTGGGTTTCCAAACAGTCCATTCAGAAATTCCTACACAATTTAAATGTATTTGTTTTCCTGGGTCGGGGTGTCGACCAAGACCACTTGTTCCAAAATTTGATTCTGAAATTACAAATGCCGCATCAGCCATAAGGTTGTTGCTAAAAACTTTTTTTAAATCAGAAACAAAAGGCCTAAGAGATTCCATTTTAGATAAATGACACTCTTCGTCATATGGGTCACCAAACACTATAAAAAGCATAGGTGCATCTTGTCTAAACAAATGTGGTTTATTTTGTTTTGTATACTCTTTATGAGTAATAAATTCATTCCAATTGGGGACAGGATTAACAACATTTTTAAACAAAAAAGGTTTTGTTTTATCTAATGCTATTAATTCATTTGCGAAAGAACCCATTGTTCCTCTGTAAGACGACCTTGAATAACGTTAATGTAATCGGGGCCTTTGGCGTAATACCAATGGTCGGGTTCTACAAAGTGAAAAAAAATCATTCCAACACTTTGTTCTTTAGGGTTTGGAAATTCTTCTCGCCAGTGCAATTGTTCATTTCCGTACATTGCTAAAGCCTGGTTGGTTTGAAGCGTATAGGGTTTTTCTTCAACGTAAATGTCCCAAGGTTCCGTTTGATATAAACAAAAATCTATGGTGTAGGTACAAGCATTGTCGTCTTTGTGTTTAAAAAGACTTGGAATAATTTCATCAAGCATTTCATAATGAGAAAAAAAAGCGTACGAAGGAAGTAACGTTTCACTTTTAAACACCCCACGGGCAATTGGCAAAACATTTATCAATGCTTCTTGAATTAAAGGTTCGTAATCGCCACCAAGAGTATAACGACCAAACCCGGTGTCATAATTACCATTTTTAGCAATTGTTTTTAAACGTGTACAAAGTTTGTTGTAAAAGTTTTTATCAAAAACATTGCCAATTATTGTTGGGTTTAATACATCCATTGAACGACCGCATAACGTTCACCTTTTGTTACGGGGTAAACTTCGTGATTGTATGAATAAGAAGAAGGAAAAATAAGCAATTGATTTGCTTTTGGTTTAATTTTAAGGTTAAAAGAACCAAACCCTATTTCTCCACCTTCGTAGTCATCGTTGACATAATAAATTAATGAAACCCGTCGTGGGTATTTCCAATTGTCATCAACGTGGTTATTAAATTTGTTTCCTACACCGTATTTAAGAAGAACGTAGGAGTCATAAGAATGAATTTCAACAATGTTTTGTTTAAAATAGTCTTCTAAATATGGTTGAAAATTGTTTCTAAAAGATGTCGACATTTCCCACTCAATTTCTTCAGCAGGCGTTGGTTCAATTACAGGAAAATTGGGGTCAAATCTACTTTTAATTCCAAAAGTAAGACAATTGCGAACACTCATATCCTCAACGTCTTTACCATCAATTAATACTTGCGAACCTTGCCATTCAACGTAACCTTGTTTAATTGAATTTTCAAATTTTTTTATAAGTTCGGCGGATTCAGGAAAAACACTATCAATAAGCCAAATGCCAGGAGCAAGTACTTGCATAATTACACCTCTGGATTAATACCAAGGTAATTAAGTACGTCTTCCCAGTTCCCTACATCCATAACAGAAAGCGAAGGACATTGAGAGTCAACCTCAAGTGTTCCTGGTTGAGGTGTTGTGTAGCGATAATTGGTTCCCGAAAAAAGACCGGCTGAATTACTTACGCCGTTACTAAATGTTGGCATAATTTTCCTTAATTTTTAGATTGAACAGTTGATTAAAAACAATTGAATTATTAATTAGTACGAAATTTCTATTAAACCAGGCGCACCAGCGCCACCGTTGCCACCAGCATAAGAGGTAGAATTTCCAGTGCTGGCACCACCACCACCACCACCACCACAACCAGGTATGGTGGCGGTTCCACCAACAAGACCAACTCCCGTTCCAGCAAATGTTCCAGAAGCGGCTATAAATTGTAATGGCAAAGATGTTGCAGCAACACCACCGTACCCACGAGTGTTACCAGTTTGACCTGTGTTACCTCCCATTCCACCGCCAACTACGCATATGTAAGGAAAACCAGTGGGAACCTGACCTGGATTAACGTTAGTAGCACTTCCCCCACCATTACCCGGAGCACATTGATTTGAATTAGCAGGATAAGTATTACCACCCGCACCTCCCATCAAACCCGCTCTAGGGGAATATTCCGCAGGATTAGTAATTCCAAAAGCGGCTATTCCGCCGCCGCCGCCAGGAACGGAAATAAGTATAGAACTTGTTGTTGTATTGGTAAGGGTTGTTGTACCACCGTCTCCGCCATTATTACCATTGTAGGCACCGGAACCTGCTCCAACGTTAATTCCAGCACCACCTGAGCCACCGGCACCAATTGTTGCCGTTAAAATGTTCCCCGCACTAACCGAAATCCAATCTTCAATAACGTAACCGGCCCCGCCACCACTTCCAGGCCAACCGGTTATGTTATTACCTCCATTATAGTAATATCCACCAATACCACCGGCCCCACCACCACCTCCGCCACGAATTCGCACTCGAATCTTTGTTACATTAGGTGGCACTGTATATGTATTTCCTGTGCTGGTAAGTACTGTGTAGGTTGAAGATGGAGCATTGACCCATGTACCTGGACTACCAGCGGTTATACAAATCCAAATAAAACCTTTTTGGTCTACAACATAGTCGCCCACCGCAAACGTACCTGAGACAGGTGCGCCCGAAGTCGTAGCACCGGCGTAGCGTGAAGCGGCGGTTGCGCCAGGCAATCCGGTGTTAACTACTGCTTCTTGTGAAATAGATTGAGCCATTAGTTATTCTCCTGAGATAGTTCTACGATTGGTTGATTGCAGTGAATACAGTTCATTGGTTATTCTCTTGTGGGTTCTGCAACTCTGCTTGTCGTGTTTTGTTAGCGGCAAGTTCTTCGGCGGTGTAAGTGTAAATAGTCCATTGACGAGTCCACACGCCATCCATTTGTGCCGGTGGTGCAACAAGGGCAATCTGTGTTTCGTCGGTTGTTGGTGGGTCTTGCCAGATAACTTCTACCCAGGGTTCGGGCAATGATTGTTCTGGTGTCCAATCAGGTTTAATCAGCTGTATGTCGCCATCGTGTCGAGGAAACTCGCCGGTTATTGGGTTTAAGTAATCGGTCACGGTATCAAAGCCTTGTCGGTTGTCCAAGTAGAGGTAGCGGAAGTCCAAGTAGATGTAGCGCTAGTCCACGATGATGTAGCAGATGTCCACGATGAAGTAGCGCTAGTCCACGATGAGGTAGCAGATGTCCACGATGAAGCAGCGTAAATAACACCAAAGTTTGTTCCTGAGTAAGTTCCTGTTTTAGAACCATCAGCAGGAAGTTTGGCAATAGATTGAACTACATTTCCTGATGCGTTTAATCCAAAACCACACACGTAGACGTTGCCAGAACTGTCTACAGCAATGCCGTAGGCAGCGTCACTAGGAGAAGTGTAAGTATAACCTAACGTACGTTGCCATTGAATTGTACCGGAAGTATTGTATTTAGAAATGGATTGTGCCTGTTTACCTGATGAGTTGAACCCATAACCACACACGTAGACGTTGCCAGAACTGTCAACTGCAATGCTTTGAGCTCTGTCACTAGGTGCAGTGTAAGTATCAGTTAACGTACGTTGCCATTGAATTGTACCGGAAGTATTGTATTTAGAAATGGATTGTACCTGTTGACCTGATGCGTTTAATCCATAACCACACACATAAACATTGCCAGAACTATCTACAGCAATGCCGTAGGCAGTGTCACTAGGTGTGGAGTAAACGTCAGTCAGCGTGTTTTGCCACTGAATTGTACCGGAATTATTGTATTTAGAAATGGATTGTACGGTTCTAGCTGATGAATTTCTTCCATAACCACACACGTAGACGTTGCCAGAACTGTCAACTGCAATGCTTTGAGCTCTGTCACTAGGTATTGTGTAAGTATCGGTCAGCGTGTTTTGCCATTGAATTGTACCGGAATTATTGTATTTAGAAATGGATTGTACCTGTTGACCTGATGCGTTGAACCCTTGACCACACACATAAACATTGCCAGAACTATCTACAGCAATGCCGTAGGCAACGTCACTAGGAAAAGTGTAAGTATCGGTCAGCGTACGTTGCCATTGAATTGTACCGGAAGTATTGTATTTAGAAATGGATTGAACTACATTTCCTGATGTTTTTCCATAACCACACACATAAACGTTGCCAGAACTATCTACAGCAATGCCGTAGGCAGCGTCACTAGGAGAAGTGTAAGTATCGGTCAGCGTGTTTTGCCACTGAATTGTACCGGAATTATTGTATTTAGAAATGGATTGAACGTTTTTATTTGATGAGTTGAGTCCATAACCACATACATAGACATTTCCTGAACCATCGACCGCAATGCTTTGAGCTCTGTCACTAGGTGCAGTGTAAGTATCAGTTAACGTTGCAACCCAATAGCCACTACCTAAAGAAATGTAATTAAATAACCCTTCGCCTTTAGCAGATGTATTTGCAAGTGTTGTAGCAAGTGGAGTCATTAGAATTTTGTTTGTGCTAGAAGCATTGTCCAAGCAGAAGAGCCTGTGCAAATGCAAGTAATGGTGTAGTAGTCAAGCGTTGAAGCATCGGCGGCAGTCCAAGCAGTAGCATTTTGATAGTACGAAGTAATTGAATTATTAGTTGCACCTTGCGCTGGAAGGGCTGATGAAGAAGCACCAGCCTGTGTGCCGTTAATTGTAATGTTAAGTGGCAAATACGCCGAAGAACCATTAACAACACCAAGAGCAAAAGTAACTGCTTGACCCGTTGTCGTGGGAACATTAGTTAAATTAACTGTAAAAGAAGCGGTTGGGTTGGCTGTGTAAAGATAAAGGCTTGCGGTTGATGCAGCAAGCGAAGCGGGGGTTGAACCATTTAAAACGGTTGAGGATACAGAAACGGTTTCGTAGGCGCCAGTAAAAACTGGGTTGGTTCCAAGAACGTTTGCTCCCGAACCGGTTGAAGTTGTAACGCCCGTTCCGCCGTTAGCAACCGCAAGAGTTCCAGTTGCTTGATTTACCGGAACGTTAGTTGCGTTAGTAAGAACTACCGATGATGGGGTGCCAAGGGCGGGGGTAACAAGCGTTGGCGATGTAGAAAGAACAACGTTTCCCGAGCCGGTAGAAGTTGTAACGCCAGTTCCACCAGCAAGGACAGGCAGGGTTCCAGCAGTTAATGCAGAAGCAGATGTCGAGTAGAGAGCGTTGTTGGCTGCGGTAAAGGTTGTTAAGTTTGTTCCACCATTTCCTGTACCAAGGGTACCACTTACTTGGGTGGCAAGAGCAGCGGTTCCACTTACCTGTGAAAACGTATAGTCACCCGATGCTGGAGTAACCGCACCAGTACGGCCATTAAATGATGAAACCGTTCCAGTAACAGACGGAGCAATGGTTCCAGCCACCACAACTCGCAACTCGTACTGCATAGCGGTAGCACCTGATGAGGCGTAGGCAAGTGAGTATTGGATTGGGGTTGAGGCTTTGGCGTAGACGGTAATCGAGCCGGAGATAAACCCAGTGGTCAAAGAGTTCTGCTGAGTTGACTGACCAACTGAGGTAACTACGTTGGAGTCGGTATCGGTAGAGATGACCGAGAACACACCAAGCGTTGAAGAAGTCGTTGCTGCGGTGGTGATTTTGGCGTAATAGTTAATTGTAAAGAGACCGTCAGAGGCAGGGGTGTAGAGCGTTGTGGCTGCTTGCGCTGCGGACTGGGCCGTAATATTAACTGTAGCAAGGGCGGTTGAGGTTCCAGTGGAACCTTGATTGCCCTGTGCACCTTGTGCACCCTGTGCACCCTGTGCACCGGTTCCGGTTGCTCCCTGAGCACCCTGTGTACCCTGGTTACCCTGGTTGCCTTGAGCACCAACAACTGCAGTAACCCATGTACCAATGTTAAGGGGTGTGCTTGTAGTGATGTTTGTAGCACTAGCCACTACAAACTGTGTACCGTTAGTAATGCTAGAAATAGTAGTGTTGATGTTGTATGTCGAACTTTCAACGTACATACCAGCAGTGAGGTTAGACGTGCTGGACACCGTGATTGTCGTTCCGGAAACATTGCTCGGGGTAAAAGGAGAACCTGTTGCTGGAACCCAATACATTAATTGTGACATATTAATCCTTGATTATAGTTGATTTAAAGGAGTGGGCGCAAGTCATTTTAATTATTTTTTTGGGAATTTAATTTTGCTTGTATTGTTTTTTGTGAGATGAACTGAGCCATTAGTTATTCTCCTGTTTTCAAGAAAGACATTTTATTGCCCCTTCAATGTTGGTTGCTATAACATAACCATCTTTACTGGTAAAAACGTGCAAAAATGTTGAAAGCAAAAATCGCCAATCTACGTTGTTGTAAATGTGTTCTCTTATTTTTTCAGAATGACAAATAGCAATAGTTGTTGGACGACAAAACATTAAGAAACAATTTGGACTTTTAGCAGCAGATAAAATTTCTTCTTTTGTCAAATAATCTGCCGAACCATGAAGGGCAACTACTAAATCAAATGTTTCTATTTGTTGTTCTTTAACAGTTGAAATTAAAACTTTATGATTGGGATGTTTTAATTTTAACATTTTTGTCATTCCCTCACTTGGGTCAATTCCCAGATAATGGTCTGAATGTATGTCGATGTAATCAAGCAAAAATCCAGTACCGCTTCCAATGTCAAGAACTGTTCCTTTTGCGTATGGAGAGAGAAACTTAATTATTTCTTGAGAAGTGGTTGCTTCACCATTAAACCAAGATGTTTCGTATTCATGAGAGATTTTGTTGTAATCATCAGCAAACATTAGTTGTAAACCTCGTTAGTTGATGATGAAACGTTTGTTGATGGGTATGACCTACCTGCTCCCCATACAATACGAACCGCTCCAGAAGCACCACCTGAACCGGCATAAGCATTTGTGTTATACCCACCTGAACCAACAACAATTTGGTATTGAGTTCCTGGTGTGACTGCATAAGAAGCAAGATACGCCAAAGCACCACCGCCACCACCACCAGCAGCATTGTTACTTGCTGGGTCAGCACCACCGCCGCCGGGCCAACCACCACCACCTTCTTGAATAGTAATAGATGGGTTGCAATTTCTACCTTGACCACCACCGGATGTGGCTGCTGTTGATGCAACAAGACTTGTAATAACCGTTCCAGTTGTTAATCCTGGTGGCATAGATGGAACTTGTCCACCTTGACCAGCGTCTCCACCAGCACCACCGCCTGACCCACCACCACCACCACCCGTTGCAGTACCAGCAGTGCCATTAGAACCAGCCCCATAAATACCTGTTCCACCACCACCACCAGCATAAAGAACGCTTCCGTAAGAAGTTGTTGCTGATGGCGTTTGTCCTCCTGAACCACCACCACCGCCTGTTGCTGCATTACCAGTAGATGAAATTCCTCCAGAAACAGAGTTTCCAGAAGCGCCAACAGCAGAATAACCACCGGCCCCACCTCCACCAGCACCAACAAATTTCCCACTAGACGCAGCAGAATAACCACCGGCTCCACCGGCAAAACCTGATGGAGATAAAGTACCACCTACGGTTCCTCCAAGAGCGCCAGCACCACCGGAAACAAGACCCCCTGCGCCTCCACCAGCAGAAACGAGAAGAATAGAACCAGAACTATTTGAAAAAGTTGAAGCACCTCCGGCGGTTCCTGTTGTGGAACCAGAGAATCCAGCACCACCACCACCGCCACCACCAACGGCAACAAGAGAAATGTTGGTTACTCCAGACGGAACGGTAAACGTGTATGTTCCTGCAATGTAATAAACATGAGAACCGCCATTGAAAGCAGGAGTAGAAAATAACCCTTCGCCGCTAGCAGAAAGACCTGATGTGGTAGAAACCATTGGTGTCATAATTTTTTTCTCAAAACTTTGTTAGACTTATTAATAGTGTCCATGTATTTGCTGCGGTACATATAACAACAAAATTATATGAATCAATTGTCGATGCGTCTGCAGCAGTCCAAGCGGTTCCACCTTGGTAACGGGTGGTAATACCGTTATTTGTAGCGCCTTCAACCGGAAGAACTGATGAAGATGCTCCTGCTTGATTTCCGTTAATAGAAATGTTGGTTGGCAAATAAGCAGATGCTCCATTGTTTACAAGCATTGCAAACGTTGCAGATTGACCCGTTGTTGTTGGGGCATTGGTAATTGCTACAGTAAATCCTGCTGTTGGGTTTGATGTGTAGTAGTAGAAAGAAGAATTAAGAGCGTTAATTGTAGCAGACTGTGAACCGCTAAGCACGGTTGATGAAACTGAAGTTGTTTCAAAAGGTGCAGTAAAAATTATGTTTGCTGATAGTCCGCCAACTGACGTTCCAGAACTTGATGTGTTAAGCCACATAAGTGTGGTGTCGTTTGGTGGAGTACTTCCAGTGTAAACACCTTGAGCACCCTGATAGCCCTGGTTACCTTGGTACCCCTGATAACCTTGATTACCTTGGTTACCCTGATTGCCCTGATAACCCTGGAATCCCTGGTTGCCCTGGTTGCCCTGAGTACCGGTTGAACCTTGCGAACCCTGTGAACCAGTGTTTCCTTGGTTGCCCTGATAACCTTGCGGTCCTTGTGAGCCCGTTGCCCCTTGCGACCCAGTTGAACCAGTTGTTCCCTGATTACCTTGATTGCCTTGGAATCCTTGGTTTCCCTGAGGTCCCTGGGGAAGGCTAAAGTTAAGAATTGCGGCACCTTGAGTACCGGAATTACTTACAGAAGCACCAGTTGCATATGAAACGGTAGAGGTTGTACCAATTGTAATTCCTGCTTGGTTACCTTGGTTACCTTGATATCCTTGAAATCCTTGATTACCTTGCGAGCCCGTTGAACCTTGATTTCCTTGGGCACCCGTAGAACCTTGGGCTCCTTGTGAACCAGTTGAACCTTGTGAACCTGTTGAACCTTGATATCCCTGAGGACCTTGTGCTCCTGTAGAACCCTGACTTCCGGTAGAACCTTGAGCACCCGTTGAGCCTTGAGAACCCGTAGAACCCTGAGCACCCGTACTTCCTTGAGAACCAGTTGCACCCTGACTTCCTGTTGCACCCTGTACGCCTTGAGGTCCTTGAGCGCCTGTTGAACCTTGCGAACCTGTTGAACCCTGTACGCCCTGTGTGCCTTGGTATCCCTGTGAACCCTGTGCTCCAGTTGAACCCTGCGCACCCGTGGCTCCTTGTGAACCTGTTGCACCCTGTAAACCAGTTGTTCCTTGGTAACCCTGTGGGCCGACCTGGGTATACATAACCTGCTGTACGGTGACAATCATTGAAGGCGCTTCTGGCGCCTGTGAACCGGCAGCAATATTAACTATTTGAATAGCAGTGTCATCTGTTAACCAAACAAATTTTACGTATTCATTAGCGGTTGTAGTGGTAATAAGGTAATTCCACGATTGAATAACTGCGTAATTATTACCTGTTAGTTGAACGTCACCGGCTGATGCCGCAATGTCTGTACCATTTTGGTTAATCCAAATAATAGCGTTTCCGGTACCACCAGAATTGCGTTTAAGTTGCGCAGAAAACTGTACGTTGTACACACCTGGGTTTGCAATAACAATGTGCGAACCCGAGGAAACGTCTACGCCACTTCTGTCACCCTTGCTGTTAAGAGTAATGTCGTACTTTGTATTTGTTGCAGAAGCACTTTGCGTTGTGGTGTCCCAGAAAGAACCGTAGTATCCTTGAGCGCCACCGGCACCTTGAGCACCCTGATAACCCTGAGCACCCTGACCAGAAACTTGTGCAAAAAGAATGTTGTCGGTTCCAATAATAATGGAGCCGTCGGAATAAGAACCAAGTTCTGTTTCCATGTATGTTTTACCAATGTTGGCAGAACCGTAAATGACTAAAACATAGTCACCTTGGTTAACGTCAGAGATTACGCTGTCGTCATAGTCGGTAGCGCGGGTAAGAACCCAATAAACACTTCCCGTTCCTAAAGTGCTTAGTTGATAAATACCATTGTATTTAGCGTTAGTGTTGGCGGCAACAAGTACACGTTCGTGTAGGGCCACCGTGTGACCATCAATTACAAGTGCGCCATAAGAAGTGGCAGTAAGTTTTGCACCAATACCAGTACCACCGTTAAGGTCTGTTGTACCAGCAGTGTATGTAGATGCGTTAGTTGTACCGAATGTATCGGCAACTGCTACTGCATTGTGAGCGTTGTTTGTGCTTGCACGACCTTGAACACCTTGGTAACCTTGCGTTCCTTGAAATCCTTGATTGCCTTGCGTGCCTTGATTACCTTGATAACCTTGGTTACCTTGAAATCCCTGGGTGCCTTGTGTGCCTTGCGAACCAGTAGAACCCTGTGAACCAGTAGAACCCTGTACGCCTTGATACCCTTGGTTTCCTTGGTATCCTTGATTGCCCTGTGCACCAGTTGAACCCTGCGTACCAGTAGAACCTTGAGAGCCGGTTGCGCCTTGGTATCCTTGGTTTCCTTGCGAGCCAGTTGCGCCTTGCGCTCCGGTTGAACCCTGGGAACCAGTCTGTCCTTGATATCCCT
>Ga0208257_1000124_pt1 | contig 27150 bp, 29 predicted proteins | sample CryBogCBH10Sep07_FD_184610 | JGI IMG/M metagenome (GOLD analysis project Ga0208257, IMG submission 184610) | Freshwater microbial communities from Crystal Bog, Wisconsin, USA - CBH10Sep07 (SPAdes) | ecosystem: Environmental > Aquatic > Freshwater > Lake | place: Crystal Bog, Wisconsin, USA... | reverse complement strand
AGGATGTTGTTGCCGCGGTAGTTACTTTTGCGTAGTAGGCAATTTGATAAAGACCGTCGTTAACTGGTGTAAATAAAGTTGTTGTTGATTTTGCAGCATTTTGCGCAGTAAGGCCTACTGTGGCATTCGCTGAATAACTAACAGCTTGCCAAGTTGGCGTTCCGGAAGCGTTGGTAAGAACGTATCCGTTAATAATTCCGGAAGTTGTTGGAACCGATGATACAGAAGACCACGTTGGGGCAGATCCATTTGAGGTAAGTACGGTTCCGTTTGCACCAATTGCAAGTCGAGTTACAGCACCTGAACCAGTTGCGTAAATTGTGTCACCAGCAGTTGTTACTGTAGATAGTGGCACCTTAGTTGTGTCAGATGGTGTAGCTGTTGTCACGGTTGTGACACGACCCTTAGAGTCGGTTGTAATAACTGGAATAGCAGTTGCTGAACCGTATGTTGACGCAGTTCCTACTGCACCCAATGTTGGGTTTGGATATGTTCCCGTAAGGTCACCGCCAGCTGTTCCGGTTGGCGGAAGTGATGCCGGTAGGTTTGACCAAACTGGTCCAGAAGCACTTGATGTTAAGTACTGACCATTTGTTGTAATGGCTGGAATAAGAGTTACGTATGAACTTCCGTTGTAATACTGAAAGTTACTTGTGTTTGGATTGTACCAAAATTGTCCGCCAGAAATAACCGTTGGCTGTGTTGTTGAAACAATAACTTGAGATGATACCGGGTACCAAGACGTACCGTCAGAGTAGTTAAGAAGTAACGATGAGGTGTTCCACCAAAGGGCTCCGACTTCAGCAGCTGGCTGACTTGCTGTCTGATAGAAAGCCGTTACAAGCGTATCAATTTGACCCGCCAGTGTCTGGAGGTCTGTCGGGATATTGGCTTGGTCAGTAGCTGCAGGATAGTGCAAGCCTAAACGGTTTGTATTTGGCATTAATAGCCTCCAACGTAAACCTGCACACCGGCAGGACGATATTTATAGATGAATGGTGCAAAAGCTGAGTTTGACTTAGGAACAGAGTCTAGGAATAGGTTTTGATAACCATTAGTACCAAGAGCATTGATTTCTGCGTCAATTGTGTCATATGTAATAGAGGCGTTTCCAGAAAGATTTGCTGCCAAAGTTGCGTATGTGTAATTATTAAAATATACCGTTGGCATAAGAATTATCATTGAGTATTGATCTGGTGTGTACGACTTGCCTGTTGTGGCAAAGAATGATTCGCCATTCTGCGTTGAAGCAGAACTATTGCTAATGGTAATTGAATTAGACGTAACGTTTGTAATTTTTGTGTTACCGGGTATACCGGCACCGTAAACATACATCCCATTAACAAGGCCAGCAGTACTAGCAATTCCTGTGATGGTATTTCCAGAGTTTGTGTTGCCCAAAAAAGTAATTTTTGTAAGGGTTGTTTGCTCCATAACCACAACTTGTCCAGAAACAATAGGGGCAACTGAAGTTACGCCCGCAAGTTTGTAGTTAATTTCTGTTACAAGAGCACTAATAAGAATGTCTAGTGTTCCGCGTTTAAATCCAGAACGATTAACAATCTTGTCTTTTTTCTGAGCAAGCGTAAGTTCACTAAAAGATTCTGATCTAACGCCCACAAATTGTGCAAGCCATGGCAATGCAAATTCTGGACAACGATCAATGTCCAGTGCTTGTGACCATCCTGGAGCATTTACGTATGCTTTATCAAAAGTTCCAAATTTACCAGTAGCGCTTTGTACAAGAGAGTTGATTTGTGTTTCAACAATTGTTCCCATTCCCCAAAGAAATTTATAGATTGGGTAATTTATTGGCGACATTTGAGCGTCATTGTCTTGAACAAATTGTGGCATGGTGTTGTAGATTGAATCAACAAAGTATGAAGAAACACCAGCTGTAAGACTTGTTGCCGTAAGTGTTTGTTTTGCCTCTTCGGTCAATGTAATTGAGTATTGACCAACTGCATCAATGGCTGTTCCCGGACTAATTCCAAGACCAGAAACAAGCATTCCTTCGCCCAACATTGTTACATCAGATATGCCGGTAACAACTAAACTTCCTTGAACTAAGTTTCCATTAAATGTAATTACATTTTCAAGAACGCTTGATGGTAGGAAAGCTGCCTCTGAGGTCATTACACGCCACCAATGGTTGAGTTAAGCGCATTTGAAACGACAGAACCAGTTACTGAGTTTGCAACTGGAAGCGGAGCATTTCCTGGAAGGAAAATGTCTGATGCGGCAAGGCTTGTAGTAGTTCCAATTACAACAGATGTAACCGCAGCCATTCCTGTAACTTGTGAAAGAACCCCAGCAACATCCAAAATGCGAACTGTGTTCTGTGTGCTGTCCCAGAAAGCTGGTGTGTTTCCACCACCTGCCCATGTACCAGGATTAATAAAATTATAAACAGCTGCGTTTCCAGCGTTTTGAACAATTACTGGGTCATAGCCTTGTGAGGCAATACCAGACCATTGAACATTAATTGGAACGTAGTTTGGATTAATTGTTGAAACGTTAAAATTAACCTCTCGACGTGATTCAAGATAGTCTTGAAGCGAGTCAGCAACAGAGGCGTTAACCGCAAGTCCAGATCCATCAATTGGAGCCACCGTTACGGTACGAGCGTTATTGAAAACGTTTTGATTGAATTGACCACCTGGCGTCCAGATATAGCCTGGTTCCATAATTGCTTCGCTTACGGTTGCCGGAGATTTTGTTCCGTAACTTACACTTAGGGAAGAAACAATAACGCTTGAAATAAGAGGTACGTTTAATCCAGTTCCAAAAACAACTTGAACATAGACATCAAGAGAGGTTGCCCCACCGGTTGTTGGAACGCTAAAAGGAACAGCAACCGTTTGGAAAGAAGCTGAAGTAGGAGATGCTGATGCAATGGTCGCACCAGTTGCTGCGTTTACAACCTTTACAACAATGTCTCCATATGTTGATCCAGTGTAAGTAGCATCAATGTTTGCAATTGCAGTAAAATTAGTAACCGTAGTATTTGAAAGGTTAAAGATTTGAGACTTTGCATTCAATGATGAACCAAGAGCAGATCCGGTTCCCTGAAATTGCATTCCATATCCCGGAAGAGGGGAAATGCCCGAATCCAAAGTCCATGAAGAAAGTGCGGCTCCAGTTGAACCGTACGCATAAAGTTCAGAGTCTGGCAACCAGTTGTAGTCGTCTACTGAGAGAATTGGTGATTCAAGACCTGTCGCTGAAAAATCAAAACTTGTTTGATTGAGCGCAGTGTAAAGAATTTTGTGAGTTCTTGTGCTTGTTGCATTTGCAAATACAATGTAGCTTTGCACAGACGTAGCGTAAGATTGAATTGTATTGTAATTGTTATTTGGATTTGTCGGGGCAATAAAACCACCGGCATAAGAGTTTATGTTGGTTACAACCGTCTTTGGAAGTACGGTGTAGTCATAAAGAGAATCGCTAATTGGATTTGCTGAAGAATAAACTTTTATTGATCCATCTAAATAAGTAACTACTGAAACTACGTATGGTTTTGCTGTTGCGGTTGTACCAGTTCCACATTGAACAATTGCAGAAGACTGCATGTATGAGGTATTTGGGTTTAAAGATGAAACGTTTGGTGCAATAACGCCTTGTAGTGGTGTTGCGGTTACGCCTGTTCCGTGAGGATATTGAAACGTTGTTCCCGGAAGAAGGTTCCATTTTTTGTTGCCTGTTCCGTTGACCGATGTGATAACAACAATTTCGTTACCGTTTGTTGGGTCTGTTATAAAAACAAGTGCAGGGTGTGTTGAGCTGACAGATGTGTCAAGCGTTGCTGTTGTAACGGCAAGTTGTGTGCCCGATGTTGTTACGGAGGCAGTTGTTGTCGTTGCTGTCATTGTCGCTGCGGTTACTACAAGCGATCCACCCGTAAGAGAAACCGTAGGAAGCGTTGCGGTACCATTACCAACAGCTGTGTAGTTGTTGTAAATAGCGGTTGTAAGGTTTGCGTCGTTTGCGCTGAGAATATTGTTATATGGATTGAATCCATCAATTGCAAGAGCTCGATATATACCAACAACATTTTGAGCAAGGCTGGCGTAGTCGTTTGTGGTAATTGGTCGCGGTGCGATCAAGCCAAGTTCAACTACAAGTCTGTTCAAATAAGCTGAGTCTGTTTCAGCGTCAACACCGGTTGTAAGCGTTGCGTCGCTTGCAGCGGTTGCAGTAACAAGAATGTTTGCCAAGTATGGCGATGTTGCCGTTGGTGTCAAATATGTTGTTAGTGGATTAAGTCCAGAGAGCGTATAAATGTTGTAGAAGGAACCTACGTCTGTTGCCTGCATAGTAATAAAAGCAGACTGTACAGATGCAACCGCACCGCTCAATGTTGCTGTTCCAGAAACAGTGCTAGCCACCGTAAAAGTGGTTGGGGTTGGCGTGGTCAGAATGGTGTAATCACCGTTATAGGTATTTGTTCCATCACCGGATACGGTCACAACCGTTCCCGCTTGAAATCCGTGAGCGGCTAGTGTGGTTAATGTAAGTGTGGTGCCGTCGCCAGAAGCCCCTGAGAGGGCGCTAGAAGGCGGAATTAGGGTGTCTACGGTCGTAGTAAAGGTATAGGATGACCCTTGGTAACTGAAGCCCGCAATCGTGTTTGCGGGGATAAGGTATCCACCAGTTGGCGGAACGGCAACCAAGGTCCAAAGCGTCTTAATTGTAGCTTGAACTCCGGTCTGTTGGGTAAGTCCCAAAAGTCCACCAAAGTATTTGAAGATTGAAGCGGGGACGCCAGAAGCAGCGGTTGCAATTTCTGCAGCCATTTGACCAAATTCTTCAAGAAGAAGAACTTCTAGATTTCCTTCGCGTGGCACCCAGCCAGGAAGCTGAGTGGCAATATTGGCGAGGGCAGTCTGAACCAACGTCTTACTGTCGGTGGTAATTGGAATGTCAATGTAACCGTTTAAAGAACTCATTGTCCCCCTCCATTATTTTGAACCGAGACGTTCAGAATGGCATTGTTATAGTTATCGTAGGCAATGCTTACGTTAGTTTTTGCTCTAGGTTCCCACCTAGAAATAGCGCTTTTAATATCTGAAACGTTTATTTGTGACAAAGGGATATCCTCAATACCGTAGTTTGGAGAAGCTGGTCGTTGCCCTATAACCGATCCAAGAAGAAATTCAACACTTGAGGTAATTTCAACATTCGAGTCTTGTGTATTAACAATGACATTTCCATAATTTGAATCAAAAGCCATTGAGTTTTGTAGGTGCGGAACAACTACGCTATTTGTAATTTTTGGTCTGTAGGCGGTAACTGTTGTGTTAACGCTTTCAACGTTTTGATAGTCAGTGTGAACAATGGCAATTGTTACAGCCAGTGGTGGCTCTCCGGATTTTCCCAAAGACAACACCGAAGACCAAGGGAAAATGGCGGTTGTAACTGGAGCTTGCAGAGTGTAGTTTGCTTGACCATTTAGTTTTACAACTGATGGTTTTACTTGCGTAAATTGAAAGTATTCATAATTAATTGGGAAGTCAACCATTGGTTGATTCTTCAACGCATATATCTCATATGAAGATTCATTTGTAACGTCTGGAGCAGCGGTCCAAGATAATTGGATTCCTGAATCTTGCACCCACAGTGCAGTTAAGTTAGTTACAGGCTCTGCCATAAGGTTTCCTAATTTTGGGCGTTGACTCCCAAATTAAACGGTCCAATAAGTATTGTACCATACCAATGCAAGGGTTTAAAGTCCCGTTACGTCTGCCTTTGGTATGTGCATCTGAGTTCCCGCTCCCCACCCGGAAGTGGTCTTGGGTCCATAAATCTGTGAATTAGCAACATTGATGTATGTGTCGCCAATATTTCCCTTTGAGCTGCTGGGTGCGCCAGATCCATAAATAAGCTGTCCTGGCTGATGTCCAACAAAACCGTGACAAATAGGCTTTTGACTTCCTTGCTCAAAAGCAACAACGGCTGTTGTTTTATTTGGCGGAGCATGAACACCAAGATAGGGTATTTCTTCCCAAACTTCAGTTTGACTTAGTGAGGGAATTGTGACACGCATGTGTCCTTTGCTAACAGCCTTGTTAGTGGCGTCAGTGTCAACTACGGTTGCGTAATAAGAACCATGAAACTGAGGAACACTTACAAGTGTGTGACCAAATTGAGCTTTTGCTATTCTTTGAATAATTACATTTGGATCGTTTGTAACGTAATTCATTTTAAAATGGCTTTCGTTATTGGTTGAAGTGGTTTTCCACTAATTGCCAAAGATGTAGGAACAATGTATTGATCAAGAGGCATTGGAATTTGAAGCGTTACTGTTGCCTGTGGCATAAACATGTTTCTTTGCATTCCCGCAACAATCCAGTAGCCGTCTGCTGGTCCCATATTCTTTAGTTGAACGACCTCACCAATGTTGTAATTAAAAGTGTCCAGCATTACAGTTGCCGTAGCTTGTCCGTACGGCTTTCCAATGTCCCAGTCAAAGTCAATAAGTTGAACTTCTTGAGTAAATTCCTGCATGACAGGAAGATTGACTCCCGTAGTACCGAGAGCTTTGTTAATTGGCGGTGATCCTGCCGTATAATTAGGACCCGCTATATTGCCTAACCAGTATTCATCTGGACCAAAGAAAATTGCTCCCGCGCTTTCCCAAAGTCGCCATCCAATACTTGAGGCCAGACGACTCATACATGTCCATGAGTTTTCGTTTTTGTCTGCTGTTGTTCCGCGAGCTAGGGCAAGTTTATAAATAGGTTGCTTTGTAAGGTATGGCCAAGACTTTTCATAGTCTGGTCCATACAACTTTCCGCCCGCCTCTTCAACAAGTCCTTGAATAAAGGTTGTAATGTTGTATCCTACCTGTTGTTGCGTTTGACCGTGAAGAAGCCTTAGTTTGTGAACAAGAGCAGATTCAAAAACCAATTGAATTTGGTCAGAAGCTTTCATTGTTTGAACAAGAGTGTACTCAAGGCCATCAATTATCAAACTTGAATTTGCCCTAATAATAGTTTGAAGAAGTTTTCTATATGGGTCTGCCAACTGCATGGTAACAATAGAAACACCAGTTAGGTTTCTTTGAATAAACATGTCAATAATGGAGTCTTTATAGGTAGAGTCCATTTGTTGATTGCCCAAAATAATTGAGCCAAGATTTATAGGGTTGAACCCTGATGGAGATGCCATTTCAATATCCTACTAGGAAGGAAGCAGTAATGAAGAACCTGCATAAATTTTACCAAAATTTTTACCTTGACTTGCAGAAACTCCACTATTAAGAAGAACAAGTTGTCCTACCGTGGTTTTATGCGCAGTTGCAATACTTTGCAAAGTGTCTGTTTTCTTTACTTGGTAGTAATTTGATGAAACAGTAGTTGTACTTCCTGAGTTGGCTATGTATGAGTTAAAAAGACTTACATTATCAGTAATGCCGTAAATGTCATATCCTGATGAAAGAGGTGGAAGATACTCGTAAAGAGTAATGCTTACTTTTTGCTGAACACGTTCTCCGTCAATGGTATTTCTAACAGACTCTCCAAAATCAAGACCATAAAGAATCCAGTATTTAATTGATTTTCCGGGAAGTGGTTTTGCATCAATTTTAATAATTGGTGGTTGATATGTTCCAGAAACTGGGTTTAACCATGACTCAAGTTGTGAACAGTAGTCTTCAATAGACTCTCCTATAACACCTGTATCAGCCACTGATTGTGCGCCTTGAGCACCGGCAACAGCAGCTATGGGCGCTGCACCATCAAAATATGAAGTCACTTGTGTGGTTGATGGAGGTGTAACTGGGGTAATAGTTGTTATTGATTTGTCAAGATAAGCATCAAATTTAAGTTGCCAAGGCGACCTGTCAAACCACTGTGTTGCTGCGGCACTCTTTGGGCGGTCAACAACCTGCCATCCACCGCTACTACTACTGGGTGAAAAACCTCCGTGATCAATTAACGACATAACCACAGGAGCGTAAGACCCGGTTGTTGGGCCGGTTATTGGTGTCAATGTTACAAGTGTATTTATATTAGCCATAATTAACCAACCTTCCAGTGTCCGGTGCCTGCAAGCGCGGCAGTAACCGCTTGAGCAAATTGAGTAGAACTAAATCCAAGTTCGGTGTAAATTTGTTTGTTTTCAGTGGCAATTTGTTTTGCAAGATCAGAAATAACTTTTGGTGTTATTTGACCCTTGTTGTCTTTAGACAATTGAGCAATGTCTTTTTGCAATTGACCATAATTACTTCTTGTATTTTCATACGCTGCTAAGTATTCTTTACGAACTGCTGCGGTTCCAGCGGTTTTAGAAAGATTAAGCTCAGTTCGCATTGTTTGTTCCATGCCAAGAGATGCTTGCATTCCTTCTTGCAATCTTGCTTTAAGTGGCTTTGATTTATCCGTAACGTATCCAAGAGCTGTTGAATCTCTTTGGTTTCTATTTGATACAAAATTTTCAAAACCAGCTTGCGCAAGTGTTGCATTTTTTGTTGAAAGTTCATTTACGGCAAAACCCATAAGTTGTCCATAGACAAGAGGGCGAATTTGTTTTACATAGCGAGCAAATGCAGGATTTGCTTTCATTTGAGCAGTTAATTTATCTAGTTCTGCTTGATTTGCACCAGATGTTTGTGGAATTTGCCCTCTCATGGTTATTTTTGGCAATGCAGATTGAACCAAGTAGGCAAAATTGTTTGCTAATTGTTTGCCGTGAAGATTGCCGGTGTTTCTATCAACTATTGCTTGTTGTGAGTATAGGTCGGTAAGCGTATTCAGATCGTTTGGGTTTTTCTTTAAAAGGGCTTGATCTTTTGCTATTTGTTTTTGTGCCGCAGCTGTTGCTTTTTGAAGTGAGGTTTGCGTTGCTGCATTTACTGGTTTTGAAGTACCGCCACCGCCGCCAAAAAGCCAACTTCCTAATTTTCCAATAAGAGGAATAGCCATTGGTGCAAGCATCATTGCAGCCATTCCCATTGGGCCCATAGCCATGTCTAAGGCACTGCCCATTGCTCCTTTAAGAGCCATTCCAATTCCACGTTTTTCAGCAGTTTTAATTGCCTCACCTTCGGCAACTTTTGCTACTCCACGTTCGGTTTGACTCATATATGCTGTTGATGACATTGCAGCGCGGGAGGCATTGTTTGTTTCTGCGTAAGCTCTTCCTATTGGCTTGCGACCAGGAAAAGAGGCTGTTGGAACATAAAGCCCTCTACCCGCCATGGCACGGCTTTCTGCGGCGCTTACTGCCCCCATTGCGCCACCGCGTCCTCCCATAGAGAGCATTTCTGCGGCTCTAAGTTGAACCGCTGCAGCGTCTGCTTGGACCTTAGCAGCGCCTTGCATTTCTACGCCTGCTGTAACAATTGGTTCTGTGGCCTTGGCGTTTGTAACAGCGTCTCGAAGTTTAGTCCTTGACATATTTCTAAAGAAATCAGATACTTTTAAAACGGTTCTAATTGCTTTAAGAGTTGTTCCTAAAATAAGAATTTCTGCAAGGACACCAACAACTTCTTTAACAACCCATTTAAACCTTGAAAAAACGTCAAAAACCCCAACAACTGCTTTTGCAATTTTAAGAAATATTGGAGTTATAATTTCACCAATTTTAATAAAGTCAGCAGAAATTTTTGCTTCAATTATTTTAAATTGTTGACCAGGAGTGTTTAAAGCAATTTTAGTAAGTTCATTTACTTTTTTAGGGTCTGTATTTTTTGCAATGTTTCCAGCAGCAGCCAAAATACTAGGCAAGTTGTTAAGAAGTGCAGCAATCTGTACCGAACCACGCTGACCACCAAACATACGGGTAATCATCATGTTGCGAACAACGTCCATTTCTTGTGGCGTTATTCCCTTTCCGGATTTAAGATCTGCTGCAAGTTGTGCTTTAAATTGTGCGCCTGTTACGTTTTCACCCAATTGATTTTGGAAAGTTTGAGAAAGCGCACCGTTAAACCACGTGTTTAATTGTTTAAAAGCAGCAGCGGAACCAGTTGATCCTTTGTACTTTGCGTATGTTGGCAAAGGAGAAAGTGGTCCTTGAAGTTGTTTGTTTAGATATTGAAGAACGGCTGGAAAACCCTGCTTGTCTTGAATTTCTTTAATCTTAAAAGGATCAATGCCAAGCATTTGAAGTCCTTTTTCACCTTGAACCGTTGGGCTAAACAACTGCGTAATAGAACGGGTGGCATAAACACCGGCAGATGCTGGCTTCATACCAAGTTTGGTGTAGGCAGCAAAGATGGCACCGGCATCAGCCATACTCAAACCCTGCTGTTGCGCTGCGGCTAAAAGTCCATTACCAAAAGCTGAAGAAACGTCTTTAATGTATGCGTCAGCAGAACCAGCAATTGCAGAAGAAGTTCCAATAATTTTTGTAAGGTCGCGCCCTGTTCCTTTTAGGTTAGCGTTGTAAATTGACATAACAACACGAGCGGTGTTTTCAGATTGTGCACCCGCTGGAACATTACCCAAAACATTTAATTTAGCAATTGCAGTAGAAATTTCAAGCATCCTTTTAAGCGGTGTGTGTGTTCCCGCTAGTGAAGATGCAACACGATAGAATGTAGAAGCCATGTCATTAGCTTTTTCACCAGTTTTTGTACTGATGTCAAGCAAACCTGACATAATTGCTTTTTGATCAGCAAGAGGCACACCTGCTTGAGTAATACTTTGAGTAACCGTTTGTTGGAAACTCATGTACTTTTTAATACTTTCGTATCCAGTTAAAAGTGCACCACCCGCAATCCACTTACTGGCTTTAATAAGTCCAGTTGCGGTTGTACCATTAATAATATTGCGCATTCCACCAGATGCTGAAGCAGCAGCAGCGGCGTTTCTTTCATAAGCAGCTGTAGAAGCATTAATGCTGGCAACTGATTGATCAGCAGATACGGCAACAAATTTGTATGAGTCACCTAATCCAGCGTTGGCTTTTGCAGCCCTGTCAGAAGCTACAATGTCTCTGTCAAGAGCACCTGCAAGGACTCGAAGAGTTTGATCAAACCTGTCAACCGATACGGCGGCTCCGTCGGCAGATACTGACGTTCCGTCAATTCCTTTAATAACGCGGTCAAGCCCGGCAGCGACTTCTGCGCTACCGAACAATTTCATAATAAATTCTAAGTTATTAGCTTCTGTTACCATGTAAACTCAACAAAAAAACCGCTACCCCCAAAGGGATAGCGGTTTGTTGTTTGCCGCCTTCTATATTGGCGGAAGGCTGTTAGAAGATTTTCGCAAGAACCTTTGCGACTTCTAGACCAGTCAATTCCGCAAGAACTTTTATTTCCTCTGATTTTTGTTCACTGCTTAATTTCATAGCCTTTTTCATCAAGGCAATTGATATCAAGTAATCTTCATGGCCCTGAGTGATGACCTTGTAAGGGTCCATTCCCAGTAATGCTGCATATGCGCCCGCCTCTATGTACGGGTCGTCATCCAGGGCTTTTAAAAACTTTCGTCAGCGTCGTCACCGGCAATACCACTCCATTTAAAGAGTTTGTTTGCGGTGTCAATTAGGTCACCTTCTGTAAGGTAAACGCCAAGAACAACATCAGTTGCTCTAACTGCATCAAGACCGATTGCCTCAGAAAGATCTGAATCAAACTTTGTCCATGAGCCTTTAGCGTCATTGACCTTGAGAGATAGCTTATTGTCGGTGTCTCCATCAACAACGGCGTAAACTCCAATGCATGCCTCAATGAGCATGTCTGCATTGGCGAGCAACGACCAATCTTCTCCGCCGACCTTGCGGCGACGCTCAATTGCCTTGTTCAGCTTTACTGCTGACACTGGCTTAAATCGAACGTACAATTCTGGTTCGTCCCAACGAGGGACTTTAATATCTGTGTACAGATTATTTACAATCTGTGCACGACGGTCACGCAAAGCGGCAAGTGGACTGTCTTCAGCCAACCCGCCGCTTTGCATGACGCCATCTTCCAATTCATCTGTGACTTTAAAATCAACCATGTGTTCCTCCAATGGTGTAGTTATTTATTTAAAACTTAGTTTGAGATGCTTTCTACGGCAATGTCAATCTCGTACATTCTAGCAGCATTTGACATTGAGTCGGCGCCGCCGTCTTTTACATTGACAAGGCGACCTGAGTAGGTACGAGCGCTTACTGAGTCGTAAACGTTTCCTTCGTCGTCAAGCGGTGTAAGGGTAACCGTAACCATTGATCTTCCAGCCAAAGCGTGAAGGTCCTTGATAATAATGTGGTCAACCTGAGTTTCGTAAACTTTAGTCAAAACAACGTCTGAGTAAGTTGGAAGTGAAAGGTAAGTGATTTCAGGACCCATTCCACCAGGACGGTGCTTGTTTACCGCTGCAGTAACGTCTCCACCAGAAAACTTGTCAAAAGTAATGGTTGAAGATGTTGAAAGCACTGAGGGCGTTAGTCCCTTTGGAATTGAGTTGATTTGCAGGGTGGCCCTCCATTGCTGTTCTGAGCCATAATTGTGTGTTACATCAGCCATTTTATTATCTCCTAGATATCTTAATTAAGCTTATAGTGGAAGTGTTGCGTTAGCAAGGAACTTAGTTACATTAATGGTAATGAATTCAGCAAACGGAGACATCTTAAGGCTTACATTAGCGTTAAGTTGACCAGCAGCAATTGTTGAAGGTGTGTTTACCTGTACGCCAGTGTTGACGATGTATGAAGCATCTGGGGTTGTGCCGTAAAGACTTCCCTTGATCCAGTGTGCTTGGCAAATTCCAGCAATAGCTGAGTTGAAGTCAGAGATAAGGTGTCCTCGTCCGTCAATTTGCTTAAACATGAATGCTTCACCAGCAGTTTCAAACTCTGAGATCAGTTGCATACGGAAACGTACGTTGTTTAGGAATGTCCAGTCACCTGTAGTGTCAAGTGAACGGTATCCGTAAACTGTAATGTTTCCAGTTGTTGGAACAAGGCGAATAACGTTAACGCCAGCATTGTTCAAAAGCGTACGGTCGTCAGCAGAGTATGACTTAGCAACTCCTGTTGCGTAAATTGAAGTTCCGTTTAAAGAACCTGCAGCGGCAACGTTTGCGTCGTACTTTGTGTCAATCTTTGCCATTAAAGCAGCAGCAAGTGCAGAAGCAGGTACTGTGCGAGCAAATCCAGCAGTAGCACCAGGCGTGGTTAGCCAAGGACCAAAGATTGCAGCGTGTGATGTGTCTGAACCGCTTGATTGAAGTGTGTGAACATCAGAAATAAGTCCAGATGCAGAGTGTGATGGGTTAACGTCAAGCACTGCAACTCGATTGTTTGCAGCAGCGTGATCTGTCAAAGCAGCGTAAACAGCTTCTGAATAAGCACCTGGGTAAGAGACTTGACCAGCGCCAAAAGATGTGCCAAATGCAGCAAGTGCGTTTGGTACGTCTGTGTCAGCAGTTGCCGCGTCTGTTCCTGATGCAAAGTAAATTGAAGTTGTGCTGTTTGTTGTTGGAAGGGCAGCTGAACCTGAAATTGTTGAAACTGTGCAAAGTGACTTAAGCACTGGCAGTGAGTTAATCCATTGGTTTAGTGCAAGTTCTGCGCCAGTTGCCTCAAACTTCGGTGAAGAAGCAAGAAGAACGCCGTTAAGAACAATGCTTGCAGCGTATGTTGCAACAGTGTTTACAGTTGTGTTTGTAAAGTTAATTACAAGACCAGCAGCAGAAGCGTTAGAACTGTTAGCCCATGTACCACCGCTAATTGCAGTGAATGAGTTTGTTCCAAGTGTTGCTGTTGCTGCGGTTGCGCCAGTTGCGGCACCAAGGACAGAAACGTTAGCAACGATTCCGCCTTCTTTGAAATAGACATCAAGAGCATCGTAAAGCAGTGTGCTGTTGAGGTTGACTGAATTTGGTGTAACGTTGTAGCGACCAGTTAGCTTACCGCCGACAAATTGACCAAAGTAGGTCGTGAAGTCTGACATTGAGCTTACTGGAACAGCTACACCAGTTGGTCCTGCGGCGTTACCGACGACAAACCATTGACCGGTTGGGTTTACACCCTGGGAATTTGAAGCGCTAGCGGTTACGTTAACGTATACGCCGGGAGCTGAATTAGCCATTTGCGTTCTCCTGTGGGATTAGTGTCTCAGTTTCCTGAGTACGTGGGTTTTTGTTTGGGACGATCTTTTTTGATTCTTCCATAGCTTCTGCCTTTGTTGCCTCTGGCTTAGTTTCTGTAACAATTGTCAAAAGACCATTTAAAATGTGTGCGTCAACCACTGGACCGTCTTCAACGGTGTGTTGGTGCGCTGGGATAAGGGATTGACCCTTATCATCAAAAATAACGTGTCGTGATTGAACGATTACTTTCTTTTTGCTCATATATCTTCCTTTATAACCTCAACATTGACATCTTCAACCTGGAATGCAGGCTCTGGAGGCAATATTGATGGTCCGGTACTTGCACCTGCTGGAGCGTATTGTGGTGATGGGGGACCCCCAAACATTGTCATTGCGTTTCCAACGGTGACGGCAAAACGAAGGTGAGCAATACCTGTTGTACGACCACCTGAGTGTTCGCCTTCAGCATATTCCTCGCCCTCCCAGATGGTTGTTTGAGCAAACCCACCTAGACCGCGATGTTGAATAATGGCAGCACGAACCGCTGCCGCATAGGCAGAAGTCAGTGCTTGTGTTTCTTGCCAATCTTTTGTACCGTACACGTAGACTAAAACTTCTACGCGCCAGTTCACTCGAATGGCGTTTTGATAAATTCTCGGAACACCGATTGTATTAGGAACTTCAATAAGAATTGCGGCCGATGCATTTCTTGGAAGGTTCCTGAATTCAGGACGGTGGCGATATTCAAATGGCTCAAGAAGAACTTGACTACCTAATTTGCGGTTAATTTCCGCAATGTAAGTAGGAAGCCATTCTTGAAGCGTCTTATAAAAAGCTTCTTGAACAGAGTTGCCGCCAATAAGGGGGCCAAATATATTATCGGTGTAAGAAAGATCCCAATCAGTCCACCAGTTTCTTTGTGCCATCATGGTTTACCAAATCCGTCTGCAATTCTTTGAGCACCAGTTACTTGGTTTTCTCTTAATGTAGAATTATAAAACGACATTTTTTCTCTGTTTAATTTCCCACCAGAAACTCTATTTATCAGTGAATCTACTTGAGATGAATTTAACTTATTTGCTTTATTAAATTCTGATTGAACTTGTCTAGTGAGACGTATGTTCTCATAATGGGAATAAGTTGAAAGACTTGGATCTTTCATCCTAGCTAATTCTGCTGCATTTCTGTCAATCGTTCTTTTACCGGAAGCAGATAGTTCTCTGTTTCCAGTTCTGCTAGTTCTTGATTTTAATGAAACTGCTTGCGAATCTCTTCGCATAGCCTGTTCAACGTAAGTGGATTTTGAACTTTCAATTCTTGCAGAATTTGCTTTAGCAATTTTAGCAACTTTTTCTTTACCAACACCAATGTAGCTTTGCATTATTCGCATTGCTTCTTCTTTAAATGCTGGTGTAATAGTAATAATTTCTCTAATAATTCCTGATTCATTATCTCCAGTTTGATGAAAATAACCATAGTCTTTATTACGAGAATAATTCTCTGGTGCACCGTGTTTTCTTGGGTCAATTGTAACTACAGCACTTTTTGGTGTGTTTACGATTGTTGGCGCAACAGCTGCTGCGTGAAGATAACCAAAGTTAACAAGTGGGCGATCTCCGCCGTATCCTTGTTTTGAATAAATTGTACTATCTGCTAATGGTTCCCATTGTTCAGGAATACCAAACATTGGAGCGGCACCATAATTAAGGAAACGCTCTTCTTCCATTGCTATAAACAACTCTTCAATTTGAGAAAGAGCAGGCATTGGGTCTTTTAATGCAGCAGCATACATTTGAAGTTTTACTGCTACGTTTTGTAAATTTTTAGCGTAAAAACCCTGAGGTGATCCATTACGGAAATTCATCTGGCCCATGTTAGCCTCTTACCCAAGGACCGATCAGTTTATTGACCGTGTTCTCCATTTCGTCAAGATTCATTTCACGACGAATCTGTGGTTCAAATTCTAGAATGACAAACTTGGCCGCTTGAAACAAACAGGCACGACGAAGCGAAGCAGGAATACCTTTTGTGTATCCACCGTCGTAAACGACAGTTACACGGGTTCCTTCAGGGGCGAATGTACCAAGGCGAAGCCATACGTGACCGTCGGTCACATCTGGTCCACGAACTCCACCATTTTTAAAATTAATGGGTTGCGTGTCGCCATAGGTGCGATAGATGTCCATAGACTTAATGTCGTATGTCCACAGTTCCGGATATACCGGAGCGAATTGATCAAGCCAGAAGTGACGTACAAGTGTTGACGCACCAAGAGCAATAGCTTGAGAAAGACCCAAAGATCCGTAAATGTCCAGTGGCATATCGGCGTTATTGCCGTATTCCATTGGGTCAATGCCGAATAGGCGCTCTTGAAAAATGTGACCCTTAAAAGGTGCCAAACGTCGACCCGTCAAGTCCTCTAAGTGAGTTGTTGCCTCAACCAAAATGTCTGCAATGAGACTTGGTTCGAGGTCAACAACTAACTCGGGATAGCGACGTTGAAAGTCAGCAACACTGGCAAGTGAAACGGGATCGTTGTATTGTGACCCGTTATTTGCCATGATTACTCTTTCTTTGCGCGACGCTTAGTAGTTGACGCTGCATCTAGTGCAGACGTAATGTCGGGTGATGTTGGATCTTCTTCAGCAGATTTTGAAGCTGTTTTTGGAGCTACTTTTTCTACTTCTTTTTCAACAACATTCTCAACAGTTTTTTCAATCTTTTTTACTTCTTTTTTTACCTGGTAAAATAATTCACCGGGAATACTCAAAAGGGAATGAGCCAAACGAATTGGTACTTCAATAGCACCTTCGTCTCCAGCTTTCTCCCAAGAGTAACCCTCGGTGCCACCTGGTTCTTTTGCTGCGATTAATGGCATTTCAAACCTTTCTGAGATAAATCCAGTGCGGTGGGTAGGGGAGGAACGAGGGAACCTACCCACCACACTGAAATCTGACTACCTAATTAGTCAACGATGAAGTTAGGAGTGTAAGAGCTGTTGGTCGGTGTTACACCGTTTCCAGCCTTAGAGTCCAAAGCACTCGCAACGTTTGCAAGGCGACCTAAGTACTTAGGTGCACGGATAGCAAGCGTAGTGTCCGCAACGAATGCGAATGGCAAGCTGTCTGGCGATGCAGTTGTTGGGTACACGTTTACTGGCTGCATTTCACGTACAAAAGGACGTGTGATGTAGTTTGCGTCGCGTGACATTAGGTAGATGCTCTGCTCACCGTTTGAGGTAAGTGGGTGCATTCCTGCGTTGCTGTAAGCGTAAGCAGCTGTAGGCGATGCCTGTACGTTGCTTCCGTTGTAGCAGATAAGGGTTGTTCCGTTGTCAACAATCTTCGTTGTAGCCCAAATGTTTCCAGTTGAGTCAAGGAAGTTAGCGTCTACGATACCCAGGAGGTTGAATGCTGTGTTTCCAGGTGTTGAACCTGCAGCGCGGTATACCTTGTAGTGCGTTGGTTGCGATCCTTCTGGACCTGTTGGGGTCGAGAATGAAAGTGTGCAAGCGCTTGTTGAAGGTGAAAGCTTTGCAGTTGCAGCAGCTTGGATTTCTCCAAAACGAGCAATTACAGGAGCAACCTTGTATGTGAAGTCTCCGCTCAATGTACCAGTTCCAGTTGCAGATCCAGTTACGGTTCCCATTTGGTTAGTACGTGGTGAGAGGAATGATGACTTAACGATTGGAACACCACGGTATGTAGGCACGATCAAACCAGCAGCAATTTCAACCTGGTCAACAAAACGTTGTTGGTTGATAAGGAGCTGTGAAAGACGGCTGTTAGCGTTTGGTGACATGAGGAACATCCACTCAGCGTTTTCGATTGGCTCTGCAACATTGCTCTCAACGAGGTCAATGAGGAGGTCAAGTCCACCAAGTGAAAGTGAGTTTCCACCGAAGTCAATTGCATTCTGGTCAACGCCGTCAACCCATGGGTTGTAGGCTGGTCCAGCCCAAGTAGAAGCACCACCGTAGTTGTCAATGGCTCCGCCACCGACACCTTGGTTAGGTCCACCTGCGTTAGATGATGAGAATGATGAAACAATAACGTCTAGTCCGTCAAATTGTGGGTATGGACCCGCAACTGTAGGTGCTTCTGCACCCCAAATTAGAGCGTTTTCAATGTCCCAGTAAAGACCGCGGGCAGCACCCTCGATTTCACGGGCACGAAGGTCACCGATGAGGTCAGCTGTTACAGCCTGTGAGTAACCAGTTACAGCACCGACACTTTGCAGCAAGCGAATTTGGAAGTTCTCTTGTGCGTAGTTTGATGTGCTGACAGGGCGTGCGCCACCGTCGGTTACGAATCCACCCGAAGGTAGGGTTGTACGCTTGTTGAAGTAGTAAACTGTTGAGCCCCACTTGGTTGACGGTAGTGCACGAACTAGCGGCGCGTAGCGGCGCTGGTATTCGAGCAATACTGGGTCAATCTGCTTTTGTACTAGTGCGGCAGCACCAGCAGCAGTGAGGGCTTCTTGCAAGTCGTTTGACATTTGCTTATCTCCTTAAAGATTGTAGTTGGTTAGAAGCCGCGCTCGGCCTGAGCGAACTTGTTTGCGAAGAATGGAGTAGATCCCCAAACTTCATTTTGTACCTTACGGAACGAAGTCGAGTTCATCTCGGCCAGTGCCTCAGGGGTTAGTTCAGCCTCTGACAAGTCAGAAGCGTCGTTGCCTACCGATGAGCCAACGAGTCCCTTGCGGAACACCTTGCCAGTACGGTAAGACTCGATAGCGTTGTTTTGAGCAGCTTCAACAGCTTGCTTAGCGGCAGCTTGCGCAGCCTCGGCAACCATTGCAGCAACTTCTTCAGCGCTGAACATCTTATTTTCAGTCACAATTGTCTCCTGTGATGTAGTTGATTCCTCAGCAGTTACTTCTTCAGCAGCAGCTTCTTCTTCAGCAGCAGGTGCTTCATCAGCAACTACCTCTTCTTCTTCAGCTACAACTTCAGCAGCAGGTGCTTCAGGTGTTGATTCGTTAGCCTTTGTTCCAGCAATAATCATTGCGGCCAAAGCGCTTAGGTCTGCGTCACTCAGCGTGCGGGCAGCAGCGGTTTCAAGCGTTGCCTCTTCAGCTGGAGTTTCTTCAGTTGTGTTTTCGTCGGACACTTCTGTCTCCTGTTCTTGAGTTGGGGCATTGTCGCTTGACTCTGCCTGTGGTACGGGGTCCCCGCAATTGGGGCAATACATAGCATCCTGTGGAGTTGATTCTCCGCAGTTGCTACAGCCGAGTGCATTTGCCGTCATTGACGTTGGCAAAAGCGCTCCACACATGTGACAGTGGATTGCATTTTCCATAGCGGTAGCACCGCATTCGTGGCATTCCATGTTGTTGTCGTCTATCATTTCTTCATCCTCTGGTCCCATGCCGCCAGCGTCTCCGGTAGCGTCAACAGCGGACCAATCTGGTTTAGAAAGGTAAATGTCACCATCGTCGTCTGGATCAATTGCGTGCATAGCAGCAATTGCACCAAAAGCGATTCGGTTGGCAACAATCCTTAGTTTGTGGGGGTCATTTGTTTGACCAGTAATGCTGATGGTATCGTCATCATTAACAAGCGCAATTGAAGCATAGGCTTCAAGAACTTCTTGAATGTCAGCAATAAGCATTTCTGCTTCGCTAACAATGTTGATACCAAACTTTTTTGCTGCTGATTTGATACGAGACTTAATGCGTGCCAATTGAGCAGCTGTGTACAGACTAGCATTGTCACCTTGGTTAATGTATGACCAAGCAGCACGAACGTGTGCAGCGGTGTCAATTGGGTAACGCTTTTTCTTGTCTTTTTGGTAACCAGGATCAGCGTACGTTACATTGCCGTAAGGCTTAGATGCATCTTTTTCAAAAATTGAATTTACGGCTTCTTCTACTGCTGTTTCAACTGCGTCACGAATAACATCGGCTGCTTCAATAGCAACCATTTCTTCATCACGAGAAACAATTTCAACTGTTTCTACTGATTCAAGAATTGAGAGTTTATTGTGTGATTCTGCAAGGGCAGCGTATTGAATTTCTGCACCTTCAACGCCAGGGCTGTTAGTGAAGTCAATGCCGTGAATTGCAAGGTCGTCAGCAGTTGTTGCTTCCATGCCGTCTGAGTGAGTAACCGTTTGTGGTTCTCCACGCCATTCGCCACGAATAGAAACGCCTTTAATAAACTTTCCAGCAGTAAGGTTTGCAACGTCACGGCCAGCAGCTGTGTTTGCAATTTCCGCTTCAAATTGAGCAGATCCATCTGGAAGAAGTCTTACGTCTGTAATACGACCAACAGTTGATGTTGCGTCGTCTTGAAAAGCCGCAGCGTGGCTAGTGGCCATGTTAAGAGGCATTCCCTCACCAGAGGTGATAGTTTGCTTCATGCGCTCTACGGCCTTTGCAATGTTACCGCGTGTGTAAAGACGACGGTTTTTTGAAAGGCCTGGCTTTAGGAATACACCACGAATAGTGGCTGCTTTTGTTGAAGCCATGTTTGGATTCTCCTGAGATTCTTTAGCGTCTAGTTTTTTTATAATCCCATTAACCCAAGAACGCCCAGCGTCTCCGCCCCAACCAAGCCAAGCTATGTAACCAGCAGATGGATTTGATTGGTTTGCCCAATCTTTGCCCTTTTTGTCAACTTCGTGACGAGCAAAATATGAGTGCATTCTTTTAATGGTGTCGGCAGATATGTTTTTACCATTAGAAAGATCTCTGGCGCGAGCAACACCAACAGCGGTCATGCCGCGATTGTGCTTCCTGCGCAGTTCTAGTGAACGTGCAGCATTTGATCTAACCTGTTGTGGTGGTGAAAAACTGTCTGTCATAGTTTAATTTCTCATCTAGGTGTAAACCTTTTTCCGCGACCTTTCCATCGACTTTGCGATCGGAAACGGCGGTGGCGTCTACCAAGGTGTTTTTTGAAAGACGGCCTACGGTTTGCACCCCAAGCGGTTCTTCCAAGATATCTTGAAGGTCCAATACGACTACGGAACCTTTTGTTAATACCAGAAATGCGTAATTTTTTTAAACGAGCTTTTTTGTAGTACTTAATGTACTTAGTTCCAAGCGATCTGTTTTTTCCTTTTTCAAAGAAAACATCGAGGTGCTTGTAGGCTCTTCCTGCTGCCGCGTTTCCACGACTTTTAGCAGTTGATTTTCTTAAACCTTTATACGTTGCAGATTTTGTGTGGTGATATTCACCACGTGCTTGACGAGCTTTAATAAGGTTTGCTCGTTCAGAGGCTAATTGTGCAGCGGTTTGCGAACCTGCTGGGTATTTTCTGTGCATTGCATAAGCACCTGCACGACCCAGATAGTTTGAACCAGACATTAGCCGACTTCTTTGCTAACGAGAGCAGCCGCCTTTGCCGCGGTCATTCCTTTAAAAGGAACTACCGGTTCATTTTCGTTTTTAAGTTCTTCGCCGTTAATTTTAATCGGTTGTGAATTTTCAGGAGTTGTCATTTAACTTCTCCACTAATTGGGAAATAACTTGAGACATTTGACGAATTTCTTCACGAAGTTCTTCTACCGATTCAGTAGACTTCGGAGATCCAAGCATGTCAATCTTTGCGGGCGCTTGTTTTGTTTTAGGCTTGCTCTTAGGAGCATCAGCACCATCACCAACTGAGGCATCTTTGCCACCAGGGTTGGTCTTACCCATAACAGGCATATTTGCGGTCTTAACTTGAGCTTGAACAAGTCCAAGGTTGGCCTTAGACAAATCGTGAATGTCTTGCCATAGAACCATGTTCTGGCGGTCAACAAGAACTGCTTCGTCTCCACCATCAATTGGTGGTTCACCAATGTCACCACGAGCGCGGTTAATTGTCCATGAACCGTTACGAATACGTTGGTCACGAATCATTTCAATAACTTCGTCGTCTCGCCAGTCAACCACTCCGAACTTAAGCGTCCAGTCAGTAATTCCGTAGACTTCGTAAATTAATTTGAAAGCAAATTTTTCAAGAACAATTTCTTGAATTGGACCAACCGTATTAACACGGAAAGTTTTGTCTTGCTGGGTGCCTGTTCCTCCACCAATGTTCCCGGCTTCGATGACTCCAACCTTTGAAGGTGGTACACCATACCCAGACAAGATTTCGTCGCGGCGTTGTTGAAGGGTGTTGAGCCAGTTATTTATCTGGTTTGTTCCCATTTCACGAACAACGGCTCCACCCTTTGTTTCAAAAAGGTTACCAATGTTGCGTGCGCCAAGATTTCGAACAGCATATTGTTGCTGTAGACGCTTCATTTCTGATTCAGGAAGCGCCATTGGCCAGTCAACGTGAGCACGAAGAGGGTCACCCTTCTTCATTGTCTCCTTGATTAGCGCGGCTGTAAAAAGCCAAGAAGTGATAGGCAGAATGTTTTTCTGCGTTGGTGATACACCATAAAGGGTGTCACCTGGTGAGTCAAACTTAACGTGAATAACTTCGTTACGCTTAAACTTTGCCTTGCGGTTAGTTTTGGTAACTTGAGTGTATCCACTTACAGAACCGTGTTCGTCAGAAAGAACGGTCATGGTTGTTGGGTCAAGAGGATAAAGCGCAACTGGCTTACCCATTACCCACACAACTTCTGTGAATGAGTCGCCAAAAATGAGAAGGTCAGTAATAACCTTGCGCATAAGTTGGCGAATGTCGTCGTATGGATTTACATACTTAAGAAGTTCTTGAACTTCTTTAACTTCTGGCGGTGCGGGTGGTGTTTCATTGTTACCGTAAGCATGGCTTGCGTAAGAAACCTCAAGGCCACCGGCAGTTGCGGTGCGAGCAATTGTGTCAATTGCAGCGGACGCCCATGGACAAGCAAGGTATGCTTGGAGCAATTGCTCCATAAACGTATTGCGGTCCATTGTACCGGCAGTTACGTTTACGCCTGGGTTGGTTTCTGTTGATCCCCCAATTGGAATTCCAGTACCAAAACCAGCACGCTTTGGGCTCGCCTTTGGGCGACCTTCAGCAACATCAAACATGTCGTCAAGCATTGCGTTTGCGGCTTCTTCAATGCCCTTTCTAAAAGATGTGATACCCATTGGTTATCTTTCGCTAAAAGGGACTCGTTGAATTAAAGTCCCCGACAAATTTTCCACCGCCGTACATGGGTAAAGCCATGCCTTCGTTTTCTTGATCAGGTCCTTGAGCCATTGTATTAGGAAAACTGATTTGTTTAAACCGTGGTTCTTCATCATACAAGATTGGTCGTGCATATGTTCCAACGGCCATAATTACATAACGCAATGCGTCGGCAATGTGGTCGTCAACATTTTTTGTTTCCGCGTCATCTGGTTTAGCAGAACTACGAGGAAGTGCAGGAATAGTTTCAATGAACATTGGACATTTGTCTTCAAAGACGTGAATCATTGGACATTTGTCTAATCCAGCTTGGCGGTGAATTTCGCAAGCGGGTCCATCATTTAAATAGTGATGCACTCGCGACCAACCGTTAATACGATCATTGTCAGCGGGCATAATTCCACAACCTTCTTGCCCATAAATGTCGGCAATAGAAAGTGGGGTTCCACGACTACCCCACATTGAGGGGTCAGCTACGCGGATAACTTCAAATTCCCCAGCAGATTTTTCTGTTTCAAGAATAATCTTTGCTTGATAATCGGCGTTTACTTTTGTAGAGTACGCTTCGCGATACACCCAAATGCGACCGTCATTATCAACTGCTAACCAAACAACGGCCCACGGAGCTGCATAACCATAGTCAATGCCAGCGTAACGAGGCCATTCTTTTGGAATGGGAAATGATTGAACAACGTGTTTTGAAAATTGCCATTGTTCAAAGAACTGCCCGACCATTGCGTCCCAGTCACCGTCACGCATTGCGGCTCGACGCTGGGGGTCGGGAATTGAGTTAAGAACAACATCATAACTCTCGTTAATGTGAGGGTTATCTGATGCTTTTGCCGGAATAAAGGCAACTGTTCTTGAAAGATTTGTTCCTTCAACCATTTCTGAGTGTCGTATTTTACCGCGTTTAGTCGGATTTACAAAACGATCTTTCAGATATTTGTGACCAACCCCACCAGGGTTAGTTGCAAGTCGAAGACCAATAACTGGAACCAATCGGTTACCAGAACGAAGACGCTCTTCAATGTGTTGAATAACAACAGGAAGCATTAGCGAAGCTTCGTCAATGTAGAAAGCTTGATATTCACCACCGAGAATACGGGATGCGTCAACAAGGTTTTCTGCGTATGAAAAATTAATAACAGATCCGTTGGGAAATTTAAGAACTCTGTTTGTTGCATTCCATTTTGCACCAACCGCACGAGCGTAATTACGCTTTGCAAGTTCAGCTAAGAATGATTCTTCAAGCTCGTTGTATGTGCGTCGAAAACAACCGATTTTCATACCAGGAAAGTTTGTGGCATTCCAAATTGCATCCATAACAAATGCACAAGATTTTCCACCACCTGCAGCTCCACCATAAAGGATTGCATCAAGACGTTCTCTTGAAGCTTCGTGAAACGCTAGTTGTCGAGGTGTTGGAGTGTATCCAAGTAATTCAAAAGCGTCTACCGTTGGCGGAACAACCGCATTGGAAATAAATTCACCAAAGTTGGGCATTATTTAAACCAAAAATAAAATGACCAAGCGATACTTAAAGTAGAAAGAGTTAGTATGCCAAGAATAAAAGAAGAGTGAAGTGCAGAAATGACTTGAAGATATTTAATTTGATTTTCTTCTTTGTCAAGCATGAGCTTATTACTACGTTCAATAAAAGCAATTGCCTTTTCGTAGTTTGCGTTGCCTAACATTTCCCTCGCTTGGATTTCATTTTCTCCAACAAGTCCGGTTAACTCTGCAGCGATGTAAGAAAATTCATCGTCAAATTCGTTTTGTTCGTGTGACATAGTTTCCTCTAAAAATAGAAATTGTCTATGTCTTCATCAGACATTAAACGACGAATGAACTCATCATGGGCAACCCATTGAAGGTCTGTGGGCAGTTTTCGCATCATAGCGATCTGCCATTGCTCAAAACCAAGGAGAATAAGTTCCTCAGTTGTGGGGGCACTATTCTCCCGATCGTATGTCATAAGAATACATCAACATTTCTAAAAGTCAATTGTTTGATTATTGACGCCGCGGCGGGGGTGGTGATTCAACAAGCGGGATTCCTTCTGCGGAGGTCAGCATACGCTTGTAAGCCTTCCAGCGAAAACGATCTGGTGCGCCGTTCTCAACCCACTCGCCATAACAACCAATGCACATCGCCGTCTTTACGGCTGGCAAAATCATGCAGATTTCGCATGGTTCTGATGTTTGTCGCGAACGTTTCTTTTCAACGCCGTCTTTAATAGCGTTGATACTTTCGTGAATTTGACGAAGATTTTCTTCAGTGTCAATAATGCGACGCTCAATCTTCTTTACCTGTTCACGTACAGGGTCGTAAACCTTTCGGCCTTCCATTTTGGCAATAACAGCTCGTTCTACAGAGGAGCCACTTGGCTTTCCACCATTGCGGGCAACGGCAAAACTACCGCCACCACCAGAATTTGCTCCAGTAACAGGGATTTCGTCTCGGCGAACCAGTTCTTCAATATCGGCTAAATTAAGTCTATTCACCAATTTGTTGATGGAATCAATACTGTCCGACATACGCTTGAGGCGTTGCTGTGACCGACGACTTAATTTTTTTGCCATTATTGTGTTTCGCTCCTAAGTAAAAATGCACTGTCCTACATCTTACTGACAAGTAAATCACAAGAATGTAATTAAGTCAAAGGTTTAGATTCAAAAGCCTTAAGAAGTTCTGTGAATTGATCTAACTCCATTGTTACATAGGCTTTTGAAACATTCTTGCCTCGGCGCTTGTGAACAATGGCGTGTAGCTTCCCAGCTTTTTTCCCTGAGTTTTCTGCCTGTTGCATCCACTCGGAAAGCGTCATAGTTTTCTGGTTCTTGCATTCAAGAACCATTGGAACGTTCTTAATATCTCCAAGGGGTGAGTTGAGGATGTTTCTCTCAGCTTCATTAAAACCTTGGGACTTAAGAAAGTTGACAACCTCGGACTCAAATGCAGTGCCCTTAGCTCTCGTCTTACTCATAAAAATCCTTTTCAAACCTGCGGAACTCATCCAACATATCCTGTGGGGTTCCCTGGTTATAGATAATAATATCCTGCCCCTTAAAGGCAGTTTCTGAAACATGGCCGTTTATTGGGCCAAATCCCTCTCGAACAATACGTACAATGGCTCCGCCACGATTTCGAATTTCTTCAGCTTCGTTTGGAAACCTTACATCGGAGATAGCAAGTTTTTCACCTGTAAAGGTTTCAAAGACTGCATTAACCCACACGTTTTCCCCAAGAATATCACGGCCTGCTTCGGTGCCAAGGCGTTGAAGCATTTGACGGACATTTGAATACTTCTTTGCTTCTTCCCAGCCAAGAACATTAACTAGTTCCTCAACGGTAATGTATTGAGAAACGCCATAGTCATTGGCATAACGGACATAGGGATTTATACGAAGGAGCATTTCCTTCATTAAGTCCGCAAAAGCCCGACGTTCAAAACCCTCTTTTTCCACAAGCATCTTGGCAAGAGTGTCTTTGCCGGACTGTGCGTATCCGCAAAGTCCTACGATTTTCACTTCAAATCATCCAAGAATGACTTTAGGCCAAACCAGATAACGAAGTAAAGCCAGCGAATTGAGTCAAAAACCATAGATGATAGGAAATCTCCCATCTGAAGGGGAACGCCTACCTGCTTAGCAATTCTACGGCCAATAAAGAACATTCGACAAAACACAAAAAGGGCAATTACTAAGTAAATGCCTATAATTTGCTCAATAATTGTCGTCATATAATTCCCTCAGTTCTTGTTGATAAGCCTCTACTGTAGCCCAAGCTGACCAGAGTCTATCACATAGAAACTGAACGTCAAGAGTTATTTGGTCAAGGATATCAGAAATGATGGGATTGACGTTATCTAGGGCGTAGATCAACGAGGCGCGGTCCATTATTGCCCGAGCTCTTTCTATTTCTGTTTCACTAGCCATACACTAAGAATACACCACAACTTTTTAAAATCAATGGTTAGTAGGGTGGGTCTATACGCCCAGGGTGGGTCTATACACCCAACCTCACCATCAGGTATTATATACCAACTTCCTTGAAAC
>Ga0208257_1000119_pt1 | contig 27359 bp, 24 predicted proteins | sample CryBogCBH10Sep07_FD_184610 | JGI IMG/M metagenome (GOLD analysis project Ga0208257, IMG submission 184610) | Freshwater microbial communities from Crystal Bog, Wisconsin, USA - CBH10Sep07 (SPAdes) | ecosystem: Environmental > Aquatic > Freshwater > Lake | place: Crystal Bog, Wisconsin, USA... | reverse complement strand
AATAAGAAGAGATTATAATACCGGAAGAAAGTTCGCCAAGGTTCATAACTATACCGAAGAAGTAATACGCAAACATGAGGAAGGTTTAGATTTTTATGAATTGAGTTATATTTATAGTTGTTCTCACACCACAATAAGGAAGTTAGTTAAGAATTATTACGATGAAAAGAGGTCAAGTTGAATTGGGATGGGTTGATATTCCAAAGGAATATTTTAACCTTACACCAAGAAAGAAACAGGTTATTTGTAATAATATCATTGATACCTTACTTCAAGCATTAGAACGTGATTTAGATCCAACCATAAACAGAATAACATTCTTAGATGAAATATTGGAATCATCAATCATTAGTAATAATGATCTAGAACAATATGAAGTATCAGCAGTGTTATTTGATTGTAGGAAACAATTGAATATTGAAGAAGGAAATTGAGTTATACATAGTTGGAAATTATAAAGAACTTGAACGAATTTGTATTAGAATAACGGAAAATAGTCAATGGGCACAAGATTTGTTACAAGATGTATTACTTCAATTATACGAGAAAGATGAGATTAAATTGGATAAACTTGATGATTCTAGTATAAAATATTATATTGTAAGGTGTATAACAACGAATTGGTATAGTAAAACCAGTCCGTTTTATAGAAAGGTAAGAAGGGAAAGTGATCTGTATAATGAATTAAAAGACATTACAGACCTACCAGTCGAAGATAATAGTGAAACGGATGAAAGGTTCATGAAAATAGTTGAGGAAGAATTTGGGGGGTTAGGATGGTTTCACAAGGATATTTTCAGTAGGTGGATGATATTGGGATCACATAGATCGGTGAGTAAGCAAACAACAATACCTGTTACAAGTATTGGAACTTATATCAGGGAAGCTAAACAAACGGTGAAGTTAAATGTATTTAAACGAATAAAAGATGAATAAGATAGATAAATTATATAAAAGTTGTGGTTGCAAAGGGGGAAGTGTAAAAGCACCTGAACCTACACCAACACCTCAACCAGTAAAACCAGAATAATATGGACGAATTAGAAAGATTAAAAGAATTGAAGGAAGAAGCAATAAAAAATCCATTGAAGACGGTAAAGAAGAAACCTTGTGCTTCTTGTAAAAAGAAAGCGAAAGAAGTTAAACAGGTTATACTTCCTGCACCTGAACCTGAAATTATATGGGTACCGACTCCTCAAGATATTAGACTTGCGTTTGCGGAATTATCAAATATGAAAGGTGTACCATTGGATAAAAGAGAATTTATAAATAAAGTATATAGTTTCATTTTTAATGAGGATTTTCAATTTGATTGTGGTGGATGTGTTGCCAATCAAGGTAGAAAGTTTGCACACTATATAGATCAATTAAAAGATTAATATGGATAATGAATTAGTACCATACGAAGAAGAAATGGATATGGAACATATCCCTGAACCAAAACAAGAAGTTGTTAGAGCAAAGGGAGGAAGAAAGACAACTGGTTCACAAAGTCTTGAAAGATTAAATGAAGCAATTGAAATGGTTTTATATCAAAACTTAACTCATGATCAATTTGTAAAAGAATATCCAAAAAGATATGGTATTACTGAAAATATGGCTAAACAAGTATGGGTTAAAGTTAAAAAAGTTTTAAAGGAAAGAGCAGAGTTAAAACAGGATGAGATTATTGCCAATCAAGTTGGTAGATATATGGATCTATTACAAAGAGCAAGAGAGGATGGAAACAAGAGAGTTGAAAGAGAAACACTATGGGACATTAGTAGAATTATGGGACTTGATCAAAGAAAGTTAGATATTACTTCTGATGGTCTTCCATTGGATATAAAAATAAACTTGAGTAATAACCCAAAAGATTTTGGCGGAAATTAATTTAACACCTAAACAATCTGATTGTTGGGAATTATTGTTTGATAATATTCATACAGAAATTTTGTATGGAGGTAGTGCAGGTTCAGGTAAAAGTTATTTGGGATGTTTATGGATTGCAACATTATGTTTAAAGTATCCAGGTATTAGATGTTTAATAGGTCGTACAGTTTTGGCTCAATTAAAAACCACGACACTTAACACCCTTTTTGAAACATTTAACAAAATGGGATTGAAAGGAGGAAACCATTTTAATTATAATGCTCATAGTAATATTATTACATTTAAGAATAAGAGTGAGATTATATTAAAAGATTTACAAGCACAACCATCAGATCCAAACTTTGATAGTCTTGCTGGTCTTGAATTGACTGCTGCGTTTGTGGATGAAGCAAGTCAGGTTGTTGCACTTGTTCCTACAATTCTAAAATCACGTCTTCGTTTTAAATTGGATGAATATGGATTAACACCAAAGTTGTTTATGTCTTGTAACCCAGGTCAAAACTTCTTAAAGAAAGAATTTTATATCCCATATGTTCAAAGAGTATTAACTGCACCAAAAGCGTTTATTCCCGCATTACCAACAGATAATCCAAACTTACCTGATAGTTACATTGAATTGTTAAGAGCACTTCCATTAATTCAAAGACGAAGATTATTGGAAGGAGATTGGAATTATATGGAGGATGATGATGCATTATTTAATTTTGATAGTATATCAAATTCTGTATTTCATATGGCACCAAATCCAAATAACAGAAGATTCATGACGATTGACGTTGCACGTTTTGGTGCGGATAGATCAGTTGTTATGATATGGAATGGATTGGTATTGATTGAGTGTAAGATATTCCGTAAATTAGATACAACACAACTTACTCAGGAGATAGAAGAATTGATTGATATATATCAGGTTCATCGTAATAGTGTGATCGTGGATAGTGATGGCGTCGGAGGCGGTGTTGCAGATCAGATTAAAGGATTGAATTTTGTAAATAACTCCAAAGCATTATTTGCACAGAACTTCAGTAATTTAAAAAGTCAGTGTTATGTAAAGTTGAGTGAGTTGTTTAAGGAAGGTAAAATGTCTATTAATTTAATAGACAATACATTGGTAGATGAATTAACTCAAGAACTTCTTGCAGTTAAACTAAAGGATATAGATAAAGACAATAGAGTTGGGATACAGTCAAAAGATGAGATGAAGAAGATGTTAGGAAGATCACCGGATTTGGGAGACTGTGTTGCAATGAGAATGTATTTTGAATTAAAGAATGTTAAGAGTACTGGTAGGTACGCAATACAATTTACAAATTATGGTTAAATTTAAAATAGAGGAAAAGGAATATGAATTGAAAGATTATGTTTCAATTGAAGATTATGTGAATATTTTCAAAATTAAAGATTTATTCACGGATCAGTATTTTGCAGCAAAATTATTGAATATTGTATCCCGAGCACCATTGGAAGATTTATTAAAATCAGATTATGAACAAGTTAATTATCTTGCAACATATATAGTTTCAATGGTTCCAATTGATGAAGATATTCCTTTTGTAGATAGATTTGAATTGGATGGTGTTCAGTATGGTTTCTTTCCGAATTGGAAGGATTTAACCTTTGCTGAGTTTGTGGACATTGATACTATCTCAACCAAAGAACCACAGGAATTATTGAATATGTTACATATACTGGCAGCAGTAATGTATAGACCAATTGAACATGAAATATCAGAACATAACTTTTTGATTGAAGAATATGACGTAAAGAAGATGGTTAAACGTTCTGAGTTATTTAAAAAGAAATTAAATGTGAGGTACGTGCTGGGAGCACAACGTTTTTTTACCAAGTTAGAAAAGAGATTTTCTCTTTATACCCGAGCATCTTTGATCCAGAAGATCAGTATGAAGGACAAGATCAAACTACTTTGGAAGATGAGAAAGGTAATGTGGGCAACTCTTTTCAAAAAGCGTACGGGTGGGTCATTGTCATCAACAGACTTGCTGGAAATGATTTTACAAAACACGACTACATCTATAAAAAAAACATAACGGAAATACTGAATCAATTATCATATCTTATTGATTATGATAAAGAACAAATAAGGTTACAAAAACAGGCCCAAAATGGATTTTAAAATTACGTTTTGGGTTTTTTTATATTTAATATTATGAGTTATTCTTATAAACAGATTTTGGCGGATTTATCAAATATTGCTTACCATCACGAACAAATACGTTCTTTTGGTTTTGGGGATATAAAACAGATCACCAACGATATTGAGACCAAAGAAGAACCTGAATATATACGTATGTATGTGGTTCCAGGTGAGAGTATATTCCAAAAAAATCAAATTACGTTCAAGTTTGCTGTTATTATAATGGACAAAGTTGAATCTGATTTATCTAACTTAAACGATGTAATGTCTGATACTTTGGATGTTGCAATGGATGTTTGGACAGTTTTATATCAATCTTATTTACCTCAATATGGTAATTTTAGTTGGTATGTTAATCCTGATCAAAATCCTGAATTAGTTCCTTTTACAGAGAAATATGAGACCACATTAGGAGGTTTTACAATGAATCTGTCTCTTATTATTCCTTTTGATTATAATAGATGTGATACCCCTGTATTAGATAATTTCCAATTCCCTCAATATCAATCATTTAAAAGTTTAAGATTAATTATAGATAGTTTTGAAGAATTTTCAAATTTACATGAACAAATTAAATCATTTGGTTTTGGTGAGATTCAACAATTAACCAATGATATTATCACAAAGGTTGAACCAAAGTATATTAGATTTTTCGTTTTATATGATGCTGCTAAAATACATAGTGGTAACCTGAATCTTAATTTTAAGATAATTATATGTGATAGATTGGAAGAAGACCTTGCAAACAGGGAAGACGTGTTAAATGATACAATGGAAGTTGCAAAGGACTTTTTCTCAAAATTATACTTATCAGATTGGGAAGCTCAATGGAATGCATCTATTGAACCTTTTTTGGAATGGTATGAAACAAATTTGGGTGGATGGGCAATATCGGTTTCAATGACTGCTAAGTTCAGTTATGATAGATGTGTATTACCAATGAGAAGTTTAGGTGCACCGGTTACGTGGGAAGAACTTGCTGAGTTATGGAGAATTGAGTCACAAAAATGGGAAGATGTTAAAAAACAACCTTAAAATAAAAACAAATGGAATTAAATAATTTATACGTCAGTAGTTCATATCAAGGTCTATTAAAGATGACGGATAGCACCAATGGTGTAACTAATACTTTACAAACAGTACAAACAGGAGATGGTTCTGATACCCCTTTACAAGTAAGTTTGACTGAAGTTAATATATCAGGATCATTTTTTGTAAATGGTCTACCGGTATTAGGATCAACTTCAGGAACAAGTGGAACCTCAGGATCTTCAGGAAGTAATGGAACTGATGGAAGTTCAGGAACAAGTGGATCAAGTGGTACAGGTTTCAGTGTAATGGGTAATTGGAATAATACAACAACTTATCATTTAAATGACGTTGTTTTATTTCAAGGACAATCATATGTTGCTTTATCAACAAATACAAATAATCCTCCTGCTGTTTGGCCTGCTGTTTGGTCAGTGTTTAGTGCTGCCGGTTCATCTGGTACAAGTGGTAGTAATGGTTCTAATGGTTCGTCAGGAAGCTCAGGTACATCAGGAAGCAATGGTTCAAGTGGTACTTCTGGAATAAATGGAACTTCAGGTTCTAATGGTTCGTCAGGAAGCTCAGGTACATCAGGAAGCAATGGTTCAAGTGGTACTTCTGGAATAAATGGAACTTCAGGTACATCAGGAAGCAATGGAACTTCAGGTTCAAATGGTACATCAGGTACATCAGGAAGCAATGGTTCAAGTGGTACTTCTGGAATAAATGGAACTTCAGGTACATCAGGAAGCAATGGAACTTCAGGTTCAAATGGTACATCAGGTACAAATGGAAGCAATGGTTCTTCTGGAACGAGTGGTACTTCAGGAAGCAATGGAACAAGTGGATCTTCAGGTATTTCTCCTTCTTTAGTGGGTGTTTTAACTACAGGTTCATATATAAGCAAACAACCTTTATCAGGTTCATTAAATATTACTGGTTCAATTAACATTACAGGTTCAATAATTGTAGCAGCTTCTTCACCTGCAAATTCTGAATTTCATAATGGAGTTGATTTTTATCAATCTACTAATTTTTATGCACCTATTATTGCAACTAATGATATTAATTTAGTTGGAAGTACATATGGAATTGGAATTACTACAGGTTCAAATTCAAATAATTTTGTTGTAATAGATTCAGCTTCAAGTAAATTATATTATAAGTCTGTAAGTAGCATGACAAGTGGTACTTCAGGAATTAGTGGAACTAATGGAAGTTCAGGATCTTCGGGTACATCAGGAGTGGGAACTTCAGGAACATCAGGATCAAGCGGTACAAGTGGAGGTAATAGAAATGGTTTAATCACAACAGGATCTTTTGCATTAAATCAATCTATAACTGGTTCATTAACAGTATCATCTTCAATGTCGATTATTGGATCAAATCCAGCAATTAGTTTAGTAGGTGACGCTCAATCAAATATAAATTTTGAAGCTCCAACAACATATTTTGCAGCAAATGGTGACTTTTTCTTAGGTAATACAATTGGAGGAAATGGTTCAGGTAGTATGAATATTAATGTTTCAAATGGTGGTGATTTATCAATATCAGATATACAAGCAGATGGAACAGGAAGCTTATCAATATCAACAGGAAACGCATACGGAACACCAACTATTAATATGTTTGGTGAATATCCAATAATGAATATAAACACTGATAGAAACAAATATGGTGATGCAAATATTTTTGCAGGTCCTCAAGTTGCTGATATTAGTGGAGATATAACTTATGCTATTGGTTTTGCATTAAATAGTTATACCCCTGAAAAAATGGGAACCTTAACAAATATGATGTTTGCAGGTGGGAATAATAGTAGTGGATCAAATACTTTATTCATTGCTGAACCAACTAAAGTAACATTCTATAAAGATAATTTTGTAGTTAATGGAACATTACAATCAACTGCTGGTTATGCTCAAGAAAGATTAATTACCAATCAAACAATTCCATCCAACTCAGACACATTAATTCAGTTTAATTATAGTGATTTTGATCCATCAGGTTGGTATAACAGTGAATATTTCTATTTCCAACCTACAATTGCTGGAACTTATCAAATATCTTATAGTGTAAATTGGAATCCAGCGGGAAGTGGTACAGGTCAAGTAAATGTACAAGTTCATAAAAATACTGATCAAATATCAATAAACCAACAACAAACTAATTTATTAGATGCATTAACAATGACAGGAATTGTATTTGTACAATTAAATGGTACAACAGATACTTTAGATCTTACTGCATATAGTTCAACTGGACAAGTTATAAATGGTGGAAATGGAACTTATATAAACATTAAATTATTATAATGGATTTACAAGTAATTGCTCCTGTTGTTGAACAAATCGTAAAAGATACATTACGACAAAGAAGATACCCATTTGGTAATAAAATTACTGGTGTGGGTAATAAAGTTGCATCAGGAACATTAGTTGATAGTGTGAGAGTTTTACCGGTAAGAAATGGTGATCAAGAAACATTGGAAATTGATATTGCTGCTTATGGAAACTTTGTTGATGAAGGAAGACAATCTGGCAAACAAATGGTACCCGTTTCAGCAATCATGCAATGGTTATTAGAAAAAGGAATAGGTATAAGAGATGAAAGAGGAAGATTTGTTAAAGGTCACGGTAAAACAAGAAAAAGTCATAAGACAGCAAAAAAAACAGGGGATATTTTACCCATTGCATTTGCTATACAAAAAAATATTCAAAAGTTTGGAATAAGACCAGCAGGTTTTGTTCAAAAATCTTTGGAAAATATACAGAATAATGAAAAAGTTATTAATTTATTGGAACAACAATCAATGAATGAATTACTCAATATAATTAATACAAAATTTAATACAACAGAATAATGGCATTTGGATACCCACAATTATACGCAAACGGATTAAACAGTACATCACAGATTAGAAGGAGTGCTGATTTTGTCTATCAAAGAGGTGGTCAGTATGAAGTAGTTCTTACTGGTGATACATTACAAAGTACTATGGAATTAGTGGCAGATTTATATTCCGATGGTGTTAAAGTTGGGACAATGTCAGTTGTTCCTTATAATACACAATTATCAGGTAGTACATACTATTATTATTTTTATATTAGACCATATAACTATTTGATGAATTACATTAATACAGAACATTATCAATATTATTGGTTAAATGATTGGGAAACAACAAGCAATGATATTAATGTTAATGCAAAATATAATAATGGTATTAAATTCAATTTTAAATATGGTTATAGATATTTGAGTGGAGTAAATTATATTACAGAATATACAACAATCCCAACGAACGATTATAATCATTATACTTATGTTCCTGAAAGTATAAATCCAACTGGATTTTATCCCGATTATTATATTTCAACAGGACCTATATTTGATTATATTGGAGGTACATTTGAGTTTGATAATAATTTAATATTACCCAACTTTGATCAAGAAGTAGGTACAAATATTGGAACAGGTTTTACAGATAATGTTTTAAGTTTATATAATAGAACTTCACCAATTGGTCAATATCTAATGGATTTTCCAACTGTTCCAGAACAATCTGAAACAGGTAGATTTTTAACGGATGCTCCACGTATCCAATATATACAAAGTGATGAAAATTACGTATTATGGTACTTAAACGGACAAACAGGAGATAGACAAGTTATTGAAGCAGGTTTTGCAGTAATACAATTTTATAGTGGTGCAAATACATTGATTCATACTACTACTCAAGATTTAAGATTAGCAGGAACACAATATACATCTCCTTTCGATTATACAGATACATTGAAAAGATTTGCATTACCTTGTGGACCAGTTGATATTAAAAATTTATATTATTCAGGAGTAAATTGGAATGATGTTGCTTATTATAGAGTACAATTATGTTATGGTCTTCCAACGTGGAACACAAATAGATTAGCGGTAGGTCCAATTGGTCCAATATCAGAAATATTCTATTTTTATTTATATGATAATTGTCTTCCTGAAAATACAAGATTATGTTGGTTGAACGAACAAGGAGGATATGATTATTTTACATTCCAATCTTATAGACAAGATACAAAGAAAATAGATAGAACAAGTTATGATAATAGATATTATGCTACCAATATTAGTTCTCCCGATAGAAATATTGGTAGAAGTAACAAAACATTTGATACAAATGTTACACAAGAAATAACAATTGATACAGATTATTTAAGTGTTGCACAATCACAATGGTTAGAACAATTGTTTTTATCTCCACAAGTTTATATCATGAATAGTGATTATATTTCAACGATAGATAGACAAAATAAAATATATAAGGATTTAAGACCTGTACAGGTAACATCAACTCAAGTTGATACTATGACTAAGAAACATAGTAAATTGAATAAATACAGAATAACATTGAAGACTGGAGACAGTTACTTCGTTAATAAAGGTTTCTAATATGGGTCAACAACAACAAACCGTTTTAAGGGTTCAATATAATAATACAATTTCGGGTGAAACTGAATTTCAGATATTGGATTTATATACCAGTATCCCAATTAAAGTCACAAGAAGCTTTGCAGATTTACAGGATATTTCTAAAAAAAATAGTGATACTGCATTAAATGTATTATTACCTGGTACCAAAAAGAATAATGCATTCTTTGAAAATTTCTTTGATGTTGATGCTGATTCATATAGGTTCAGTTCAATTAAAAAAGTTAATTGTCAGGTATTAATTAATGATGAACCATACTTTGTTGGTTATTTAAGGATGAATAAAATTAATATTCTAAATTCAAAAGTAGAATATGATGTTTCTTTATATAGTACAGTGGGAACATTGTTTGCTGATATGGGAAACTATCTTTTAAAAGATCTTAACTATGATGATTCTGATTATAAGTTTAATCATACATTCGGACAGGGTTCTGTAACCAATGGATGGTACACATCAAACTTTTCAAAAAATCAGGAACAACCTCAAACATATCTTTATCCAATTGTTCATAATGGTTATTTATATTCAGGAAGTTCTGTAAGTGTAAGTGGTACAACAAAAGATGTTGAAACAAGATTATATACTTCTTCACCAATTAAACAAGGTGCTTATACTTCCATTTCTGCAGCAATTGCGGATGGAGTTAGACCATATTGTTTAAACACTCCAGGTCAAGGATTGTTGGATAATCAATTAAAACCTGGTTTATCAATTTGGAATATGATTCAATTGTTATTCAAAACTTATGGATATTCAATTAAGTCAGATTTTATGAACACCCCTTGGATGAAGACATTGTATATGTATGGATATTTTAGTTCAAACTTAACAAAATTCTCATATACATTAACTTCAATTCCTACTTTACCACCAAGTGCGGTAGATGTAATTGTTAATCCTTCAACTGGTTTAACAGAATTTGATTTAATAGTTGTACAAAGTGGAACAGGAATCCCTGTTTATTGTACTCAAGATATTTTAACGACAATTGAAATTAAAAGAGAATATCATGGATTTTTAGGTTTTACATATATTGAATATTATAATAGTAATTATACAATTCCAAGATCTTCTTCAGGAACAACAATTGTTTTAGATCAACATACTCCATCAAACACAGTTTATAGACATTATAATAAATCTATTAGTGCTGTGAGTGGATATGAAAATGTTGGTTTTGCACCATTATCAACATTAAAATATTATCCTGTTGCAATTAATGATTTTGTGAATTATAGGGATGGAGATTATGTTAATTTTAGTTTGGTTATAGATCCACAATTTACACAAATTGATTTTTTATCATCGATTGCAAAAAAATTTAATTTAGTATTTCTTCCCGATCCCGAAGTTCCAAATAGAATTATTATTGAACCTTTTACCTATTATATGGGAACAGGAGATATAAAAAACTGGACAGATAAATTATCTTATGATCAAGGATTTTCTGTTGAACCGGCAATTAATTATATTGATACTTATTTAACATTTTATGATGTTGAAGATGGTGATTATGGAAACGTTACATTTAAAAATAAAAATAATAGAATATACGGTCAAAAGTTTGTACCAAATCAGACAAACTTTAAATCAACAACAGGAGAGACCAAAACAAGTTTTTCAACAGAAATATTCCGTCAATGGGATGCAATTGAATTACCTGATGGATCATTAGCGGATAGTGGTCATATTACTTTACCATTAGGAATTAATTATGCGGGAACAACATCTGAGCAAGATGTAAATGGACAAACACAAACTTTTTATCAATATACTGGTGTTAAAACTAAACCTAAATTGTTTTGGTTTTTACAAGGTGCAAACATATTAAATGAATTTTCACCGACAGGAAAAACATATAATTCAACAGCATCTTATTCAGCAACAACTTATAATGTGTGGATTGGTAGTTCAACAGGAACTACAGGAACAACAGGTTACCTTTCACAAGAAAATGTTCCGATTGTTTCTAATAGCATGCCGATTGGGATTCAAGATCAATATAAAATTAATAACGATAATTTGACGGTTAATTTTAATGCAGAACCATTAACATATATTGATGTATATACATATAATGTTTATACCTATAATGATGCTTATGGTAATTTTTATTCCTCAAGAATAAATAATTTATTTAATCCAAATACAAGATTTTTGAAAGGTAAGTTTTATTTAACACTTTCTGATTATAAAAATCTTAAACCAAATGATATTATTAAAATTAAGGAACAATATTTCACTTGGAATGTTATAACTGATTATAATTTATCAAATACAGAATTAACCGAAGTTGAATTACTTCAAACAGATTATAATCCAAATATTTATCCAACAAGATATTTTAAATATCAATATTGTGATAATACAGGTTACCATTTCAAAGTAAAAACAGATTTTACAAATCCTAATTTATTATATACACAATTTGGTTGGAGTGTTTATTATGATCATAATAACGCAATAATATATGGTAATAATCCACCATCAGGTTTTACATCAACTGTAACCTATCAATTATCATTAACAGGTTCAACTTATTATGTTCCTTATACAATGATTGAAATTACACAAGATGAATATGATAATGGTGGATATTATGATTGGACAAGTGATACTTTGATGAGTTATGTTTATGAACAACCTGAAGGACCATTTGGTTATAATATGCCAACATATTATTTTAATAGTGGATACACATTAACAGGATTGAATCTATTTATAGATTGTACAACATTTGCAACGATTGCAAGTCGAGTAGGAATAAGAATTGGTAGTTCAACAGTATTTGGATCACCATTAACTAATTTAATTGAAACGGAAGATACAAAAGTACTTGATACTGAAGATAATAAAAATATACAAACACAACAAAATTAAATATGAGTAACATCAAAATTTCTGAATTACCTGAATTTACTGGAAATACCTCGGGATCGTGGTTGGTAATGGATGATAGTTCACAAACAACGACATATAAAGTTCTTAGAGAAAATATGTTTAATAATACATCTGGTACGTCAGGAACGTCAGGATATAATGGTGCAAATGGTACATCAGGTTCAAGTGGAACATCAGGAGCAAGTGGATCTTCAGGTTTATCAGGTTCTAATGGTTCATCAGGATCTTCAGGATCAAGCGGTACATCAGGAGCAAATGGATCTTCAGGTTTATCGGGTTCTAATGGAACTTCAGGTACAAGTGGTACTTCAGGTGATAGTTTATTTGCATTAACAGGATCAATTTGGAATGCTTCAAAAAATGTTGGTATAACAGGATCTTTTTATGTTAATGGAACACAAACAATTACAGGTTCAATTAATGTTTATAATGGAAGTAATACAGGAAGCGTAATAACAAATGTTACTGATACTCAATCTCTTCCACGTGTAAATAATATTACAACTTTAACTAATACAGAATATACAAATCTTTCATTATCAGGTTCCTTAGATCAAAATACATTATATTTGGTAAGTGGAAGTATGAACACAAGCGGAACTTCGGGTACATCAGGTACAAGTGGATCTAATGGTTCATCGGGTACTTCAGGAAGTAATGGATCTAATGGATCATCAGGAACATCTGGATCAAACGGAACCAATGGTTCTTCAGGTACAAGTGGTACTTCAGGTTCTAATGGAACAAATGGTTCTTCAGGAACTAGTGGATCATCGGGTAGTAATGGTTCTTCAGGTACCTCAGGAACTTCCGGTACATCTTTTTTATGGAGAGGTGTATTTGTTGCTAGTGGTGGAAGTTATAATAAAAATGATGTGGTAAGTTATTCAGGTAGTAGTTATATTTGTATATTAAGTTATTCAGGAGCTTTTACTCCCCCTCCATCTGATACTACACATTGGTCAATAATGTCTCAAGCTGGTACTAGTGGAACTTCAGGAACAAGTGGATCATCAGGAACTTCAGGAAGTAATGGTACAAATGGATCATCAGGTTCAAGTGGAACTTCAGGAAGTAATGGTACATCGGGAACTTCAGGAAGTAATGGTACATCAGGAACTAGTGGTACATCAGGATCAAATGGAACCAATGGATCATCCGGAACTTCTGGTAATAGTGGTACATCAGGTTCAAATGGAACATCAGGATCATCAGGAAGAAGTTCTTTACCAATGTATAGTATTTTCAGTACAAGTGGTACACCAGGTTCTGTTGCAGCAGGTGGTTTTGCGTTTGATGCTCCTAACAATTATTTATATATAAGTAATACAGATTTAAATGGATATAATGAAGGTCCATGGATTGAAAGTTGGGATGATACAAATTTATTAGGTTTATTGTATATAATGTCTTTAACAGGAACTACATTAGGAAAATTCAATATAAATGGTTCTCCAACTCTAATATCAAATTATTATAGAGTAGCGGCAACATTCACAGGAGGTTCAATTCCTCCTCCCACTCAAAATGTTATGTTAAACTTTGTTTCATTAGGTGGAAATGGATCTTCAGGAACAAGTGGATCATCAGGTACTTCAGGAAGTAATGGTACAAGTGGAACATCAGGAAGTAATGGTACATCAGGAACATCTGGATCGAATGGAACAAATGGATCATCAGGTTCTTCAGGAACATCTGGATCGAATGGAACAAATGGATCATCAGGTTCTTCAGGTACATCGGGATCAAATGGAACGTCAGGAAGTTCAGGTACAAGAGGAAGTAGTGGTACTTCAGGTACAAGTGGATCTAATGGTTCATCAGGTACAAGTGGTACTTCAGGAAGCAGTGGTTTAGGATATAAATTTATTGGAGTTTGGACAGGAACAACAACATATAATACAAATGATACTGTAAATTATAATGGTTCCGCATGGGTATCAAATGTAGATGGTAATTTGAATTATGTTCCTGGTGCAGATCCAGGTTCTAATTATTGGTCTTTAATGGCTCAAGCAGGAACAAATGGAACATCGGGAACGTCAGGAGTATCGGGTACATCAGGTTCTTCAGGAACAAGAGGAAGTAATGGAACAAGTGGATCATCTGGTACAAGTGGAAGTACTGGACCTTCAGGAAGTTCTGGTACATCAGGAAGTAATGGTACAAGTGGAACTTCAGGAACAAGTGGAACATCAGGAGTTGGTTCTTTAGTTGGTTTAATAACAACAGGTTCAATATCAACAACACAATCAATAACTGGTTCTTTAATATTAACAGGTTCAGTAATTATAACAGGTTCAGTTCAAGGTTTTGTAAATGCTTTAACTATTTCATCTAATACAGCATCTTTAAATTTAAATAATGGTAATTATTATACATTACAATTAGTAAGTGGTAGTAATACATTTATTAATTTAACTAATATAAATAAAGGACAAACTGTTAATATTCAAATGGCCACAACAGGTTCTGCAACAGTTAGTTTTTCATCCAATGTAAAACAACCATCAGGTTCTGCTTACATTCCAACATTAACCAAAAGTACAGATATTGTTACATTAGTATCATTTGATACTGGTAGTATGTATTTGTCAAGTATCAAAAATTTCATATAAAATGATTATATTACCATTTAGTTATATACAAGAAGGACCTTATATTAGATTTAGATATACCGTAACTGGTACTACATCTTATAGTTCAATTAATGTAAGTGGATTAAATGCCGATTGGAATTTAGCAAGTCCTTATGGTACAATAAATCCTGATAATGGACCATTAAGTAATGGACAAAGTGTTTCTTATACAACAAATACTTATAGTGGATTTACAACACAATATCAACCATTATCAAATATTTATGATTGGAGTGATGGAATAAATTTAAACTTTCAATTAAATAGAACTATTTGTAGAACAGATACAATTATTACAAGAAATAGAACATTTAGTAGATTATATATAAATGATATTTTAAAAGTAACAGGTGGAAATATAAATAATAATACTTATAGTTGTTCTTCACCAACAACAGATGGTAGTACAATTTTATATCCTGGTGCACTTAAAGTAACAGATTATGTTACATTAGAATGGATAGATGGATGGCCATAAACCAATTTAAAAATACAAAACACCAAAAATTATATTTAAAATAGAATAATATGAGTGAAAAAATTAATGTTGGAAATAAAGAAATAAGTTTTGCATTCTTAGGGAGTACACAAATATTCCCTAATGAAGGCTTTCAATTTCCTACACCTACTCCAACCCCAACTCCTACTCCTTTACCTCCTTGTGTGAATTGGAAATTAACAAATGCAGTAACACTTACAAAAAGTAGTGCATATGCTTATCATTGGTATGATTGTAATAATGTTTATCAAACAAATTATGTTTTTACAGCTGGTACTGATGTACCACCAGGTGGAGCAACTGTTTATGTTTGTGGATTTAGTGCCGATAATGGTGGTAATGTATGGACTGTAACAAATAATGGTTTATGTCCTACTCCAACTCCAACTCCTACACCTGCACCTTGCAGAACCTATCAACTTTCAGGTGGGATTCCATTTGAATATGAAATTGGTTGGTATGATTGTTCCAATGTTTATCATACAATGTTTGTATTACCGGCTGGTGGTACAATATGTGCTCAACAAGGTTCAATTACTTTATTATATGGTTCAGGATATTGGACAGATATTGGTCCTTGTTAATTTAAAATTACAAAATACAAAAAATTATATTTAATATTAGAATATGAGCAAGAAATATATAGCACAGGTTACTAACGACAATTTCGTTTTTCCCAATAATAAATTGGCTGAATATGATGTTGAAATTATCCATAATCTACAAGAAAATAGTGTAACAGGTAATATTGAAGCAATTGATATTACATATGTTGATGGTAATATTCATATCCATCTTGCTTATAATATGTTTTTAAATGGTGCTGAACCATTCATTTCTCCTGTAAATGGATATTTGAATTATATGTCTTTACATCTACAAACACCAGATAAACAATATTTTAAACCATGGATTTGTGTTGATGCTCAACAAGATAGTGATGTAAATGAAACAACTTGGGTTGTTACTGACTATAATTTAGTTGTAACACCTGATATGGTAGGTCAAACTTCTTTTTCAAGTGGATTATATTATATTGAATTAAGATTATTAGGAAAAAGATGTGTATTTCCAATTTCACACAATGGAATTTATGTAACAGTACCAACTCCAACTCCTACACCTACCCCAACTATTGGAACCCCAACCCCTACTCCTACAGGAGGACCAACTTTTACACCAACCCCTACTCCTACACCTGTAAATTATTGTTATTGTTACCCAATTCATGTTACAGGAACAACGTCAGGAGAAGGAACAGTTATTGCATCATTAAGATATAACAATTGTTATGGTGTTGATACGGTTATTGATTATACAATTGGACCATCAATTTACTTTGCTTGTATTGAATATGTAGGTGGTGTTGTTCAATTTAACCCAACGGATACATATGGAATTGATCAAAGTTATTTAACAGGACCTGGTACAGGTGATTGTAGAGCAGGATATGTTTGTGGTCCAACCCCAACTCCTACTCCTACACTAACTTCTACCCCAACCCCTACTCCTACGGCTACACCAACTCCGACCCCTACAGGTGGACCAACTTTTACCCCAACTCCGACCCCTACGGCTACACCAACCGCTACTCCAATAGTTAATGATATTGTGATGTATAGTGGTGGAACACCGGGTGCTGCATGTACTAATTCAACACCAGCAACTTATCATTATTATGGTTCATTTGATATTGGTACTCAATTATGGTTACCAGATTTAAGTGATATTGTACCTAATGGTGAATATTATTATAGTGGAACAGTTTATATTGTAACAGGATCAGAAGGTCATATTACATCAACTACAATTTGTCCTACCCCAACTCCTACACCAATTCCAGCAACATATGATGTTTATTGGGATTGTCCTACAAACTCAAATTATTATTATGTAAATCATGCATCAGGAAATGTAACTCATGCTACAATTGTTGGTATTTGTTGTGAAAAATTGGTATCAAATGTAACCAGTTCATATATAACAACAAATTATCCGTCAGCAGTATTTTCAGCATCAATTACAAATAATAACTGTTCTTGTACTTAAAATTAATTAATATGAAAATATATACAGATAAAGAATTATTAGATTTTGAAAATGTTCATACAACAGTATTTGAATTGAAGTTTTATGAAGTAGCAAAGAATCTACCAAAAATGACTAAGATTGATTTTAGATCGATTCAAAATTTAAAAACACAAAATAAAGATTTATTGGATTTGGCGTTCACTGCTGAATTAAACGAAAATAGATAGATATGGCATTAGAAGGATATACCAAACTCCACCTCGAAATTACCGATGATGGAACCGTCACCAAATGGACCAATGATATGGTATCTTTACAGAAACAAGTAAGATACCTAAGACAAGAATTATCCAATACTTCATATAATGAAGCTCAGAGACAATCTGTGAGATTATTACTTGCTGATGCTCAAATGGGTCTTCAAGCAACTCAAACAAGAAGTAGGGAGTTATTTGGATCATTATCATTATTACCTGGTGCTATGGGTAATTTCTTTGGAGTTATTCAAATGAGTTTGGTTGCTTTGAGGGAATTATCACAATTATCTTTTGAAGATTTAAAATCACAATTTCAAATTTTAAAAGCAACATTTACAGGAGAAAGTTTAACTAAAAATATTCCTGGTATTGGTAATACCGTTAATGCAAGTACAAATACCGCTAATGCTGGTGCTAATGCTGTTAATACAACTGCTGCAACTGCTGAAACGGCGGCATTAGGTGGAAGTGCAACTGCACAGGCTGCAGATACAACCGCTGCTGTTGCTAATACGGATGCTCAAATTGTAAATGCCAAAGCAAGAGATACAGATACTTTATCAATTCTTAAAAAACAAGAAGCACTTACTCAAGAATATATTATTCAAAAACAAAATACCTTAGCAACCTTAGAAAATATTCCAGTTGAAGATGAATCTACTAAATCAAGGATGAGAAATTCACTTCAAACTGAAATTTCTGTTGAAAAACAAAATCTTTTAAATATTCAAGAAAAAATTGGTATTTTAACTACTAATGGTTTAACTGCATCCACAGATGGTTTAACTGTGGCAACTACAACTGCCACAACGAGTACTACTTTATTTACTGTTGCAATGAGAGCATTAGATGTTGCAATAGTTATTGCTGAAGCATCACTTGCAGCATTTTATGCATTATTAGGTGCTGTTGTTTTAATACCAATTGGTGCATTTCTTAAGGATTGGCTTACAGGTACAAATGCGGCAACTGTTGCAAATGATCAATTAAATACTTCAATTAAAGAAACTAAAGAAGTTTTAGAATTAAATTTAATTGATGCAAAAAAACGTCAATCAGATAGATTGGCAGAAATGAAAGCAAATAATGCATCTGAAGCATCAATTAGGAAACAAGGATTGGCCGATGCTAAAGAAGATTATAAATTATATACAAATGCATTGAATGAAGCAAGAAATAATTTAAAAAATGCAGAGGAAAATACAAAAAGAAAAGGTGGAATTTTAGGTATTTCCAAAGAAGAATTAGATAAAGCACAAAAATTATATGAAGATGCACAAAAAAATGTAAATGATTTAGAAAAACAACAAATTCAAAGTGCTGCAGAAGTAAATAAAGAAGGATATTCAGGAATAGAAGAACAAAACAAAAGATCTTATCAAAATCAATTAAGAGATTTGGATGCAAAGATTGAATTAGAAATTAAAAAAGAAAATACATCTAAAGATGAATTAGTTAAATTAGTTAAACAAAGAAACCAACTTGTTGATAGAGAAAATGTTAATATACAATTATCTCAAAATGAACGTAATTTAAGAGATAAAATTGATAGAAAAAAGATTAATGACGCTATAATTGAAGATGAAGCAAGAAGAGCTCAAGCGGTTATAGATTTACATACAAGAGAAAGAGAAGCCGCAGCTAAAGATAGTGAAGAATATTTCCAATCCTTAAAAGATATTGCTCAAGCCGAATATGATAAACAAGTTATTGAAGCTGGTAAAAATGAAGAAACTAAAAATGATGTAATATTAAATGCAAAAACAAAATTACAGAAAGCATTGGATGATATTACAGACAAAGAAGATCAAGCGGAAATAACAAAACAACAATTGAAACTCAATGGGTTATTAACTCAAACTCAAGAATATTACGATCAAGAACGTGCACTTGAAATGGCACGATATAAGAAACAACAAGATGATTATGAAGGTAATTCAGAAATGTTGGAATTACTTGCAAAAGAACACCAACAAAAAATGACCGCAATTACTGTTGGAGAATTAAAAGATAGAGCGTCTTCTGAACAAGAGCATGCTAAATATGTTGAGTTTATAACTAATGATTATTATGCAAAAAGAAGAACTGCGGCTTATTCAGAATATGCTGCAGAAAAAGGTGATGCTGAAATGGGATCACAACAACAAATTAAGGCACAAGAAAAATACTCAAATAATTTAGTTCAAATTAAAGTAGATGAAATTAATAGGAAACATCAAATTGCATTAACCGAAGTTGGTTGGGCCACAGATATTGGTAATACATTGGTTTCACTTGCAAACACTTATGCTAAAGGAAATAAAGATATTCAACATCTTGCTCTTGCAATACAATCCGCAGCACAAATTGCAAAGATTATTGTGGATGCTAATGCAGGTATTGCCACAGCGACAGCAGTTGCAGCACCTTTATTGGTAAATCCAATTACTGCAATTCCCGCAGCAGCACAACTTGCAACTGTTACTGCAATGGTTAAAACTTCTGAGTATATTGGTATTGCTGGTGTACTTGCAGCAACTGCCGCAGGTTTTGCACAAATTGATGGTGCTTCAGGTGGTGGTGGAGGAGGTGGTGATACAATTAATAGAGGAAAGAACTATGGATCAGGAGGTTATATCAGTGGACCATCACATACTGCAGGAGGTGTTCCTGCAATGCTTGAAGGTGGGGAAGCAGTAATGACGAGAGGAGCTGTAACAGCATTCGGTCCAATATTATCTTTGATGAATGTTGCTGCGGGTGGTGTTCCATTTACACAATCTGCAGTAGGACAACCTCGTAATGATAATCCAAAAACTATAAATGGTCCTAATGAACAACCAATAATTAAAACATATGTTGTACAAAGTGAATTAACTACCGCTCAACAAAGACAGGCAAGGTTAAAGAGTTTAAGTACATTATAAAAAAACTTATATTTAATAGTATGATTAAGAAAGAAAAAATATTTGAACTTAAAATAGAAGAAGATGATGATATATCAGGAATTGATAGTATCAGTCTTGTCGATCAACCTGCAATTGAAGTAAATTGGGTGGCATTTTCAAAACACAAAGATATGGTTAATCCTTGTGAATCAGGTTATGTTGCTTATGGTACAAAAATGAAAGATGGAAAAGAAGTTCCAAATTGTGTTCCAATCCATAAACAAAAAATGGAAGATAGTCATTCTGATTATCCTGAAACAATTAAACATAATGCTCAAAGAGTTTTAGATTATGTGGAAAAAAATGGTTGGGGATCATGTGGAACTGAAGTTGGTAAGCAATGTGCTAATCAACTTGCTAAAGGTGAACCATTATCTAAGGATACTATCAAAAGAATGTATAGTTATTTATCTCGTCATAAAGTTGATTTGGAAAGTTCCAAAGGATATGGTGATGGTTGTGGTAAATTAATGTATGATGCATGGGGTGGAGCTTCAGCTTTAAGTTGGGCTCAATCAAAAATTAAAGAATTTGAAAAAGAAGAGATGAGTGGTAAGGTTTATCCTACTACAATCAATGGAACAAACGTTTTTGAACACGGTCAAGACGAAAATAACGTAAATGGTAAGGAAGGAGGTGTAAAAGACTCAAATTTGACGGAAAATGGGGTAAAATACGCTAAAAATGTCGGGAAACACATAGCAGAAACAGGTACAAAAAGGATCATTTCAAGTGGTATAAAACGAGCAAAAGACACCGCAAAAATCATAAAAGACACCGCAAATGAGGGAAAAACACCCGAAAATAGGTTAGTTCATTACATAAACAACCATTTAAACACGTGGAATGTAGGAAAGTTTGATGGTGATGATATAGATCAGTTTGATGAACAGTATTTTGTTAATAATCCTGATAAAGAAGTACCTGGTGGGGTTAGTTTTAACACTTTTGTCGATCAAATGGTTAAATGTTACCACTATGTAAAAGATTTACCTGAAACTGATTCAGTTGTTACACATAGCAAGGTTATTAGAGCATTAAACGCTCTTCATATAACAAAAGGAACGTGGAATGATGAAGCAAAGAACCATTTCCTTCATGCAAAGAAAAAAGATAAGGGAGATTATAATTTTGGTGGACAAAAGGTCTCAATTGATTATGATGGGACATTATCGACCACGAAAGGTATGTTACTTGCCAAACAATTATTGAATGAAGGTTATGATGTTCATATTGTTACGTCAAGAAATAGTTCTGAATCAACACCAGTTAATGCCGCTGCAGATGAATTAGGAATCCCACACGATAAAATACATTATACCAATGGACAACCTAAATGGAAGACCTTAGAAAAATTGGGGATACATAAACATATTGATAATAACCCTGATGTTATAAATGATATTAAAAAACATTTGCCAGGAGTTGTTACAGAAGAATTTGATTATAATGTTGGTTCAATTGGTGGATATGTAGATCCAGGTATTGGAAAAAAGAAAAAGAAAGTTCTTGAGAAAGGATTAACAAAACCTTCAATGTTTGAAGATGAAATTAATCATTTATTTACAACTCAATTAACAGAACAATATTTTGCACAAGATATTGATAAACAAATTGTATTGGGTCCAGCAATGATCCCAAATGAAAAGATTTTCAGAAAAGATAATCAAGGAAACCCTTATTATGTGTATTTCTCTCCTGAAACCATTAAGATGATTGCAGACAAATACATGAAAAACAAATATATTGATAATAATGATTTGATGCATGATGGTAAAGCGGTTCCTGATGTATTTGTAATTGAAAGTTGGATTAAAGAAAGTAATAACGATAAATCTACAGATTATGGATTTGAACACTTACCTTCTGGTACGTGGTTTGTCTCAATGAAGATCAATAATCCTGAAGTTTGGAAAATGGTTAAAAATCATGAACTAAATGGATTTAGTGTTTCAGGTTTCTTTGAAGAAGTTGCTGAATTTAAGAGAGAAGAGTTATTCTTAATAGAAGTTGCTAAAATACTAAAAGATGTTAGAGATTGAGTGGGAGAACCCAAGATTTGAGTTACCAAAGAAAATTAACTTAAATGAATATCCAAATATGAGTGTTGGTGAAATATTGGTTCAATTACAAAATCAATTTTACCATTCCATCCGATCTTATAATTTGGTGCAAAAGGATTATATATATATTTAATAATAAGAATAATAAATAAAACAAAATACAATTATGTCCAATTCAAAAAGTGCAATTTCTGAAATTAAGAAATTGATGGTACAGTTTGGATTTTTATCGGCAGAACCTACTTTATTAGATTTTAAATTAGAGGATCATACAATCTTACAAGCGGAAGCAATTGAGGTTGGAAAATCTGTTTATAAAATTAATGAGTTATTTGAAAAAGTAACTTTAGAAGATGGTTCTTACAAATTAGATGCTTTTGAAATAGAAGTTTCTGAAGGTAAAATTTCAAATGTAAAAGAAGTATTTGTTTCAGGGAAATTGAAAGACGGTACAGAAGTTTCTGCAACTGGTAAAGGTTTCGCTGTAGGTGGTAAATTATTTGTGATTAAAGATGGTACATCAATACCAGCACCAGATGGTGATCATGAATTAGAAGATGGTTCAAAAGTAACTGTTAAAGACGGTGAAATTGTTTCATTAGAAACTCCTGCTGAAGAAAAAGGTCCTGGTGAAGAAACTGAAACTCCTGCTGAAGAAGCTGATGAAACACCAGCTGAAGAAGGAGAGGAAGCTGTTAGTCCTGTAGATAAAGAAACAAATAAAGAGGATGCTAAGTTAAACCCTCAACATTATGACGATATGTATAATATGTTGAAAGAGTTTGTAACAAAAGCACACGATAAATTAAGTCAAATGGATGAACAATACAGTGCATTGAAAAATGAATTTGAAGCGTTCAAAAAAGAACCAGGTGGTGAAAAAATAAAATATTCCAAGTCTGACGCTTTCTCAAAAGTTGATGATGAGGTTGAAGCTCGTCTTGCTAATATATTAGAGATGAGAAAAAATAAAAAATAATTAAAAAACTAAAGTAAATTATGAAAATTTATTCAGAACAAGAGTTTAGTTACGTAGTATCGTCCATTACTGGTTACACAGACCAAGTTGGTGGAGAATTACTTGCTAAAGCTTTAATCGGAGCTACTACTCCTAAGTATAGTTCAGTACGTTTAGGTGTTAAAGGTACACAAGCGTTAAACTTATTGGATAGTAACCCTACATTCCAAGCAGGAAACTGTTCTTTGAGTCCTTCAGGTACAACTACCTTTACTCAAAGAAATATCACAACATGTCCAGAGACATTATTCGAAGCGTTATGTTATAAGCAATTATATCCTACGTATCAATCAATGTTAATGAACGCAGGTCAAACAAGTGAGACTGTTCCATTCGAACAACAAATTGCTGACTTAAAAATTAAACAAGTTCAACAAAGAATTGAAACACAATTATGGCAAGCAAATACCGGTGCAACTGGTAACACTTCTACTTGTTTCAATGGTCTTTATACTTTGATCACAACAGGTAACACTGGTATTGGTAACTCAAACGGTACAGCGTTCTCAGCTTCAGCTGCTTACGGTACTGCTGGTAACCCAATCACAGAGGTTGATAAATTGATCGATGCATTAGATGACAACGCGATGAGTCGTGAAGACTTAGTTGTGTTTATGTCTTACGCAAACTGGAGATTATATCTACAAGCTTTAACTAAGGCTAACTTCTTCCATAACTATATCGGTTCTGCTGATATTACTTCTAATATGGAAGCAACACATCCTAACTCAAACGTTAAGGTGGTTCCAACAATCGGATTGGCTGGTTATAACAAAATCACAATTGGTCCTAAGGAATATACAGTTGTAGGTTTTGACTTAACTTCAGATCACGAGAAAATGGATATGTGGTACTCTAAAGACTTCGATGAAATTAGATTCCGTGCAAACTACAACTACGGTGTACAAATTGCACAATTCGGTTCAACAGTGTACTTCGCTACAAACGGTTTAGCATAATAAAAAATAATTGAGGGGGTGAAATTCCCCCTTTTATAAAAATAATATAAATATGAGTTGTTTTATCACTTCAGGAGTACAATTAGGTTGTTCTGATGGTATTGGTGGTATCCAAAAAATTTACATCGTTGGTGGTGGTGGATCTGTAACAGGATACACTTATGATGCTGATGGTGCAATCACTGGTGCTACTTCTACAACAGGAACTACATTGTACGGATTTGAATTAAAAAGAAATACATCATCTTTAACACAAAACATCCAAAAGAACTTTGAGAACGGAACTATCTTCTTCGATCAAGAATTATTGGCTGTATTGTACAAGTATGATCAACAAAAGAGAAATGAATTAAAAGTTCTTTCTCAAAACGATAAAATACAAATCGTTGCTATCGACCAAAATGGTACACAATACTTATTAGGTCAAGTTAATGGTATGTATTTAGCATCAGGTGCTGCATTAACTGGTGTTCAATTCTCTGATCGTAATGGTTTCAACCTTACTTTCAAAGGTCAAGAACATGAGCCAGCTAACGTGATCAATGGTGCTTTAGCATCAGTGTTCACAGGTGCTTCAATCGTGAACTAATATATTCTGTAGGTTCTTTTGAACTGAATTGTATATATTCTATCAATTAACCCTCCTTTTTGGAGGGTTTTTTAGGTTTTATCAATTCAATTTGATTTTTTTTATATTTAATAGTAGAACAATATATTATGTTATACATTAATAAAAATGAAGTTAATGAGTTGGTATTAAACATTAATAACAATTCTCAAACATCTTTTAGTACATATGATTTAGTTTTTACACATATAATGTCTAAACTAACAACCACATATACTATCGATACTTCTAATCCTTTACAATATACAAGTAATGTTAGATATTCTACTATAGTATTAGATCTTACAACAGATGATTTGATCTATGAAGGACAATATAATCTCAACATTTATGGTGATACAGATCAATTGGTTTATGTAACCATTGCAAACGTTAATGGTGTTCAAGAGAGCAAACCATTTACAGAATATGTTTCACAAAATGAAGAGAATGAAAATTACATTTACATACAAGATTAATTATGAGTGAGATAAAGAAATTTCAATTACAAAACATAAACTTCAGAACGGCATCATTTCCCGTATTTTCTGAAATATTAAATCGTTCTCCTTGGGTATTTTATGGTCAGAACAATTTATTACCTCAATATTTTATTGAGTTATATGACAACTGTGCAATCCATAAAGCAATCGTTAAATCAAAAGTAAATCAAATCTTAGGTGATGAGATTTATTCTGATGATAATCCTGACGCAGTTTGGGAATTATTAAACGGTGATGAGAATGTAACAGACATTATGAGAAAATGTATGTTGGATTTTATGTTATTCGGTGGGTTTGCATTAAACATTGTATGGAGCAGAGATAGAAAGAATATTGCTGAAATATATCATTTGGATTTTTCTCGTATTAGATCGGGAAAGATTAATCCTGATACGGATAAAGTTGATACCTATTATTATTCTCCTGAATGGGAAGATACAAGAAAGTATCCACCACAATCATTTCCTGCGTTCAACAAGAATGAAAAAGAACCAGTTCAAATATTTTATTTTAAGATTTACCAACCTGGTTTATCGTACTACCCAGTTCCGGATTGGTCGGCCGGACAACGTAGTATTGAAATAGATATTGAGATTAAAAACTTCCATATGAATAACCTACGTCAAGGTATGGTTCCTTCATTATGGATTAATTATAATAACGGTATCCCTGGTGAGGAAGAACAACGTATATTAGTACGTGCATTGGAATCACAATATGGTGGAACTGATAATGCCGGTCAAGCAATTGTATCATTTAATGAAAGTAAAGAACAGTCTCCAGATATTGTACAGATCCCTCGTAATGATCACGACAGTTATTACCAAAGTCTTTATGAAGATATTAGTAGGTCTATTCTGTCTTCTCATCGTGTGTCTTCTGCAGAGTTATTTGGTATTTCTACACCTGGTAAATTGGGTAGCAGGAATGAGATAATTGACCATAGTGAGTACTTTGCTCGTATGGTTATTAAACCATATCAAGATGAAATATTACCGGTGTTCAATAAATTATTAACCTTATTCTTTGGAAAGAAGACAACTCTTGAGATTAAACAATTATCTATCTACGAACCTCTTCCAATTGTTCCAACAGATGATGAGAACAATCCAAAACCGGTTCCTCCAGTTAAAACAGGTCATAACGAACAAAATAGACCTGAACCAAATTATCCAAATTTAAACAATAACTAAAATGGCAATAGGAAAATTACTGATCAGTGAAGTTAAGTTGAAGAACTATACAAATATTAACAAAAATGTTGATATGGATGTTCTTAAAGCAGAAATTCAGATCGCACAGGATATTGATCTTCAAACAATATTGGGAACTTTATTCTACAAACATTTATTGGATGGAATCTTACAAGATGGAACAACAACGTGGAACGCTGACGAAACAATCCTTGTG
>Ga0208257_1000115_pt1 | contig 27726 bp, 20 predicted proteins | sample CryBogCBH10Sep07_FD_184610 | JGI IMG/M metagenome (GOLD analysis project Ga0208257, IMG submission 184610) | Freshwater microbial communities from Crystal Bog, Wisconsin, USA - CBH10Sep07 (SPAdes) | ecosystem: Environmental > Aquatic > Freshwater > Lake | place: Crystal Bog, Wisconsin, USA... | reverse complement strand
TAGCTGGATAATCTGGAATTAAAGCATTTGGAAAAAATTGAACCCAAGTATTATTAAATATTTTTACAAAACCAGATTTAACATCTTTCCATATGTTACCTTCAACTTTGACTCTAAAAGTTGACCAATTTTTCCATTTGCTGTCTCCACTTTTTAAATAAAGACCCATTACACATCCTTAATAAGTAACATATAAATCTCCAATAAAACCAGTACCACTAACAACTCCAGTTGTTGGCGGGGTAGTGCCTATATATATATTTCTTAAATACTGATGAGTTCCAGAAACTTCAGTATCATTTCTAATATAAGGAGATCCGTTAATATAAATAAAACCTCCTGGGGAATTACCTATAATTATATCATCTGTATTTAAATAAATTACTTTAGTATTTATTGAAGTAAATGAAACATTTTGTAAAGTTGATCCGTTGCCATTATTCCAATACGTTGAAGTTCCATCTGGATCTATTGAAAATGCTGGCATGTCACCTGCTGCTGCGGTATCTTTAAAAACTTGAAAAGCTTTTTTAGTTTTTAATACTGTATAGCCAGTTGAAGTTATCAAGCCTGATTGAAATGATGTTGATGTCGCTATCTGAGCTGCGGTTGCAGTGGTGCTTGTTATAGCTCCGCCAGAATAACTAGCATTATAAGTTAAAGTTGTTCCAGCTGCTGACGTACTTGGAGCATAAGAAGTAATTGAATCTGTAGATGCGTCTAATTTTAAATAACCTACGTCATTGGTATCTTTATTCCATATCTTAGAAACAATATTAGAACTATTAATGATCCAACCACTGGTGCTACTTCCTATATAGCCAGAAGTTGCCGTAATCTTACCATAAACAACTAGTCCATTATCTCCATCATAAGATAAATAACTTGGACTGGTTGCATTTGAAGCTGTTCCTATTCTAAAATTACCGTTATGTGTGTCGTCGTTCCAATAATTATTTGCATCTATAGTAAATTTATTAGCGGTTACTGTTCCAGAAATTGTTGCATTTTTTGCAAAAAGTAATCCATCCGTTGTTACATAAAAATTTGCATCTGGCGTATTCGTGGTAGTATTTTTAGTAAAAAGACCTGCAGAGATAGCTAGGCCACCAGTTGAACTTCCGCCATATATTCTTACTCCATACAAAGAATTCTTTGTTAAGCTTCCATTTACAAGATCTAGCGGATAAGCCGTTATATATCCAGAGCTTGAATCTAGTTCTATACCTTTAGAACTAATTAAATTATTTGATACATACCATGCGCCAGATTTGTTTGATGCACCAAGGTATGCAGATTGGGTAGCAAATGTTACTCCATCATCTCCTATAGGAGTTGAGGATATCTGTGTAGTTACGGATCCGTTTTTTGCTGCTTGTATACCAGCCCCGCCCAATGTTACTGTTCCATTTGTACCTGTTGCAATTAAATATCCAGCGGGACCAATATTGATATTACTATTAAACGTAGATGGTTGATTTACATTTAAAGAACCAGACAAATAAACATTTGAAGCATTTATCGTTCCGTCTGACATTATGCTCAAATAAGATCCTGCAGAAATTAAAGATACTGTTGCCCTACCCGATCCAGACGTTCCAGTTGCATTACCGTTAACAGTAAATGTTGTATCAGTAACAGAAACAATTTGCTGTAAACTAAGATTATAATTGGCATTACTAAATCCAGATGTTGTGATTGATTGTCCAACTGTCAAATAATGTTTAGCAGGAGTAGATCCAGATCCAACTGTATAAGCAACTGTAGAGCCATTTCCTATAGCACTTATAATATTTAAAGTTCCACGACCATATATAGATAAGTTTCTAGCAGATACATTACCAGTTGGTGTTACTGAAAAGTTAGCGGTAGAATTTCCACCACTATCAGTTGATCCCGCCCATATTGAATATGGGCCAGTAGCTGAAAGGCCTACATAGTTTGTTGCACCTAAATCTAAGGTATTTTGAATTTGAGTTCCATTAACAGACCAATCTGCAATCTTTGCATTAACGGTTTCAAATGTATAACTATTTGCACCAGGATTTGTTATTATTGCAGTACTTGCGGAGGACCCAGATGTTGAGCCGTAATCAAAAGCAAATATTCCAGAATAAGATGCTGATCCATCTGGACCGTTTATACCTGAAGGTCCCAATACTATTCTTGATCCAGTAGTTGCTGATGAACCTACGTATATTGCTCCGCCACTTCCTACTTGAATTGCATTTGATATAACAGATATAGAAGGATCTGTTGGGTTTGCAACTAGTACTAAAGAGTTTTTTGATCTAGTGTTATATTTACTATAAAATACAACAACAACATATATTGAAGAGTGATACTGTGAAAATACATTAGCTGGTCCTATACCGTCATAAACTTTAGTTTGAATATGAATATTTCCAGATGGGGCCTGGGTTAATGAATTATTAAGATTTAAAGTGTACGTTGGTCCAGTTCCAGATATAGATGTTATCCATGTATTTGCTGGTATATTTGTTCCAGAAACAGCATAACCTTTATATGGTAATGTTCCAGAAGGTAAAACAAAATTACCATTTTCTGCAGTTAAGTTAGATACTACTATTTGATTTGCTGAAGATATGGACCAAGAAGAAACAGTTGAATCGAGATAATCTGGTATAGCATAATTTGTCCCCGACCCAATCCATGATGTTGGGTCTATAAAGAATTGATAAATTTGAGCAGAGGAAGCTATTGTGCCAGTAAAGTTAAATTGAACAGAGTAACCATCTAAAACATTTGATACGACGGCAGTGGGAGTAACTGAAGAAAGTGAGTCTGTTCTTGTAAATGGAGATGGACTAAGATTTGATATAACAGAACTTGTTACTCCCGCTTGAGATACTATTACAGCAGTTCCCGAATAGGATGAAAAGAATTGACCGCCAAATTGTGATGATATTAAGTTTGAAAATATAGTAAATCCAGTATCTATAAAGTTAATTGTTCCAGATACTGATCCAGAATTAACAACAGATAAAGTTATTAATGTGTCTGATACTGCAGTTACTTTTGCTCCAGATCCAATTCCAGTTCCAGATACGGCTTGACCAATTACTATTGCACTTCCAGAAGGAACAGTTATTGTATTTTGTCCACTTGTTCCAGTTGCAGTGACAGATATGTTATTTATAATATGATAAAAAGAACCAGATATTGATTGCTGATCAATTGGAGTCAAGGTTACTTTTATGCTAACTGGTTTATTAAGATTTGAACTTACTATTGTGGGCAGAGTATAAGAAATATTTATGTCATCTCCAGCACCATTATTTGAAAATGAAGCGGAAACAGCTCCAACAAAGCCGTCTGGAGGCAAAGTGTTATTAGGCAATAATGCAGTCGGGGTTGCTTCAACATAATTGGAAACTGAAGATAGCGAACCAGAAGAATCAACAAAATATGCTCTTACATAACGATGATTTCCATCATAAGCAAAAATTGATGTTGGGCTTATTGTTCTAGGTTCACCAACTTGAACCCAGCCATCAGTAGGAGGGTTTGTTTGTGTTGCCGCTAATGCAGCAGCATCAACTTGCGTCGGTGTCAATCCAGTATTTGGATATACAAATTCTTGAATTATTTCTGAATTAAATAATCCTGAATAATCTTTTTTAACAGTTTCTAAATTTGTTGTTGCTATAATATATGCGGATGTAGTATCCGATTCTGTTATTATTGGTGCTGGCAATGAAGATGTGTACAATACCAAAAATTGTGCATAAACAAAACCATTTGTAAAATTATCGTAACTATAAGTTGCAACTTCAACATGATCAAAAGCGTATGTCTTATAAACTCCAGTTGAAGATAGATCTGGAATGCTAAGTGTAATTGATTGATGAACTGGGTCTGCATTAAAATATGCTAAATCATATGGCACATTAGGGGTAACAAGTTTATAAGTTGTACCTCCTATGCTTAAACCTAATTGAATATAAGCAAAGCTTACATTTAATGGGTCGGTAAGATCAAAATCAAAAGTTACTTGAACTTGTCCAGTAAAATGATTGTTTGAATCTTTTAAATACTGAGCTTGTAAATTTGTTACTTGTAATGGAGCAGTTCCAGTTGGTTTTTTAGGATTATCAGGTGGTGGCGGTGGTGGTTCTGGCGGAATAGTTCCATCTAATGAACCTCCTTGTAAATAAACAATCAATCCACTTAAGCTTTTATTAGCTCCGATTGGGGAGATGTAACCATTTTGTCTAGATTGTTTAAATGGAGCTGTTATAGAATTTGCAGTTGGGTCTAAATTGACATCAATAGGAATCGGCTGCCTTCTTGCAGAAGAAGAGTCCGATATGTAAGTAGGGCTTAAATTAATCTTCATCCCATCCTCCTATCTTTTATTTATGTCCGATTGCAATCCAATTGACTGTAACTGTATAAGACGGAGCAAGAAACTTTCCATCTTTACCCGCTCCATATAATGATGTATTGACTTTTGTAGTGGCATTATCACCAACGTGCCTTAAGGAAATAGTAAAAACTGACTGCTGTGGGTTTTTAATATTTACAACTAAATCTTGAGTCAATGCCGTAGCTGTAGCAGAACTATTGTCTGAAGAACCTTGACCTAATGTTGATACGGATGCGACTATAATGGGTATTGTTGTAAAAGAAGAGGTAAAGTTTACCTGTTTTTTATATTCATAAGAAGAAGTATCCCAATCAGAATCAGATATTGTAGTGTATCCGTAATATATCTGCTGTGATGATATATCATACAAACCTTGAGTTGTATTATTTGATGTTACGGGGACATTGCTGTAAACACTTCCAAAATTATTTGTGATAGCTGATATATTATCGCTATGCTGATTTACCACATTTACAATTTGATGAATTGTAGGTAGGTCAATAATCTTTGGGTCAGATATTTTTATGTATGCCATTTTTCTCCTTATTTATATAAATTATACCATTTTATTGGTTTATTTATTAATTCCTCTATTTAACATATTTAAAGTTAATTTGGTGCTTAAACCATTATTGTAGGTATTCGAAACTGAATGTACTATATACTTTTGAGCATTTATTCCCATTAGTGGGTAGGTTAATCCTATTACGTCCCCCACCTCAATTAAAGGATTTCCAAAAATACTAAGACTGACATCTTTAGAAAAATTATCAATTCCAGAACTTACTATTTTTAATAACTTTCCAGCAGCATCTTTAGATTGTATAAATGAAGAATCTAATTGTACCACTTCTCCTATATTCCCTGGATCTGTCACGATCTCTATTATTTCTGGATCGGACGGAACTATAATTTCATGAGTCCAAAGATTAAGGTTAACTACAAAAGCATTTAATTCATCAGAATCTTTCTTTAAATAAACTGCATGAGAACTGTTGTTAACAACAGCAAATTTACCTCTAAATCCAGTGTTTATTGGTGTTGAGTAGGCTGCTGAATATTCGTCAACAATTTGATGCTGAAGATACTGCTGATCTAATAATTTATTTCCAGGGTAGTAAAACCAAGCATATTCAACTGGTAATATGTCTACTAAAACTGCAGCTCCGTTTGTGTACTGAACATCGTACATATTTATTCCTACTACTGCTGGTTGAGTTTGCATAATGTATTCTTTATACAAAGAAAAAGTTCTTTGTCCTTGAACAAGTGCATTTAAAAATTCACGATCTTGAAAATAATAATTTACATTTCTTTCTTTTAAAACTTTTTGAGAAGCATAAATTTCTCTTATATATCCAACTTGATTTCTTGATGAAAAATTGGATGTCGGGTAGGAAACATTGCTCCCAGCATTTGAAATAACTACTGGTTCGCCAGAAAGAAAAGCTCCAAATTTAGTACCATTATTAATAGTTGAATTTATAACAACTTTTTTTCTTAATCCAGTTATAGAATTTACGGCAGTATTTGACCAAGATGAATTAGAATAAGTTTGCCATTGTCCTATTTCAAAGTTATTTAAAAATACTGAAAATAAAACTCCATCGCCATTACTTGTTGATTGTCCTGGCAGCCCTTCTCCATCTTGTGAATGATCAAAAGAATATGTAGTAAATTTTAAATGATATGCTTCATGAGGATCAGTATATAAAGAATAAGGATTATTTGTATCTCCAGTAAGTTTATATAGTTTTTCAAAATTATTAGTTATCGTGGAAACAATTCCAGTAACATTTGAATATGCTAGGAGTGATGGCGCATTATTTACAATTTTATATAATACTAAATAATACAAATAATTTCTTCCATCTGTAGTTTGATCTCCCATATTTGATCGTACTAATTCTAAGAAATGCGTGTTATTTAAATTAGAAGAACCCATATTAAAAAACAATCCACCAGAACATAAATTATTATTGTTGCCAGGGATATCATCTACAAATTTAAATTTAGTTGAATATGTTTTGTATCCTAAGTCATTTGCATTACTTGGATAAAGAATAATTTTATTATTGTTATCTGGTTGACCCAAAAAATAATAATAAGGTAACTGGGGTGGTGGGCTTATTGTACTGCTAGGATCTGGTTGAGTTGTTGTTATATTATAATTTGCAGACTGAGCTGACAAAAGTGAATAACTTTGATCAACTAAAGAAGCTGTTAAGTTTTTACTAGATAAGCTTGTCATCATCTTGTGATCAGAAACATTGGTGCCAAACATTCCACGTGTTATATTTGTTATATTGCCAGTTGGAGTGACCTTTACATCATAATCAGAACCTTTTGAAACCCTGCCTTTGTTAGACCAACCAGAATCCATTGATTTTGTTGATCCAGTAATAATAGTAAAAGAGTTATTTGTAGATGATATTATTCTTCCAGAAACATTTAATTCTTCGGGACTCATGTTGCTTACAGAAACCAAATTACCAATACTAAATGAAGTTACTGGATTTAATACATCTGAAACAGGAGTAGAAGATATTGTATACGTTGTTGCTTGATAATTTTTACCATTACTAGTAAATGCAAATGGAACAGCATTAGATATAATTCCAACATTTGGGGTCATGCCAATTTGATTATCTTTAATAAATTTATTTACTTGCGAAGCAAGTTCTAAATCATTTTTAACAGAAACATTTGTATAAATATTTTGATTTGAATTTTGAGCAATTTCATATTCTTTATAAACAAAAGAAACAATTTCGTCTTCAATTACAGCATAACCATCATTATTTAAATTAAAAGTGTGGAATGAGTCTAATAAATCAGCTTGATTAATAACAAATTTATTATCTGTATATTTCATATCTGATCCTAAGTAATTAAACCCTACAGAATCCACACTTTGTTGGGACCATACAACATCATTACTTGTTGTGTATATGTATGATGGACCAACTCTAACATCGGCATCTGTTACATTCTGTAAAGATAAAGATTGTTTTAATCTTGGAGTCTGATATCTTAAAGATATTTTTCCTGGTTTTGATTTATTATTAATTGTATATCCATTTTGAAGTACTATATTTTGATCTAAATCAAAATCTGTAGAGCTTTTTTGTTTGTCTAATATATTAGACAAACTTAAAAACTTCATAACACCATAATTATCTATGTAAGCACCTATTTGATATGGCAAAAATATTTGATTAAGTGCGTCTATTAAAGTAGAATCTTTTGAGTTGCAGAAATAATAATCCATATTAATAGGCGAGTTATGATCGTAACAAACACTATACAAAGAATCAATGTCGTAATCCGTAAAACCAGTCAAATCCAATATATTTGTTATAACATCAAAAGCGTCTTTATAATTTGAAACATAATCTGAGACTGGGGTTGACTGCAGGTATCTAGTTATATCATAACATTGTACTGATATTGTATCTATATCATTTTGCTGCCAAGTATCTGAATACCAAATCCCGCCTGGTATTATTTTATTAACTTGTTGATCAACATAAGATTGATCAGTGTAATCTATTAAATTATAATTAATATAAAATTTAACATTTTTTATCATGTTGTCTTTAAGTATGCTTGAAGATATATTACTTATATTAGAAAAAATGGGAACTGGATTTGTAATATCACCAAGAGGTATTGATGAAAGAGTAATGGTGGCATCATCTGTAACCACAGATGATATCGGAAGATAGGTATCTTTACTATCTAAAGATTTATTTGTTGAAACGTCAATAACGTAAGGAGTAATATCTATTTCTAATCTTGGTGAGATTTCAATTACTTGTAACAAACCCATATCATTTAAAATTGAAGGGTTTGACGTATTAAATATTGTTGTTCTTGCATTTGCAACTTGTCCAGTTACTGTAATTGATTTTATATATACATAATTTGTAAGATCACCAGTATTAGTAAAGCTTGGCATTGCTGACCACTTATCAAGAGTTAATGATCCATTATTTAAATAAAGTACAATAGTTCCATTATCCGCTGGATTTATTACATCAGATGTTATTTTGCTTCCATCTGTTTTTGTAACAGTAACTGTTACTCCAGGAACTGCCAAATATGCATTTAGCTTAACAACAACTTTATTCATTGCAACTGGTTTTGCATAAAATCCAGTAACAGATGGAGTATTTGAGTTGTCAGAAATAAAATATTTATATGCAGATATATCTGTCATTAAACCACTTTTATATATTGGCATTGGTGGGGATGAATGAAAAAAACTTGGATTACATACTATAGGGCTGACTGGCATATAAAATGGTTTTGTTGTTGTGTTGTAAGATGCTGAATTATCTGTAGTTTTTAATAAACTAATAGTATTTACTTTTCTATAATTGGCTGGAAAACTATATCCAGCATTACCAGTTGATACGTAGGACTCTCCTGGTCTAAATCCAGTAAATACTGAATCCGTAGACCATATAGATCCGTATTGATAATCAAATGAACTTGTTGCATATATTTCTGGTTTTGTATAATAAACAATTGAATTAGACGGGGCTGTGCTAAAATTATTAAAAGATAATTCAAATGTAAAGGAAGATATATTGTCGTTTGCTCCAATATAAGTTTCTAATTTTGTCCAGTTATATGCGTTAGCTTCTATATTACTTGATCCAAATTGTCTATCTCCAGTTCCTTGTGCATAGGCATTTATCATTATTGGGGTGCTTGAGTTTGTTGATACATATGTAATTATTTTAAAAGCAGAAGATAAAACAGACGGGCTAGAGGTATATTTTATATTATCATTCAGCCCAGTCATTTGAAAACTAAAAGTATCAAAATAAGGATGTTTATTTGAATCTGTTACAGCAGAAATATCAGTTGATGCTGTTGATACAGCTATCGGAGTTCCATCTCCTGCAACCGTAAGGTATGGAGCATTAAATATATTTTGATTCCATTCAGCAGAAACCATAGGAAGCATTTTTACTGAATTAGATTTTAAGAATATGTCATTACTAACACCAGATACAGATAACAATTAAACCTCCGTAAACTGCATGGTAACATCCACGTAGTCAATTAATGTAAATCTTTTGTTAATTGTATATTTAAAATCTGTTATAAATACTTGTAAAATTTGATGATTGCTTTCTGATGGAATTGCTAATTGTGAAGGCAGGTGACCAGTTCCAGTAGCGTTATCTGTAGCAAAAGTTAATTTAAGCCACACTGGTCTAAGTACATTAGTGTCATAAAATGCTTTCATAAAAGCTCCGCCCATTTTTCCATCTACCGTTGGTTGGTAGGTTGGCAGTGAAACACCAGATTGAGAGGTTATGGTTTGTGATGCTGATGGAAGTGCTTGCCAACTTGTATCATATATAGCTTTATTAGCAACAACAAATTTTCTCATAGTTCCATTTGCCATACGTTGCACTTGTTCAATTCTTTGCGGAGCATATTGAATAGGTTGTCTATTATGGTCCGTTAGATCATACCAAGTAGTTTTATCTAAAGATAAAGACAGTCCTGCATTTATGCTATAACTCATTATTTCACCGCCATGTTTGTTTTATTCATTTTAGCATCATTTGTTTTAAGAGCCCGCATTACACCATCTTGTGCCATTTGTGTTATAACCTTTGGATCGGTTACTCCGCTTGCATTTATGGTTAGGTTAATGTTATAGCTTGTATTGCCAACAATTGAATCATTTGAAGGTCTAGTAAATGAAACGGATGCGGAACCGCCAATTGAATATCTTTTAGTATTAAGTGCATTCATAAAATTAACACCATACTTAGAAACTGAAGCAGCATTCATTACGTATTCACCATTTGAAAGCATGGCTGGAATCATATCTGATTTAGGTCCTCCTGGACCAAATACCGATCCACCAGATGCATAAGCATCAACAATATTTTCATTTACTGCATCATAACCAAACCATCTTCCAAGAATTTTACCATCTTTGCTTCTAACATTACCAGCTGGATCATAAACATTACCAGTTTTTGGATCAACATACATTTTTACCTGAGCTTGTCCAAGGTAAACAGGTATTTTTTTACCACTATAAAGAGGATGCCTTAAACCAGAAGTTCCCTTTGGTGGAGCAAACGGAGTTCCTTCTGCTGTTATAATGTTTCCTTTTTGATCTTTATAAAGCTGTGGTCCTGCTGGAGAATAGCCTGGTTCACCTGGCTTTGGATTGTATGGGGTAGCTCCAGGAACCTTTACTGGGGCTCCGCCACTTTGTTTTAATTCAAATGCTGCAAAGGCTGAAGCTAGCTTATCAATTGCTGACTGCAGTTGAGAAGTATTTGCATCTAATAATGGTCCAAAAGCAATTTTACTTGCTGCATTTGTTGCAGCCTGTGTTGCTTTTGCTGCAGCATCTGCAATTGATTGGGTTAGGGCATCAATATTTTCCTGCATTTTATCAGATTGGAAATTTTGTTGATCAATTTTAGACTGCGCATTGTATTGAGCAGTGTTGGATCCTTGTTGTTGAGTTAATTGAGCAGCTTGAATATAATTACCGCTTATTTCTGCAGTTTTAATTTGATTTGTTAAATCAGTTTGTTTATTTAAATAATCATTCTGTTGTTTGATAGTTGTAAGGCGAAGCTCTTCTGCTTTAATTGTATCGTCTAAAGTTTTTTTCTGATCTTTCATTATTTTTAATCTTTGAGAATCTGTTGTTGTTGCTGCAGCACCTGCATTTTGCACTTGCATTTGAGCGGCATATTGTTTTTTTAATTCTGCTTGCTGTGCTTTTGCTTCAGCCAACTGTGTTTTAGGATCTTTTAAGAACTTGTCCATTTTTTCTTTAGTATTATATTTTGCAAGTATCGTATCCGTATTTAATCCAAGATCTTTAAGTCCATAAAGTCCAGCAATTGCACCTTTAGCAAGACCTGCATCTTGCATTAATGACTGAACTTGTTTAATAAGGCCAGTCATTTGTGCATTACCTGCATTATCTGCTGCTAACTTTAATAAATTCATATCTTCTGTAGCATTTTTAGTACTTTGATCTAAACCATTTATAACGCTTATTAACTTATCTCCAGATAATTTACCCGAGTCCATTGCACTTACAACAGTATATAATCCTGTAGAATAATTTTGTCCTCCAGCACTTAACTCTTTAAATGATTTAGCATTTACATCTTGATAACTAGTTTGTTGTTGAAGTTTAGTTAAATAAGTTTTTGTTGAATCAGTTAAGTTAGTGTTATCTTTTACTATTTCTTTAAGTGCTGAATCTAAAAGATTAGTTTGACCTGTATAAGTTAATATAGCAGTTACCATATCTTTTACTTTTGAAGGGTCCATTCCAGATATTAGTTGAGATGATACAAATGAATTTAATGTGCCTATTGCTGATTTACCGCTCATACCTTTCATATAATCTGCAACTTTTTTTAGATTATCATTACTGCTTAAGTTTTCTATTGATGTTGCTAGTTGTTTAGGGGTTTTGCCCGCAGCATTATTAAACATATTAATTGCCGTTGTGCTTGCAGTATAAGTTTCTTGAACTGTTAATAAATGATCTTTATGTCTTTTAATTAAAGCACCAACAGCCCATGTTGCTGCTTTAATAGCAATTATAGTGCCCCCAATTGCAGCAGCAGCTGGTCCAGAAGCTCCTAACATCATAGCCATACCAGCCATACTAGCACTAGAACCTAATGTTCCTTTTGCAGCACTAATATCTGTACCACCAATTTTAGATGGTATTGCATTTATAATCATTGGGGCAACCATTCCTATAGTCATGCCTGCACCCATTCGACCCATGCCACTCATTCTAGATTCTGCCATTGCAGATTCCCCCATAGGCGCAGACATTGAACCGAATTTCCAAATATTAGACATTGTTCCAAGAGAAGAAGTTAAAGCACCACCTCCTGCGTAGCCAGGAATATACCCTCCGCTATTCCATCCTTTAAGACCTTTTGTATGTGGAGCACGATATGAATTATAATGAACTCCAAGAGAAGCCTTCATTCTTCTTGTCTGACCACGATATACATCTGATCCAGTATAAGAATAAACTGGAGACTTTCTATGATGTGCTCCTATTGCACCACCTTTTGCTAATCTAATTCCATGTTTTGCTTCAAATGCAAGAATATCTTGTGCAGTCATCTCCCACTTACTAAGACTGGATACAACTTTTGATCCACTTCCACTAGCAGTTGATATACTTGATTGAATTTGTGCATCTTTTGCCCATTTTGGAATCCCGTTAACTTTTGGATCAAATGGTAACAATTCTCCATTAGCATCACGTTTTGGAGTAAATGTTGAAGAAACCATACCAACGCTTGTATTATTTCTTCTCCAACTAAGACCTTCTTCTCCTAAATAAGGTATACCCATAGATTTACTGCGCATTTTTTTATTATGAGAAGCTAATTTTTCAGGATCTGTGGGAACTGGTATGTTATATTTTTCTACAAATTCTTTATAAGTTAAATTTCCATATTGAGGTCTAAATGTTTTAAGTGATGTTAAAGCTGAAAAAGCATTACCAGGTGCTCCAGGAAGATTAACTGGTAAGTTTTCAAGATGAGGTTGATATATATCTCTTACAAAATTTTCAAAGCCATAAGGATCTGTTGGTCCGCCAAATTTTCTTTTTCCAGCTTCTGTAAAAGCTTTTATAGTTTTAGCAAGTGCCTGATCTAATTCTTCTTTTGCTTTTAGTGGTGAAATTCCAAGTTTTGTTGTTGCATCTAACAATAATGCATTTGGATCATATCCGCTAACCAACATATTTTCTAAAAAGTTTGCTAATTCTGTTCCAGAAGGAGGATTCTTACTTACATTTCGCATTCTAGAATTTAAACCTTTATCTAGCCAAATCATTAATCCACTTAAATCATTTGTGATATGACCTGCTACTAAATCTGCTGGATTTATTTTTTGTCTTAATCCATAATTAGATTGCAAGGAGTTTATTGCTCCTCCTATTGTGCTTCCATTATTTGCAGCATTTAACATATTATAATTTGCTGCTGTTGTTGCTGGATCAAATACTGTCTCACCTGGGGTCAACATAGCCATCATACTGCCACCAGAACTATAATGTGGCAATGTTGCTAGTCCTGGATTTTTTTGACTTGCAGTTTTATTTAATACAAAACCACCTTTTGGAACTCTAGCTAAAACTGAATCGTAATTAACATTTGATGGGCCTGGTACAACTGATCCGTGTTTTGATGGGTCATATATCATTCCACCATTAGCAAAACCTGGCAACAAACCACCATTATTTTTTGGAACAATAGGTAAATATCTTGCTCCAGATGGAGGAGATATAAATCCTAAAGAAGAAAAAGCAGAATCAATTCCACCGCCAGTGGCTGGAGATATACCACCCATGGCTGAAGTTTGAGCTACTGTTAATAATTTAAATTGATCTGTAAGTCTAACAATTTCATTTCTTAAAATTTCAAAAGCTTTTGCATTTGTTGTAATCGCTTCTGGCATAAGATCCATTTGATTTCTTGCTGCAATTACGCTCGTATCTAATTCTTGATAGAAATTACGCATACCATGAAGGCCAGCCAAAAATTGATTTTCTCCTGCTGAAGCTGATTCCATGCCCTGCTTAAACATCCTTATCGCATTTGCGCCACGCAATATATTACCTATAAGGTTTGAAAATAAACCAACAAGCATAATAACTGGTCCAGCTATTAACAATCCAGCTGCTCCAGTTCCAAATATTTTACCTAATAATGATGCTGCTGGCCCAAGCATATTTGACAAAGTTTTAAAGGCATTTACAACGTGGTTTACTACATCTCCAATTCTTGTAAACGCTTCCAAAAATGTACGTCCAAGTGGAATAAGGTCTGCTTGCAAAGAAGCTTTCATTGTTTGGAATCTTGCTGCTGGAGTTCCTTTAGAAGCAACATCTAATTCCTGCTGAGCAACTGCAGCTAACTGTGTATTATTTGCTTGATAAAGTTCAAGTACTTTTGCACTTTGAGATCCTGCGGTTCCCAAATTTTGAAGTAAGGCAGTTACACGAGCAAATTGAAACTTACCAAATACCTGTTCAATTGCTTTTAATCTTTCATCTTTTGGTAAAGCATTTAATGCTGACTGAAGTCCTTCAACCATGCCCATCAAGTTTCCTTGATTACTTGCTACAATTTGTTTTAAATTAATATGAAGTGCAGATAAAGCTTTTGTTGCTGCAGATGTAGGATTGATCATAGATGCAAGCATAGATTTGATTGCGTTGGCACCCTGTGCAGCTGGAACACCAGATTCTTTTAATGAAACAAGAAGAGTGGCAAAGTCTTTATACGTTCCGCCCATTTGCTGAATAATCGGACCAACTCGTGGTAAGGCATCAACAATATCTTGCATCGTTGTTGATGTGGAGTGTTTTGCTGCATTTAAGAAATTTACAGCTTCTGCAATTTGATTTCCTTGTAATTTAAATACGTTTTGCAAAGCAACCATTGATGTGGCTGCTTGATTAGCACTTAAACCACCAAGTTTTTGAAGCTTTACTGTAGCTTCGGTTGCATTTATTAAGTTTTGACCTTCAAGACCAATTGATGAAAATGTCTGGGCTACAGTAACTGTATCCGACATTGCTACGCCTAAAGTACGTGCTAGCTTGTCAGCTAAATCTGTTACTTGCTTTTGAATTAAATCTAATGTTTGTTGTGACTGAACTGTGGCATGTGATCCATAAACTTTTAACATGTCAGTCATCTGTTGATCAAATTTTAGATATGCTTGAGAAGTTGCTGCGCCAAACATAGCAAGTGGCATTGTCAAGCCGACAGTAAGTTGTCGTCCCATCCACTGAGTATTTTTACCAAAATTAATAAGCTTCATAGAGCCTTCATTCAAGGCTGTATTTAAAGCTTGTTGTTGAAATATAAGTTTTTCTTCGGCTGTAACTACGCCGTTAATATCTGTAACTAGTTTTGCATATCCTGGTCTTAACGGATCTGCAATTGCTATGGATCTATTAAGTCTAGCCTGTGCTGTGGCTAATGCATCTATTTCTGCAGAAGTGCCTTTTGCACTATCCCGCCATATTTTATAATAATTACTTAAACTTAGTTGACCTTTAGAAAGTTGCTGACCAAATTTTGTAACATTGTCTGTCATTGCAACTTGCTGTATGTTGAACGCACGTGTAGATAAAACTGCACTATCAAATGCAGACTGCGAAGCTTTGATATCTGCGGTTACTGCTGCAGTAAAGGGGCCACCAACAGAAGACTGTTGAAGCGAAGTCATTGCAGCTTTTAATTTAGCTACTTCGCCATATACTTGCTGAAATTGTGCATTAGCAACAATATTTAATTGTATATTATTCAATTAACCCCCCTCTACAACGTGTCCAAGTCCTAATCCAATTCCAAAGCCTTCTTGCTGTGCTCTGTAACCTTTAACCTTAGTCACATCTTCTTGTTCAGAAGAATCTTCATCTAGATCTGCGCCTTGTAGTGCTGCTTGGAATTTTCTATCTCTAATTTCTCTTTCACGAGAAGCAGATAGTGTCGCAAGCAACTCTTCCATAGACAGTGATGATTCAAGATCATCATAATTCTTCCAAATTCCTAGAAGAAAAACTTCAGATTCTAAAGAGGCGAGATCTAGAGATTCCCAGTTAGATTCGCCCCTTGGAAGTTTGGGTCGTCATTATTTAACTTTAGCCCGCCTGCTATTTCAAGAATCTTCATAAGTGTTGGGGTTTCAAAATTGTCTTCAAACAAATCTTTATCGGTTGAAAATTCTGGTGCAAACTGCTCCATGCAGATCATTCCAGCAGTAACAAATACTTCCATTGCTGCTTCATCTGTGTCTGCTGTGCCATCTTGAATTGGCTTAATTGCTGTTAAGAATTTTTTTAATTTATTTATTTTTAGTGGTTGGACTGTAATTACTGTACCGTTTGACAACTTAATCTCAAGTGTGTCATATACTGTTGTTGGCATTTATTCTCCTTAGTTACCTTATACAAATTATATCAAAATGCTTATTTAAAACATAAATGCCCCCCTTTTAGTGGGGGACATTTATTAATTGTCTATATTAAGTTTTAAAGAGATGAGTAAACTCTGTCAATGATAACGCCATATTCTGCGCCATCATACATATCTTTATCATCTGGTAAGCATCGGAACTGAACTGGGAATACAGTTGCACCGTCACGCTTTAATGCGTGAGCAGTGGTCTCAACCTGTACTACACGACGTGCAACATATACACGCTCTTTTCCGAGAGTAGAAGCATCTACTGGAGAAGCCTCTGTTCCAAGGTTAGCTGGAGCCTGTCCAACTGCAACGATAGAACGTTCTACTGGAGCATCGCCGAGTGCACCTGCTGCAAGATTAAGTGTTGCGTTCTTGTAACCAGCGGTTACATTTGATGCTGCTGTAAATACTGTATCACTTGAACCTGTTGAACCGCTATAGGTAACTACAGGATCTGACTGACCGAATACTAAGTGTACGTTTTCAAGAGTACCCTCTGTGAGTTCTGTCTTAAGCATGACTTTAACAGTCTGCTTGAAAAGTCTAGCTGCGTCCAAAAGTTGATCAACAGTAACTTCACCATAACCTGGCTCATATGAAACCTCAAGACCAGTGTTTGTATATCCAACGTCTCTCCAATTTGAAGAGCCATCTAGGTATCCAGCTGCTTTCTGAGCACCCCAGGCTAAACCTGCGCCGTCAATTGTTGTCTGTGGACGATTTGCGTTAGTGCCTGTAGATACGAATACCTGTGCTGCACCAACAATTACGTTTTTTACATTTGCTGCCATTTTTTATTTCACCACCTTTATTTTTTTAAAGTTTGGCTTGAATCTTCCTCTTGTCATAATAATAACATATCAAGCCTATAATACGAATTTAGAACCTACCTTTTGGGTCCGTTTTTCTTGAATAATTGTAAGAGAATACTACGCTTCCTACCTGATAATCTCCTTCAGTTCCAAATGGCTCTGGAGAGAATACTGAGTCAATCATAATATGATGATATATAAAATCTGTGTTTCCACCTAAGTATTTATTTAAATCTACAGCACTCTCATCATACCTTCTAAATAGGTCTTGTATGAGGCTGGTTATCTGATTTATAACTTCATAATTTTGTGATATTACGGTTAGGGTAAATGATTCTTCTGACATCCACCATTGGACTGGGACCTGTTTTAAATCAAAATCATAAAGCATATATGTGCGTCCTGGAAGGCTATTGTTAAATTCTGGGACCTGTTGAGCAGGTACTATCGGAACAAGTGGGTCTGCCATACTATCAACATAATAATCATTTTCATTAAGAAGATCTGCTTCTTTTATGCTATACCAAATATATTTTCTTATATCTGCTGAAGCTTGGCTATTGTAATTTGTCATACTACCTCTACCTCTCTTGAATACTGTCTTAATAGATTAACTACGGCGGTAGTAACTTGTGCTGGTCCCGCCTTTTTTTGATCTAAAACTTTTGCAGTTTCATTATCTATTGCCTGAATAATTCCAGATGAAGAGATAATTGAATTAACTTTTGTAGAATACCACAATTTAAAGAAATGCTCAAATGAGCCTTTTACTTCTTTACCGCCAGGATTATAATTTTTTATTATAGTACCTGCTGCTACAAATCTTATTGAGCCGTTATCTGGAAGTGGTATATTTTTAGAAGTTCTATATATGACTGGAGAACCAGATTCCATAACATTTGCTTTATCTCTAAAAACATATTTTGATGCAACTGATTTTCCTGTTTTTCCTGGAATCATTAGTTCAGGAGCAATTGGAACATTCTTTCTAGATTGTATGAATCCAGTTTTAATTCTTAACGATCCACCGCTTGAAGATTCTTTATATAAGAAAAAAAGTCTCCCAGACTCTAATCCAGTTTTATTCCATTCATATATATGATGATATTTTTTTGGAGTTGCTTTTGCTTGTGTATTCATGGATTTTACAAATGCCTTTGCACTTAATGTAAATATAGCATCTCCTAAAGCAGTTAAAACTTTAGATGAGGACAAAGCTTTTACCCCGCCTATTTTTAAATCAAGTTCTGTTTCTATATCAGTTATACTAAAATCACTTGCTTTGAGTGTTATCATTTTGGACACGTACCCTCTGCAATGTTATTTCGTAATGTGAAACTTTGCCAAATGGATCTAAAACTGCATGTGAACCTACAACATCAAATGTTGTATCTGGATTATCGTATCTATCAATTTCTGTATATACCGATTGACCATCATTAGATTTTATACCAGATATTCTTGAACGCTTTGAAATAGGTTTTAAGCACTTCATTTTTAATTCTATACTTTCTATATATTCATTATTTTTACCAACATCAAATTTTTTTCCATCCCCACGCACAGATGCGCCTGAAGATTTTACTGGTGATATTTTGCAACGAATAGTTTCTTCATAAACCCATTCTCTAGTTATAACTCCACTAGTTTCTGATTGTTTATTCTGCTGAACTAATATATCAGCTGTCATATTCATTACGCTGCCGACTAATGATACAGACATTATATAATCACTATTCCAGTATTTCTATATTGATCTAGGATCTGGTCCACAATAACATTTCCAGTTCCAGTAAATGCACCAGAATCAAGTTGAAAATTAATGTCGCCTAGCTGAACTTTATTAAGATATTTTTGTCTCCACTCAGAATCTCTAGAAAGATAATCTCCAGCTAACAAAACTGTACATCTTCTAACATCTTGTGGTACATAAGGCCAACCTTTTTCGCCATAAACTCTATATCTGTATCCTGATTTAAAGCTTCCAGAATATTCTGAAGTTACATTAAATGAGCTATCATAAGCAATTATGTTTTGATAATCTTTATTAATAATACGTATAGCACGATATGTTGGAGTTAATTCTATATCAAATCCAAAATTATTAACTATAGGATCTACACTATAATCTATGGTCAAAGTTCCATTTTCATACAATTGACCTATTTCAAGCATTCTCTCTACAAGCTCTAAAGCATCTGATCCATTACCAAATATTTCTTGATCTCCCCACCCACGACCAAATGTTTGGCCTGCGTAGGTTTCTATTTGCATACGTGCAATAAATTCTGCTGCCTGAATCTCTTCTTCTGATTTATAGTTAAGATCAGATGGGCGGGTGCCAAAACCATAATATTCTATTATATCTGCCAATGAAGCATACGGAGTATACACCTCATAAAAATCTTCTTGATAGGTTGCTTGTCCATGGGTTGTATAGCTCCATGTAACCTTTATAACACGATTTAGGGAAGTTACAATACCGTTAAGGTCTATTGTATACTTCCCTATTTCTGGATCGTTATATGCCAACGTAGATGGCAATAGTACTCTATCTGGGTAGTCTGCATCAACTATAACAACATGGACATCGCCATCTGCATTACATAGCTCTTTTTTGTAGTATATCTCAAGTTCTGCTGTTGCTGTGGTACCACGTATTATCTGATGCATTTAAGCCCCCTATTTAATTATAAAACTCCTGAGCTTCTCTAGGAGTTGCTGGTCTAAAGCCTGGCTCATGGTCAAAAATCTTTGTAGCGTCGTCTTCTGTCATGGCTACAAATGGATGTTCCTGAGTAAAGGTGTATCCATAAACAGTATAAGATGGATTAGCCTTATCCATTCTTACTAAAATAGTCTTAGCTTTATCAAGCTTAACTTTCTTTTCTTTTGTTGGCTGTTCAATTTCTACTTTTTCTGTACCGCTAAACTTTGCGTACATATCGTATGAAATTCCATTATCTTCAAGTTCTAAAAGAATTGATTGCTTTGTAGCTTTTTCTGGCAATTCTACGCCAAAGGTTTCTGCTACCTTTTTTAATTCTGTAATTTTTAATGTATCAAATGACATATCTTTTCCTCTCATGTCGTATCTATTATACCATCTATTATATAAAGTATAAGGGGGAGGATTTTAAGTCCTCCCCGCTTATTTGCACCTTTAATAGGTTAGATTAGAATGTACCACGTGTATGTGTATCTGCATTAGATACTAGTGAACCGTGTGTTACTGATCCAAGTGAACCGAACTGGGTTCCTGAGACCTTAACATTCTTGACGATAACATGTGCATCGTAGTTCTCGAAAGCGCAGCCAACACGAATGAATAGTGTATATTCAATTGTGTCTTTCTTTGGCTGGAAGAGACGGTAGACAACAACATCACGCTTGATACCAACGATAAAGTTCTGTGGGAATGTCAAGTGGACATCACCAAAGAGACCTGAAGTTGCATCGTAGCCTGAGTCGCCATATGCCTTACCAGTTGAATCACGGGTTTCATCCATAAGAGGAACGTTGATTACTGGGATACCGAAAGCAAACGGTGTAGTGGTACCAGGACCACCATCGTTAGCAACTACGTCACCACGGATTACGCCAGAAGCGATATCCCATGGATTCACAGAACCAGCGTTAGCTGTAAGATTATATAGATAATCCTGAACTAAGTTTGATCCTACGAAGAAACGAAGCTGATTGCGACGCTGCTTGTACTTACGTGGCAAGGTCTTAATTGCTGTATTGAAAACAGCTTTGTCAAGTCCCTGTGCGTTACCATCAACAACGTGTGCGTTTGCTAGAGCGTTAGCTCTGAATCCGACAAATGCTGACATAAGTCCGCTGCCTGATCCAGTACCGTTGATAAGAGTATCTTCGATGTCGTTACCTGCCTGTGTTGCCATCAAGCGGGCGATATGATCTTCGAGATCTGGTCCCTCAAGATTGTCTTCAAGAGCCTCTGCTGAGAGCTCCCAATCAAGACGAAGCTTGCGAGTTGTTAGAGAAATCTTAGAAAATGTTGCACCTGCTGTAGTGAACTGATCTCCTGCTGCGTTAACGTAGTCACGAGGGTTCTCTTCTGCTGCAACTGTCATCAGTCTCTGTCCTACAGAAACACGATCAATCTCAGTTGTGTTTGAACGCATGCGAATTGTACGAGCCGCCTTAGCGAGAATCGTAGCATCCCACATGTAATCTAGGAATCTGTTAGCCTGATCTGGGTATAGAAGACCTGTACCTGAATGGGTACGTCCGTCACCTGATAGATCAGAACCTGAAGTTCCAAGGTTTGTTGTGTCAATTACTTTTTGTAAAAGTTCATTGCTCATTTTTTATTTCACCACCTTTGTATTTGTTGATTTTTATAGATTTGCGGAACCGAGGAAGGATCCTTGCCAATCGAACTCCATATTTTTCTGGAGTCTAGTACCCCTTGGCGAGTTTTCTACTTCACCAATGGACTTTTGTACTGCAGTATCACTCTCGTAAGCACCAAAACGCTTTTCTAGCTCTTCAAATCTTTTGAAGAAATCAGAGATATTGTTAGTTAGATCTGTAAGATCTTTTTTCATGCCTTCTACGGCACTCATGTATTCGGCACGTGCTGCCTCTACTGTATCTACTGACTTTTGGATTTTTGCTTCTGTGTCTGCAGAATTCTGTTCTACTGCTTCGCTGAAGAGGTTGCGCATTTCTGTCAACATCTTTGCAAAAGGCTCTGTTGCCTCTGCGCTTGTGACCGACTTCTCTACGGCTTCTTCTGCTGGAGCTTCTGCTGGTGCATCTGCTGCTACTGGAGTTTCATCTGTAGCTGGTGCATCTGCTGGTGCATCTGCTGCTGGAGCATCTGCTGGAGTTTCGACATCAGCTGCTGAATTTACAATTGCATCAATTGCTGATTCTGCTGCTTCTACAATCTGTTCGATTGCATCCGCTACTGCGTCATTATTTGTTTCGTCTGCCATTTTATTACCTCCTTCATTAGCATACTCTGAATCATTTACTGAATCAGACTTCTTTAGTGTTGTTTTTTTCTTGAGTTTTCTTCTCAGTCTTTGTTTTGCTTTATTTTGATCTGGATAAAGATTAATTGTTTCTTTTGAGTTAACTGTTCCAGCATCTCCATCTTGAGTGGTGGCTGAATGATCTGGACCTGGAGCATCATCTTTCTTGAAATAAGAATCAACAACTTTGCTAATTGCCAATCCCTTTTCAGTTTCTGAAGATTCTATCCAACCAACATTATCCATTCCTGTACCGCAAATAACGCAATCTTTTGAAGATGCAATTGTTGAGGATGCAATCTGATCTTTTTTGCACCAATAAACATTTTCAATTTTAGTATCTGCTGCCATACCTTTCATAAATGAAGAACCATCAACATTTTTTTGAATAGAAAAAATGCTTGCAAGTGGATTTGCTGGTGAGTCAACTAATGAAAGTTCCATAAGATCATATTCTTTAATAACACGATGATCATTTTTATCTCCTGGCATTACTCCAGCATCTACAATATTCCCGCCAATTGAAAAACCAGTCATAGTTCCATCAAGAACTTTTTCCCAAGTGTCCTGTGCTCCCTTAGAAACATAAGCCTGCACATAAATACCTTTATAAGTTTTTCCAGATTCTTTATCAAGATAATCTTCTGGATGGAATGATAAAACTTTACCTACAGCAATTGGGGCATGCATTTCACGGAGGTTTCCTCTAAAACGTGCAAATGCTTTTTCTGATGCTTCTGCTGTTACAATGTCGCCATGACGGTCAATATTATCTAATGTTGCAAACCCAGAGACAGTCCTTTTTTCCTTATCTACCTTGGTGATAGGGAAGGACATATTGACTGTAGACTGGCTATTATTCCATTGTACTTTTTGAATGTTCATTCTAAGTTAAATAATATCAGTGTGTAGTATAAAGGCAAAATAATTCTAGTGTATTATTTTACTTTTCTGCCTTCGCCTTTTCTGGCTCTACCGCTGACCGCCTCTTCTGGGGCTGCATTTCTGGTTTTATCTCTTGCTCTTGAATCCATAGTTTGAGCTTGGATTTCTGCAGCTTTGGCTGCTGGATCAAATACCTCATCGCCAGAATCAATTGGATTCATACCCAATCTCATTCTAACTTCATTTGGCTTTAATACCTGAGTTGTAAGGTAGATTTGATCAATTTGAGCTTGTGCCAATTCATCAGTAAGAGTAAGTTCTTCAAACTTAAATTTAAACATATCAGTAAATTCTTTAATAATTTTATTAATTTGAATTTCTAATGCATCCTGTGCTGGTCTTGTGACCTGCTCTTTAAATATCTTATCATCTAATGGGCTTGGTGTCCCGTTACCGATTTTAGATAATGGGGTTCTATGAGCAATAAGAATACGATCTCTATTTTCTATAGCATAGTTGCTAAAGGATGAATCTTGTATCCCCGCCTCAATTGGCTCCATATTAAACTCTACACGGGCCGAGTCATTATCTGCTGGAAGAGGAATATAAAGAGTTCTGTGATTTCTGCCTTTAAGACCTATTTGGAAAAATTCTAAAAGCTTTCTTTCAGAATCAGCATTTAAACGAGCACCCTTGGTTGTAATAATATAACGGGGCACAGCTTTATTTTCAAAATAATCTAAATTATAACGGGAAGCAAACTCATCACCAGCAACTGCATTTTTAGCAGACAAAATATCTGGAACGCCATAATAGGTATTTGTTGGAGTGTACTTCTTAAAATGAATAACTTCATTAGGACGTGGATCTGTGCCTATTTGGTCCTGTGTGGTTGTGTCGCCAAAGTTTCTGAAATAGGTATAGCGGTTGTATACTACCTGTACAAAACCGTCTCTATGCCGTCTTATACGCATTGTAATGGCAGGTATGTGGCCTATGTAGCCGATCTCTCCTGCAGATGTTCTACCTACTTCAAGATAGCCATTTCCAGTTGTTTCTAGGTCTTTATAAACCTTGCGAAGGACCTCTTCAAATGAATCATCTGAGTTTAAGCTTTCAACTTTTTCTCTCATCATTACTCTAGCACGAGAAATTTTTCTTCTAACTTTTTCTAAAACTGGTTCATTTTCTGAAGCATCTTCTAGCTTGTCTAAAACTTTTTGGGTCTCTACAAATTTATATCCAAGGCCAACCGTATTTGCAACCTTAGCATCAATTGCTGCGTGGTGATAAGGGGAAACATCATAAAGCTGAGCAAGGTACATAACATTGTAAGGTGGTTGTACGATCTGGAATAATGAATATCCAGTTAAATCTAACGGATCAAGCTTTTTTGATTTAGCATCATCCAAACCAGTATAAGCTTTATTTAATTTACGAGAAGCATTTCGTCTAAAGTTTGGGTTAAGGTTTTCAATTTTTAAAAGGTCTTCAGCCTTTGCCAAAAATGGATCATCAAAATCTGTCTCCTGCAATTCACGTGGAGAAGTACCTAAAGCTGCTCCTTCAATTTCAAGAGAATAGCCTTTAGCAAAATCATCGTTATCATCTACTACTGTAGCTTTGTGTTCCATTTAAATAATCCCCATTTTTTTCTTTTGCTCTAAATCTTCTTTTAGAGCTGGGATGTCCCATTCGTCTGCAACTAATCCCCAGTCCATTCTCTGCTTCTGATTATCGTACTCTTCGGCAGAAACTGGGCGGTGACCAGAAAACCATACTGGTTCCCCATCCTCAACGCCATAAGACTTGGCAAAATTTCTAAGTTCTGTAATCTTTTTTACATCACCCTTAATTGCATAAATACACATAAAGTTACCATCTTCATCAGATACTAATTTACCATCTGGCATCTGCCATAGGTATGTTCCGTAATTAACTTCTTCAACAGGTGTAATTTTCATATAAGTCTATTTTACCACTTTCTTTATCTGTAGCGAATATTATGTGCTGAAGTTAACCAATAATTGAAAACATCTGTGTGCATCTGTTGCAATAATTATATGTTTTACCAGTAAATGGGCATGAACCTGCCATTTTTAAGGTATGACCTTTAATCCCACACAGGGTCTTTTTTATTAAAAATAGCATCTTTTATTCTTTTCCATTTTCCATATAAGTTGGGTTTAGATGAACCCATATATTCTTGACCCGTTTCAAGATCAATCAAAAGCCATTTTTCTGGGCATTTTGTATGTATAGTTAAATCAATTGCATAATCAAACTCTTCGGCTTCTTGTCCGTTAATTAATTTTCTCATATTTATTATTCGTGCAAATCTGCAAAAAATGCTGCAGATAATTCAGGACCCTTCAATCCAGAATCTTGCATTTCTTTAACTGCTTCTGGAGTAAACTGTGGGTTTTCTTTTAGTGGCTTTAGCCATTCAATAATTGCCTCTCTGCTCTTATCTCCAACTGCTTCATAATATTCTGGAGTTCCATAATTATAAAATGTACCTGGATTATCAATTGCTTTTAAAGAAAAATTAGAATAGGCATATCTAACACCAGAAGTTACATCTCTTACTCCATGAGAATATGGATCAAAAGCACAATGTATTACCACATCACCTTTATTTGGTTTATATTCAAGAGATGGAGCATCTTTATCAATAAGCTGCCATTCGTTTTTCTTTGTACCATCTGGATTAATATCTGGATAAAATACTTCTCCGCCCTCAAAATCGCCAAAATAAATTACAACTCCAAAATCTAATTCACAACATGTTTTATAAGTATCTGTTTGTGACAATAAATGACATTGACCTTTTCCTGGACTATCTGAATGAATAAACATTCCTTTATCTCCAGGCTTTGATGTCAGTATAGAAGCAGATGGATGTATTACCCAATCTGGGCCAATCAATTCACTAACCTTTTCCCAAACTTCAATTAATCTTGGTGGCAATGGTGATGATCTTCCCTCATACCAATCAATTAAATTTAAAGGATTATTAAGAACTTCTGCTTGTTCATTATTTAAAAAATATTCTATATCCTTAATTAAATCTTCATCAATAAATTTTTTAAATACGAATACTCCACTTTTTGTACCATAATTATCTACATATGGTGATAAATTTAAACAATCTGGTCTATCATAAAATTTCATTTTTTTCTCCAATGCCTAATTATATCATATTGACAGAATTAGTAGACATGTATCGTTTTCCACTTAAAACTTCTTTAACTTGATGAATTACTGAAGCAGGAAACATTATTGTGCTGCCAGCTTTTGGTTTTAAAGTTATATTTAAATCTGAAAATTCTATTTCCCCACCTTTGTAATTATCATTTAAATATGTAACCGTAGTAAAAGCTAAATTAGAAAAAGCATAGCTACTGTCTGAATGTGGTCCCATACTAGAACCCATATCCCACCTTCTAACTGGCACATGATCTAAATCAAGAATATATTTATTTTTATCAAAACTATGAGCATCCATATATGAGTTATAGCACATTTCTGCTGCCATCTTTAAACTATTGATTATATAAAGAGCATTTTGATTTATTCTTTCATCTGATAAATTTATATTTACAGAATCTGATCTAATCATCTTAATTGCGCCGTACAAGGTATTTGCATCATTACTTGCTGCCCAAGGTTTCCACTGAGGAATTTTTACATAAGAATCTGGATTAAAATCTAAATTATTTATTAAATCCATTAACTCTTCTGGATAACTAATTGTATTTTCCCAGTACCAAATATCAGAACTAAGTTTATTAAGCTCAAACATTACATACTGTTTTTTCCATTTTTGTTCTTGCATACATTATCCTTCTACTTCATTTGCTGGATATTGATTTCCAGTTGGGGATAGTCTTAAGCCTTTTTCTCTGATATCTTCCCATTCTACGGCCTGCTCTTTTTGCATAGCCCGAACATCTGCAAGTTCTTTTGCCCATACATCTCTTGTTTTTTGTGGGTAATCTGATTCTTCTCTGTCATCAAAAAATGAACCTATGGTATATCTTGCTGATTTTTTTACAATGTCAACCTGATGCATATTCTTATGTCCTCCATGAAATGCTGCTAACATTCCTGATTTTGGAAGTATAGTTAAATTATGTTGTGGGAACACTAATTCCCCGCCCTCAAAATCATCATTTAAATATAAAAATGCTGCATATCTACTTCTTGTAAAAGCTCCCATCACTCCTTCATTTGAGCTATTGTCCGAATGTACTGGTGCAAATGCTCCTGGCAACCATTTCTGAATATGAAAACTTATTTTTGAAAGTTTTGATTCTTCTATGCCAGCAACCTCAGCAACCGCATTTTTAAACTTTTGATATAGACTAGAAAACCAATCGTTTGGTAGTCCAAACTCAGCTAGTATTGGGTCGTTGTCTTCTGGGTATCCAGAAGAATAAGATTCATAAAAAGATATTGGTTTCCAGTAATCTTCTTTAATTTCAGCAAGTTTATTTAATAATTTTATTGTTTTAGATGCTTCTTCTTGAGTAATAAAATTTTCATAAACAATTAAATCTTCTAACAATTTATTACTTTTCATTATTTTCATTTCTCCAAACATC